>Ga0210410_10001129_pt1 | contig 25661 bp, 28 predicted proteins | sample IncBWC4MmetaG_FD_161058 | JGI IMG/M metagenome (GOLD analysis project Ga0210410, IMG submission 161058) | Forest soil microbial communities from Barre Woods Harvard Forest LTER site, Petersham, Massachusetts, United States - Inc-BW-C-4-M | ecosystem: Environmental > Terrestrial > Soil >... | reverse complement strand
TAATCAGATCGTATCCCTGCAAAATCAGGCGCAGATGCTGATCAACCAGGCAAGGAACCTGGCGACGTTGCCGTTCTCGTCGTTGCTGCAATTGGAGCAGTCGATCCTGCGGACCCAGCAGCTTCTCGCCCAGGCCCAGCGCATCGCCTACGACATCCAGCAGATTGATCGTGCGTTCTCGACGACCTATGCACCCGCATCATCCAGCGTCTCCGACCAGGCGTTGATCGCAAATGCTCAATCGCGTTGGCAGAACGCGATGTCGGGTTTCCAGGACGCCATGCGAACACAGGCCACGGTCGTTGGCAACCTCGATACCAACCGTACGCAGATGTCCGCGCTTGTCACCTCCAGCCAAGGGGCGACCGGTGCCTTGCAGGCAAGTCAGGCCGGCAATCAGCTCCTGGCGCTGGCGGCACAGCAACTCGCGGATCTCACCGCTCTCGTCGCCGCGCACGGTCGCGCGCAAAACCTGGAGTCCGCGCAGCATGCCGCAGCCCAGGACCAAAGCAGGGAGCAATTGCGCCGCTTCCTGACGCCAGGCGCCGGCTATCAACCCACAACCGTGCAGATGTTTCACTGATGAATACGCAGAAACTCAAAGGCATTCCGTGCCTAGTGGCCTTAGTGCTTGTCGCGCTCGCCGTCGCGACCTGCACCATTCCGCTTCGGGGTGGCGAAGAGCAGGGAAAGATGCTGGAGCCCGGCAGCACGTCCTCTGATCCCCTGGCAGCAAAACTCGCGGAGTGCCGCTCCGTGACCTATGAGCAGAAGGACGCTCTTGCCGAGTGCCGTAAAGCTTGGGCGGAGAAACGCCGCCAATTTCTCGGACAGGGCGCTCGGCCACCCTCCGATAGTCGGACGCCCCAGGCGGGGTCCTCTTTGTTTGTAGCGCCGAAGGACGAGAGCCGTGCGCCATCCGGCTTCCCTTCGATTCAACAGAACGGGAAGGAGTAGGTTATGGGCGGCACGGGGATAATCGATCAATTTCTTGAGACATTCACCCGTTACATCGATTCGGGGTTCGGGCTGCTCGGAGGTGAGGTCGGATACCTTGCCAGCACACTGGCCGCAATCGATGTCACATTGGCGGGCCTGTTCTGGGCCTGGGGAGCCGACGAGGACAGTCTGGCGCGCCTCGTCAGAAAGACGCTCTTTGTTGGTGTCTTCGCGTTTCTTATCAGTAACTGGAACAGCCTGGCGCGTATCATCTTCGAAAGTTTTGCCGGTCTGGGGCTGAAAGCCTCCGGCACGGGTCTTTCCTCCGCTGATTTTTTAAGGCCCGGTAAGATTGCCCAGGTCGGGCTCGATGCAGGGCGACCGCTCCTGGAGTCAATTTGGAGCATGATGGGCTATGTCGGCATTGTCGAGAATTTTGCACAGATCGCGATTTTGCTGTTTGCCTGGATCGTTGTGCTGCTCGCCTTCTTTATTCTGGCCATCCAGCTCTTCATCACTCTCATCGAGTTCAAGCTGACGACGCTTGCCGGCTTTGTGCTGATCCCGTTCGGTCTCTTCGGCAAGACCGCCTTTGCCGCTGAGCGCGTGCTGGGCAACGTCATCTCCTCCGGGATCAAGGTGCTGGTGCTGGCGGTCATCGTCGGCATTGGCTCGACGTTGTTTGCACAATTCACCGCCGGCTTTGGCGGCAATCAGCCGACCATCGATCAAGCAATGGCACTTGTGCTGGGGGCGCTTTCCCTTCTCGGTCTCGGTATCTTTGGACCGGGAATCGCCAACGGCATCGTGTCCGGCGGACCGCAACTCGGTGCCGGCGCAGCGGTCGGAACTGGCCTTGCCGCAGGGGGCGCCGTCGTTGCTGGCGCTGGTCTTGCAGCGGGTGGCGTTGGCCTCGCCGGTGGCGCGCTCCTGGGCGGAGCGCGTGCTGCAGCGACGGTCGCGAGCGGGACAGCAAGTGCTTATCGTGCCGGTGGCTTAAGCGGGATTGCAAGCGCGGGCGGCTCGGCCATCGTCAGTCCGTTGCGTCGCATGGCGACTAGAGTTTCAGGTGGTTCACCACCGGCGGACGGGGCTCCGGCATGGGCGCGTCGCATGAAGCGCGCGCAGAGCGTCAACCAGGGTGTGTCCGCCGCTACTCAGGCGGTCCGCAGCGGTGACGGCGCCGGCGGAGGATCCTCCGTCGATCTCTCAGAGGGAGGGCACTGATGTTCAGGCGACCCTCCGTGCATTACGGCCGCACGCCGGAAGCCGTGACGCCCTACCAGAAGGCAGCGCAAGTCTGGGACGAGCGCATTGGCTCGGCTCGTGTCCAAGCCAGGAATTGGCGGCTGATGGCGTTCGGATGCCTGTTGCTCTCTGGTGGGCTCGCTGCGGCTCTTGTCTGGCAATCTACTCAAGGCACGATCACTCCGTGGGTAGTGGAAGTGGACCATCTCGGGCAGGCCCAGGCGGTCGCGCCGGCGAGCCAGTTTTATCAGCCGACCGATCCGCAAATCGCATTCCACCTCGCGCGCTTTATCGAAGATGTGCGAGGTCTGCCAACAGACGCCATCGTGCTGCGGCAGGATTGGCTGCGAGCCTACGACTTCGTGACCGACCGTGGCGCTGCGGCGCTCAACGATTACGCGCGAACCAACGACCCCTTTGCAAAGCTTGGTAGCACGCAAATCTCCGTCGAGATCTCCAGCGTTATCAGGGCCTCGCCCGAGAGCTTCCGCGTTGCATGGACCGAACGCCGCTACGACAACGGTCAGCTTGCTGCGACCGAGCGCTGGACGGCGATCATCTCCATCGTCATCGAAACCCCACGTGATGCTGACCGGCTGCGCAAAAACCCGCTTGGTATTTACGTCAACTCCATCAACTGGTCGAAGGAGCTCGGCTAGTGAGAAACTTTGCACTCTGGTCGCCTACATCAAGCTTCAATCGCAAGCCTGTGCATCTCGCCCTTCTGCTGACGGTCGCCCTTTCCGGCTGCACAACCTTCAAGCCACCACAGATCAGTTATGATGACGATGTGCCACCGTCTCCCGATCTACCGATGCCGTTGGACGAGCACACGAAACCCTTGAATGTCCCTCCAGCATGGACGCCGGCCCGCGGCGGCAACAAGGGTAAAGCGGAGGCCAAGGACCCCAGCGATCGCATCGAGATTGCCAACGAGGTCGCGCGCGTCCAGCCGCGGCGCGCAGGATATTTCAACGCTGTCCAGGTTTTTCCCTTTAGCCCCGGCGCCCTCTATCAAATCTATGCCGCTCCAGGGCAGATTACCGACATCGCGCTTGAGCCAGGCGAGCAGCTCACCGGTTCGGGACCACTGGCCGCTGGTGATACCGTCCGCTGGATTGTCGGCGACACTGAGAGCGGTAACGGCGAGACCAGGCGCGTTCATATCATGGTAAAGCCGACGAGACCTGCCATCGAGACGAACCTTGTCGTCAACACAGATCGAAGAACCTACCTGATCGAACTTCGCTCTCGCGAAAGGCCATACATGCCCTCGGTAGCCTGGTTCTACCCGGAGGACCGGTCCAGCCGGTCCAAGGCTTTGCCGGCAGTGCCGATCATCCCGGAGTTGGATCAGCGACGCTACCGCTATGTCATTGAGGGTGATAACCCGCCGTGGCGGCCGGTCAACGCCTATGACGACGGCCGGAAAGTCTATATCGAGTTCGCGCCCGGGATCGCCCAAGGCGAAATGCCGCCGCTGTTCGTCCTCGGCCAGGACGGTAAGCCTGAGCTCGTCAACTATCGAGTCTACAGGAATATCCTGATCGCCGACCGTCTGTTCGCCGCGGCCGAACTGCGTCTCGGCGGCGAGAAACAGCAGAAGGTGCGGATCATCAGAAACGATGGGAGGCCATCGTGAATGACAATGGCTCAGACCCCAATGCGGGTCCGGTATCACGGGGGCCGTCATCGCCCGAGAAGGGCACACAAGCCCTGCGTCTGGGAGCCGAGCGTCCGCGGATTACACGTCTCTCAAGGAAAGTCCTTGCCGGCGGCACTGCACTGGCTTTGCTGCTCGTCTCTGGTGCGGTGCTCTGGGCGTTGAGGAGCAATCAACCGCATAATCCATCTCTGAATGAACTGTACAGCACGGATCATCATACTATTGCAGATGGCCTGACGACGTTGCCGCAGGACTATGCTGGGATTGCCCACGACATCCCACAGATCGGACAGCCACTCCCAGGCCGACTGGCGCGCCCCATCTCTTCGACTGAAGGCCAATCTGCGCCGATCGGTCTAGATGCCGAACAACAGCGTGCCAACCAGGAGACCGAGGCAGCACGAACCAGCAAAGTATTTGCGTCGACAACGGCGCCGGTTGCCCAACCACAGTCGTCAAAGGAAACGTCAACCAACGCGACCTCATCTTCGGATGAAACCTTCACGCAGAACGGGCAGGATCGTAAGCTGCTGTTCGTCAATGCTCCCGTCGATCGGCGCGCCGTCGCGCCCGACAGAATTTCACGTCCAGCATCCCCCTTTGTCGTGCAGGCGGGAACGATCATTCCCGCAGCTCTCATCACCGGCATCAGGTCAGACCTTCCCGGACAGATCACCGCGCAAGTCACCGAAGCGGTTTACGACACGCCTACTGGCCGTGCCAAACTTATCCCGCAGGGATCCAGACTAATCGGCATTTACGATAGTCAAATCGCGTTTGGCCAATCGAGGCTGCTATTGGTGTGGACACGCCTGATCATGCCGAATGGTAGGTCAATCGTACTGGAGCGGCAACAGGGAGCCGATGCCGGCGGATATTCTGGTCTGGAGGATGAAGTTGACAATCATTGGGTTGAACTGTTCAAGGCCGCACTCCTGTCGACCATCCTTGGTGTCGGGGCGGAGCTTGGCTCCGGTGCTGACAGCGGCAGCAATACCGATATTATTCAGGCACTTCGGTTGAGCGCGGCCAATTCGCTGAATCAAACGGGACAACAGGTGGTTCGGCGCAACCTGAATATTCAACCTACATTGACGATCAGGCCCGGGTTTCCGGTTCGCGTGACCGTCAATAGAGACCTTGTCCTAGAACCGTATGGGGGAGTACGTGAATAGGCCGAAGCTTAGGCTCGCATCACTTCAAGATGACAAACCTGTCAGGGTAACCGTACAATTGCCAGCTGAGGTGCACCGAGATCTCAGTGCATACGCTGAGCTGCTCCGGCGCGAAGGCGACTTGGCGGTAGATGATCCGGCGAAATTAATTCCCCACATGTTGAAGCAATTCATGGCGACTGATCGGGCCTTCGCAAAGTTTCGACGGACCATCCGTTAAGAAAGTGAAGGATAACGTTCTCTTAGAAGTTCAATGAAATACGACAACGCAGGGTTTTCATTGGGTCCGTTCCAGAACGCAGAGAATCCAACGCGGGCAGCGCCAGATCCGTCCTGCAGTTCTCGGTAGACAATTGCTGGAATCTTGGCCCCGATATCGGATTCTAGCAGCAATCCTACGCCAAGCTTCATACTAATGAGGCTCTTCAAGATGCTGCGGCTTACGTCGTGGTGCTCGATCTTTGGACGATCTTCTGGCGCAAGAATCTTTGATGTAACAAGGTCCTCGAATTCCCAATACGGATCGTATCGGCTCATCAAAAGGGTTTCGTTACGAAGGTCTGTCCAGTAGATGATATCTCGGTCCGCCATGTGATGATCTTCTGGAAGCGCGATCAATACACGCTCACTCCAAAGTTTTTGCGATCTGCATTTGATGAATGGTAAATGGCCTGTAGAGATGATTACATCGCTTGTTCCGTTCTCGAGAGCGGTCGCGAGGCGTGATCGAGGGCGTTCAAGCGTCTTGATTCTTATTAGTGGGTGCTTGCGCCGAAACTCTAGAAGAGCAGCGCGCAAGCTGCCTGCGGACAGTGAAGTGCAAAAACCGATACACAGTTTTCCGCGTTCCACCGCAATTGAGTTGCTGTGCGAGCCAAGCGCATCTATTTGCTCCAGCACGACCTGCGCCAGTCGAATGATTTTGCTGCCAGCAGCCGATGGAGTTATCCCTTTCCGTGATCGATTAAAGATCATCACAGACGTTTCGTGCTCCAGTAGTCGAATTGACCGGCTGAGCGTCGACTGCTTAACATTCAAAATTTCGGCTGCTTTCCGAAAGCTGCCATATTCTGCCGCCGTTACTGTGTAACGGAGCTGATTGATTGCGATCCTTGGATTCGTGCGATGAAAGGTCTCGTTGCGCATCACAAAGTGCCCCATGATTAATGCGCGCAATGGTAGTGCGGAATCGGACAATTTTTGGTTGTGAGCCTTGCTGGGCAAATGACCGCCGCTCATATCAACCATGCTAAAATCGCAAACGTTATACAGTTGTCGTCTTTCCGTAAACGATCCTGCGAGAGGCGGCTCGACGGGAGGAGCAAGTCCACGCTAACCAAGCGCAGCGAACTCATGGGAGAGTATATAATGAGTGGTTACGGAGCGACCGCTTGTGGCGCAAAGCGGCCGTTCGTACGCAAACGGCATCCCGTGACTGATAAGAAATAAGTAGAGAGTCTGCTCCCGAGCGTCACCGCGGCGGCATCCTCGCCGCGCTCTATCTCCTGAGTTACCTGTCGATGGGCGCGCTCGCGCTCGCTCTCGGCGCGCTCGCAACGGCGAGGGGGCTTAGTCTAGCCGTCGATCTCGGTGCGGCAGCGATCATTCTGATGAATGTTGCCACGCTCGTATTCGCAACGACGAAGCCCACCATAACCCCATCCGCGGCCTCGCCTGCATCGACATAAGGACCACGCGAACGTTCGCGCGTCCGTCGGAATTATGGCGCACCCGAGGTCCTGTCGGGCAGGAGGAGAAGCAGCCCGACGACTGCCAGCAGCATCAGCACATTCCAAAAGGCGACCGCACCAAAGGCCTGGACGTAGGATGCCGTCTGGCTGAGGCCTCTTGATGCGGCACTGGAAAGGGTCAGAAAGAAAGGAACCTCCAGTGCTGCTACCCCCAATGCATTGCCGCCGCGCTGCATGGTCGTCAGGACCCCGGATGCGGATCCGACGTGGCGGTCCTTGATGCTGCTCATTACCGCGTTCAGGATTGGCGTCATGAAGAGGCCCATACCGATGCCAACGAGCAACAGGGACGGAAGAAGCCATGCGGCTGGAAGCGGATCGACTGTCCAGCACAGGACTAGCGCAAGAAGCATCCCGACCAGGTCCACGAGGACGCCTGCCATCATGATACGGCGTACCCCAAATGACGTCAGCCGACTTGCAATCGGCGAAACGATTCCGAACGCCCCACCGAGGATTGCCAGGCTCGCCGCCGTGGCCAACGGCGAGTGCCCGTAGCCCGTCTGCATCAGCAACACGTAGGAGAAGCTGAAGGGCGTCGTGGATCCCCAAAAAATAAGAATGAGAAGTGCGCCGACATTAAACCCGCGGTCACCAAACAGATCGGTCTCAAGCAGCGGAGAGAGCCCGTGCCGCGATTTCCAGCGCTGGTGGAGGTAGAAACCGACGAAAGCGACTGGGGACGCGGCCAGCATCGCGGTCGGCCACCCGGCCCAGCCGCGCTCCGGTCCCTCGACCAACGGCAGCATCAGCAGCAACATGGCGAGCGTGCTGAGCGCGACACCCGCAAAGTCAAGCCGCTTGCGCTCGCCGGAACGCACGTCGGCCAGCACCAGCGGTGTCAGGAAAATTGCTACGACCCCAATTGGGAGGTTCACCAGAAAGACCGTACGCCACGCGAGGCCGAACAGGTCAGCCTGGATGAGGACTCCCCCAAGGACAAGCCCTGCGACGTTGGCAAGGCCGATCGCCACGCCCATCGCGCCGAACGCTGCCGTACGGTCGGCACCATCGGCAAAGGACATTCGCACCAATGCAAAAACCTGGGGCGAGAGCATCGCCGCGGAGGCGCCCTGCAATAGCCTGCCGGCAATAAGAACCTCAACGTTCGGCGCGACCCCGCAGACGAAGGATGTCAGCGTGAAGGCTGCAAAGGCTACCATGAAGACACCACGCTGGCCGTAGATGTCGCCGAGTCGTCCCCCGGTGATCATGCCGGCGGAGAAGGCCAGTGCGTAGCTTGCTACCGTGAGTTCGGCCTCACCGAAGCTCGCGTGTAGCGTGGTTCTGATTGACGGAATCGCGACGTTGACGATCGAGCTGTCCATGACCGTCACAAAAATGCCCGAGAGGACGACGGCGAGGGCCACCCAGCGGCGGGCGCCGATGCCCGGGCTGGCGGCCTCTTCGCTCGGTTCATGGTCGCTCAAAGCGTAACGACAATCTTGCCGAATTGGCCGCTGTTCTCCAGATGGCGGTGTACTTCCACCATATCGTCGAACTTGAATATGCGATCGATGACCGGCTTGAGCGCGCCGCACGCAAGACCCCTGGCAACGTAATCCACCGCGGCTTTCCGGCGAACCTCGTCGCCGGTGACCAGCCGGATGCTGTACCCTTTGACGATCGTCATCTTGCGGATCATCTCCAGCACCGGGATCGGGGTGTCATCCTCGCTCAGCGCGCCGTAGATGTAGACGATGCCCTCATTGGTCAGCGCGGCGATCAGCTTGGCCAGGTCCGCGCCGCCCACGGGATCGAAGGCGACCCGTGCGCCATGGCCGTTGGTGATGCGCATCACCTCGGCGACCATATCTTGCTCCCTTGTTGCAACGACATGGGCTGCGCCGGCCTCGTGCAGCCGCTTTTTCTTGTCCGAAGTGCGGGTCAGCGCGATGGGGGTCGCGCCGGCTTGGTTGGCAATTTGAATCGCCGCCAGGCCGACGCTGCTCGAAGCTGCGGGAATGATGACGAAGTCGCCAGTCTTCACGTGGGCGTCGAAGACGAGCGCGCCGTAGGCCGTGATGAACATCATCCAGACCGACGCCGCTTCGACGAACGAAAGCGACGCTGGATGCTTCACGATGGCATGATCGGGGGCGAGGATGACCTCTCCGTAGGTGAAGTACCTGTTCAGGGAGAAGGCCGGAATCGTGCTGACGCTGTCGCCCACGGCAAAATCGGCGACATCCTTGCCAACGGCATCGACAACACCTGCGCAATCATATCCGAGACCAGCCGGAAATATCGGGGATTCGACGTATTTATCGTTACGCCACATCGACTCGGCTCGGTTGATGCCGATCGCCTTTACCTTGATGCGAATTTCGTGCGGGCCGGGGGCGGGCACTTCCATTTCGATAAATTCGAGGACCTCCGGTCCTCCGGCCTGTGCGAATTTGATCGTGCGGGACATGATGCTTCCGTTAGGTTGACGGTACGGTGTCCGGCACGAGTTCAAACGGTCGTCTGCGCAGGGCCGGTAATGAGGGCGCTTAGAGAAGGTGTCCGGAAAGGTGTGAGGTCTGTTCCATTCCGGTCAGGAGGCACACGAAGCCATTGCTGGCTTTGAGCCGGATCGGCTGCATCGCCTGATAGGCCTCGGAGTGATAGAAGCCCTTCACGGCCTCGGGGCTATCGAACTCGACGATAACCCGCCGGCGGTGCGGGATGACGCCATCCAGCGGTTGCGCGTCTTCGCCGCGCACGAGAATCCTGCCGCCATGCGCTGCGATGATGTCCGGAACGCTCGTGCGGTAGGCCTCGTAGGCCGCCGGATCGGTGATCTCGATTTCAACAAAGAAATACCCTTTGGGCAAGGCCTGCCTCCTGTATTGGTCCGCAGTCAGCCACGAGGCTGCTTTCGCGTCATGCGCTCATACTGGATCGCGACGAAACCACATCCTTCCAGCGCGTCAGCGCCCGGTGCCCCTCCGGAATCGAGATGTCGAGCGCCTTCGCGAAATCGATGGTCACCAGCGTAGTGATGTCTGCCGCCGAAAACCGCTCGCCGGCGACGAAGGGCACCTGTTCGAGCCGTGCGTTCAGATCGGCGAGAAAGTTCTGCACGCGCAGCACGCTGCGGTCGACCAACACCGGAATTTGCTCGTAACTGTGCGGTCCGGCGATGGCGCGGCCCTTGAGCCTCTCCATCTTGTTGCGCACGCCTTCCATTACAGCCGCAAAGCCTTCCAGCTCGGCGAACCGCTCCCACATGGCGACCAGGCCCTTGTCCTTCGACGTAGCGCCCAACAGGGGCGTTCCGGGAAAGGCTTCATCGAGATACCGCATGATGGCCGGCACCTCTGCGATGGTGGTGCCATCTTCCAGCACCAGGGCTGGCACCACGCGGCGGGGATTGATGGCCCTGTAGGCTTCCGCGTGTTGCTCGCCTGCGCCGAGATCGACAGAAATCAGCGTCGGCTTGAGTTCCTTCTCGGCGAGGAAAATTCGGACACGCCGCGAATTGGGCGAGTTGATGGCGTGATAAAGCTTCAACATGTCTGACATCTCGTGACTCCTTGTGTTCGATCAGGATGGCCACCGTGAGCAATCGTGATCATCTCTCGTTCTCGCGTTAGACCTGCGCTCTGCCGCCATCGGCGAACAGTTCGATCCCTGTGACGAAGCTGGAGTCGTCCGAGCCCAGAAACAGCGCGACCTTGGCGATCTCTTCGGGCTCCGCCATGCGGCCCATCGGGACGGTCGAGACGATGCGCGCGATGGCCTCAGGCGGTTGCAGCGCCACCTGCGGGGTGACGACAGGTCCGGGGCTGAGAACGTTGGCGCGGATGCGCCGGTCCTTCAGCTCCGCGGTCCAGGTGCGCACGAATGAGCGAATGGCCGCTTTGCTCGCGGCGTAGACGCCGAAACTCGGGGTGCCTTTGGTGGCCGCGGCTGAACCGGTCAGGATGATGGAGGCGCCATCGTTCAGAAGCGGCAGTGCCTTTTGAACCGTGAAGAGCAGTCCCTTGACGTTGGTGTCGAAGGTCTTGTCATAGTACTCCTCGGTGATGCTTCCCAACGGGACAAATCCGCCAAGTCCTACATTGGCGAAGAGGACATCGATCCGGCCCTTCGCTTTGACGCGCTCGTAGAGACGATCGAGGTCGGCGAGCTTCGCGACGTCACCCTGAACGCCCGTGACGTTGCAGCCGATGGCCGCTACTGCTTCTTCGAGCTCCTTCCGGCGACGGCCAGTAATGAAGACGTGAGCACCTTCGCTGGCGAAGAGCTTTGCCGTGGCGACGCCGATACCCTGGGTACCGCCGGTAATGACAGCCACTTTCCCTTGCAATTTACCCATGGTTCGTTGCCTCTCCGCGCCTGTCTGTGTTGTTGTCGAATGCCCCTGTCCCCAGTCATGGAGACCTCGGGCCGGGCGGCGTCACCCCTGCGGGCCCTGCACGAAGCGCCGTGTGACCTCTTCCCGCGTCTGGTTGACGGCACCGATTCGCTCGATGAGCTCCGCGGTCCGGCTGCCTCTCAAACCCGCAGTGGTGATCACGCCATCGCGGACATAGGTGTAGACACCGGTCACCAGGAATGCGCCGACCGAGCGGAGATATCTGCGCTGGTCCTCAATGGTTGAGCGATAGGTTTCGCTTTCGTAGAATTCTCGTGCCGTGAGCGCGCTTGCGAAACCGATCTCGATGACGCCGATGTCCTTGCGTTCGTCGCTGACCCGATGATCGCCGTGGGGAGATGGCGGCGACGGGCGCGCGTTGTCGTACGGTTCGGGCAGATGCAGGCGCAACTTCTGCACCGCCGGCGCGGATGCCAGATATCGCGCCCACTCCGCCAGCCAGGGCCGGAATCCCTCGGCAGATCCGCCGTTCAGATGCAAATGCAGGCGGCACAACCGGTCCGGCCCGTTTGGAATGCCGTCGGGCTCGCGATCAACCAGCGTATGTGACCCCCGTGGCAGATTGTAAGCGACGATGTGCTCGAACAGATGGAACACGTCTCCGAACAGCACCGGGCTTGCCTCGGCGTAACGGTTCAGGTCGTCGATATCGGCGAAGCCGATTTCCGCGGCGCCGTCGAGCACGACGTCCATGCGGCGAACGCCGTCCGGCAGAGGCCAGAGATTCGCCCGGCTGTCCGGTGAAAAGTGGTGCTGCACGTAGTAGCTGATGCCGGGAAGTCGCGCGCAGAGCGGCCCGAGGACATCGCGCCAATAGTCTGCGAACAGATCTCGCGGAAGCCCGGCGAGCTTGCGGAGGACGCCGTAGGAAAGGCAACGGAGATTCTCATCGCGCGCCGCAAAATTGGCAGTGTCCACGAACTGCATCGGCGCCTTCGAGTGGCTGTGCTGGGTCATCGAAAATTCCTTCCCGCATTGGTTCGGGCCAACTCGTCGGGTGATGTTTTCTTTCGGGGCCTTCGCAACAAGAGCCAATTGCCGTGCATTCAATCGGCAGCGCCGATTGATCGGCCGTCGCTCGCAAGCTGACGTCCACGGACTGGGCAAGGTGCTGAACAGGGTTGCCGCGCTGCGGTTCATCCAGATTGCAGGCCGCACCGCCGCAGCGTAGGCTCGCGTTCAATCGACCCATCCGATCAATCGGTAACGCGAGGATAGGCGTGGAACTGCGGCAGATCGACTGCTTCCTGGCGGTCGCGAAGGATCTCCATTTCGGAAGAGCGGCGAAGAGACTATCGCTCGCGCAATCCTCCGTCTCCGAAGCGATACGCTCCCTGGAGCAGGAAGTCGGCGGACCACTGCTCGTCCGAACGAGCAGGCGCGTCCAGCTGACGTCCCTTGGTGAGAAGTTCCGTCTCGGCGTCGAACCGGCCGCCCTGGTGCTGCACGCCACGCTGGACGATTGCAGGAAGACCGTCCTTGGTCAGCCAAACCGGCTAAGGATCGGCTTCCTCGGCGGCGGACTTTATGAATTGACCCTGCCGTTCGTCAGGCATCTCAGGAGCAAGTTCCGTATCGATGTCGAATGGGTGGAGCTTTCGCTGCTGGACCAGTTTGAGGCGATTGCAGCGGGCAAGGTAGATGCTGCGTTCTGCAGACTTCCGCTCTCGCATGACGGCCTGGTGCAATGCACGGTGCTGCTCGAGGAGAAGAAGAAGCTGGTGGTGCCGGCCGATCACAGGCTCTCAAACAGAGACTGGATCGATCCTGAGGAGCTCGCGCTCGAGACCTTGCCGACATTGCCCGACAATCACAATCTGGGGGCTTGGGCAGCGATCCATTTCCCTGATCATACGCCTTCGGGACGGCCGATCGCGCGAGGGCCGGTCGTCACGACGATCCGGGAATCTCTTGCGGCCGTCGAATCCGGCGAGGCCGTCGTCATCGTCGGAGCGCGAGCGGAGCTCTATTATTCCAACCCCCGCATCAGGTTTATCGAGATCGGCGTTGCTCCCGTCGGTACCGCTCTCGTGAGGCGCCGAGCCGATCGTCGGCGCGTGATACAGGACCTCGAAGAATGCGCGCGCGATGTCGCGGCCGGGTTGGTCGAAGCCGCAGAGCATTGATCGTTACTGGATTGGTTTCTCAACCAATCGCAAGAATCGGGTGCAGCGTAGCGTCGATTTGAGCCGGCGTTCGGCCGCAGGAAAAGGCTCAGAAAAGGCGACCGTTCCGGTCCGGACGTCACGGCGAGCGAGTAGCACCTAAGAACGGCGCCGGACGAGATGTGGATGGCGTCATTCACCGAGCTTACGGATGAGAGTTGGCCAGTAGTTCCTTCAGAAGCGCGGCGAACGCCGGGGAGGGGTGGCGTCCATCGGCGATGAACGGCGCCACCATGTCTTCAATCACCATAACCAATCCCGCACCATGAAGGGCGGCATCGATGAGCAGGCGCATGTCATTCAGGACGAAGGGGCCATCGACTTTGACGTTGACGCTGCGTCCGTCGTGCTCGAACTCCCAGGCATAGAGGCCGCCGGAAGTCGGCAGGCGAATGTTGCAGCAGCGGTGATGCGTGAGCTCCTGCGGTTCCCGACCGGGACGTCGTGCTCAGCGAGGTAGGCCGGGCATCCGACGACCACCCTCCGTAGATCAGGGCCGATGCGCAGGGCGATCATGTCCTGTGCGATCTGCTTTCCCAGCCAGACGCCGGCGTCGTACTGTTCGATGACGATGTCTGTGAGAGCGGGGTCGATCGAGACCTCAACCTTGATGTCGGGATAGCGTGTATTCAGCCGAAGCAGGGCAGGCCACCACACGGTCTCAACGGCATGCCGCCCGGCGGTGAGCCGGAGCGATTCGGTGTAATGCCGCGTGGATGCTTGGGTACTTCATTGCCGCAAGGTTCGCGAACTTCGCTTGCCGGTTCGCGAGATCGAGCGGGCACCTGCTTGAGCCGATTGCGATCCGGCTGCACACCGGTGGCTGTCGTCGTGCGCTGGATTGTACGGTAGGCGCTCTCGGTCGCTACGATGTGACTCCGTCTTCAACATGTTTGATGAAGACGCCTGCATTCCTCAATGGAATAAAAGTCATTCTGCACGCGAGCTTCAGGCGAGACACGGAACGGGCAGGGCCGTCTTTCGACTCTCGCGCGCAATCGCCGGCGAGTGTGACGCTCGCCGGCATCGCATCGCCATCAGCTAGGTGCCATCCTATTGCCGCGTCAGGCGAACCACGTCCTGCCTCAGTAGGTAGAGCGAGACGGCGAGCAGAACGACGTCCTTCATCAGGAAGGGCACGTTGCCGGTCATCGCAGGGAAGCCTCCCGCAGCGACGTCCCAGCCTTCCGGCATGAACGGGATGATGGTGACCGTCGCGATGAAGGTGCCGGTCGATCCCAGGGCGCCGAGAACGCCGAGCCGCTTATCCCAGAAGCCTGCCAGCAGCAGGGTTCCGAATGTCCATTCGGAAGCCCCCAGGAAGTAGCTGGCGCCGGCGTGTCCAAAGACTGGATAGAGCCACCAGATCAGCGGCCCGTTGCTGATGAAGGGGACCAGTCGTTCGAACTCATACGGAAACCACTTCTGATAGCCGAAGAAGGCGAACATGATCACCATCGAGGCTCGGACGACGTGGTAGTCGAGGTCCTCCGCCAACAGGCCGGACCTGTGCAGCGCTCGTACGAGCGGATTGTGAGCGGTGGTGGAAAGCGTCGTCATGGTTGTGATCCTTTCTCAGGAGATCTGACGGATCGCACTGTCGCCTCACGCGACTGCGGGGAAGTCGATCTCGGTGTCGTTGATGCGGTTGAAAACGTTGGTGAACGCGGTGGTAGCGAAGGCCAGGCTGATCTCGACGAGCTGGGCGTCGCTGTACCCGGCGGCCTTGATCGCGGCGAACTCGTCGTCGCTGACGGTGCCGCTGGTCGCTGCGAGCTTGCGGACGAAGCGGGCCAACGCATCGCGCTTGGCATCGCCCGTTGGCTTGCCATCGCGAATGTTCTTCAGCTCTTCAGGCTTCAATCCTGCGAGCTTGCCGAGCATGCTGTGAGCAGCCACGCAGTAATCGCAGCCGGCGACGCCGCTGACGATCAGCTTAATGGTTTCCTGGTCGCGCTTGCTGAGAGAGCTGGACGCGAGCACCGCATCAGCGGCGAGGACCGACTTGAGCGCGGCCGGACCATGGGCAGCGATGGCCGCAAAGGTGTTCGGGACGTTGCCGATCGTCTTTTTGATCTGCGCGTAGACTTGCCCGGACGGGCCGGCATTGGATTCGAGGTTGGGCACTGAAAGACGGGACATGGTGGCACTCCTTTGTTGGGTGGTGAACGATTACGGAGCGACAGTATGAGTGCGGGGTGAGACGTTGAATGTCTGCAGCGCTCGACTATATGCTCGATCGTCTCAGATTTGGTCCCGCTCGGGAGATTTGCCATGGACTGGCTCAGCAGACTGTTCGAGATGATGCCAGTGCGCGGACGGCTCGATCTGCGCTGCTCCTATGGCGCGCCGTGGCGGATCGAGCAGGGGCCGGGCGACGCGAACGAGGTCCCCTATCACGCGGTGGTCGGAGGATCGGCAGTGTTGGAAGACCCGGCCGGCGGCAAGCCGTTGAGGCTGGAGACCGGGGACATCCTGCTGCTGCCAGGCAATCCGCGCCATGTCATGCATGACGGTAGCGGCGCGAGACCGAAGCTTGCGAAAAATCGCCGGGAGCTCAACATCGTGATCAGCGAGAATGCCGGCAGAGGGGAACGACTGGACCTGCTCTGCGGGCATTTCGCGATCGCGCCCCCGCACGACCGCTTACTGCGCAGCTATCTGCCTCCTCGTCTCGTTGTGCATGCGCGCGATCACGATGGAGGCGAGAATGCCACGCAGCTCGCCGGCCTAGTCGCTCTAATGCGCGGCGAGTCAGCGGATGATCATCTCGGCGGTCGCGCCATGCTGAATGCGCTATCGACCGCGATGTTCGCGCTGGTGCTGCGGCTGGCAAGCCAGGCCGAAGATACACCGCGAGGTCTTCTCGCGCTTGCCGGTCACCCGCGCCTGGCGCCAGCCGTCGTCGCTCTTTTCAAGGAGCCCGCACGTGCATGGTCGCTGCCCGACCTAGCGCGGCTGTGCAATATGTCGCGCGCCACGCTCGCCCGCCAATTCCAAGAAAAGCTCGGGCGATCGGCCTCCGATCTTCTTACTGACATCCGGATGACGCTCGCGGCGAATGAGCTAAGGAAATCGTCTCTTTCGACGGGCGCAGTTGCGGAGGCCGTGGGTTATCAATCGGAGGCCGCCTTCCAGCGGGCCTTCAAGAGCCACATGGGCGTGACTCCGGCACAGTGGCGCAAGACACAGGAGCCGTCTGACCGGGATGTCTTCTCGAAGCCGGCAGCTTCCGGCTACGCGCAGCCAGCGAAGATGGCCGAAGCCGATACGATCGACGGGGCTAGGCCTGCGAAGAGCGGCTCTGTGTCTTAGGTGGCTGAGAGGCGAGCTACAGCTCAGTCCAATGTCGGTCGCATAGTGAGTGTAGGCATGCCGGTGGGCGCCCTAGAAAACGCAAGCGGGTCGTGGTGGTTGACCGGCAGACGCCGCTGCAGGCGCAATTGCAGATCTGACCCATCCATCGACGCCGCTGAGGGAATTTCCGGCAGATGTGACCGCTTGGGATCCACTGTGCTTACAAGATCAGCAGCCTCGGCAGATGATCAGCTTCTGGTCGAGCTCCTGATCAAGCTGCTGCTGCCGCCGCTCCCATGATGATATCGCCTCCGAACGCGGGACGTCTGCCCGCTGCGGTTGCCGATGGCCGATCGGCGCAAGCCAGGGCAGGTGGGCAGTCAGAACCGGCGAGGAACGATCTGCAACCGCCGTTTTCGGCAGATCGGGGAAGACGCTGACAGCATCCCGCTGATAGGCGGCATGGGCTGGCGAGAGCATTCCGACAAATACGAGACCTGCCCTTGCGGTGTTGAACACGTACTTCAGGATCGAGATACGCGACATTGGCGACACTCCTTTTGGAGGTAGCTCAGAATGAGCAACTCCGTTGTTGTCACCGTACTCATTCGCTCAATACGCTGAATGCCGCCCGGGATCGAAGACATGCTGCTTCGTCTCACAAGCGGCTCCAATTCCGCTCATGCGCCCGATTGGTCTTCGCTTACGCCGGCGAGTTTGCCCACCAATCGTCTGTCGCTAGATGTCCTACTTCTAGCGGCTAATTGCGCGCGTTGGCTCGGCGCGGTCCGCTCTGCGATCGAGGCAAAAGCGCAACGATTAACTGACCACAGTTGAAGCGGACCCGTGTTGCTATGGCGACTAACTGCCCGATCTAGTAGGGTCCGATACATAAATCGAAGCTATGAACAATATAATTACAAACGATTTTGTTTATCCGCAGGGGAGCATTACGGTGACCTAGCAGAAGAGAGAGAATTAGCCCAATGCCCATCATTAGCTGTGATATCCGCAACGGAAGAACGAAAGAACAAAAGCACCAGCTTGCGATGCAGTTGACGAGAGCGATTGCGGAGGCCACCGGGGTGAATATCGATAATATTTTTGTGGTCATGCGTGAAATGCCGGGATTCAACTTCGTCGATGCCGGCGAGCACGTCCCGGATTATGTGCCAGGGCCGGACGGAGTGGACCTGGCTGGGCACGAGCAGATCAAGAATCGCAAAGAACACAACACAGCTAAAAAAGACTGCTGCAGCTCATAAAGAGGAGAATCGAGAATGCCATTTATCACGTGCGATCTGGAAGAAGGCCTCTCGGATATCGAAAAGCAGGTGCTGGTGACCAAGATGACAGAAATCACCCACCGCTGCATCGGATCGGCAATGGAGCACATCAACATTGTCCTGCGCGAGCATCCGGCCAGCAATATCGGAGAAGCCGGACAGGCCGGACGCGCCCTGATTTCAAGTCGCGGGAAGGCTGCGCAATAGGCTGTGGTGTAGAGCTGCCGCACTCGGGAATTCGCTGTCGGAACGTATAAGTCCTCGATTGAGCCGAATGATTAAGTAAGGCGCCGACAATCTCAACGTCGGTACATTGCTCATCATTGGCGCCGGCACTGCGTTTTGTTCGGACGGTGAAGAGCAACGGCGGTAAAATCGGCCGCCGGCAAAGCCGATCGCCGAAAAGGTGATACGGCTGCAGATGCATCAGCGAACCGTGACCGGTCCTAGCCGGTTAAACGATGAAGTCGACTTTACGCATCTTGCCTCCGTATGTTCGACAAATGCTGCGCATATGACGTAGCGGTCGCCGAATGCTAAGCTTACGCAGGGCTTGTCGGAATTTCGCAGAAGGAGAAAAAAATGGCTCTCAAAGGTAAACCTCGCGACATGAACAAGTGGCGAGAAGTACTCCTCGACCCGAATGTCCATTTTCCCGGCGAGTCGAGAGAGTATCGGCGCGCACGCAACGATCTCTTGGAAGCGGAGGCAGAACTGAAGCGGCTGAACGAGCAGGTCGCCGCCAAACGCCGGGCACTGCCGGGGGGCGGCCTCATCCGGGAAGACTACGTCTTCGAGTCCGCCGCCGATGGCAGCAAGGTGAGGTTCTCGGAGTTGTTCGCACCCGGGAGGGACTCGCTGGTCATCTACAACATGATGTTCCCGCGCTGGTCGGAAGACCAACGAGCGGGTGCCCCAGGGGGCAAGACAGCAGAGTTGCCGATTGTCGAGCAGCCATGCCCGTCATGCACTTCGGTAGTCGACGGACTCGAGGGTGCTGCCTTTCACGTCGCCGAGCGGACCAACCTCGTCGTGATCGCGAAGACAAGCCCCGATCGACTCGGCACCTACGCACAAGAGCGCGGTTGGCGCAACCTGCGGCTCCTGTCATCGCGCAACAACACCTTCAACCGCGACTATCATGCGGAAACGCCGGACGGCGTGCAACTCGCGGTCTTGCATGTGTTCTCACGCGATCAGGGCGGGATCCGCCACCACTGGGCAAGCGAGGGGATATTCAAGCGCGGCGACACCAGTCCCCTCGACCCGGTTTGGGCAATCTACGGCATTCTCGATTTGACGCGCGAGGGGCGTGGAGATAGCGCCGCCTATCCCAACCTGCAGTACTAGAAGTCCTCGAATTCTCGCCTGTTTTCGTTTTCGGGCGAACCTGCAACGGGGTTACTCGCACTCGGAACCCAGCATGGCGATCCGCATCTGATATGAACGCGCCGGCAAACATCCACCCTGTCATCGCCTATTCCGACAGCGACGTTGTGCACTGGCTGACAAGCTGCACGCACGACGAGCCCTTCATTGACAATATTTTCGGTGAGCTGGGTGTCCGGCTCCAGCGAATAGGCATTCCCGTGAAGCGGGCGTCGCTTCATGTCTTGATCCAGCATCCGCAGTGGCTTGGTACCCGGATTATGTGGGCCGACGGGATGCGCGAGGCCGTAATCGAGCGAGTCGACCATGACGTCAGGGGACGACCCGAATACATCAATAGTCCCGCCAACGAAATCCATGACGGTGCCGCCGAGGTGCGCGAGAATCTCGAATGGGATCCCTCGTTGGGCCGCAAGCACGCCGTCTACGACGAGATGCGGGCGAAAGGCCTGACCGACTATGTGGCGTGGCCGCTATACTATACGCTCGGCAAGCAGCATCTCGTGACCTTTGCAACCGACCGGCCTGGAGGGTTCGACGACGCGCATATTGCCGCCCTGTTGAAACTGTTGCCGGCTTTAGCGCTGGTTAGCGAGATCCGTGTCAAGAACCGGCTGGCGCGAACGCTGCTCGAAACCTATGTGGGGTCGCATGCCGGCGAACTCATTCTTGCCGGCGCCACCAGGCGCGGCAGCGGGACGACGGTACGTGCCGCCATCATGATCTGCGATCTACGTGACTTCACCCGGATCTCCGATAACTGGCCGCGCGACGATGTCATCGACCTTCTGAACGACTATTTCGACGCGATATCTGAACCGATTGCGCGACATGGCGGGGAAGTACTGAAATTCATGGGCGACGGTCTGCTCGCCATTTTTCCGCTGAGCCAACCCTCGGCCTGCGCAAATCTGCTTTATGCAGTGACCGAAGCCCGCCAGGCGATGGCCGCCCTGAACGAAAGGAACGGCGAAACCGGTCGCGCGCCGCTGAATTACGGCATAGGCGTCCACGTCGGAGACGTCATGTACGGCAATATCGGGTCGCGCACCCGGCTCGACTTCACCGTCATTGGTCCCGCGGTCAACATGGCTTCGCGTCTCGAAGCCCTCACCAAACAATTGGGGAGGCCGGTACTGTTGTCCCGTGCGTTCGCCGACTTGGTCGAAAGCGAGTTCGATCTTGAACGCGTGGGCGAATATCCGGTGCGCGGCTTCAACGACCCAGTCGAGTTGTTTGCGTATCAGGGTTGATTGCCGATCTATCTCGAGGTGCCGATTTGCCACAAGCCGCTGCCGATGGCATCTCCTGCACGCTCGGGATCATTGACCCGCGTACACTGCAGGTACATCAGCGCGGTCGCCGTCGCCTAGCCTTCTGCATCCGTCAAGGTCGGATACTCCCTTTCCGCACGTGGGAGTTTCTCGCCGGTATCCATTTGAATTTAGACGGTCCCTTTGCGAACGCTAAGCGTTTGGTTGCAGATATCGACGACGTGCCGACCTAGTTCGTAGATCTTCCGCGACCGCCGTGAAGCCTCCGATCTGGGCTGAGCTCCATGCAATAAACTTCGTTGATCGAATTTATAAAAACATGCAATTTCAAATATGCGCAGCCGAGGATTAGCCTTCAGATAACACGGCCATGCTGTTTCATCAGCGGCCGAAAGTTGATTTCGCAAATGCGGCCCAGGAAGGCGTGGAGCGGCGGACCTCGACCCCGTGTACTTCGCTGCAAGGTCGGCAAGAGCTCGTCCTAACAAGGAGCAAATGTAATGTCGGTTGATTTGAGGTTCATTCGTTCCAGAGCGACTTTAGTCGGTTGCGCGGTGAGAGCCGTTCGTAAGACGCTCATAGCCCTTGCCGCAATTGTCTGCATGCCGACATCGCCCGTTGCTCTAGCTCAGGATCAAACGACCCCACACCGCGTCGACCCAGTGATGGCCAGCAGTGATGAGCAAGAATTCATTATCGATAGTGAACTGGCCGTGAGCAAAATGAGCCTCGAAATGTCGGCCGATCCGACTGGCGACGTCGACCGCGACTTTGTCGCCATGATGGTGCCACACGCGCAAGGAGCGATCGACGTGGCCCGCGCCGAACTCAAATATGGCCATAGCGAGTACCTTCGACGAATAGCGCAAGGCATTATCGCCGATCGACAAAGCGAGATCTCGGGCATGCGTAGCGGTGTTGGAATTTCATCGCGCGAACACCACTGACGTGCCGGCTCTGCGCCGATTGCGGAACCTCCGCGTCCGCAAGCCTACGACGTCGCTGAGCTGCATTTTGGGTCGCCTGTCGGCTTTGGCGTTTGCGATACCCGGAAAGCGGCTCGCGACGCCACCGCCTGGATCGTCGTCGTCGCGTGTGAGACGTATGGTCGCGGTGTGCAGGCGCCGTTCATGACGGTCCCGCGAACGGGGAGCTATGGGCGGCCAATCTGGTCGAACGAAACGTGACTACCTTCTGCTCTGAAGGGACGAGCTTTTGCCCTTGCGGGCCTCTTCTCCTGTTTCCGGCCGGTAGTCCGGCTCGATCTATAGGCCATTCCGGAAGTCCTTCAAGTGGACGTGCCTGGTTCGAGAATGTTCTGCGCCTCGTTAATGTCGGCATCAAACATCGTTCCGCGGTTGGTTCTTGGCTCCGCGGCTGGCGCGCGCCCTTGATCCGGCACTGAAGGACCGGGCTTGCGGCGCGCAAGAGGGTCAATTGATCATCTCGAGTGCAAGCGCGATGCCCTGACCGCCGCCGATGCACATAGTCACAATCCCGCGCCCGAGGCCGTCACGACGCATCGAATGTATGAGGCGGGTTGTCAGCACAGCGCCAGTGGCGCCGATCGGATGCCCGTGGGCAATCGCGCCACCCTCAATGTTGACGATGTCTGGCGAAAGCCCGAGCTCGTGCGTGACGGCAATGACGATCGCGGCGAAGGCCTCGTTGATCTCGATGCGCTCGACATCGCCGAGCCTCCATCCGGCCCGGTCCAGCGCTTGACGGACGGCCGGGATCGGCCCGAGCCCAAACATGCCGGGCTCGACAGCGGCAATGCCATAGGCGACTAGCCGCGCTACGGGCGCAAGGCCGCGTGCTTCGGCCCAATTTCGGTCAGCCACGACAACGGCGGCCGCGCCGCTGTTCACACCGGGCGCATTGCCCGCAGTGATTGTCCCTGTCTCGCGGAATGCCGGCCTCAGCCCGGCGAGTGTCTCGAGTGTCGTCTGCGGTCGATTGTGCTCATCCTTATCGAATACCGTCGCGCCTTTGCGACCGTGGAGTTCGACCGGAACGATTTCGTTCTTAAATTTTCCCGCTTCCTGCGCTGCTGAGAAACGTTGCTGCGAGCGAAGCGCCCACTCGTCCTGCGCCGGGCGTCCGATCTGAAATTTCTCGGCGAGATCCTCTGTGTGCCAGCCCGAGTGCTCGTTCGAAAACGCATCGTTGAGGCCGTCGCGCAACATGCTGTCGTAGAGCTGGCCGTCACCCATCCGATGGCCCCACCGTCCGCGCGCAATGAGGTAGGGGGCGAGATCCATGTTCTCCATGCCGCCGGCGACCGCAACATCAACCGCGCCCAAGATGATCTCTTGCGCGGCGGAGATGATGGCCTGCGCGCCCGAGCCGCAGACACGGTTCACCGTCATCGCCGGCACCGACACGGGCAGACCGCCATGGATCGCCGCCTGCCGTGCCGGGTTCATCTTAGTGCCGGCCTGGATGACATTGCCCATAGCTACGGTCTCGACCTCGTCGGGCTCGAGCCCGGCGCGCTCGATGGCCGCTTTAATCGCTGCGGCGCCGAGATCAGTGGCCGCGATTTCTTTGAGGCTTCCGCCGAAGGTCCCGATTGCCGTTCGGGCCGGGTTTGCGAAGATAACTGAGCGTCGTGACGTCATGTTGAGATCTCCATTGCTGCGCTGCCAAAGCAGAGTGGGCAGTTATTAGCATATGCAACTATTCAAGAGGTGATGGCATATGCACGTATTGTCAATCTGAACACTGGAGTGCGATGCGGATGGCAGCCATGATCGGTGTGCAAATGTCCCAGTCCGTCGACCTACTCACTCGCGTTACGTCGGAATGAACTTTACGCAAAGTAAGGAACAGCTCTTCATGGCGGAGAGAATGCCGGAGGCGACGCGCAGGTAATCTCCACCAGCATTGAGGATCCATCAACGCTGCTTAAACCGCCGATCCTGCATGCTCCAATCTTGAAAACTTGAGGAATATGCATATGCTTGCATCGCAATCATGTTTGCAAACCTGAGGCCAAGAGATGAGGCATCGTTATCAACAAAAGGAGAAGGCGGGCAGAGTGCAGGCCGGCCAGTGCAGTTGCACGTCCTTGAGAAAAGCGTCTCGACGTGTATCGCAACTCTATGATGCTATTCTTGCGCCGTGCGGACTGCGTACCACTCAGCGTGCCATCCTGAACCATATCTCGCGTGCCGGGAGCCCCTCGGTCGGTGAACTGGCTGCGGACCTGGTCATGGATCGCGGCGCGCTTGCCCACAATCTAAAACCGCTGGAACGCGACGGATATGTGCGGCAGGGCGTTGATCCGCATGACCGTCGGAATCGTGTCGTTAGCCTGACCGAGGAAGGTCGTGCGAAATTGCGAGAGTCGGAGCTGCTCTGGGCTCGCGCACAAAAGAAATTTGACAAGGCGTATGGGTCCGCTGCAGCCGCGACCCTACGCGAGGCGCTTTCTCTTATTGCTTCCGCTAAGTTCATCGCCAGCTTCGAGGGCGCAGTCTAACCGGCAAGTCGGACGTGAGCAGCGCTAGAATGCGGTATCGCTTCGGTGACCACCACACCTGCGCAAGCCGTCTTGCAATCGCTAATTTGCTTTGTTGCGGTGACATTGTCCGCGAGAGAGGCAGCGGCTCTTGAGCGATGGTAATCCTTGCTGAAGCATCGCCGGCTCGAAGCATCGACAAAGCCGTAGTGTCGTGTCGTCTGCCAGGGCCTGCAGATTTGTTACCAGCATGCTTCCAAACGAGACGTTCTGGTGTACTATCGGGGTCTGGACCTAGGCCGCGTTGATGAAGTCGAGGTCGGCGGCGTCTCCGCGGCGTCGACCAATCGCCAGACTAGAACTGCCGAAACCAACATGAACAGTGCGCCGGCCAGAAAGAGGGCACGATAGCCGCTCGCAAAGCTCGACACCGCAAGTGACTTGAGCGTCGAGGCGTCATAACCGACGAGAGTCGTACCGGAAAGCTTTCCCGCTGTTACATCGCGAACCAAAGCCGCTCGATCGGCAGTGGAAACCATGGGCAGAGCGTCCGCCACGACCGCGGCAACACGAGTGTAAAGTATCGCTCCCAACGCGGCTATGCCAACAACGAGACCGGTGAAGCGCACCGTGCCCGAAACGCCGGAGGCCATCCCCGAGCGCTCTCGTGGAATAACCGTCATCCCGACCTTGGTAGTTTCACCGTTAAGCAGGCCCGCGCCGATCCCAGCAATGGTCATTCCACCGATCATTGGACCGTACCCAAGGTGCTGTACCGCCAGCGCAAGCGCGAATAGGCCGAGGCAGACCAGCAACAAGCCAGCCGTGAGGAGATCTCGACCCGAAAAGCGGTGCGCGAGATAATGCGTGACGATCCGTGGCACGACAAACATTGGAATAACCGTTGGGAGCATCATTAGTCCTGCGCTCGCAGAAGCGTGACCAAGACCGCTTTGAAGAAAGATCGGAATGAAGGTCAGCATCGTCAGCATGCCGGCCGAGAAGGAGAACTGCGCAAGGTTGGCGCCGATATAGGTCGGTTTGCGGAAGTAGGAAAGGTCAAGCATCGGCCGGGCTTCTTTGCCCTCGACGAGGATAAAGAGGGCGAAGAGAATCACCGCGCCGACGCCTTCACCAAGAATCCACGGATCGGTCCAGCCACGATGGTTGCCCTCGATAAGCGCGAGCGTCGTCAAGAAAAGCCCGCCACTGAAGCAGGCTACGCCCGGCAGATCGAGCTGCATGGCGTCGGGATCTCTGGAGGACACGACGACACGGATGATTAGCGCGATCAAAATCGCGCCGATGGGAAGGTTGATATAGAAGGCCCACTCCCATCCGAAACTCTGCGTAATCAGTCCTCCCACGACAGGACCCAAAGCGGCCCCGATTCCGACTACCGATCCCCAAAAGGAAAAAGCTCGGGCTCGGGCTTCGCCCTGGAACTCGTGGGAGAGAGTCGCCAGTGCGGCGCTGAGTTGCATGGCTGCGCCCGCGCCCTGCAATGCGCGCGCGATGATGAGGACTGCGAGCGTTGGTGCAGATCCGCAGAGAAATGAAGCAAACGTAAATACTGACAGGCCAAGAATCAGCAGCCTTTTGCGACCGAAGCGATCAGCTAATGCGCCCGCCGGCAATA
>Ga0210410_10001128_pt1 | contig 25661 bp, 16 predicted proteins | sample IncBWC4MmetaG_FD_161058 | JGI IMG/M metagenome (GOLD analysis project Ga0210410, IMG submission 161058) | Forest soil microbial communities from Barre Woods Harvard Forest LTER site, Petersham, Massachusetts, United States - Inc-BW-C-4-M | ecosystem: Environmental > Terrestrial > Soil >... | reverse complement strand
CACGGCCGGAGCCGCCAGCTTCTCAAATCCAAACTCGGGCTGCGGCCCGGGCTTTTTGACGCCGACCCGCAACGCATCGCGCCGCGCATAATCGAGCGAAATATATTCGTGGTGCTGAAAAAATCTCATTTTGCGCACGCGCTCCGTGGAAACACGGCTGGCGGTGACATTGGCCACCGCGCCGCCTGTAAATTCGATGCGCGCATGGGCTATGTCGACCTTGTCGGTCAGCACCGGAATGCCCACGGCTTTCACTTCCGTCACCGGTTCTTTCACCAGCGCCAGCAGGATGTCTAGGTCGTGAATCATCAGATCGTAGATCACTTCCACGTCCAGGCTGCGCGGCGTGAAAACGCCCAGCCGGTGTACTTCAAAAAATAGGGGCCGGTTCAGGATCGGCTCCACGGCAATCACCGCCGGGTTGAACCGCTCCACGTGCCCAACCTGCAGGACGCGCTGCCGACGGCCCGCCGTTTCGAGCAGCGCATCCGCTTCCGCAAGCGAAGCCGCCATCGGCTTCTCCACCAGAACGTCAATGCCCATTTCCATCACGCGGCAGCCGACTTCGGCATGCGCCACCGTGGGCACCGCAACGGTCACGGCGTCGACCGCGCCCTGCAACTCCTCAATAGCTTTGAACGCCCGGGTCCCAAATTCTTGCGCAATCGCTTCGGCGCGCGCCGCGTTTTGATCCAACACGCCAACAAGCTCCACGCCATCGATTTCGCGATACACCCGTGCGTGATTCCGGCCGAATTCGCCGGCGCCCACGACGCCGACACGAATTTTGCGTTGTCCCCCGGCCACACCCCCGCGCCCGCTCATTCCTTAGTCATTCCCCGCGAAGCTCTCGTTGGTTCCCCGGCCTCTGCGCAAGGATAAGCCTGGATGGCGATCCCGGCTTCATTGGCCATGGCAATCAGTTTTTCCCTGTCAAAGAGGAGCGTGCGATTTGCGTCAATGGCCAGCGCCGTCGCCCCGGCCGACTTCATGGATTCGACGGTGGGCAAACCGACCACGGGTACATCGAAGCGCATGTCCTGCCTGGGCTTGCTGACCTTCACAACCACCAACGGGCGCCCATTGGCGAAGCGGGCCGCGCGCGCGATTGTTTCGTCTGTGCCCTCCATCGCTTCCACGGCGACGCAGGCGCTGTCGGACACAACCACCGTTTGCCCGATATCTTTCGCCGCAATGTGCCGAGCGATGCCCAGGCCGTATTCCATGTCGGCGGCTTCCTGTGCGCTGGGAGCGCGCCGCGTCAGCACCCCCGCCTCTGGCAGCAGCGGCTTCAGGAACATCGTTGAATCCACCAATTGAATGCCCTCTTCCTCAAGTACCCTGGCGACCGCCCCGATCAGCGAATCCGTATTCTTCCGCGGCAGAGCGAATAGCAACTTGGCCAGCTTCCAATCCGGGCGAATCGAACTGAAAATCTTATGGTGCTTCACTTGCCCGGCCATCACCGCGCGATTCACGCCTTCGCGCTGCATCAATTCGATCGCCTTGCTCAGCTCGCCCAGGCTTACCCAGTGCAGCCGCTTCGCAATTTTTTCCAACTCCGGCGAAGCTTCTTCTTTCAGCGCAATCACCGCCATTTCGATGCCCTGGCTGCGCGCGCCTTCCAGAACGAGAAACGGAAATCTGCCATTCCCCGCGATCAGGCCCCAGCCGGTGTTGCTTTGCCCGGTGTTTGCTTGAATTGTTTCTGGCATGAAATTCCGGTCAGCTTTACTTGACGATGCCGCGTTCGGCCTTTTCCACGAATTCCACCAACTCCTTTACGTCCGCGGAATCCGTCATGCTCTTTCGAATCTCTTCAAGCGCCTGCGAAGTGTTTTTCTTCGACCGCGTCAGCACGCGAAACGCCTTCTGCAGCGACTTGATGCGTTCCGGGGAAAATCCCTTGCGCTCCAATCCAATGGTGTTCGGGCCGAAGCAGCGCGTCTCCCGCTCCGTGACGATCAGCGAAAACGGCGGCACATCCTGCGTGATTACCGTGGCCGCACCGATGTACGCGTAGCGCCCAAGCCGGCAAAACTGGTGCACCGGCGAGAACGCGCCCAGGGTGACGAAATCCTGCACGTTCACGTGACCCGCAAGCGTCGCGCCGTTCACGAACAATGTGTTGTTGCCGATCTGGCAGTCGTGCCCCACGTGCGAGTACGAGAGAAAAAAATTATCGTTGCCGATCCGCGTGATGCCGCCGCCCTTGGTCGTTCCGCGGCTGACGGTCACATGCTCGCGGAAAATGTTGTCGTTGCCCACATGCAGTTCGACGCGCTCGCCGCGGAAAGTGTAGTCTTGCGGATCGCCGCCGATCACGCAGAAGGAATGAAACACATTCTTGAGGCCGAACTTCGACGGGCCCCGCACCACCGCGTGCTCGTGCAGCACGCACCCGTCTCCCAGTTCCACTCCCGCGCCGACCACCGCATACGCGCCAATCTGCACGCCCGCGCCCAGTTTCGCTTCTCCGGAAACGATCGCCTGCGGATGAATGTTTGTGCCAATCGCCATTTACGCGCTTGCGGGCTCTTCCCGGTCGGCCATCACGCAGAGCATCTTCGCTTCCGTCGCCAGGCTTCCGTCAACGAACGCCTTCGCTTCGATCTTGCAGAGGTCGCCCTTCCAGGTCAGCACGTTCACTTCAATGCGCAACTGGTCGCCGGGCACCACCGGCCGCCGGAACTTCACGTCCGTCATGGAAGCCAGATACAGTAATTTTTTTTCGCGGTCCGGAATCTCCTGCAGCAAAAGCAATCCGCCGGCCTGGGCCATCGATTCCAGAATCAGCACGCCCGGCATCACCGGCTTGCCTGGAAAATGCCCCTGAAAAAATCCTTCATTGATCGTGACGCTCTTGATCGCCACGATGCGCTTGAGGCGTTCCATCTCGACAACTTTATCGATCAGCAGAAACGGATACCGGTGTGGCAAGTATTTCTGGATCTCGTTGATATCGAGTTGCATTCCCACTTGTGTGTCGTTCATAGCCAAAGAATAGGCTCCCTCCGTTAATCCGCAAACCTCTTATTATAAGGGTTTTCGGCCTGCCGGACAGCTTAACATTATTGTCCACGGGCCGCGGCGCGTGTGCGCCAAAGCCGCGGTTTTCGCAGGGCATGCTACCATGCTTCTTCCATGGCCCGGCTTCCCTACCTGCCTTTTCTACGCAAGCGCCTGCCGCAGATGTTGGAAACGCTTCGTGAACTCACCACGCGCGAATCTCCCAGCCTGGAAAAAGAGCCAACGGACCGGTGTTGCGAGTTTCTGGCGGAAAAGTGGCTGCTCCACGGCACGATTGCGCAAATTCTCCGGCAGAAACACCGTGGCGATCATCTTCGCGTGGTCTGGAAGCCCGCGGAAGGGTGGGCCAAATCGCAACTCCTCGTGCTCGGCCATTACGACACGGTCTATCCCACCGGCACGCTCGCAAAGATGCCCTTTCGCATTTCAGGCGGTAAAGCCTACGGCCCCGGCACATTCGACATGAAAGCCGGCATCGTGCAGGCGCTCTTCGCGCTCGAAGCCATTCGCGAATTGCAGGTGCCGCTGCAGAAACGTCTGGTTTTCCTCTGGACCTCCGACGAGGAGATCGGCAGCGGATCTTCGCGCAAACTAATTGAAGAAGAAGCCGGGCGAAGCGATGCCGTCTTCGTGCTGGAGCCGTCACTCGGCCCGCGTGGCCTTCTGAAGACATCGCGCAAGGGTGTCGGCGAAGCGGAACTCATCGTCCACGGCCGCGCTTCTCACGCGGGGCTCGCTCCCGAAAAAGGAATCAACGCGGTGCACGAACTCGCCGCGCAAATCGGCCGCCTGGAAAAGTGGAACGACTTGCGGCGCGGCGTCACGATCAACGCCGACATTGTCTCCGGCGGCTCCCGCGCCAACGTCATCGCCGACCGCGCCCACGCCACGCTCGATCTCCGCGCCTGGCGCCATGCGGACATGCGCGCCCTCGAAAAGCGCCTCCACTCGCTGAAGCCCATCCATCGCGGAGCAAAACTCGAAATTCGCGGCGGCTTCGATCGCCCGCCTCTCGAACGCAAACACAGTGCCGCCCTTTTCGCTCGCGCGAAAAGCATCGCCCGCGAACTGGGCTTTCCCCTGGGCGAAGCAGCGGCCGGTGGCGGCTCCGACGGCAACTTCACCGCCGCCCTCGGCATCCCCACGCTCGACGGCCTCGGCGCCGTCGGCGACGGCGCCCACGCCACCCACGAACACGTCATAATCAACGCCATGCCCCAGCGCGCCGCCCTCCTCGCCGCGCTTCTAGCTTCGTGTTGAATTCCGTTTCGACCACCGGTACACTCGGCGCGCACAGTTTAATCTTCAGTTGGCGTACTCTAGGGAGAATCATCGCTTAAATAGTCCCGTGAATTTCTTTGCAAAAATTAGACAGCTCTTCCGCGCTCCCTCCACCAACGGTTCACCTCGGGCATCCAACCCGATTTACCAAACTCTGGTCGCTGCACACGAACAACTTATGGCGAATGACGCGGCGGGGACTGAAAAACTCGTCCGACAAGCATTGAAGGATGCGCAACCAGGCTCCGATCGGGGCCTGGTCGAATATGCGCTCGAACTGCTCAATTACTTATGGCTGACAAATGAAGCGGATCAAAAAGGCATCCAGTTTTTCTCTGAATTTCTCGAGAATCATCTCGACGATGCGACCGCCTTCCACTGTAGGGGAATCCACCTTTGGTACTCAGGGTGCCCTGAAGAAGCAATCGCGGACTACAATCGTTCTCTAGACCTCAGGCCGGACAACACGTTCGTCCTTATGGGACGAGGACAAATCCTTGTCGAACTTGGCCGAGGGCAAGATGCGATCCGCGATTTGGAGAAAGTGCTTCAGCTCATCAATACATTCCCAAATGCGAGAGACAAGTATTGGGCTCCAACGCAAGCCTATACACGCAATGGTCTCGGGGCGGCTTTAGCGGCCATAGGTGAGTTTGGTAGGGCATTTGATGAGTTCGCTCTATCCGTCGATCTTCAACCAAACAACGCGTGGGTTTATTTTAACCGTGCACAAGCTCACGAGAAGAAACGCGACTACTTCAAGGCGTTTTCAGATTATGAGAAGGCTTTGGCAACTTCGGAGCCTAAGCTTCCCGCTTACAAACGCAAGTTTGCTGAGAGCAGAGTCCAAGAGTTGAGTGCGTCAGGATTTCGCGGGAAGGTTTAGCGTTTCAACGGCCGTAATTTTTCTTCAGGTATTCCGCGGTGGCTTGCATCAAATCCGCGTAATCGTCGTGCAACACTTCTCGCAAGGCCTGCTCTGTCGCCGTTCCAGTGGCCAGGCGATCCAGTATCCGCTCAACATCCCCCATCCCTTGCGTTTGCACAATATATTCGATATTCGCCAGCGCCCACGCATACGCATAGCTCGCCATCGGTCCGGGCAGCCGCATCCAGGAACCCTCTAACTGCCCAAGCGGCGCGGCTTGCCCCGCGTCGTAAACCTGCAGCAACACCGCGGCGGTTTCGTCGCTGCGTTTTCCTTCCATCCACTGGGCCACGCCTTCCTGAATCCACGTCGGCGCGCGGGAATGCGTTTTTTGCTGGATAAAACTGTGCGTCAATTCGTGGCGCAAAACTCGCGACAACTCCGAATCGACTCCGCTCAATCCCCGCACCGGCACGCGGATTCGCCCGTCGTTCAGCGCGCCTGCCCAGCCCGGCGCCCGCGTGATATCCGCAAATCCTTCCTGCGTGTACAAAACAACGCCAATTGGATCCGGCGGCGAGAAATTCAGTTCCGACTCAATCTGCTGGTAATGCCCCTCCAGCGTGTGGAGCACCTCGCGCGCCAGCCCGGGTTCCGCCGCGCCATTGTATTTCAACTGGAAATGCGCGCTTTCGTTCTCCCGGTAATTTTCTTCCTCGGCAGTGTCGCGCGTCGCCTTCTCCAGCGCCGCCTGCACTTCCCGGTCTGCCCGCAACGCCAGCGATTTTTTCCACTCGGCGGCCGCCTGGTCCGGCCGGTTCAGTCCGTAATACGTCCAGCCTTCCAGCTTGTAAACGTCCGGATTATTCGGCGCATAGCGTTTTGCGCGTTCCAGAGACTCGAGCGACTGCTTGAACTCGCTTCGGCGCAGATACACATAGGCCAATTCCAACAGCATGGCTGGCTCTTCCGGAGCGTAAAACACCGCCGCCCGCGCGTCGGCTAGGGCATGCTCCAGGTCGCCTTTAAACATTTCGAACCGGGCAGCCGCATGATGCGCCCGCGCCGCTTTGATCGCCTTCGCACTGCCCGTGGCTGCTCCAGTTTCGAGTTCATTGATGTAGTTGCGGTCCACGGAGCCGTCGTGCACCGCGCCTTTGTCTATTTCGAAGTCAACTGCCGTTGCGGCTGGTTCCGCGGGCTCCAGGTTAAGGTTGGCCGCCGCGGCCGCGGGCGAGCCCATCAGAGGCAGGATGCCGCCCTTTTCAATGTGATCCACAATCGATTTCGGCAGGGCCATCTGGCCGGCGGGGGTTTCATAGCGGACTTTGTCGCCGTCTTCCACCACGTTGTAGGCGATGATCTTCCGGCCATTCTTCAAGACAATCTTGTCCGCGCGCGCCGCGCCGGCAAGCAGCAGGGCGCAGGCCAGCATCGCCAGCGTTTTCGGCAGGTGGATAATTCCCCGGCGCATTCATTCATTTTAACTCGCCGCGAAAAGGCGCGCCGTCTGCCTTGTCCCCCCATGCCGAATGTGTCTACACTCAGTTCATGCGGCTTTCTCTCCTCCTGGTGGTTTTTGGGTTCCTTTTCCCTTCGATTTGCACCGCAGCGGAGTCTTCTCCGCGCGAACTTCTTACCGCCCTCAATGCGCTGGCGATTGATTCGCAGCACGTCTACATGGTTTCCACCAAGGATCGCGTCGAACTTCGCAAGGCCGACACCGTCCTGGCCTTCCAGGACGGGAAAATCGCCTTCTTCCAGTCATTTGACGGCCACATCACCGGGTTCGTTTTTTCCGGCATCGGTCACGTCGTGGCGCTGCCGCGCGATCCCGTGGAAAAGCAGCAGATCGCGCGATTCTTCGGTGTTCCGGTCCTTGACGAGCAGTTTCTCTCCGCCTACGTGCGGTTCACGGACGGCACCGGCGAAGATCTCCTGCGCGAGTTGCAGCGAGCGGAATTAGCGCCCGCCGTGGACGAGAAGTTCGCGGCTCTTTGGCGCGATAGTCTCGAGCGCCTGAATCCCTCCCACTCCCTGCGAATCCTCGTCGAAAAATATTCGAATCCCCCCGCGCCCTTTTTCCACGCGGGGCTCGACGGAGTTGTAACCGGGCCGCTGGACATCCTCCTCGACGATATGCAGTCCCAGAATTTCAGCCTGGGCCAGCCGCGCACCGTCGGCAAGGCCACTTACTACGACATGTGGAGTTCCTTCCAGACTCCCGGCGCGACCCCTTTCTCCATGGGCATCGACGCAATCCACTACCGCATTGACACCACTATCCATCCGGACAACTCGCTGGAGGCAAGCGCCTCTATCGAATTCCGCGCCGCCCCGGTTTCCCAGCAGTTTCTTGCTGTTCAGCTCTCGCGCGCGTTGAAAATAACGGCGGTCACGGGGGATGATGGCGAAGCGCTTCCCTTCTTTCAAAACGAAGGCCTCACCCAACAGGAAATCAATTCCCGCGGCCAGGACTCGCTGATCGTCTTCCTGCCCAAGCGGACTGCGCCGGGGCGCGAATTCACTTTGCATTTCCGCTATAGCGGAAATGTCATCGAGGACGCGGGCAACAGCGTGCTATTCGTCGGGGCAAGGGAAAGCTGGTATCCCCATTACGGCGATTCCTCCGAATTCGCCCTGTACGATTTGACCTTTCGCTGGCCGAAGCGGCTCCGCCTGGTGGCCACCGGCACGAAATCCGCGGAGCGCGAGGAAGGCGATTGGCGCACGGCCACCTGGAAAACTGAAATTCCCGTGCCCGAAGCGGGTTTCAACCTGGGCGAATACGCCAGCAGTTCGGTGACTTCCGAAAGCCGCTCAATCGACGTCTACGCGAACAAACAGCTCGAAGAGATTTTGCGCTCACGCTTGTCGGCCCCGGCGATTCCGGATGATGCGTCCCGGCATAACCCCCTATACCGGCCTAAGTTGGGAGACGACATGCCTTCACTCCCTCCCAGCCCCGCCACTTTTCTCCGCCAATTGGCGCGCGAGATCGATTCTTCCATCCACTTTTACGAACTCTACTCCGGCCCATTTCCTTTCCGGACTCTTGGCGTTTCGCAAATTCCTGGCACATTCGGCCAGGGCTGGCCCGGGCTGCTGTATGTCTCCACATACTCCTTCCTGACCGACGAAGCTCAGCACCGAGTCGGGCTCACCTCGACGGGCCGCGAGTTCTTCACTGACTTGGTGCCGTTCCACGAAGTCGCTCATCAATGGTGGGGCAACGTGGTGGGCTGGTCGTCGTACCAGGATCAATGGATTGATGAAGCGATCAGCGAATACCTGGCTTTGTTATTTGCCGATTCACAGAAGAATCCGGATCACACGCTTAACAACTGGCTGACCCGCTACCGGAAACGCTTGATCACCAAAGCGGAGGGTGAAGATCGCGCTCCCGCGGACATCGGCCCCGTCATTATCGGTCGGCGCCTGATTTCCTCGCGCTCCCCGGATGCGTACAACGTAGTGGTTTACGCGAAGGGCGCGTGGATCATGCATATGCTGCGCGAAATGCTGCGGCAACCGTCCGCCACAGGCGGAAAGGATCCCGACGCGCGCTTCATCGCCCTGTTGCACACGCTGGTTTCAAAATACGCGCGAAAGGAGCTGACCACCGCCGACCTGCAGCGCGAAGTCGAGGCTGTCATGACTCCGCGGATGGATTTGGAGGGCGGGCGTTCGATGGAGTGGTTTTTCGACGAGTACGTTCGCGGGACAGGCATCCCGCACTACAAAGTGCAGTTCACATCACGCGGCAGCGAGAAAGGTTTTCAGATTCGGGGCAAGTTGATCCAGGAAGGCGTGCCGCACTCATTCATTGCGCCCGTGCCCATTTATGCCGCCACCAGCCTGGGTCGCGCAATTTTCCTTGGCACCGTTGTCGCCACCGGTGAAGAAACCAATTTCACATTCATTTCCGCCGCCCAACCGCACAAACTGTTGATTGACCCGCACATGACCCTGCTTTGCGTCACGGAGTAAAGCGGCATCTTGCTTAGCATCCTTACTTCTTTTCTCTCAGCCACTCTTCTCTCAGCGGGCTCTTCGCATTTGGCTCCGCCTTGCCCTGTTCGCTCAGTACGTAAGCAAACCCGTCCGGATCGCCCAGTTGCCCGGGCAGCAGCCCCGCTTGCACCAGCTCGCTGATGCGCGTTGCGCGATGCTTTGTTTTTTGTGCATAGAGGTCAGCTGCCTTATCGATCTCTCGAATATCCATTTCGGCCTTCACCAGCCGCAGGTGAACCTCGGCGTTTTTCCGAATATCCTTATTCGTTGTCGTCTGATAAACGTCCAGCCATAAGGCGTAGGAAGTCTCCAGGGACTCTCCCTCCGCCGCTATTTTTGCAGCCATGATCTTCATCCAGGGCATCGCGGCAGGATTTCGGCTCCCTTCCTCAAACGCCTGTGAAGCCTTGAGATAGTTTTTCTCGTCAAAATAATAGACGTTGCCAAGATCCTGGTAGAACCTCCAGTAGTCTGGGTTGGCTTTTATGCCCCGCTCCAGAAGCTCCACTGCCTTTTCCGGCTCGCCCGCGCCGCGCGGCGGAGCGTCGCTCAAAAACATGGCCCCGAAGCGGTAAGCGACGATCAAGTTGGGGTCAAGAGTCGAACTGATATCCAGAAGCGGCCAGAGGAGTTCCAGGTTCTGGTCCCCCAGGTAATGTTTCAGGCCGTAGTACTGCACCGCTCGCGTCCAGTAGATCGCTCCCACCAGTGGCGCATATTCCAGGCTTAGTTTCTTCATTAACGCCGGCGAACGCAGCGCAAGGTCGTCGCGCTCGGATTCGACCTTGCTTCGTTCTTTGTCCAGGCCTTCCTGAAGTCTCCATACGCACAGAAACCCGGCGGTCACTGCGACCGCCAAAAACATTCCGGCAATGGCTCGCGTCTTCATTTCAAATTGCGCCGAGAGAACACGACAGCGGCGCCGGTGAGAATAATCGCAATGTACACAAGGGCGTACAGTGTGGCCTGCCAGACGAAGACGCCCGGAACACCGCGGCCGTGGACCACCGCGCCCATCACGTTGAAATTCTGAAAATTCGGCAGCAGATAGGAAATACCGCGCATCAACCGCAGGGATCCCGAATCGAGGTCCACGCCCTTGACGGTTCGCAAGTCGGCGGCGAACAATCCAGCCACATAGATTCCGGCGCTGAACAAAATGGCCAGAAACGGCGTGGTGAAGCAGGAAAAAAGCAGCGCCAGCGCTACGATTACCGCCAGTTTCAGCAGGATCAGGTACACGGCGACGAGGATATAGGCATCGCTCTTGAGCAGGGGATGTTTCACCGTCCATAACGCGAGATATAGACCCGCCGCCATCGCCGCGGTGTTGACGGTCAGCGTCATCACCAGGCCGAAGAATTTTCCCAGCAAAAATTCCCAGCGCTTTACAGGTTTGGCCAGCAGGGCGTATAGCGTGCGCTTGTCCATTTCCTTGGACACCAGCGCGACTCCCAGGAACACGGCAATCAGGATGCCGATGACGGAAATTGCGGTGAGCCCCAGGCTCACAATCACGTCTTGCTCGATGCCGATGGAAATCTGCCCCACCAGAATGGCCGCACCCATCATCAACAGCGCGAAGAAGACCAGGTTGTAGAGCACCCGGTCGCGCACCGCTTCCCGGAAGGTGTTGGCCGCCACCGTTCGGATGTTTCTCATGTTCCGCTCACCTCGACGGCGCTCGCCTGCGCCCGGTCGGTTTCCACCAGGTGCATGAAATATTCTTCCAGCGTTGGCTTGATCTGGGCGACCGACAAGATTCGCGCGCCCGCGCTCTTCAGCGCATCCAACGTCGAATACAATTCCGTTTCCGGCAACTGCACGCGATACCGTTCGCCGGTGCGCGTGGCCTTTTCAAGCAGCGGCAGACTCCCAGCCGAACCGGAAAGCTCGAACAGGATTTCCATCCCTTGCGCTTTCATGTCCACCAGGTCGCCGGGCGCGCCGATGCCGCGCAATTTTCCGCCCACGATTACGCCCACACGATCGCAAAGCATTTCCGCGTCCGAGAGCACATGCGTGGAAAAAAGCACCGTGCGGCCCTCGCGTTTCAGTTCCAGGATGATGTCGCGTACTTCGCGGCGGCCCAGCGGGTCCAGCCCCGACATCGGCTCGTCCAGCACCACCACTCGCGGATCGTGGAGAATCGCCTGCGCCAACCCCACGCGCTGCAGCATGCCCTTCGAATATTTTCGCAGTTGGATCTTTTTCGCGGTGTCCAGCCCCACCTTTTTCAGCATGGCCGCCACGCGCGCGCTCCGGTCATTGGCCGTCAAGCGATGAAACCTGGCGAAGTAGTCCAGCACTTCGTGGGCGGTAAGGTAATCGTAAAAATACGGCTGTTCCGGCAGATAGCCGATCGAGCCGTGCATCGAAACGTCGTCAATGGGCTTCCCCAGAATCCGCGCCGTTCCCGCGGTGGGAAATATCAGCCTCATCAGCAGCTTGATGGTCGTGGACTTCCCCGCCCCATTCGGGCCGAGGAAGCCAAACACTTCGCCGTCCTCGACCCTCATCGTCAGGTCTTCCAGCGATTTTTTCTTTTTCAGGTGAAGGAACCCGTATGGATATTCCTTCGACAGATGCTCGATCTCAATCGCACCCTGTGGCATACCCATATTCTTGAGAAGCCACCTCGCATCGTCAACCGGCGCTGGCGCCATGTGTTCGCAGCCAGCAACTCCAAAAAGAAAAAGGGCGACCCTTCTTCAGGAGCGCCCTGGGAAAAATATCCGCGTTTTCCGTCTCTGTGCTCTCTATGTTCTCCGTGGTGAAATTCCCCGCTTACTTCGCGATCTGCACCAGATCGCTCTTCGCGGGCGCCACCACCGGCACCGGTTGCAAGGTTTGCGGCGAGCGCCAGTTATCCAGGATCCCCACTTGCTGTACGCAACTGACGGTGCAGCGCGGCGCGCAACCCTTGTGCGTCAGGTATTCCCGGTGGCGCATTTCCGCGGTGTAATCCGCCAGCGGGATCCCGGGGTAGCCCCGCTGCTGCGAACACCAGTGCACCAGCCCGTCCTCACAAATATACAAATAACGGGAGCCTGCACGGCACTTCCAGTCGTGCTCGCGGCCTTTGGCCACATTGTGCTGAAATTGGTTGAAGCGCGAGTACGAGCGCTTTCCCAGCGTCATAATCTCTTCAAAAATTTCCTGGTCGCGCTCCGCTAACGGCTTCAACTGCCCGTCATGGTCATGGATGATTCCGACGGTGCTGGTAAATCCCAGCTCCAGCGCGCGGTGGGCGATCGTCAGCGCATCCTCGGAATTCTTCACGCCGCTGCCTAGCACCGAATTGATGTTCACCTGGAATTCCGCCCACTCGGAGAGCATCTCCAGCCGTCCATCCAGCGTCTTCAGGCTTTTCTTTGAAACCTCGTCCGGCACGGCGTTATCAATGCTGATCTGCAGGTGTTCCAGCCCCGCGTCGTTCAGCCGCTCGATGCGTTCCCTGTTCAGGAAAAACCCGTTGGTGATCAGGCCGGCGATCATCCCGCGTTTGCGGATGTGCCGGATAATCTCGTCAAGGTCGGGATGCATCAGGGGCTCGCCGCCGCTGATCGTTATTACCGAAGTCCCCATCGCCGCCAGTGTATCCAGCCGCCGCCTCATCTCCTCCAGCGGCACCGGTTTCGACACGTCGTCAAATTCGTTGCAGTATCCGCAGTCCAGGTTGCAGCGGCGCATCGGAATGATATGCACCAGCACCGGGTGCCTGGTGGACACCAATGCCCTGGCAATCATCTTCAGCTCGCGCATCCGCGTCCGGTAAAACCGCAGCCGCCGCTTGCGCCGCGTTGCCGCCGACGTTTTCCCTTTTTGCCGTACCAGGCCCATTTTTCGCTGATTTCCCTTCCCCTCAAGTATACATGATGCTTCCTTTCCACCCGGGGGCACGCGGCGAAACTGCTCTCGTCTGGTTAACTGTAGTGGGCTGGACTAGTAAAATGAGACGTGGAGCGAGTTATTCCTGGCCCATCGTTACAGCGACCGGAATGACTGTCGGCTCCGAAACTGTCTCGAAGCGCTTTCCCGGCTCATTGTCGGCGTATACCGTCTCTGAAGAGGCCAAGGCAAAGCTCCGGCCGTTGGCGCGAACCTCGGCCAGCACCGCCGCGCCTCCCCGCTTTGCAAAGCTCATTGTGGGAACTTTGTCCTCGCTCTTTCCAAGCCGAGTGACGATTGCCGCGTACGAGTGCGTGTCCACTCCGCGCAGGGCGATCACTTCCATTTCGTCCACGCCCGGCTGGCCCTTGGTCAGCATCTCGATTTTGTATGTGCCAGCGGGGAGCTCACGGTTTCCCGCCGTGAACGCAAACGGAATCTTCACTGTTACGCTTTCCGCCGTGCGCGCCTCCATGCTCACCGCTCCCACCAAGCCGGCGAGGGCCAATCCAACCACTTTCAGCGCTCTTTTCATTTCTCGACTCCTTCACATTTGATTTGCAAACGCGGCGCCCCGTCCACCGAAAACACCGCGCCCGCTGCATTCACGAAGGAGAGTAGAATCCGCCTGCATTCCGCGCGGTCAAGAACCATCAAGGCCGCGTTAAGACTTGTTAAGCACCCGCCCTGTCCGTTTACAATTCTTTACCGCCCCCCAGGCAACCTTTCCCTAGAATGGAGGATTGGGCAGCGGTGAAGCATCCCCCTGGCAAAGACTGCTCGCGAAAATTCATGCAGAAGAAATCGCCCCCGGCCGACGATAGCGCCTCGCCGCGCATCTTGATCATTGATGACGACGTCGAACTCTGCGAACTCATCACCGAATTTCTCCAGCCGGAGGGTTTCCGGGTGGACGCCGTGCACGGTGGGACCCTCGGCCTTGAAAAGGCGCTCGCGGAAAATTACTCGCTTCTGATTCTCGACGTCATGCTGCCCGGAACGCGCGGCTTCGAAGTCCTGCAGAAAATCCGCGCCAAATCGCGCGTGCCGGTCATCATGCTTACCGCGCGCGGCGATGAAGTGGACCGCATCCTCGGCCTGGAAATCGGCGCCGACGACTACCTCCCCAAACCGTTCAATCCGCGGGAACTCGCGGCACGCATTCAGGCCGTGCTGCGGCGTACATCGGCCGGCGGCGCCGCCGAAGACGCAACCTCGCAAGCTCTGCATGTTGGCGACGTCGAGTTCAACTCTGGGTCGCGCTCTGTGCGCAGGGACTCACACACAGTGGAACTCACTGCCGTCGAGTTCGATCTTCTTGGCATCTTTCTTCGCACGCCCGGCAAGGTTCTGCAGCGCGATGAACTGGCGAGGGAAGTCCTGGGACGCGACCTGACCGCCTTCGACCGCAGCATCGACGTACACGTCAGCAACCTGAGGAGAAAACTGGGGCCGCTGCCCTCCGGCCTAGAACGCATCAAGGCTGTGCGCGGGGCCGGTTATCTCTACGTGCTTTCGGAAAAACCTAAAGGAAAGTGAGAGGCTTGTGCGCAGCCTGTTCTCCAAAATTTTCCTGTGGATCTGGCTGGCGATGGCCCTGGTCAGCCTAACCTTGATCCTGTCCTCCGCATGGACCGAATCGCGCTCCTCCGGCGCACGCGATGAGGCCATCGATCGCGCCATGACTCCCCTCATCGCCGATAATTTCGCGGAAGTTTTCGATCACCGGGGCAAAGCCGGCTTGGAAGAAATGCTGTCGCACGGGAAAGGAAGTTTTCCCTGGGAGCCCTATCTGTTCGACCGGGAGGGCCACGAAGTCCTGGGCCGGCAGGTTTCACCGCAAATTATAGAGGCCATGCAGCTTGCGGAGCTTTCCAGGAAGACGGAAATAGTTCGCCGCAACGCGGGCCGCTGGGTTGGGCAGTACGTTCTGGCGAACAGCGGCAACCCATACGTGCTCGTGCTGGACATCAGCCGGCACCTGCCCGATCCGGTTTTCAGCGTCCCCTCTCAGGTGCAAATCCTGCGCTTCATGATTGTCCTGCTGATTGTCGGCTTGGTCTCCTTGTGGATCACCCGGCACATCACTTCGCCCATCGTCCAATTGCGTTCGGCGGCAACTCAACTTGCTCGCGGGAATCTCTCCGCTCGCGTGAGCCAGGAAACGCTTCTCCGCAAAGACGAACTCGCGGACCTGGGCGAGGATTTCAATCACATGGCCAGCCAGGTGGAGCTCCTGATGGCTTCACAGCGGCGACTGATTGCGGATATTTCCCATGAATTGCGTTCTCCATTGGCGCGCCTCAGCGTTGCTCTCGGCCTGGCGCGGCGTACTGCCGATATGGATACCGACACGTCCCTAAATCGCATTGAACGCGAAACGCATCGCCTGAACGAAATGATCAGCGGCATGCTCAATCTGGCCCGCCTTGAAAGTGGCACGGAAACGCTCGACCAGGAGATCGTGGACATTGAGGGGATGGTCAATTCCGTTGCCGATGATGCGAATTTCGAGGCCGGCGGCCGCAACCGCAGCGTTCGGGTGCTTTCCACCTTTCCCTGCAACCGCAGGGGAAACCTGCAGCTTCTGCGCAGTGCGGTGGAAAATGTGGCTCGCAATGCGGTGAACTACACTGCCGAAGGCACAGATGTGGAAATCTCCCTCGTTCTCGCAGGGGAAGGCGATTCGGCAGTCATTCGCGTCCGCGACCACGGCCCGGGCGTCCCGGAGTCCGCGCTCATCACCATCTTCGAGCCGTTCTTCCGTGTGGACGAGGCCCGCGACCGCCTTTCCGGGGGCGCCGGACTCGGACTCTCCATCACCGACCGCGTGATCCGCGCTCACGGTGGCTCGGTCAACGCTCAGAATCACCCCGAAGGCGGACTGGTAATCGAACTGACCTTGCCGCTTTCCTGAGCAACAAAATCAACAGGCGAACTCCGGCGCTTCATCTAACACACTCCGGTAGGCAGATGAACCGTCCTGCTTACCTCTAAAAGGACAATTCTATCGGGGAACTTTAAGATTCCAAGTCACCCCAAAAAGAAATAGCCGGAGACTCTTTTCGAATCTCCGGCTGCCCTAGTCTCAAACTAAGCTGTGAGTTCTCGGTTCGTACTCCGTTCACCGGGCCTCGGCGGAAACCGCCGGTCTGGCTTATGGGGTCGGGAACGGCAGGTACCGCCAGAGGTCATTCAGTGAGCCATAGGGACCTCCCGCTGTACCGTCGTAGCCTTCGCCCCCGAACGTGTAAACAAAACCGGATGGGTCTGGCGCCCAGTGCGCCGCGCCGCGTCGCGCTCCTATGGCGTTATTCGTGTAGCTCAGCTGGAAGTAGCTGAATGGAGTGGTGATGTAAGTTGCGGATTGATCCACATCTATCGAACCCTTCCACCAAATCCACTCGGCAGTGCTCAGTTGATACTCCCAGACGTCGTTCAGGAAGCCGGTTGGCACCGTATTCTGGGAGCCATATCCGAAGCCTCCGACGAGGAACAGATTGCCATCGGGGTTTACCCAACCCATTGATCCCCATCGCGCGCCGGGAACGTTTGTCGGTGCAGCGTTGGTTGCGACGTTGGAAATGCCTTGCGCTCCGTACACGCCGTTCTGGTTGGCTACGTTGCTCCCGGAAACCCAGGTCCATTGGCTTGTTCCCGGATCGAACTTCCACAGATCGTTAAGCACCGATCCGATCTGTCCGGTGCCACCACTGGTGCCCTTCGAATCCAGACCGAATCCGCCAAAGAGCCAGATCTTTCCTGTGGCATCGACCCACACGACCGCCGTTTGGCGGCCGCCGGGGGTAAAGGCGACGCCGCCAGTTCCGACCGATGCGGGGAACGCACCATTTTGGTCGGCCGTTGTGGTGCCGGAAATCAGCGTCCACGTGGCAGTGCCGGGGGTATATTTCCAGAGATCGTTCAACAACCCGACTTTGCCTGTGGAATCATAGCCCTGGCCGCCATACATCCAGACGTTGCCGGCGGCGTCGGTGTAACTAGCCGCGCCCCAGCGTCCGCCCGGCAAGCCCGAGGAGCCTATGGCAGTACTGGTTGTCGACTGATTCCCTGTGCTTGAGCCTCCCTTCCATATCCACTGGCAATTCGTGAATATGCCGGTACCCGTTGCGGCATCATATGAACATGGACCGGATGTGAGGTCGAACTCCCAGATATCGTTGAGAAGTGTAAAGTTTCCCGCCGTATCCACTCCCTGGCCGCCAAACATCCAGAGGTTGCCCGTGCTGTCGGTCCAGGTAATGCCGCCCCAGCGAGATCCGGGCCTGGTGCATGCCAAACTGGTGGTTGTGGCGCATGATACGCCGGTGCCCTGAGTCCCATAGTTGGCCCTGAGATTTTTTAGTTGAAGGGTAGTCGTGTCGGCCGACCAGTGGTTGGCGGCACCGTCGAAGACAATTGGCAAGTTCGCAGGGAGCCATCCACCCGGTATCCACCAGCCATCATCCATTCCTGAGCTCGGATTCGGTGGCCAAACCCACATGTCGTTCAAATAACCGGGTACGCCATCGGTGCTGGTATGGGTAACTTCAAAGCCGAAGCCGCCGAACAACCAGCGGTTCCCATTATTGTCGGTCCAGGCCATGGCGAAGTCCCTGCCACCCGGGGTATTCGAGTTGGAAGTTACAAATGGCGGCAGTGGTTTGGGAGTTCCAGGCGTCCAGCTAGGCAGCGCGGCGGTTCCGTAGGTGTTGATCTTGGGAGCTGACGATCCGGGGAACATCCACGCCCAATCGTTGTGCTGGCAATCCACAAGCACATTGGAAACGATCCCCGTGACCACAGCCGTAGCATTGAAAACGTTGCAGCCTTGCGTTTGGCTCGCGGGAGGCAAAAACACGTTCGCGAGGTAGGTGGTGCCAAAGGTGAATTTCGTAGGAAAGGTAAAGACAGTGTCGCCAGTGACGAATAAGTTGTCACCGGCGTTGTCCTGCAATTCCAAGGTATCGCCCGTGCCAACGACAAGGCCGACGACGGCGCCTCCAACCGGGAACTTCGGCTGTGGGCAAGAGATTTGAACGTTGCTCACACTGCCGACAATCGTGCCGCTGGCGTTAGCGAGCACGCAAGTCTGGGCAGGGTTCGATGGCTGGGTCAGGATCGTTACGGCGTAGGGAGCACCGTTGAGAAGGGGCGCAGCAAAGGTGAAGTTAACGGTTCCCGTCCCAGTGACCTTGAGATTGTCTCCGCCGTTGTCCTGCAAGACCATACCCGACCCTTGCAACCCTGTAACCGTCCCGCCAACGGTATAAGTGGCAGCGCAGTTCACCTGAACTGTTGTCACGGTTGCGGCGGCAGTGCCGGAGCCATTGGTGACGCTGCAAGTCTGAGATGGGGAGGAAGGCTGCGTTAAGATAGTGACCGTGTAGACCCCCGTCACCGCGGTGGCAAAGGTGAACGGAATAGTCGCGGATCCAGGCTTGATCGTCAGGTTATCCCCGCCGTTATTCTGGAGAACCATACCCGTTCCAGTTAGACCTACGACATTGCCCCCGATCGTAAACGGCCCAGTCGAGCCGCCCGTGCCGCCGCCGGTGCCACCGCCAGTGCCGCCACCGGTCCCGCCGCCAGTCCCGCCGCCGGTCCCGCCGCCGGTCCCGCCGGTGGAGCTGCCGCCCTTAATGCCGCTGCAGCCGCTGATGAGGAGCGCTGCGATCCCGAGCAGAGCGAATGCCAATTTTGTCCTAGCCATCGTTTTCAACCTCTTCGTTTTCTGTTGTTGGTCAGGGTGCGCGTTCCCCACCTGAAGCCCCTTGTCCTAACAGGCCACTACTCCCGCTCGGGCACTCGATTCACACGCTCGGTTTGGCCCATTTCCCCGGAACCACCCACCAACCCGGGTAAAAAATTTGAAGCGAGTCTCCAACGGCTATAGGAGTACTAAACCTGTTTGCGTAGTTTGCGGTTGGCTTGAGGAGTCCGCAAGATTTGAGAGAGGGGGGTGTGTTGAACTGGCTAATAACCGTGCGTCTTCAGGTGCGTATCGAAATTCTTACATATCAAAATCTGCAGCAGTAATTAAGCTTGTTTTATGCGGCTGAACGCACACGTCCGTGCTCGCGCGGTGTTCCCCGCGTCCGGCCGTGCCTCTTACTTTCGATACATCCGCCTAGTTTGTCTGCCGGGCCACCACGGGCAGATCGACGGAGCGCACCTCCGCGGTCATTTGCGTGGTCCGGAGCCAGTCAATCTGGCTGGTATCCACGGCGCCAACCGTGCCGTTCACTGCGTGATAGGTCACCACGCCGCCGTCGACCCGGTATTTGGTCACTTCCAGGACCTGATTCGACTTCAGTACGAGCATGGTCACGCGCGCCGCAGGTGAGGTCGTAACGGGCGCGGCAGTGTTTTTGGTTATAGAGGCGGGAATGATGTTTTCATTCGCCGCGTCCGCAGGCTTTTCTGTTATCGCCGATTGCTGCACGATGCCGAGGTCAGGCGCGGGCGAAAACGTGCTCGGCTTGGGAATGTTGGAGGAAGCGTAGGGCGGCCGATCTGGATGGACGGCAGCGCTGGACAGGTTTCGCGGCACCAGACTGGAGACGGACAGATTGTGTGGCACCGTCATAGAGGCCGAGAGGTTTCGCGGCACCACGATGTCGTCCATCAGGCGCAATTCCATCGGCTCCTCCCCTTTCAGCGTTGGCCGCGGCCCGCGAGCCGGCAGCATGATCACTTTCCAGGGCCACAGCGGAGGAATCATCCACTCGGCGACGTCGCGCTTGGCGTGCCCTTTGCCCTTGATGTCTCCCTGCTTGTCTACCTTGTAGCCTTTCGCCTGGATCACCTTTGCCGGCAGCGGAATATCCCCCGTCGGCACGATCACGCGGTCAAAAGTAATCTTCAAGTAGCCCTTTCCCACGAAGTGGCCTGGGTCCTTTTCCTCTTCCAGATGCCCGGCGAGCATGCTTCCGCGTGGAAACACGGTGTGGCCAAACTCCTGAAAGCTTTTCAAGTGACACAACACCGGATCCCCCAACGACGCCGTAGCCGACGAGAAGTTCGGTTCTTCCATAGTGCACTGCAGCAGCGTCCCGGCGGGCACCAGCAGGTCCTGTGCGTGGACCCCGGTTGCCAACACCAGTAGCGTTACAGCGCTCACAAACGAAACGATGAGGCGTTTCATGACATCCTCCAGATTGTGGATTTTCGCAACGGCCTGGCGAGAGAGCCGTGGTCACCGGCAAGGACACCCCGGCGCACCCCAACGTGCGCACAAAAGGACATCCTCCCCAGTCTGCGGAGCCACAACCCGGAGCTTCTGAAAAAGTCGCGGGGGATTCGTCTTTTTTGGCTGAATTTAATTTGTGGAGGTACCGGAACTCCCTGGCGTTGCCCCCGGAAATTCCGCTAGGGCTGCCGAGCCCACCCTAAGATCTTTGTCTCGCGGCGTGCATCCTCGGGGGCTGTTCGGAGAGAATCTTCTCCAGCGCCCCGGCCAATTTATCGGCGGTTGCGGGCTTCTGAATGGTTTCGCGGATGCCGAGTTTCTCCGCCTTCTCCTGGTCCTCTGCCTGCAGATAGCCGGAGGTAAGCACAACCGGAATATCCGAGCGGGTGCGATGGATTTCTTCGGTAAGTTCGAAGCCGGACATCCCTGGCATGGACAAATCCGTCACCAAAACGTCGAATTCCACCGGATTTTCGCGAAACTGTTTCAGCGCGGTAATCGCGTTGGTGAATCCGCTCACCCGGTAGCCGCGGCGTTCCAGCAACCTGGTCGCCAAAAATACCAACGCTTCTTCGTCGTCCACATACAGGATGTGCTCGCTGCGGGGCTGCTCTGATTCCTTGGGCACCTCTGGTGCTGTTTCTGCCGCCTCTGCGGCGATCGGAAAGAACAAGTGAAATGCCGTGCCCTTTTCCAGCTCGCTCGTCACAGTGATCGCGCCGCCGTGACTGGTGACGATGCCGTGAACCACCGAAAGCCCCAGGCCGGTGCCTTCCCCCTGTTTCTTGGTGGTAAAGAAGGGATCGAAGATGCGATTCATCGTGGTTCGGTCCATGCCGCAGCCATCGTCGCCTACGAACAATCGCAGGTATTTCCCTTCTTCCAGTTTTCCCGCGGCTTGCCGGTCGTCCGCGCTCACGTCCACCACGTCCAGGCGGATTTCAATGGTGCCGTTCTTCTCGCCGATGGCGTGCGCGGCGTTGGTTGTCAAATTGACGATCACTTGATGAACCTGGCCCGGATCCACTCTCGCCGAGGGAAGGTCGGGTGAGAAATACGTCTCGAACTGGACGCGTGCGGGCAGCGTCGCCCTCATCAACTTCAACGCCTCCTCGATCACCGGCTGCAGCTTCACCACCTGCTTTTTCTGCTCTTGCGGCCGGCTGAATCCCAGAATCCGCTTTACCAATTCGCTGGCCCGGGCGCCTGCTTTCAATATTTCCGCCAGGCTTTGCCGCGCCGAATTCTCCGCGGGAACATCCGCCATCGCCAGTTGCGCGTTTCCGTTGATGGCCAGAAGAATGTTGTTGAAGTCGTGCGCGATGCCGCCGGCGAGCGTGCCCAATGCTTCCAGCTTTTGCGAACGGGTCTGCAACTCTTCGGCGTGCCGCCACGCGGTGATGTCCGCGCTTACTTCCAGGATGCGGATGGGTGTGCCTTGTGCATCGCGGTACAACACCTTTTGGCTCGCTGCGTACACTATCCCGCCGTCGCGCGTGTGGTGACGAAGTTCCCCTTCCCAGACGCCCGCGGTCCGCAACAGCTTGTCAATCATCCAGGGCGGAACGGGGTGCTCGGTCTGCAAGAGTTCATGAGAATTGCGCCCAAGCGCCTCCTCTTTCGTAAAGCCGTAAATTTTCTCCGCGCCGCGGCTCCAGAGCACAATGCGATTATCGATGTCGCGGACCATCACCGGCGCCAGGTCCAGCAGGCTGGCCTGCTGCTTCAGTTCCTCCTCCGCTTTCTTTTCTTCGGTGACGTCGCGCAAAATCACGGTGAACATCTTCTTGCCCCCGAATTCCACGTGCGAGATGGAGGCTTCCACCGGAAATTCCTCGCCGTTCCTCCGCAATCCGAAAATTCCCTCGCGTTGCCCCATCTTTCGTCCGGCGATTTCGGCGGCGCCGAACTTCTGAATGTGGTGCTTGTGCGCGGTGCGGTAGCGCGGCGGGATGAACTGGTCCATCGGACGGCCGAGCGCTTCGGCTTCCGTGTACCCGAACATCTGCTCCGCCGCGGGATTGAACAAAATAATGTTTTGCTGTTCGTCCACGGTAATCACCCCGCTCAATGCGGAATGAATGATGGCGGAAAGCCGGGCTTCCCCGCCTCTGGCCTGTTCTTCGATCAAGCGCCGCCCCGAGATGTCCTGCAAAATTCCATGCCACAGCACGCTGCCGTCCGCCTGCTTCTGTGGCATGGAGCGGCCTTCAATCCAAATTTCCCCCTTTTGGGAGTGAATGACGCGGAACTCACTGATCCACATCGTCAGGTTTTTTGCGGACAGCTCGATCGAAGCCCGGAGCTTGCTCAGGTCCGCCGGGTGGACCAGATCAAAAATCGCGGAGGCGTCCCGGGCGAGCGATGCCGCGGGAATGGAAAAGATCTGTTCAATCGTGGAGTTGCAATAGGGCATGCAGCACGAACCATCGGGCCGCAGCAGGAAGGAACAGATAGCGCCGGGAGCAGTTTCCGCCACCTGGGCGAGTTGCTCCTGCAACGCGACGCGATCTTGCAACGCGATCTCCTTCTCGCGCTCCGCCCGGCAATCGCGAAACACCAGGACCACTCCCAATATGTTCCCCTGCGCGTCGCGGATCGGCGCGCCACTATCCGCGATCGGTAATTCATAGCCCTGCTTATTCACCAGAATCGTATGATTGGCCAGCCCGACCACGATTCCGAGTTGGAGGACTTTCTTCGCCGGATCCTCCATCGGCTCGCGGCTGTCTTCGTTCATGATCGGGAAGACGGAGACCAGCGGCTGCCCCACAGCCTCTTGTAATCTCCAACCAGTCAGTCGTTCCGCCTCCCCATTCATGAAGGAGACCCGGCATTTGGCATCGGTCGTGATCACTCCGTCGCCGATACTTGCGAGTGTCACGGCATACTGTTCCCGGCTCTGGGTTAGTTGTTCGTTGGTCTGCTCCAGATCGGCCGTGCGCTCGTGCACCCGCTGCTCCAGGTGCTCCTTCGCCTCCCGAAGCGCGGCGTTGGCGCGCCGGGTGCCCGAAAAATCCCGCGCGATCAGAATAAGCGCGACACCCACAAACCCGAACGCCAACACGCTGCCAAATATGATGATGCTCCGGCTGAACTGGCTTGTCTGCAGTGCTGCCTGCTCCCGCTGCACCAGCAGCCGGTCTTCGCGCTCCTCCATGAGCCTTACAATTTGGCGGATCGCGTCGTCCGTTCTCATGCCTTCGAGAGTTTGAATTTCCTGCCCGGCGACCGTTAGCCCCTTGTTCTCCCGCAGCACCAGCACCTGTCGGAGTTGTTCCATCCGCTTGGCCACGGACGCTTCCAACTCTCGCCGGCCCTCCTGCTGCGCCGGATTATCGGAGATGAGTTTTCGCAGTGTCGCGAGTTCCCCGTCCAGCGCGTTTTCTGCTTCGCTGTAAGGCCGGAGAAACAGTTTGTCGCCGGTAATCAGGTAGCCGCGCTGTCCGGTTTCCGCATCGGAGACGAGGGATTGCACCTTGCGAAGAGACGCGATCACCTGGTGAGTGTGGTCCACCCAGGCGTCGTTGTTGCGAAGTTTCACCACTTCCAAGTAGGCGGTCAGCCCGACCACACCAAGGAGCGCTAATGCCACTCCAAAACCCCACCAGACCTTTCTTTCCATTGGCAATCGGGAATGGCCGGAAGGCACAGGCGCAGGTTGCGACTCCTTTTCATTCCACTCTTGGGTCGCCATCGGTCGCTCTCCTTAGGGTCCACCGGTTGTACGCCGCAGGTGGCCGGGTTGCGGTGAAGAAGTGAGCCCCACAAGCAGGGAAATCCGTTGGGCTCACGCCAGTAGACTTCGTAAGCAAAAATGGAAAGGGGAAAACGGACAGCACACAGAGAGAGGAGCCTCCAACGTAGTGTGGCCGCCCGAAGCTGTCAATAGAACCCGGACACGCGGTCGGTAAATGAATACCCCCTGGGCGAATTCACTTTTGGTTCGCCGAGAGGGAACTCATTCGAATGCTTGCAGGTTCTGGATTTCGGGGCCGTGGGCGCGAGATTCGCGCCATCCGCTAAGCCGTGTGTTTCAAGCGGCCGCGGGGCAGTCTGTCAAAATGCTCTGCCGCTCCTGTTATTCTCCTGAGCAATACCAGTACGATATCTACTCTTTAACCTTCAAGTAATACTTTAAATGTCGGCGCGCCGACATTTTCCCCCGATTTCTTTCTGGCCGAGCGAAGAAATCCCACTTCCCGGGCGTTTTCACCCGTCACCAGTCACTACTTAGCAGTCACAAGCAGCTTGCCACCGCTCACCATTCACCCGCTTCCTGCTACACTATCGTTTATCGCACCGCAGGAGACCGCCATGAGTGAAGCTACGCAATTCGCCAAGTCCGTTCCCACTCGCTCGGAATCCGACAGCATGGGCAGCATTGAAGTGCCGATGGACCGCTACTACGGTGCGCAGACCGCGCGCTCTCTGATTCATTTCGCGATCGGCAAAGACACCATGCCGCCGGAGCTGATTCGCGCGTTCGGTGTGTTGAAAAAAGCGGCGGCGCTGGTGAACCGTGACCTCGGGAAACTTTCCGAAGAAAAAGCCAACCTGATTACGCAGGCCGCCGACGAAGTGATCTCCGGGAAATTAAACGAGCACTTCCCTCTTCGCATCTGGCAGACCGGCAGCGGCACGCAGACCAACATGAACGTGAACGAGGTGATCTCTAACCGCTCGATCCAGATTGCGCACGGAGAGATTGGCAGCAAGAAGCCGATTCACCCGAACGACGACGTGAATATGTCGCAGTCGTCGAACGACACGTTTCCCGCGGCGATGCACATTGCCGCTGCAGCGGAGACTTCGCGGCGGCTGCTGCCCGCGGTGAAACGCTTGCGCGATGCGATTGACGCGAAGGCGAAGGAATTCAAGGACGTAGTGAAAATCGGGCGCACACATCTGCAGGACGCTACCCCGCTGACCGTAGGGCAGGAATTTTCCGGATGGGTGAGCTTGCTGGATCGCGACGGGGCGCGCATTGCCGTTGCGGTCGATGGACTGCTGGATCTCGCGATTGGCGGCACAGCTGTCGGCACCGGGCTGAATGCGCATCCGGAATTTGCGGATCGCGCGGCGAAGAAAATCGCGGAGCTGACCGGATTGCCGTTCCGTTCGCACCCTAACAAATTTGCCAGCCTTTCGGCGCACGATGAGATCGTGTTTGCCAGCGGCGCTCTGAAAACGCTGGCGGCTTCGCTGATGAAAATTGCCAACGACGTTCGCTGGCTGGCATCCGGGCCGCGTTGCGGCCTGGGCGAATTGATCATCCCGGAAAACGAGCCGGGCTCTTCGATCATGCCGGGCAAGGTGAATCCTACGCAGTCGGAAGCGGTGACGATGGTTGCCGTGCAGGTGCTGGGGAATGACGCCGCTATC
>Ga0210410_10001127_pt1 | contig 25705 bp, 23 predicted proteins | sample IncBWC4MmetaG_FD_161058 | JGI IMG/M metagenome (GOLD analysis project Ga0210410, IMG submission 161058) | Forest soil microbial communities from Barre Woods Harvard Forest LTER site, Petersham, Massachusetts, United States - Inc-BW-C-4-M | ecosystem: Environmental > Terrestrial > Soil >... | reverse complement strand
ACGATGGCGCGCTCGGAAGGAGTGAAGCCGGGGCGCTCGACGTTGGTGGAGTCGCTGAAAAGGGCCAGGACGCCTTCGGCGCCGTAGCGGGCGAAGGTGTGGAGATCGAAGGGGGCGCCGTCGACAGGAGTCTGGTCGATCTTGAAGTCGCCAGTGTGGATGATGACGCCCAGCGGAGTGCGGACGGCGAGGGCGACGCAGTCGATGGTGCTGTGCGTGACGTTGATGAACTCGATTTCGTAGGGGCCGATTTCGACGAGCCGGCCGGGTAGAACTTCGCGGAGCGTGGTGGAGGCAAGGAGTCCGGCTTCGTCGAGTCGTTTTTTGACCAGGGCGAGGGTGAAGCGCGTGCCGTAAATGGGGACGTTCAGGTCGCGGAGAATGTAGGCGAGCGCGCCGATGTGATCTTCGTGACCGTGGGTTAGGACGATGGCGCGAACGTGCTGGCGATTTTGTTTTAGGTAGGTGATGTCGGGGATGACCAGGTCTACGCCGAGGAGTTCGGATTCGGGGAACATCATCCCTGCGTCGATCACGAGAATGTCGTCGCCCAGACGGAGGACCATCATGTTCATTCCGAATTCGCCGAGACCGCCGAGGGGGATGGCCAGTAGGGACTGCGTAGACTTACTCAAAGAAAGGTTATCTCCGTGATGTTCGTAGGAATCGTATCACAGTGGGGTGATGGGCGCGCGGTGCGATCGGGGTTCTTGGTGGGTGTCTCTTTTTGCACAGGCTAATCGCGCATGGTGTCCGAAGTGATAGCGTGGCGTGGGGCAGGCTGTTCGAGCCGCTTGGTCAGCGATCGCCGCCGCTGAAGAGATGGGCGATCAACACGAGGAGGACGGCGCCAACCGTGGCGGCCGCCAACGAATAGAGAAAGCCTCCGCCGAAGATGCCGAGGCGCACGAAAATCCAGCCACCGATGAAAGAACCGACTACGCCAAGAATAATGTCGGTGATGCAGCCGAAGCCGCGGCCGCGGGAGATTTTTCCGGCGAGCCAACCGGCGATTAGGCCGATTATGATCCAGCCCCAGAATCCGCTGGGGAGGTAGACCGAAATACCCTTCGTCTCGAACAAGGCGTTAAAAAGTGTTGCAGACATTCAGCCTCCAAGAGAAGTCTCGTTCGCATCTGGGCTTGTGATGCGTAGGAGTCTATCAGATGGGTTGCTGTTGCGTCATGCAGTGGAGGGTGCCGAGGCCGAGGACCAGGTCACGGCAGGCGATGCCGACTACTTCGCGGTTCGGGAAGAGCTTGGCGAGGGTGCTGAGGGCGTGGCGATCGTTCGAATCGTTGAACGTGGGGACGATTACGAGTTTATTGGCAATGTAAAAGTTGGCGTAGCTGGCGGGGAGGCGTTGGCCATCGAAATAAACTGGACTGGGCATGGGGAGCGTTTCTACGCGGAGAGAGTGGCCGTCTTGATTCTTCATTTGTTTTAGGAGGGCAAGATTTTCCTGGAGCGGGGCGTAGTTGGCGTCGCCCGAATCGTTTTCGACTGCCGTGACGACCGTTGCGCGATCCACGAATCTCGCTAAGTCGTCGACGTGGCCGTGGGTGTCGTCGCCCGCGATGCCGTTTCTCAGCCAGAGGACGTTGGTTATGCCGAGATAGTTTTTGAAGACTTCGACGTAGTCTTCGCGTGTGAAACCCGGATTGCGTTCTTGTGTTTTGCTCAGAAGGCATTCTTCTGTCGTGAGCAGCGTGCCGAGGCCGTTGACGTCGATGCTGCCGCCTTCCAGGACTACGCGTCTTCCTTTGTGGATTGGTTGCCAGAGGGGGCGCTTTAGTTTTTTGTTGGCTTGGGAAGCGATTACAGCGTCCTTCTTGTGATTGTTGTATTTGGCCCAGCCGTTGAAACGCCAGTGCGTGTAGGCGACCTCGCCCGTGGAATTCTTTACGCAGATCGGTCCAGAATCGCGCATCCAGCCGCGATCGGTGGGGATGCGGAGGAAATCTACAGCGCTGAGATTGGCGCCGGATTTTTTTAGGATGACGCGGACGCGCGATTCGGCTTCGCGATTCTCGACCAGGAGGTAGACGCGCTCGACTTGGGAGAGCTGGCGGACGATTTCGGCGAAGGCCCAGGGGATGGGCGAGAATTTTCCGGGCCAGTCGGATAGCTCGTGAGGCCAGCCCAGCCAAGTGGATTCGTGTTGCTCCCATTCGGCGGGCATGTGGTAACCGAGGGAGTGGGGGGTGGATTCGTTTCCCGACGAAGGCATAGGATTATGTGTGGACGAGGGCCTTTTTAACACAGAGGTCACAAAGAGCACAGGGAAGAATCGATCATTCGCCTAGCCAGCGGTTTAGGATGGGTTGGTAGGCGTCGATGCGGCGGTCGCGAAGGAAGGGCCAGTTGCGGCGGGTTTCTTCGCTTTGGGCGGGGTCGCACTCGACTACCAGAATCTCTTCTTTATCGTTGGAGGCTTCGGAGAGGATGCGGCCGAAGGGATCGGCTACGAAGGAGTTTCCCCAGAACTCGAGGCCAGCCTCGCCTTTTTCTGGTTTGCCTTCATAGCCGACGCGATTGACTACCGCGACGTAAACGCCGTTGGCGATGGCGTGGGCGCGCTGGATGGTGCGCCAGGCGTCGAGCTGGGCGGCCCCGAATTGGGCTTTTTCGTGGGGATGCCAGCCGATACTTGTGGGATAGAAAATTACTTGTGCGCCTTGCAGAGCGGTCAGACGCGAACCTTCTGGATACCATTGATCCCAGCAAATCTGAACGCCGATGCGTCCGTAGGCGGTGTCAAAATTCGGAAAGCCGAGATCGCCGGGCGTGAAATAGAATTTCTCGTAGTAGAGGGGATCGTCGGGGATGTGCATTTTGCGGTATTTGCCTAGGAGCGTGCCGTCGGCGTCGAGTACTGCGCAGGTGTTGTGGTAGACGCCGGCGGCGCGGCGTTCGAACAGAGAAACGACCAGGACGACGTTCGATTCCTTAGCGACTTTCGCCAGCGCGTCGGTTGCGGGGCCGGGAATGGGCTCGGCTAGATTGAAAAGATCGGGGTCTTCGGTGCGGCAGAAATATTCGCCGCGAAAAAGTTCATCCAGACAAATGATTTGAGCGCCGCGCCCGGAGGCTTCGCGGATTTTCTCGATGGCGTGCGCAAGATTTTCTTCGGGAATGGAAGTGCTGCGCATCTGCACGAGGCCGATTGTGAATTTCTTTGTCATAAAATTTAGTTTATCATGCTCGTAGAAAGTTGTTTTGTTGTGTTTTGCTCTTTCCTTCGGGGCGCATTTGTAATATCAATCGTTACGAAATCAGATTGCTATGGTGTGGTGTGAGTTACTGAAACAAGAGCGCAGCAGAGATCGGGGAGAAGAGATGGCAAACCGGCAAGAAAAGACCGCCACGGGGCGCGTACTGCACGATCCGGTGAAGGATAAGCTGCGGCCAATGTTTCCGATTGATCTGTCGAAGTGCCGCACCATCGACGAATTGGTTCGCGCGATGGGGAATACGGCGTTCACGGGACGGCAGATTGGAGACGCCGCTGACGTTTTGGAAGCGATGGCGCGCGATAAAGATTGTTTTGTGGTCATGACGCTTTCCGGTGCGCTGACGGTAGCAAAGATGGGGATCATTTTTTGCGATTTGATTGAAAGTGGTTTGGTCAAGGCCGTCGTCTCCACGGGCGCCTTGATGGCGCACGGGCTTGTGGAAGCGACAGGACACTCGCACTTCCGGTACGACCCCAGCAAAATGGACGACAAGACGCTGTTCGAGGCGGGCTATAACCGCGTGTACGATTCGCTCGAACCGGAAGTGAACCTGGATCACGTGGAAGAAGTGATGGATGACGTGCTCTCGAATTGGGACGCGGAGGAAGTTGCTTGCAGCTGGAAGATTCACCGGAAGATCGGGGAAACGCTGCACAAGCAAGGGGCGGGGCGGGGAATCCTGAAATCCGCATACGAGCACAACGTACCGGTGTTTGTACCGGCGTTCAGCGATTCGGAATTGGGAATCGATTTTGCGCTGCAGAAGATCGCGCGACAAAGAGAAAAGAAGCCGCTGCTGCGGTTCGATCCCTTCGAGGATTTCGAGAAGTTTGCGGACACGATGCTGGCGACCAAGCGCATGGGACTTTTTACCGTGGGGGGAGGGGTGCCGCGAAATTGGTCGCAGCAGTTTGGAGTTTATGCCGAGCTGCTGGCGCGGCGGGGTTACAGGAAGATTCCGCTGAAGCGCTACAACTACGGCGTGCGAATTTGTCCGGAGCCGGTGCATTGGGGCGGGTTGAGCGGGAGCACGTATACGGAAGCCGTGTCGTGGGGGAAATTCGTGCCTCCGGAAGAGGGTGGCAAGTTCGCGGAAGTGTTTGATGACGCGACGGTGGCCTTGCCGCTGGTGGCGGGGGCGGTGCTGGACCGCATCGGGTATTTCAAGCGCGATAAATGAAAAACAGGCAAGTTATAGCTGACAAGCCATGTGGCGCATCAGATTTGCGGAGCCCTGATTGTCTGGCTTTCTCGACGACCGGTCGCGAAGGTTTCGGCGTCGGCCGCGGGCAATGGCAGCGTCAACGGTTTGCTGTTTGGAGTTAGGAGCACGTCATGGCAACTCCTTCTAAGTCTGTTCCGGGTGAAGTTTCAATACCACGGACCTCGTTTCGCACGGTTGAAGCCGACGGTGTTCGCATTTTTTATAGAGAGGCCGGTCCGGCTGACGGGCCAGTCGTTTTGCTGTTGCATGGTTTTCCGTCGTCGTCGCATATGTTCCGCGAATTGATTCCACGTCTGGCGACACGGTATCGGGTGATTGCTCCGGATTTGCCAAGTTTTGGGTTCACCCGGGTGCCCGAGGAGCGAGACTACAAATATTCGTTCGATGCGCTTGCGCGCACCGTGGAAGCATTTGTGAACACGCTTCGGCTGGCACACTACGCGCTCTACGTTTTCGATTACGGCGCGCCGGTCGGCTATCGGCTGGCCGTTGCCCACCCCGAACGGGTGACCGCCATCGTGTCGCAGAACGGGAACGCTTATGAGGAAGGGCTTGGTGATTCGTGGGCTCCGATTCGGCGATATTGGTCGACGCCAAGCGCGGAGAACCGCGAGGTGGTGCGGCGAAACATTTTGACCTTTGAGGGTACGTACTTCCAGTACGCGGAAGGCGTCCCTAATCCGGAGAGGATCGCGCCGGAATCATATACCCTAGACGCGGCATTGCTCGAACGGCCTGGCGTTAGGGAGATCCAGCTGGATCTGTTTCTCGACTACGCGTCGAACGTGAAGCTGTATCCCAAGTTTCAGGCGTATTTCCGGGAGTACAAACCGCCGCTCCTTGCGATTTGGGGAAAGCACGACCCCTTTTTTGTCGCCGCTGGGGCGGCGGCGTACCGGCGGGACAATCCGAACGCCACAGTTCAAATGTTGGATACCGGGCATTTTGCTCTCGAAACACATGCGGAGGAAATTGCAGCGGCGATGGACCGACTTCTGAGTCCATCCGCCACTTAGTCCTGCAGGACAACACTTAGGAGAGAAGGATTGATTTGGACGTGGCGGTTGTTCTTGTACAGAATGAAGCCCATTTTTCGGAATTTGTTCATGAAATAATTTACACGGGAACGTGTTGTGCCAATCATCTCTGCTAGCGTCTCTTGCGAAATGTTCGGAAGCATCGTTTGCGTCTGGCCCGGTGAGCCGTAACGTGCCAGCAGCAACAGAGTGCGCGCCAGCCGTTTCTCGCTGGAATTAAAGAGCTGGTCTATCAGATCCTCTTCGACGCGAAGGTTTCGTGACAGCATATGCGCGATGAAGCGGTCGGAGAACTCAGACTCCCCGTGAAGCAAGCGTAGCATCTCGCTTTTCCTAATCACGAGCACGGAGGTGGGCGCAATCGCGGTCGCCGTGGCCATGCAAACGGTCTGGCCAGCCAGGCAACCTTCTCCAAAAAAGTCACTCGGTCCCAGTATCGCCACGACAGCTTCTTTACCGGCTTCATTGACGACGGTGAGCTTCACCCCGCCTTCTTGAATATAAAGAACACTCCTCGCCGGATCGCCCTGCGCGAAGATGGGGTCTTTGTTTCGATATTTTTCTATTTTTCTTCCTATACCCGCCGAATCGAGAAATCGTCGGACGTCGAACCGAGAATCTCTGAAAATCGCCTCTGGAGGCAGACGAGCGGCTCGGACAGATACACGTGTAAGGCGACTGGACAACATACGGCAGCGTAGCACAGGAATCGATTCTGTTGATTGTTCAATATTGCACACTTCGGCGAAATCGTCCGCGCGCCGCCGAGCCTCTGCGGAGTTTCACCAAGCGCTGTAAAGTGAGTGGCTTACAGGCGACTTCTAGCTTCGGAGAACTCTTCGCAGAGATTGCCGCACCTCCAATCCCCCATCATATTCAATGTAGCCCTTCTTCCGGAATCGATTCATGAACAAATTGACGCGCGAACGCGTGGTGCCGACCATTTCCGACAGCACCTGGTGGCTTATAACGGGGATCTCAGCTACCGCCCGTCCGTTCTTCTCCAAATGCGCTAGCCGGAGAAGCACGCGGGCGAGCCGCTGCTCGGCAGAGGAAGTCAGCAGGTTTGCCACGTGATCCCGGTAATTCTTGACGCTAGAGAGCAGATAGGCGACCAGGGCATTGGAAGTTTTGTTCTTCTTGCGAAGCATTTGGAGCATTTTCGCCTTCTTGATGGTACGTATGGAACTGGCGGTCAGTGCAACGGCCGTGGACATGCGAAGCGGATAGCCCGCGAGGCAAAGCTCGCCAAAAAAATCATGCACGCCCAGGATGGCGGTAACCGCGGATGATTGGTGTTTCGTTCGAGTGGTGAGCCGCACGCCGCCCGACTGAATATAGAAAAGCGTGTAGGCCGGGGTACCTTGCTTGTAGATGTTTTGTTTGTCCCGATACTGTAAGACCTTGCCGCCTAGAGTGGCGCCGGAACCGAAGTCGGCAAGGGAAGCGGACATCTTGTTCATGCGTTTCATGTGTCCCTCGAAACCTGGCGCGGGGCCTTAGACATTTGTGCTTCTCCATAGACTGCACGGACTTCCGATGAGCTTCTTACGACCGCTCGAGAGCTTTAATGGCCTGTTCCATTGTCTGCTTGGGAATGCTCATGCACCGTCAGGTGATCTTTCTGACGTGGTGGGCAGTGGCATCACAACACGCTTGGGCGGCGAGTTGGTGGAACTCAGCAGCTCCCAAGTGCGGGTCATTTTGCATAGTGTTTGCCATCTCCAAAGTCCGTATGAGCTTAGAGTTTCTGTAATCCATCCGCTGTGCAATAGTGAACACCCGTATGGCTGTCAGCCTTTGTCCACGGGCTTTTCTTTTGCACCACGCATGCCGTTGGATGGGGACCCAGGTGTTTGATAAAAAGGACATGCCGTCGGGAGGGGGCAATGGTGTGTCTTTGTGCGGCCCGCTTGAGGTAAACATGACAAATGGCTTGTGGTCATTTCACGATAGCCAGAGGGCACGGGCAGAAACTGTCGTTGCGGCGCAGTTTGAAGGAGGTTCATTAGAAGGAGGCGAAAAATGGCCAAGGCGAAGGAAGCCATGAGCAAGACTTTGTATGGCGTACATCCCGGAGTGGCGATCGTCGAGAAGTGGATTGCAGAATTGGAAGTGAAGACCGGGAGGTCGCTGGGGGAATGCATTGCGCTGGCGAGGAAACAAGGGCCAAAGGAGGAAAAGGCTCGTCGCGCGTGGCTGAAAACGAAACACAACCTGGGGACGAACAGCGCGTCGTGGATTTCCGAACGCGTGGATGGGAAGGGCACTGGGGAAGATAGCCCGGAGGCGTATTTGAATACGGCGGCGGTATATGTAGAGGAGCAATACGCGGGAACGAAGGAGAAATTGCGGAGGATTTATGATGAGTTGCGTCGGTTAGGGAAATCGATGGGGGAGGACGTGAAAGCGTGCCCGTGCAAGACGATGGTCCCTTTGTATCGCGAGCATGTTTTTGCTCAGATTAAGCCGACGACGAATACGCGGATTGATTTAGGGTTCGCCCTTGCTCGCTGCAAGGGAAAACTGCCGAAGAGAGGTGATTGATACGAGTGGGTTGGCGAAGAAGACCGCATTACGCATCGGATTGAGTTGAAGTCGTTGGCGGAGATTGACGCGGAAGTGAAGAAGTGGCTGAAGATGGCGTACGAATTGGATGCGAAAATGAGCTAGTCGTCTTCGCCAATGAGGATGGCGGCGCCGAGGACGGTGGTCCAGAGGCCGCGCTTGTCGCCGACGGCGGATTGCGTGACGTTCATGGTGCGGACGATCTTGTTGGAGATACGGTAGACCTCTTTTTTTTCGTCGAAGCTCAAATCCGGATCAAATTCCACGTTGAGAGTGGTGGCCAGCATTTCCGCGGCGAGTTCCTCGGCGTATTCGCCGGCCACTTCTTCGGTTTCGCCGAACGAGTGATGCTCGGAAAGATAGCCGTACATCAATTTATCGCTGGGGAGCGCAAGGCCGATACTGGCGGCAATGAGGCGGTGCGCTTCCTTGGTGGAGTTTTCGCTAATGACGGTGAAAGCCACCTGGCCGGGCTTAATGTGCTTCAAGCCTTCGCTGCGGGAGATCAGTTTGCAATTGGGAGGGAAAATGGAGGAGACACGCACGATGTTGCACGCGGCGATGCCTGCATTGCGCAGGGCGAGCTCAAAGCTCGAAAGTCTTTCGCGATGTTTGCCGACGCCTTTGGTGAGGAAGATCTTCTTAGCGACGAACGCCATGGTGCCGGGTTGTGGTGCCTCCGTGGGTGGAGTAACAGCGGAGAAAATTCCGCTGTGGAAAAATAACAAGAAGGTATTGCAGTGTCAAACGAATTCGGGGCTTTCTTGCGGCGAGAACGAAGCAAGATGAATGGATTGTGACAACAATCTTTGTGCACGCTCAGGAATCGCCAGTGATGTGCTGAAGCAGTTTGCCGAGAGGTTTGCAGAGCGCGAGAACTTTCCCTAAATCGTCGGTGCTGAAGTCCGGTCCGGCGATTGAGGGATTAGGACCTTTGCGGCTGACCTGGATCACGCCCACGACCTTGTCGCCGGAGAGAATGGGAGCGCTGATCATCTTCTGGATGAGTTCAGAGCTTTCGCCGCCGATTTTCACGCCCTCGAAAACGGTGGCGTGGCGGACGCTGGCAAAATTATTGATGATGTCCGGACGGCTTTCGCGCGCCGTACGCGCGGCGATAGCCGAAGTGCTGGAAAGGGGGATAAAACCGACCTGTTTGAGGGATACAGGGACGAGAAAGTGGAGGTGGCGCCAGCGCGTGGAGACTCCCATCAGGGCGATTTCGTCGGGCCTAACGCCGAGATTTTTGGCGATGCGCTCAGCGATGCCGGTCAGGGAGATTTGGGACGTGGCGATGGCGTCCGATTCGAGGGCATTGGCGATGCGTTCCAGCTCTGAAGCAAGGCTGAGGCTCGTGGTCATGGGATAGCGAAGGCTGCCAGGCGGGAGGGCCGGGCGGATACCATCCGTCGTCTTTTCATTTAAGCGAGAAAGGCTGTAAGGCGCAACGGTATTTCGCGCGGTGCGTGTCTGAGAAAGAACAGGCTCGCTTGCATGGATGTTTTCAACTGCCTATACTGAAAGGGCCGCGAAACTTTAGCGCCCTTCAGCACCTCATGCGGCGGAGAGGGCATGTCCCGAACGGCAACCCGGCCTGAAACCGACTATCTTCTTCGCAAACTGCATTCCTTTACCGGCATAATCCCCGTTGGTGCATTCCTGGCGGAACATTTCTGGTCGAACAGTTACGCGCTGGTGAGCAGAGCGCAGTACGACGCGAAATCCCAAGAGTTGCAGACCATTCCGTTCCGCGTGGCGGTGGAATGGCTGTTTATTTTTCTGCCGATGCTGTATCACGGCGGGTATGGGATTTATATTTGGTTGCGCGGGAAGTCGAATGTATCGGCGTACCCGTGGGTGGGGAACTGGCTCTACACCACGCAGCGTTATACCGGTTTGATTGCGTTTGCCTACATCGGGTGGCATTTGTACACGGAGCGGTGGTTGACGCACGGAAAGTCGACTTACGCGGATGTGGAGGATTTGCTGCAGAATCCGTATGCGCTGGCGTTCATGTTCATTGGCGTGCTGGCGTCGTCGTTTCACCTCGGCGTAGGGATTTGGAATTTTTTGTGTAAATGGGGGTTGGCGGCGACGGTGAAGGCGCAACGCGCGGCTGGGGCACTCGGAGCCACGGTTGGACTCGCGTTTAGCGTGATCGGGGTTCTGATTGTTCTGAGTTTTTGGTTGAACTGGCACCCCTTTGACTTCTATTTGAAATGAGACAGCCGAAAATCATTGTGGTGGGTGGAGGTCTGGCCGGCCTGATGGCGACGATTCGCGTCGCGGAGGCGGGCGTGCCGGTGGATTTGTTTTCCGTTGTGCCGGTGAAGCGATCGCATTCCGTTTGCGCGCAGGGCGGGATCAATGCGGCGAAAAACCAGAAGGGCGAAGGCGACACAACCTGGAAACATTTTGACGACACGATTTACGGAGGAGATTTTCTTGCGAATCAGCCGCTGGTGAAGCGCATGTGCGAAGCGGCGCCGGGAATTATTGATTTACTGGATCGCATGGGCGTGATGTTCAACCGGACGTCGGAGGGATTGCTGGATTACCGGCGATTCGGGGGCACGCTGTATCACCGGACCGCGTTTGCTGGCGCGACGACGGGGCAACAGCTGCTCTACGCGCTGGATGAGCAGGTACGGCGGCACGAATCCGAAGACCGCGTGAAGAAATACGAAGGGCAGACGTTCTTGTCGGCGGTGATGGACGGAGGCGGAGTTTGCCGCGGGATTTGTGCTATGGACTTGCGGTCGATGGAACTGAAAACGTATCCGGCGGATGCGGTGATTTTCTGCACGGGCGGGATTGGCGCGATTTTTGGACGCTCTACGAATTCCGTCGTGTGCACCGGTTCGGCGCAGGCCGCGTTATTTCAGCAGGGAGTGGATTACGCGAACGGCGAGTTCATTCAGGTCCATCCGACGGCCATTCCCGGTGAAGATAAGCTGCGGCTGATGAGCGAATCCGCGCGCGGCGAGGGCGGCCGCGTGTGGGTACCGAAAAATCCTGCGGACACTAGGTCGGCGCGAAGCATTCCCGAGGGAGAGCGCTTTTACTTTCTTGAGGAGTGGTACCCGAAGTATGGAAATCTTGTTCCGCGGGACATCGCGACACGTGCGATTCATCGCATCGTTTATCAAGAGAGGTTGGGGATCAGAGGACAGGCCGCGGTCTATCTGGACGTAACGCACATTCCTCGGGAAGTGTTGGACCGGAAACTGGAAGGCATTCTGGAGATTTACGAGAAGTTTCTTGGCGTGGATCCGCGCGAAGAGCCGATGAAAGTTTTTCCGGCGATGCACTACACGATGGGCGGGATCTGGGTGAATTCCGAGGATCAGGCAACAAATGTTCCGGGGATATTTGCGGCAGGCGAATGCGAATACCAGTATCACGGGGCGAACCGACTGGGAGCTAACTCGCTTGTCTCTTGCATATTTGGCGGAGGATTGGCGGGGCCCGCGGCGGTAAAGTATGCGCGCAGTCTTGAAAAAGGCGCTGAGTCAACAAACACGGGCGTCTATGAAAACGAGCGTAAGCGGCAGGAGGAGAAGAATCAGGTACTGATTTCGCCGGAGGGCACGGAAAATCCGATGACCATTTGGCGTGAGCTCGGTGAAGTGATGACCGAGCACGTGACAGTGACGCGGATTAACAAAGATTTGCAGACCGCGGAAGCCAAGATTCGAGAGCTCCTGGAGCGCTACGGACGACTCAATTTGAGCGACCGGACCAGGTGGTCCAACCAGACGCTGAATTTTGCGCGGGAGTTGGGCAACATGCTTGTGCTTGCGCGCGTGGTGACGCTAGGCGCGCTGCAGCGCAATGAATCGCGCGGGGCTCATTACAAGCCGGATTTTCCCGAGCGCGACGACGCAAATTGGTTGAAGACTACGCGCGCCAAGTGGGTAAATGGCGAAATCCGACTTAGCTATGAGCCGGTGGACATTTCGCAGATTCCGCCGCGCGCTCGACGCTATGACGCCGCGAAGTAGTGCAACTTGGGCGAGTGCCAGGTAGCCGCGGAATCGGACTTGGGGCCGGAGAGCTTTTCGAGTATTTGCTGGGGATTTTATGGCTGACGCCAAAGAAGTGATCGTTCGGGTGAAACGGCAGGTCAGTCCCAAGGGGACGCCGTACTGGGAGGAGTTTGCTTTGCCGTGGCGTCCCGCGATGAACGTAATTATCTGCTTGCGGGACATCGCGGAGAATCCGGTTACGCGTGATGGCAAGAAGACCACGCCAATCAGCTACGATTCGAATTGTCTCGAGGAGGTTTGCGGCTCTTGCGCGATGCTCATCAACGGAAAGGCGCGCATGGCGTGCTCGGCGCTGGTGGACAAGTTGGACCAGCCCATTCGGCTCGAACCCTTTTCAAAATTTCCGGTGGTTCGCGATCTGGCCGTTGACCGGCAGTTCATGTTCGAAAGCTTGAAGCGCGTCAAAAGCTGGATTCCCATCGACGGGACATACGATCTCGGCGAAGGGCCGCGAATGGCTCCCGAGACCCAGGAGAAGGCCTATCCCTTGTCGCGCTGCATTTCCTGCGGAAGCTGCCTCGAGGTTTGTCCCCAGGTGAATGACCACAACAAGTTTATCGGCGCAGCGATCATTAGTCAGGTTCGGCTTTTCAACATGCATCCCACAGGCGCCATGCATGCAAAAGAGCGCATCGCGGCGCTCATGGAACCGGGCGGAATTCAGGACTGTGCGAACGCGCAAAATTGCGTGAAAGCTTGCCCCAAAGACATTCCCTTGACCGAATCCATCGCTGAAATGAACCGGCAAGCGTGGAAACAAGCGCTGGTTGGCTGGCTAATAGGGTAGAATCTCGCCGCATCCTTATCCCTAGGAGGAATACATGCGCATGGTCCGCGGCTTGCTGTTGGTCTGCTTGGTTGCTCTTGGGTTTCTGATGAGTCAGGCTGCGACGGGCGACGACATCGCCGACCGCGCGAGGAAGCTCCATTTTTCCTCAATCGTTCTGGACACGCACGACGACACGACGCAACGCTTCTTCTCGAAGGGATTCGACATTGGCAAGCGCAATCCCGACGGGCACATCGACGTCCCGCGCATGCGGGAAGGCGGGATGAACGCGATTTTCTTTTCCATCTGGATTGACGGCAGAATCATGGGCGCGCCAGCGGTACAAAAGGCGCTGGACCAGATAGATGCGGTGCATGAGAACGTAGATAAGTATGCGAAGGACTTCGCCCTTTGCCGCACGGCGGAAGAAGTCCGGCGCGCACATGCACAAGGGAAGATCGCGGCCTTGATCGGCGTCGAGGGCGGTCACATGATCGGAAACGACATTCGTGTGCTGCGCATGTTCGGTGATTTGGGCGTGCGTTACATGACGCTCACCCATTTTTACAACGATGAATGGGCGGATTCCTCCACCGCCAAACCCGAGCACAACGGGCTGACGGATTTTGGCAAGGATATCGTGCGGGAGATGAACCGGCAGGGAATCATGGTGGACATTTCTCACGTGTCCGACAAAACGTTTTACGATGCGCTGGAAGTCAGCAAAGCGCCGCTGATAGCCTCGCATTCCTCTTGCCGCGCGCTGTGCAACCATGTGCGCGATATGTCCGACGACATGATCAAGGCGCTGGCCGCGAAGGGCGGGGTCATTCAGATAAACTACGAGAAAAGTTTCATCGATCAAGCCTACAAGGACGCCCAGGACAAGTTTTCTGGCGGTGTGGTAGCCATGATGGACCAGCTCAAAAAAGAATGCGGCGACAATGAAGAATGCCTGAACAAAAAGATGACCGAGATGACGGACAAAGCCACTGCGGAGGGCAAACTGCCGCACGTGAGTTGGGAAAGAATTATTGACCACATCGATCATGCCGTGAAGCTTGTCGGGGCAGATCATGTGGGTTTGGGTTCCGATTTTGACGGAGCGAGCATGCCCGAAGGCATGGATGACTGTACTCATCTACCGCGGATTACTGAGGCTCTCATGCGCAAGGGCTATAGTGATGACGACATTCGCAAAATTCTCGGCGGGAATTTGTTGCGGGTGATGGAGCAAACTGAGCGTGTCAGCCGCGAGATGGAAGCTGCGCGATAAGAAAATGAAACTAGCGGCAGCGTCGCGGGCGCGTTTCAGAGTAGGGATGTGTCTTCTGGCCGGAATGGTGCTGGCGGGTGCGATGGTAGGGGCAACGAGAGCGGACAGAATCACGGAACGGGCGAGGCAACTGCACTTCGCTTCGATTGTTATCGACACGCACGACGATACAACCCAGCGATTTTTGGACGGCGAGTTCGATTTGGGTGCGCACAACGCGCTGGGAAGCATCGATATCCCGCGGATGAAGGCAGGCGGCCTCGGGGCGATCTTCTTTTCGATTTGGATTCCAAGCAAGATTACCGGGCCGGAGGCTGTGAAGCGCGGACGCGCCCAAATCGATGCGGTTCGCGAGCAAGTTCACAAGCATTCGGACGATCTTGCGCTGGCAACCACTGCTGACGGAATTCGCCAAGCTCACAAACAGGGCAAAATCGCTGCGCTCATCGGCATCGAGGGCGGCCACCTGATTGCGAGCGACCTCGACGTGCTGCGCGCTTATGCTGCCCTTGGCGCGCGGTATATGACGCTGACCCACAGCGGGAATGCGGAGTGGGCCGATTCCTCGACCGCCAAGCCAGAGCACAACGGCCTGACGGAGTTCGGCAAGGAAGTCGTTCGGGAGATGAATCGGCTAGGGATGATGGTGGACATCTCGCACGTCAGCGACAAGACGTTTGCCGACGCTTTAGAAGTCAGCAAGGCGCCGGTGTTTGCTTCGCATTCCGATTGCCGCGCCATTTGCGATGCGCCCCGGAATATGAGCGATGACATGATAAGAGCTCTAGCTGCGAAAGGCGGCGTGATCCAGATCAATTATCATGTAGGTTTTCTGAGCCAGGACTTCCGCAACGCGGAGAAAGCACACCCGGAATGGGACAAGGCCATTGCGCTGGAAGTGCAGAAACGGTGCGGGGATAGAAAAGGTTGCCAGTTGATTGAAGGCGACCGGATCACAAGGGAATACGTATTGCGCGGCGATTTGCCTCGAGTCGAGTGGACCAAGATTATCGAGCACATCGACCACGCGGTGAGGGTCGCGGGCATCGACCACGTTGGACTTGGCTCCGATTTCGATGGAGCGAACATGCCCTTTGGGATGGAGGACGCGACCAAGCTTCCCCAGATCACGAACGCCTTGCTGGAAAAAGGTTATTCCGAGGGTGACGTAAAGAAGATTCTCGGCGAGAATACTCTTAGGCTTATGGCAGAGGTCGAGCGCATCAGCCGCGAGCTGAATGCCGGCAAGTGACTGCGAGCCGCCGTTCGGAACAAACCTCAGGAAATCAATTTGGAGAGGGAAGAGCAATGCATAAATGTGGATGGATGATGATTACGGGGCTGATGTTCTTTCTAGCAAGTACGGAGGCGCGAGCGCAAGCGGCACAGGCGCAAGTTCCGTCGCAGCCTAAAGCCACGACGGGGAGCACGGCTGCTCACAAATCAGTCGCGGCCAGCCCCTACGATCGAGCCTTGCTTCGGCCAGCTCTCCTTACGGCGAAAGCGCCCGCCATGTATCAGGTGAAATTTACCACGACGAAGGGCGACTTTGTCATTAGCGTCACGCGCGCCTGGGCGCCTCTCGGCGCGGACCGCTTCTACAATCTTGTGCGCCACCATTTTTATGACAATACGGGCTTCTTTCGCGTGCTGAAGGGGTTCGTGGTGCAGTGGGGCATCAGTGCGTATCCTCCCGTTTCGGCGGCATGGTCGCGCGCGCCGATAAAAGATGACCCCGTCGTGCAGGGCAATTTGCGCGGGTACATCACCTATGCCATGGGTGGGCCGAATACCCGAACGACGCAAGTCTTCATCAATTTGGTCGACAACAAGCGGCTCGACGATATGGGATTCTCTGCGTTTGGCCAGGTCACAGAGGGGATGGACGTGATCGAAGCGCTCTATGCGGGCTATGGCGAGGGCGCGCCGGACGGCCAAGGCCCAGAACAGGACAAGATCGAGAGGTCGGGCAAGCCGTATCTGGACAAGGGCTTCGACAAGCTCGATTCTATAAAGACTACGACACTGATCCTGCCACCGGGTGCGACGCCTGCAAAGTCCCCTACCGCGCCAAAGGCGGCGCCGACACCGGCCACCCCCAAACCGTAGTGGGGCCATTATCGTTGATTACTTTTTTGAATTGAACGCATCTAAAGTATTGTGACGGTCTTGTTTTGACTTAGAGGGGACTGCAAGGTATTCTCAATTTTCATGATGACCTGTTGCCAGATCAGGTGTTGTTCGTGGGCACGCAAGGCTGCGTGTCGTATGACACCCATCTCTGGCCAGGGGAGTTTCCGGACTTAGCGATCATTTAAGATTCAGAGTTCCGAAGCCCACGTTGCCAGAGGTTCAGGCCACGTGGGTTTTTTGTATTTGGAACAAGCTTTTGAGACAGGTGATGGACCGATGGGCGAAATCAAAGAGACGAAGGCGCAACGCGTCGAGCGTTTGAAGCACTCGAAGAATGCCTGGGAGCATTTCGACGAGATCCGCGAGTTTGCGCGCAAGGGCTATGCTTCGATCCCCCCGGAGTGGTTCAGCACCTATTTCCGGACGTGGGGCGTGTACACGCAGGGAGATGGCGCGGGAGTCGTCGGCGGCACGGGCGGAGAAGGCAAGAGCACACCCTACTTTATGGTACGGATTCGTATCCCGAATGGCTTGTTGCGCAGCGAGCAGGTGCGCGCGGTTGCGGACATTGCCGAGCGACACGCGCGAGGCGTTGCGGATATTACGGTCCGGCAGAACTTTCAGTTGCATTGGGTGACGTTGGAATCATTGCCCGAAGTGCTGGAGACCCTCTGGCGCGCGGACTTGACGACAACCGGTGCTTGTGGTGACGTCGCGCGCAACATCACAGGCTGCCCGGTTGCGGGGCTAGACGCGGAAGAAATTGTGGATGCCTCGCCGCTTGCTCTGGCCATCGACCGGGAACTGGGAGGCGCTGCGGCGTTCTACAATTTGCCGCGCAAGTTTAAAATCTCCATTACGGGATGCAGGCACTGGTGCTCGTATCCGGAGATCAATGACGTGGCGCTGACCGCCACGACACGCAAGAGGGGCGGCGCAAGCGAGACGGGATTCTCGCTAAGAGTTGGCGGGGGGCTATCGACCGATCCGCATATAGCCTTGCGGCTGAATGCTTTCATTCAGTGGAACCAAGTCGTCCCCGTGGCCCGCGGCGTAGCGGAAATCTTTCGCGCGAGCGAAACGCTTCGGCAGAGCAGAGAAAAGGCTCGGCTGAAATTTCTATTCTTGCAGCAGGGTTGGACCGCGGAAAGTTTCCTGGAAGAACTGGAGCGGCAGATCGGCTTTTCTCTCGACCCTGCCGAGCTGGAAGACGTTCCCGCGGACATTCATCGCGACCACGTCGGTATTCACGGGCAAAAGCAGTCTGGACTCATCTATGCAGGCGCCTCCGTGCTGCGCGGCCGTATCACGCCGCAACAATTGCGTACGGCGGCGGATCTGGCGGATCGCTACGCCGACGGCCACATTCGTACCACCACCATGCAGAATTTGCTGATTGTCAACGTGGCACAACGCGACGCGGCCACAGTTGCACACCAGCTTGAAGTTGCTGGCCTGCCGGTTGAGGCCTCGGTGTTCGCACGCGGAACGGTGGCCTGCACGGGATCTGAATTTTGCAAGCTCGCACTGACGGAAACAAAAGGCTTTGCGCGATGGCTCACGCAAGAACTCGAAGAGCGGCTTCCCGATTTTCAGCAACAGTTGCGGCTCAACATCACTGGTTGCCCGAATAGTTGCGGCCAGCATTGGATCGCCGACATCGGCATTGAAGGGAAAAAAATCAAAGTAGATGGCCGGATGGTAGACGCCTACTACTTCTGTATCGGCGGAGGCCTTGGCCAGGCTGCATCGATCGCCCGGCCGGTTGGCTATCGCTGCGCCGCCTCGGATGTTCCCGATGCCATCGAGCGGTTGCTCGCCCGATTCAACGAGCGCAGAGAAGCAGATGAAAATCTGCGGCTTTTTTTGGCGCGGCATTCAAACGAGGATCTTCGAGCGATTCTTGCGGGGAGTTATGTCACCCCCGTGGAGCGCGATCTGGCGCTGGGCCCGGTGCCCCAGGGAGTTGAGGGTTGGACATGAGCCTGTTTCCCATCTTCGTGAGGCTCGAAGGCCGGCTGGTTGTTGTCATTGGCGGCGGGAGCGTCGCGGAGGGGAAGATTCCCAGCGTGCTGAGCGCCGGCGCACGCGTCCGGCTAGTCGCGCCTTCCGTCACCCCGCAAATTGCCGAATGGGTGCGGCTCGGAAAAATTGACTGGCTGCCGAAGGAATTTGAGGCGGCGGATTTGAACGGAGCATTTCTCGTGATCGCAGCGACCTCCGCGCCGGGCGTGAATGAAGCCGTCTTTCGCGAGGCGGAGGCACGCGGACTTTTGTGCAACGCGGTCGACGACATCGAGCACTGCCATTTTTACTACGGAGCCGTAGTTCAGCGCGGAGATTTACAGATCGCGATCTCTACAAACGGCAACAGCCCGGCGCTCGCGCAACGCCTGCGGAAGGAACTCGAACTGGAATTAGGGCCGGAGTACGAGGTGTGGGTGCAATGGCTCGGTGCGGCGCGCGAAGCGCTGCGTGCGAGGGGCCCGAGTTCAGAAACCACGAAGAAATTGCTGCATGTGCTGGCGAGCCGGCCGATGTTCGAGGAATTTCTTCAAAGCCAATCGGCGACCGGGCCACCGAGGAGCCGCGTGACGGGCAGGGTGTATCTCATCGGAGCGGGGCTTGGCGATCCCGAATTGCTGACGCTCAAGGCCGCGCGCCTCTTGCAACAAGCGGACGTCGTGCTGCATGACTCGCTGGTGAGCCGCGAAGTGCTAGCAAGAATCTCTACTCGCGCGGAGGTGATCGACGTCGGCAAACGCTGCGGCAGAAAGTTACTTACGCAAGACGAAATCAACGCGCTGCTTGTGAGCTACGCCGCCTCCCGCCAAGTGGTGGTGCGACTGAAAGGCGGCGATCCGTCGATTTTTGGGCGCGCAGGGGAAGAACTCGAAGCCTTGCGCAAGGCAAGCGTGGGATTTGAAGTCGTCCCGGGCGTGACGGCGGCTTTGGGTGCGGCGGCGGCGGCGGGCATCTCCCTAACCGATCGTCGCGTCGCCTCCCAGGTATTGCTTTCGACTTTTTCTCGCGGCCTCGATGCCAACGCGATGGACTGGGGCTGTCTCACGCCTGCCACCACACTCGTGCTCTATATGCCCGGCCCCGATTACGCGGAGGTCGCGCGGCGTCTAGCAGAAGCGGGCCTTGCAGCCGATTTGCCGTGCGTCATCGTTTCTGGAGCGTCGGGCTCGCAACAGCAGGTGCGTTGGAGCAGCGTTGGCGCGCTTTCCGCTCAAGAAGAACTGCCTGCTCCGGCGCTGATGATTGTTGGACGCGTTGCTGCGCAGCAGATTCGCGAGATTGGCGAGGCGTTCTGGCGCAGCGCGCCCAACGCGCCCGCGTCCCGTCCGGTTTCCGTAAGTTAGAGAGGCCCACATGAGTACAGAAGAAAGCGAAGTGCAGGTAAAGAAGCCATGGCGTCTATCGCTGGATAGCTGGGCAGTGGTAGTCGCATTGCTTGCGGCCCTGCTCGTTCGCGCTGGAGTGTTCAAACATATCCCGTGGTGATCGACACGCTGGCAAAACACAAGGAGGGAAAGGAGAAAACATGGCAGACGCAGTCGCAGTTCCCCAAGTTCAGCCGTTGCAGCCGGCGCTCCGCTTTGTGCGAGTCATTCCGGGCGTGCTTTTGCTCGCAGCCATCGGTTACGCGGGCAAATTGCTCGAGCAAAACCTGGGAGCGTACGCAAAGGCGCATCACTGGGTCTTTCCGAACATCGAGTATGTGCTTTGGGCCATCCTTTTGGGGCTTCTCATTTCCAACACCATCGGCGTTCCGGAGGTCTTTCGCACCGGGGTCGCGACGTATGAATTTTGGCTGAAAGCCGGCATCGTGCTGCTCGGCTCGCGCTTCCTGCTCGGGGATATTCTCAAACTCGGCGGCGTCAGTCTCCTTCTCGTAGCCATCGAAATCACGGGAGCCATCGCATTCATGACCTTCCTCGGCCGAGTCTTCCATCTCAAGCCGAAATTGATCACGCTCCTCGCCGTCGGTTCTGCCGTCTGCGGAGTCAGCGCCATCATCGCCACTAAAGGCGCCATCGACGCCGACGACGAAGACTCCTCCTTCTCGATTGCTGCGATTCTCGCGCTCGGCGCGTTGGCGCTGTTCACTTTTCCCTTGATCGGACACGCCTTACACCTGGGCGACCGCGCCTACGGCATTTGGGCAGGCCTCGCGGTGGATAACACTGCAGAGGCCACCGCTGCTGGCGCACTTTACTCCGACGCCGCGGGAAAGCTGGCCGTCCTCGTGAAATCCACGCGCAATGCCATGATCGGCTTCGTTGTCCTGGCTTACGCGATCTATTGGGCTAGCCAAGGCCAAGCCAAGGCGGTGGGCAACAAAGCCGCGTTCCTCTGGCAGAAATTCCCGAAGTTCGTTCTGGGTTTCCTGCTTATTTCCGTGCTCGCCACGTATCAGTTCTTCAGCAAGGATCAGGTGGGCGCGCTCGCCAACCTTTCGCGCTGGGCTTTTCTGCTTACCTTCGCCGGCGTCGGGCTGCGGACGAATTTCCGCGACATGCGCAAACAAGGCCTGCGGCCCTTCGCCGTGGGAGCTATCGGCGAAGTCGTTATCGCGGTATTTACGTTGGGTTTGGTCGTGGGAGCCGAAAAACTTTTCGGCTTTTAGCAGGCCAGTGGACAACACAAATGGGGCGCGGAAGAGTCGTTCGGCCCGCCATCAGACTTACGCGCCCCTGATTTTTCTGCTCCTACAATCCGAGAACGTTCACCAATTCCCGCACGGACGCAGAGGATTTCTGCAGCGCCGTGTTTTCTTCTGCGGTCAGTGTGATCTGGATAATCTCCTCAGCGCCGCCTGCACCCAGCTTCACCGGGACGCCGACGAAAAGCCCTTTGATCCCATACTCACCGTCCAGGTACACGGCGCAAGGCAAAATCTTCTTCTTGTCTTTCAAAATGGCTTCCACCATCTCCACCGCCGCTGCGGACGGCGCGTAATAGGCAGAGCCCGTCTTCAAAAGATTGACAATCTCCGCGCCGCCCTTACGTGTACGTTCCACGATCGCGTCGATCCGTTCTTTCGGCAGCAAATCGGGGAGGGGAATTCCGGCAACGGTTGAATAGCGCGGCAGTGGCACCATGTCATCGCCATGCCCGCCGAGCACAAACGAGTGCACATTTTCCACGCTGACTTTGCATTCCGTAGCCACAAAGGAGCTCATGCGCGCCGAGTCCAGCACTCCGGCCATTCCCAGCACGCGATTTTTCGGAAAGCCGCTCACCTTGAACGCCGCTTGCGCCATGGCGTCCAGCGGATTAGTCACCACGACGATGATGCAGTTCGGCGAGTGCTTGACTATCTGCTCGACCACCACCTTCACCACGTCGTAATTCGCCTTCAACAAGTCATCGCGGCTCATCCCTGGTTTGCGCGGAAAACCTGCCGTGATCACCACGATGTCGCTCCCTGCCGTGGCGCTATAATCTCCCGTGGCCGTCGAGGCGCCGGTGGCGCGCGAATCCGTGCGCGTAATCGGCCCCGACTCCAGCATGTCGAGTGCCTTGCCCGCTGGCGGCCCATCCAGAATATCCGTCAACACTACATCTGCCAGCTCGAGGTCGACAATCCGCTGCGCCGTCGTTGATCCCACAAAACCGCCGCCCACCACCGTTACTTTGTTTCTGCTCATCCGTCTCCTCGTATTGGTTGGAATGTCTCTGCGCTGGCTCAGCATGCTGTGGGTCTCTGCGATATGCTTGAGCTTCGGATTTGGTAACTAGCGCGCCAAGGCCGCCGCCGTCATGTTCTCGATAATTGCGGTCGCAAATGCCGCGGTCCCGACCTTCGTCGCGCCCGGCATGAGCCGTTCGAGATCATAGGTTACCCGTTTCTGCTGAATGGTCCGCGCGATGCCATCCTCGATCAATTGAGCGGCTTCTTTCCATCCCAGGAACTCAAACATCATCGCGCCAGACAACATCACAGAACTCGGATTGATCACGTCCTTATCCGCGTACTTCGGAGCCGTGCCGTGCGTAGCCTCAAAAACCCCGAAACCATCGCCAATGTTCGATCCCGGAGCCATCCCCAGCCCGCCGACCTGAGCCGCGCAAGCATCCGAAAGATAATCCCCATTGAGATTCGGAGTCGCCAGCACGCTATATTCATCGGCACGCAGCAGCACTTGCTGAAAAACCGAATCCGCGATGCGATCGTTGATCATCAACTTCTTCTTCCACTGTCCCTTACCGTGCGTCGCGTAAAGCGCGCCGAGCGTCTGTTTCACTTCGTCGCAAACGGCGCCCGTAAAGGCTTCGGTTGCCTGCTCAAGCCCAGGTTCGATCATCGCCGCGTTCTGCTCGGCGCGCAGCCCCGGATTCTTATCCAAGTTGTCGAGAATCCAGCTCTCGCGCTCGGTAACTGTTTCCGCCCGGAATTCCTCGCGCGCCAGCTCATAGCCCCAATCGCGGAACGCCCCCTCAGTGAATTTCTGAATGTTCCCCTTGTGCACGAGCGTCACGCTTTTTCTGCCGTGCGTCAGCGCGTACTTGATGGCCCGCCGAACCAACCGCTTTGTGCCCGTGGGCGAAATCGGCTTGATTCCCACGCCGGAATCCCAGCGGATCTGCTTTTTGCCGTCCTTCAGCATTTCGTGATTCAAAAAATCGAGCAGCTTCTTCACTTCCGGCGTACCCGACTTCCATTCGATGCCGATGTAAACGTCTTCCGTGTTCTCGCGGAAGATAACGATGTCCATCTTCTCCGGGCTTTTGACGGGGGAGGGAACTCCGGCGAAATAGCGCACCGGACGCTCGCAAGAATACAGATCTAAGATTTGCCGCAACGCTACGTTCAGCGATCGAATCCCGCCGCCCACCGGCGTCGTCAGCGGCCCTTTGATGGCCACGCGAAAATCGCGAATAGCGTCGACGGTTTCATCCGGCAGCCATTCTTTGTAGACATTGAACGCTTTCTCTCCCGCAAAGACCTCAAACCACGCGACGCTTCGCTTCCCGCCGTAAGCATGCTCCACGGCAGCGTCAAAAACTCGCCGCGAAGCTCTCCAAATATCGCGGCCCGTGCCGTCTCCCTCGATAAATGGAATGATCGGTGTGTCGGGAACCTGCAGTTCGCCACTGCTGTAGCCGATCGTCTTGCCCCCGACAGGAATAGCCTGGCCGTTGTACGAACTCTTCATGAATGCACACCCTTCCTGGGTTTTTGAGCGGTTCCTGTTGAAATGCCGTGCAGCGGCTCGCCGAGCTCGCCGATTCACACATGCTCGCGCGAACGAGAAAACATACCATAACCCGCGCGAACCCCGAAATGGGCAACTGTAGCTGGCATTCGCGAGTATCCGCAGAAGAATACGGCGGTGCCATCTTGAAACCCCGGTGTGGTATATACTCGCAGCGCGAAGTTGCGCAGTGGCTTGCAATTCACGAGGAGACAGACCGATGATGCTTGATTGGAATGAATATCAGAAGGCGCTGGGCGCGAGGATTGGCGAGTTGTCAAAACTCAGCCCGGACACTGTCCGTGGATATCAAACGCTGAGTGCCGCCAACTCCAAAACCGGCAAGCTGGACGAAAAGACGCGACAGCTCATTTCACTGGCAGTGGCCGTCACGACCCATTGCGACGGTTGCATCGTCGTGCATTCCGAAGCTGCGTTGAAAGCAGGAGCAACGAAAGAGGAGATATCGGAAGCTCTCGGTGTGGCCGTGGCGATGAACGCCGGCGCCGCTCTCGTTTACTCGACACGCGTGCTGGATGCTGTCGCCGCAAAGACGCCGCAAGCGCAAGGCGCCTAATCTTCGCGCCCCACTTCCGTCGTGTCTCTATTTCTTTTTCTTGGCTTCGGCAGTCTTCGAAGCCTTCGGAGATTTGGCGAAATAACATCACCGGTCCAGGTCCTGCTGGCTTGTGTAGCGCCTTTTGTGGCGACGACGTTCTTCGTCACCAGGCCGGTCGTTTTGTTTGTAGTTTCATCGACGCCCAGCGATTCACATAGAATCAAATCCTTATCGACTGTCAACCGCAGGAAGCCATGCATGGTGTTGTTATAGACATGGAGTGTCTAACGGATTGCCCTTGCCATCGTTGCCGGGCTGCGGTCACGCCGTTCTTCACCGTGGCGGTGCGCTGAGGCTCGAGGTATGGCGAAGATGGGCCCTTCTTAGCCCCGATAAGGATGCTGGACTGCGCAGCCCAGCGTGGTCCGAGCCTTGGGCGTTTTTGTCATCGGCAGGCAATAAATTCGCCGCTTAGCTGCCCACGCTCAACGCGCCAGTTCCTGCGGCGCTCCTCTAGAACATATTCCAGAGATACTGGTTGTAAACCTCGTGGTGGTATTGTACTTCGGGCGCCTTCACAAATGTGCCCAGGGCTCGGGGGCAGCGATCGGCCGCAGCTCGTTTCAGGTCAGCGTAGCGTCCCTTAACGTCAGCACCGAAGAGCTTTGTTGTCCACTCAGCCTTCTCGAAGTTTTCGAGTGCCGTGTATATATTGTCCGGCAGGTAGCGTTCCGCCGAGCGCAGATTCTTGATTTTCGCAGTCTCGCCATCCAACCCGGTCTTGAAAATCGAGTACATGACCACGTAGGGATTTGCATCGGGAGCGACGGCGCGCACCTCCGTGCGCATACTCCGTTCATTGCCGATGGGGATGCGCACCATCGCGCCGCGATCTGTTGGAGAAGCCTTGAGCTGGTTGGGCGCTTCGAAGTGCGGGTCCAAGCGCCGAAAGGCATTGACGCTAGAATTGAGCAGCAGGCAGATATCGTTTCCATGAGTAAGAATGCGGTCCACGAACTCCCAGCCCATCTTGCTCAACTGCTCTTCACCTTTCGGTTCCCAAAACAGGTTCTTGCTATCCTTGCTGACAGACACGTTGGTGTGCATGCCGTTGCCGTTCACACCCACAACCGGCTTCGGCAAAAAGCAGGCCGTCGACCCCATGTTAGTCGCCACCTGCCGGCAGATTAGTTTGTATAGCTGGATCTGGTCCGCGGCCTGCACCACTTCACCATAGCCATAATTGATCTCGAACTGCGACGGAGCGACTTCCGGGTGATCTTTCTCGTTCTGAAAACCCATGGCGCGTTGCACTTCGGCCGTCGTATCGATAAATGTTCGCAGCGGATCTCCGGGAAGAGAATGGTAATAGCCCCCCGTGTTGACATACTCGAATTTTGCGGTCTCGTGATAGTGCCGCTCCGCGTCCGGGCCCCGAAAGAGAAAGCCTTCGATCTCGTTTGCAGCGTTGAGGGTGTAGCCTTTCTTCTCGTGGAGCTGATCGGCGTAACCCTTCAGAACGCCGCGAATATCGCCCGCATACGGAGAGCCATCCTTGTCGATGACATGGCCGAAGACCAGCACCTTGCCGGAGCCGAAAACATCGGACGGCCCCCAGTAGAACGCGCCCCAATCCATGGCCAGG
>Ga0210410_10001125_pt1 | contig 25722 bp, 20 predicted proteins | sample IncBWC4MmetaG_FD_161058 | JGI IMG/M metagenome (GOLD analysis project Ga0210410, IMG submission 161058) | Forest soil microbial communities from Barre Woods Harvard Forest LTER site, Petersham, Massachusetts, United States - Inc-BW-C-4-M | ecosystem: Environmental > Terrestrial > Soil >... | reverse complement strand
CTCCGACGGCGCGCGGATTAATAAGTTCCCGCCTTCGCAACGTTCTGAGTATCGCCCAGGTAGCGGGATGTGTTGTGCTGTTGATTGGAGCGGGCCTTCTTGTGCGCGGACTGCATCGCGCTGAGTCCACCAGTCCGGGATTTCTCACCAAAAATATAATCGTCGTTACGCTCGACCTGGCAAACAATCAGTACAACGAAATCCGCGCGGGTATCTTTGAACGCGATCTGCATGATCGCATTGCCTCGTTGCCAGGAGTTGCCGGCGTTGCGCGATCTGCAGTGTTACCAGGCGTCGAAAGCTATCTGACCAGCGTCACGATCCCCGATAAATCCAGCCCCGGCGAAACCATTTCGGCAAATATTGTCTCGTCCGATTATTTTCAAACGTTGGGAATACCTCTGTTGCAAGGCCGCGCGTTCTCCCCGCAAGAAGCGGAGACTCGCGGTGTGGTTCCTGCCGTCATCAGCGCGGCCATGGCGCGGAGATTCTGGTCGGGCACGGATCCTGTCGGCAAAGAATTTCTCTCACAGAAAACCATCTACCGCATATTCGGAATTGTTCCCGACGTCCAGAATTCTCACTTCGGCCAAACAGACGGACCGTTCTTCTACGCTGCGAGCGGAGCTGACGGCGCACTGGGCGCGAAACTTCTGGTCCGCACAAACGGCGATGACTCCGCGATAGCAACGGCAATTCCGCAGTTGGCCACGCGGATTGATCCAACTGTGAGGGCAACAACGAAAACTTTTGAACAAGCTCTGCAACCAATTCTCGCGCCTTCGCGGACAATCGCATTGCTGGTCGCAATTCTCGGAGTGCTCGCGATGATCCTGGCCATCGTGGGAATTTCAGGAATGGTTGCGTATAACGCGAGCCAGCGCATCAGAGAGATCGGAATTCGTGCCGCCCTCGGTGCGCGGCCGCAAGACATCATTGCGATGTTGGTCGGGCATGGTGTGAAATTTATGCTGATTGGACTGGCCGTTGGAATGGCGCTCGCTGCGGCCGCTTCACCGTTGCTTTCCAGAGCAGCGCTGCTATTCGGCGTGAGTCCACTCGATCCTGTCACCTATTTAACAACGACATTCGTCCTTGCCGGCGTAACGCTGCTCGCCTGCTACATTCCCGCCCGCCGCGCCACTCGAGTCGACCCCATGACCGCTCTGCGGAACGAATAATGCTTTGAACGTTGTGCGCGCCGCGCTGCGGTTGTATATTCGGGCTTCCTCGGAGGCGACGGATGAACCGCACTTCAACGCAAAGCAAGTTTCGATTCGCACGATTCGGCGTATTGGCCGCGATAGCGATTCTCTCGACAGGAATAATGGCCGCGTGGCTTTCGGCGGGAACGCCGAACCCGCGTGCGCCGCACAATCCTCAGCCGCAGTCGTCTGAACAAACAAAATATCCCCAAAAAATGTTTCAGGAAATGCGCTGGCGCAACATCGGCCCGTTCCGTGGCGGACGCACTCGCGCGCTGGCCGGAGTTCCCAGCCAGCCAAATGTTTTTTATATCGGCGGCGTGGATAGCGGCGTTTGGAAATCTGATGACTTCGGCGAAACCTGGACGCCGATTTTCGACGATCAGCCCACCGGCTCCATCGGCGCGATTGCCGTGGCGGATTCCGATCCCCGCGTTATTTATGTAGGCTGCGGCGAAGGATTGCCACGCCCTGACCTCGCCATCGGCGACGGAATGTACAAATCCACCGACGCCGGAAAAACCTGGACGCATCTCGGCCTGCGCGATGCACAGCAAATCCCGTCGATTGCCGTCGATCCCAAAGATCCGAATCGCGTTTTCGTTGCCGTGCTCGGCCATCCATATGGGCCGAATGCAGAACGCGGAATTTATCGTTCCACCGACGGCGGCGCCACATTTACAAAAGTTCTTGGACGTGACGACGACACCGGCGGCAATGACGTTGAAATCGATCCCACTAATTCCAATATTGTTTTCGCGTCGCTTTGGTCCACGCGGCAAGGTCCGTGGGAAGACGCCAACGCTTACAACAAAGTCGGCGGCCTTTTCAAATCCACCGACGGCGGCAGCACCTGGAATCAAGTGAAGAACGGACTTCCGGACGACGTCGGACAAGTGGATGTAACAATTTCGCTGAGCAATCCGAAACGCATGTACGCCAGCGTTGCTTCGCTGCGCGGCGGCGTAACCATCATGCGCTCCGATGACGGCGGCGATAGCTGGACTCGCGCCACAACAGATGCGCGTCCATCAGGACGCATCGGCGGCGGAGATCTTCCCGTCCCGCGAGTCGATCCGAAAAATCCCGACGTTCTTTACGTGACCAGCACCGTCACCTGGCGCACCACCGATGCCGGAAAAACCTGGACGGGAATTCGCGGCGCGCCGGGCGGCGACGATTATCAAAATATCTGGATCAATCCGAATCATCCTGAAATTATTTTGTTGGTCAGCGATCAGGGCGATCTGGTCAGCGCGAATTGGGGACGCACCTGGAGTTCCTGGTACAACCAGCCCACCGCGCAGGTGTATCACGTCGTCGCGGATAATGGATTCCCCTACCGCGTTTGCGGTGGCCAGCAGGATAGCGGCTCGCTGTGCATTTCCAGCCGCGGCAACGACGGCGAAATTACTTTCCGCGATTGGCATCCGGTGGGAACAATCGAGTACGGCTACTCCGTGCCCGATCCCATGAATCCCAATATTATTTACGGCTCGGGTCGCACCGACGTCACCAGATACGACTGGGTCACCGGGCAAGTCCAGAAAATTACGCCCATCGTGCAGACGTCTCCGAAATTCCGCGCGGAACGTACGCAACCGCTCATTTTTTCACCAGTGGATAAGCACACGTTGTATTACGCCGCGAATTTTCTTTTCAAGACTACCGACGGCGGCCACGCCTGGACGCAAATCAGTCCTGATTTGACGCGCGAAAAACCCGGCGCACCGCCAAGCCTCGGCAATATGGTGAAAGATGCGTCAGGAAATCCGGTCGCTGGCGTGGATACGCATCGCGGAGCGATTTATTCCATCGCGCCGTCGTTCAAAGAGCTGAACACGATTTGGGTGGGCACCGACGACGGCAACATTCAAGTGACGCACGACGCCGGAAAAACCTGGAAGAATGTTACGCCACCGGAAATGGAACCATGGAGCAAAGTCACGCAGCTCGTCGCTTCACATTTCGACGATCTGACTGCTTACGCTTCCGTCAGCCGCTTCCGCGTGGACGATATTCATCCTTATATATACGCCACGCACGACGGCGGCAAAACCTGGAAGCTCATGGTCAGCGGAATCGCCGATGGCGCCGCGGTGGATACCGTTCGCGAAGATTCCGTGAACAAGAATTTACTTTTTGCCGGAACGGAAAATGCCGTATGGGTTTCGTTTGACGCCGGCGCGAACTGGCAATCGTTGCAACTGAATTTGCCGCACACCGCGAATCGCGATTTGTGGCTGCACAATGATGCGAACGGCGGAACCGCGGATCTGATTGTTGCCACGCACGGACGCGGCTTCTGGATTTTGGACGACATCACTCCGCTACGTCAGATTAGCGCCGCGATGGAGAACACCGCAACTTTGTTCAAACCGGAAACTGCGTATCGCGTGCGCCGCGATACAAATACCGATACGCCTCTTCCGCCGGAAACTCCCGCGGGCACAAATCCGCCGGATGGCGCGATCATCGATTATTATTTGCCGCACGCCGCAAGTGGCGCGGTCACGTTGGAAATTTTTGACAATGCCGGAAAACTCGTTCGCCGTTACGCCAGCACGGATAAACCCGAATTCGACGTGAACGAACTGGAAGCAACTCTCGGCGTTCCAACTTATTGGGTGCGCGCCCCGCGAGTTCTAAGCGCCGAATCCGGAATGCATCGCTGGGTTTGGGACATTCACTACGAGCCGCTCGTTGGCGGTGGTGGACGCGGCGGAGGCGGCGCGAACTATCCGATTTCCGCGGTGCCGCATGACACTCCGCGCGAACCGATGGGTCCGCGTGCCGCAGCCGGAACTTACACTGTGAAACTAACTGCCGAAGGCAAAACAGTTTCGCAGCCGCTCACCGTGAAAATGGATCCGCGAGTGAAAGCGCTTCCGGCTGATCTTGCGCTCGAAAACGCAGCCGAATTGAAAATTTCCGCGAATTTGAAACACAGCGCCGAAACAGTTGCGTCAATTCGCACGCTGCAAACCGATTTGAAGGCGATCGCTCCTCAAACCGGCGCACTCGGCGACGCGATCACTTCGCTGAATAAAAAACTGGTCGCAATCGCCGGAGAACTTCCGGTGCAAGGCGGTGGACGCGGAGGCCGGGGCGCAGGTGGCGGAGGAGGAGGCCGCGGCGCAGCCGCAGCCGCGAATACACCGCCAACATTTACTCAGGTAAGTGGCGAACTCAGCGCCGTCTACGGATTGATCGACAGCGCCGATGCAGCGCCGACAGCCGCGCAATCCGCGCAGTTGACGGAATTGGACGCCACGCAAACAAAACTAATGGCGGAATGGACAGGAATCAAAACGAAAGACGTTCCCGCGCTGAACGAACTCCTCAAGAAAGCCGGATTGCCAGCGCTGGAAATAAAAATGTCTTCGCTTTCGCCGATGCGTTTGGATTCTCCGTACAACGCAATACCGTAATATCGTTCGTACCGTGAACAGATGAAGGCTGTAGCTCAGGGCGCGACGCGGGATTTTTTTTCGCGGCGGCCCTGAGGCCTTTCGCTGACCTACCCCTCAAAAATAACCTGCGCCATCGCAATATTTCCGCTGTGCGTAATCGTCAACAAAATTCTTTTCACTCCCAACGACGCCGCAATCTTTTCCGTCTCGCCATAAAATTTAATTGTCGGCTGACCGCTGTGCATTCGCGCCACTTCAATGTCTACCCAGCGCACACCACGTCTCCAACCTGTGCCCAGCGCCTTCATCGCAGCTTCCTTTGCCGCAAATCGTGCCGCATACCGCTCGAACGGATCGCGATGCTTTTTGCAGTACGCAATTTCCGCCGGAGTGTAAACGCGTTTCAGAAACGCTTCGCCGTGCCGCTCAATCGCTTCGCGAATGCGGTTCACTTCCGCGATATCAATTCCTAAGCCGATGATCATCAATCACCTTTGAATCTTTGAGCATGATACATCCCAACGGTTCGCGAACGTCAATCGTCGAGCGATCAGACGTTGAAAACATAGACAACCGCTCCTCAGAAACTTACGTCGAGTCGTGGAAAAAAGTTGCCAAATTGAATGGACGCGACCACGCGTTCTGGGGAGGTCAAATGAAGAGCATCCTCGTGACGATTCTGGTAGTCATGGCGACGATCGGGGCGACATCTAGCGGACAATCTGACCATAAGAACGAAATAGATCTTGTGCTACCGAATCCACAGTTACTACGGTGCAAATCATCTGCGTGCTCTCAGCTATGGGAAGACAAACCCGCGAAGGTAGACGCAATATATCCTCGGCAACTAATCGTCGACATTTTTGGTGACGGCAAATGTCCGCGCGGAATCCTGGCCCTGTACGAAAAGTCTGTATCTATTGACCAGTTGAAAGCTTCGATCGACTCACGGTACGGCAAATGGGCGCTCGCCGAAAATGCCTCATCGCCGGTAAAACTCTGGCGAGTAGAGTCGGAAAAGTTCGCCATCCAACTAGCTGAGACTAAAGGCCGCAGCAAATCCCTGACAAAAGATCAAGCACGCGTAGATGCGATCGGACGGGGGCTCGGCTACGGTGACAGAAGCGACGTAACCGAAGCCGGAATGAAGCAGGTTATTTATATCGCCTTCTCCGGAACAAAATGTGGTGTTCAATGACATCCCGATCTCATCGGTGCCCAATCGCCTCGCGAATGCGGTTCACTTCCGAAATATCAGTCTCTAGCCCAACTTACAACAGCTAGTCTGCATTTTGCGCACTTGGCCTAGCGCAATTTGGCCAATCGGCGAAGCGGGACATCTGTGAGACGTGTGAGAATCCATTCCTTGCGCAGCGTTGCGCCCAGTCGTTTGTAGAAACGGATGGCCGGAGTGTTCACGCTCAGAACGGCCCATTCCATTCGGCTGCATCTTCTGCGAAGGGCGATGCGGGCGAGAGCCGCGAGCATCGCTTTGCCTGCGCCTTTTCCGCGCTGCTCCGGCAAAACAAAAAGATCCTCTAAATAAAGTGTTGGTTGAGCACGGAACGTCGAGTAGTTGAAAAAATACAACGCGTAACCTATCGCGGTTCGGCCGTGCCAGCAGATCAGGGTTTGGAAATACGCTCGCCGGCCAAAACCATCTCGCCGCAAACTGGATACCGTGGCTTTAACATCGCGGCTGAGCCGCTCGTACTTTGCCAGGCCGTGAATCATTTGCAAAAGCGTTGGCAGATCGCGCAGAGTTGCGGGTCGAATTCGTAGCGACAATGTTTTTCTGCGTTTTGTCATGAAATCTTTCGCACGTCCGACACCTGACTGCTGTATGACGCTATCGCTGTACCCGCGCATTCTAGCTGCTCGCGAGACCTGTTATCATTAGTTTTTACAGACACCGATGAGCACTCCTACCAAAACACGCCGCGCGAAACCGAAGGCGTCCAGCGCGCGCAAAAAATCCGTGCGGGCCGCTGGTGCAAGCAATGCTTCCGCTGCGGCTTGGGCGAAGCGCGTCACGGGGCGCGTAACAATTCTGGTTGCGCCGACGCTTGTGAAATTTCCGTGGGCGGTGCACGGATTTTCTACGCGCAAAGGCGGCGCGAGCAAACTTGTTCCCGTGCATTCAAAAACGGCCGCGCAGGTTCTGAACCTGGGCTTCACGGAATGGGACAAACGCGAAGCCGTGGAAGCCAATCGCGATTCGTTTCTGCGCGCGCTTGGCGCAACGAAGATGAGACTCATCACGCTGCGCCAGGTTCATTCCGACGCGATTCATTTGATCAATCGCATTCCGCCGGACACGCTTTCCGGCGACGCGCTGATCACGCGGGAACGCGGACTTCTTCTCGCCGTGCAAACCGCCGATTGCGTTCCGGTGCTTCTTGCCGATACAAAACGCCGCGCGATTGCTGCGATTCATGCGGGCTGGCGCGGAACTCTGGCGCGCATCGTGGCAAAAACAATTGGCCGCATGCACATGGAATTCGGTTCGCAACCCGCGGATATTTTTGCCGCAATTGGTCCAAGCATCGGACGTTGCAGCTACGAAGTCGGTCCGGAAGTTGCCACACAATTTTCAAGCCAATTCGCGAACGCCGTCGAATGGTTTGACGTGCCGCGCGAATTAAAACACGGCCTCAGCGAAGATCAATTCGTCGCCGGCGACGGCCCAAATCCGCTGAAGTGGCTGAGCATGATGCCTCCGGGCCACGATCCTCCGCCACCATCCGTGCAACTCGATCTGATCGCTGCAAATCGCTGGCAGTTGCTGGATGCGGGTGTGCCGCCGAAAAATATTTCCGATAGCGGACTCTGCACCGCGTGCAATACCGATTTGCTTTTCAGCCATCGCCGCGAACAGGGACGAACCGGGCGAATGCTGGCGGCGATCGGCATCCGCGAATAGCGCAAACGTAAATCAAAATGCCGCCCTCAAGGGCGGCGCTACATAAACCTCACACTGCCGCGCGAATTTCTTTTGATTCGATCAATGCTAGTTGGCCGCAGGCGGCCATGATGTCTTGGCCGCGCGACACGCGTATGAAGGTGAAGACTCCTTTATCCAACAAAATTTGTTTGAAGGCGTCGATGCTTTCCTGCGTGGGCCGCTGATAAGGAAGCTCTCCGGGGTTCCATGGGATCAAATTCACTTTTGACGGAATGTTGGCCAGGAGTTTTGCGACGCGTCTGGCATCTTCGGGCGCGTCGTTGAACCCGCCGAGCATCACATATTCAAAAGTGATCCATTCGCGCGGGCCAAGCGGATAATTTTTGCAGGCGTCCAGAAGAACGGCGAGCGGATATTTTCGATTGATGGGCATGATGGCGTCGCGCTGCTTGTCGTTTGACGCGTTCAACGAAATGGCCAGCTTGGGCCGCACTTTTTCCTGGCCCAGTCGCTCGATGCCCGGCACGATTCCCGACGTGGAAAGCGTCACATGCTTCGGCGCGAGGCACACGCCGCGCTGATCGAGCAGGATCCGCACCGCGGTCATCACCGCGTCGTAGTTCAGGAGCGGCTCACCCTGACCCATCAACACAACATTTGTTTGCGGCAGCAAATGTTCGCGCTGATCGTCGAGCGCTACGAGAACTTGGCCGACAATTTCGCCTGCCGAAAGATTCCGGTTCAGTCCGAGGACCGCGGTTAGACAGAATTTGCAATCGACCGCGCAGCCTGCCTGCGTGGAGATGCAAATTGTTTGGCGCCGCGCGTCGTCTTTTGCGTCGGGCATGAAGACGGCTTCGACTTGCACGGGCGTGGAGGTCTTGGTGTCGTCGCCATCCAGCGACAGCAAATATCGAACTGATCCGTCCATCGAGTGATAGCGCTTCACAATTTTTGGAATACGAATTTCGCATTCGCTGGCCAGACGCTCGCGCAATTTCGCGGATAAGGTGGTCATCTGCGCGAAATCGAAAATCCGCTCGTTATAGAGTGCGTGATAAATCTGATCGCCGCGATAGGCAGGCTCGCCCCATGACGCTGCCAGGGCGCGCAATTCTTCAACCGATTTTCCGAGTAGCTGTAGCGGCACAAAATTCCTTTGAAACGATGATTCGATTTTAGCACGCCGTTCGCCAGGCGTTGCCGACTTGACGCCGGCGCTGCGACGGCACGACCGAACCGCGCAGCCAGGATTTGCTGGGTTGCGCCGAACCCCGTTGTCTGCGCTGCCGGTCCGAGCAACTTTCGAGGGTCTGATCGTCTGTACCACTTGGTTACCCCACCCCCCCCTCCCATACTTTTTGTAGTAACATCAAAACAAAGGACTTAGCTCGAATGACAGAACCGGAGGTAAACTCCGTGTTTTGATGATCTTACGCGCTCCTTCGAGAGCAATGGTTTTTTAGGTCCGGCAGGGTGGGTTAGAACCGTTCTCGCGAGGCTGAATGAATGGAGCTCCCAAGTCTGCGGTTCAGGGTAGCGCGAAGCGGAGCTTGCTGTCAATACAATAAAAGTACTTAGTACTAAATATATCGAGAATCGTGGGGAAAGTTATTCGAAATGAATTCGAATAGGAATTTGGTGGGTGTTCAACCCAGAGGCGCTGAGGGCGCTGAGAAAGACAGCAGAGTGAAAAGAAACGACGCCAATCGGGAGATTCATCCCGCGTAACCCGCAGGATGGAGAAGAGCTGGCGTTCCCGGAGCGCGACGCTTCAGCCGTACTTCGTAATGACTCTCGGTTCCTTGCTGCGGTGATACAATCGCGCCGGGAAACGCGGTTGGAGTGGCGTGGCAGCATGAAAACAAAATTTTGCCTCTTCATTATCTGTCTTCTTTTCATTTCGATCGATTCTGGGCGCGCGCAACAATCCGCGCCACCGGCACAGGTCGGCGCGGAAAAACAGCCGTCGCTGGTGGAAGTGGAGAATTGGACGAAGCCACAGGCTGGTTGGCTTTATGTGTTGGATCCTCGGCCGAATGTTGATGATACCGGCGGACACGTGTGGTTGCTGGATCCAGAAACCGGCAAGGTGATGGGCAGCATTCACACCGGCAACCATCCGGATTTCGCGCTTTCGCCGGACGGAAACCGTCTGTACGTCGCTTCGGAAACGCATGTGGATGGAGCACGGCTGGGCATCGTTGATACATCCAGCGGCGAAGTTTTTGGTGGTGAAGTAATTTACGGCCGAATCACTCCCAATATTATTCCGGCCTTTTCGACCATGGCGGTTTCAGGTGACGGAAAGGTTCTGCGGATACTGGTGAGAACTCCGGATTCCGATAGTGCGCAGCTCGACACGATTAACGCGGAATCCGGAAAGCGCATGCCGGGCGTGGTGCATTTGGGAAATTGCAGCGATGGCCAATTCGTTTCTGTTCCGAACGCAAGCCAGGTTGATGTGGTTTGTCCAAATGTTAAGAAGGTGCACGTGGTTCGCACCAACGAGAAATCGCGAGAGCTGGACAATACCAACGGCCAATGGCCGTGGAATCACAGATTCGGCGTGGGCACCGCTCTGCCATCTCCGGATGGAAAGTCCGTGGCAGTTGTTCGCGGCGATGGCGGAGTTTTTCTGATGGATCTGGTGACGCTCACTTTTTACAGCACTGCGGCACGCGGCGGCTCGCAGGAACAAATTTCTCAGTCTGCGTGGCCGGAATCGCCGGACGGCGCGAAGATTTACATCGGGAATCATCACGCTGTGAACGGAGTCAACGTGAACGCGCGGGAGATTCGCGTTTACGATACTACGACATGGAAGAAGATCAGCTCGATGAAAACGAGTATTCCGTTTTGGAGCGCGGTGGTCAGCGGAGATGGCAAGCGGCTTTACGCGATTGTTCCCGACCAGCACAGTATTTTGGTGATTGATACGTCGACGATGAAGGAAATCCGCAGGATGAATGTGGGCGCGATGCCGGCATTGGCGGTGGTAGCGCGGTAGGCAAGACAAAAACCATCGGCCCACCTGAAGGTGGCCCCTACGAAAGATGCGGGCTGGCTCGCCTCGAAGTTGGGGGAGATGCACCGACAGGAGTGTCGGTGCTACTGGGCGCGTGGAGATTCGCGCGGCGCTGTGTCAGAATGAATGCATACACGATCACGCTCACGTCCTCCGGTGGAAAACACGAACAATAGAATAAACGGGAAAAATGAAATGAATGAAGCGCGCACAATTCATCGCGAAGTTTTGCCGAACGGGCTGGTGATTGTCACCGAGCCGATGCCGCATGTGCGTTCAATTTCCGTGGGGATCTGGCTGCGCAGCGGGTCGCGAAGTGAGACGGCGGCGCGGAACGGCATCGCGCATTTTACGGAGCACATGGTTTTTAAGGGCACGGAGCGGCGCAGCGCGGAAGAAATTGCGCGCAGCATCGACAGCATCGGCGGAATGATGGATGCATTCACGGCGAAGGAAATGGTTTCGTTCAACGCGAAAGTGCTGGACGAGCGTTTGCCGGTGGCCTGGGAAGTGCTTTCGGATTTGGCGCTGCATCCATTGTTTGATGCCGAGGAGATCGCGCGCGAGAAGCAAGTGGTGCTGGAAGAAATCAAGATGGATCAGGACAATCCTGAATCCGTGGCGCACGAAATGCTGGTGCAAAATTTCTGGAGCGGGCATCCGTTGGGACGGCCGATTTTGGGCACGCCGGAAACGGTGGGAGATTTTTCGCGCGAGGCGGTGGTGGAAGGCCATCGCGAGTCTTACGTGCCGGGAAATTTGCTGGTGACGGCGGCGGGACATTTGGAACATGCGCGAGTTGTGGATTTGGTAGCCGGGGCATTCGGTTCATTGCCGGCTGGAGAGTTTTCCAAACCCGAAACTGTGCCGGAAGCGCATTCGTCGGTCGGTCAGCAATCGAAAAGTGAATTGGAGCAGGTGCACATTTGCGTAGGCGTGCCCAGCGTGCGGCTGGCGGACGAACGGCGCTTCACGGTTGCGGTGCTGAATACGATTGTTGGTGGGGGAATGTCATCGCGTCTATTCCAGAATATTCGCGAGAAGCAGGGATTGGCGTACTCCGTTTTCAGCGAAGTGAATCCTTATTCGGATGCGGGAATTTTTTCCGTTTATGCGGGAACGTCCATTGAGAATGCCGAGAAAGTGTTGGGATTGATTGCCGCGGAATTTCGCGCGCTGAAGTCGGAGCTGGTGACGGTGGAAGAATTGCGCCGGGCGAAGGATCATCTGAAAGGTTCGCTGGTGCTTTCGCTGGAATCGACCGGGGCGCGCATGTCAAATTTAGCGCGGCAGGAAATGTATTTCGGGCGGTTCTTTTCAACGGATGAAATTCTGGCGAGCGTGGAGGCGGTGACGCGCGAGGATGTGCAGGCTGCAGCGATTGCGGCGTTTCGTCCGGACCAAACTTCTGCGACCGTAGTTGGGAGTCTGAATGGATTTAAGCTTAGCCGCAAACATCTGGATTGCTAGGAATTATCCCGCCGTTTTGCCTTAAGTGAGTATTGACGCCTGCTTCGCGCCCTGCCATCATCTCCACATTGTTCTTTGAAAGATTTCGAGCGGCAGGGGAGAGCGCGATCGGCATTCGAGTATCCATTCTGGCGTCGGGCAGCAGCGGCAATTTGACGCTGATTGAAACGCCGACGACGCGCGTGCTGGTGGACGCGGGGCTGGGGAAGCGCGAGACGCTGCGCCGGCTGGAAGTGCTGAGCCACTCGATTGAAAAGCTGGACGGCATTGTAATTTCCCACGAACATAGCGACCACGTGGGCGGACTGCCGCAAGTTTTGGGGTTGTGGCGCACCACGGTGTTCATCACTCCTGCGACGTATGACGCGACGATGGCTTCCATGCCTGTGAGCGGCCACAAGCGGATGACGCAGGTGGAACATTTCCATCCGGGCGACAGATTTTTTATCGGCGACATTGAAGTTTCGGCATTTTCCATTCCGCATGATGCCGCCGATCCGGTGGGCTTCACATTCCAAAATAATTGTGAAAATGATTGTACGAAAGTGGCGATCGTGACCGATCTGGGCTACATGCCGGAGCTGGTGAAACACCATTTGCGCGGCGCGGATTGTTTGATACTGGAATCGAATCACGATTTGGAAATGCTGAAGGTGGGGCCTTATCCGTGGCACATCAAGCAGCGGGTGATGAGCCGCACCGGGCATCTCTCGAATGACGCGGTGAGCGAATATTTGTGCGATCCGGAAAGTTTTGACGGCGAAGCGCGGTATTTGATTTTGGCGCACCTTTCGGAAACAAATAATAATGCGGACGTGGCGAAAATTTGCGCGGAAGAAGCGCTGAACCGGCGTCCGGCGGAGGCGCCATTCCGCGGAGAGTTGCGCGTGGCTTCACAAACGGTGCCGATGGGGCCGTTTGATTTATCGAAGAATGCCGCGGCGGTTGCGACGGCGTTTAAAGCTATTGCGTAAATAAATTCGACACGCCGTTCTGAAACCCGCCAATAGATTCCCGCGATTCGACCTTAGCGGATGAGGATTTGCTCGAAGAAAGCCAGCGCGCGCGGGTCCTTGGACTGGCCCAGCCAGAACATGGCCTGCTTGCGCACCGCGGGATTCTTATTATCGCGCGCGACGTTAATCATGAGAGGCACGCCTTCGTCTTTGGGAAGTTGGCTGAGCGCGAAGACTGCTTTCTTTTTCACTTCGGTATCGGGGTCGTTGTCGATGGCGTTGGAAATTGCGCCGATGGAGCGGTCTCCTGCTTTCTGCGCGAGCCAGAAGAGCGCCTGTCCGCGAACGCGCGCGCTTTCGTCTTCTTTGGCCATGCGCACCATTTCGTCCACCGCTTCTTTTTCACGGCTTTGCGAAAGCGCGAAGGTCACTTGATCGCGAACCGCGGGACTTGGATCGGTCTTCGCCATGCGCTTCAGAACTTCAAAGCCTGCGCGGCCGCGCGAATTCCCCAGCCAGAATGAAGTTTTCGAGCGCAGCGCTTCGGGCTTATCCAGCGCGACGAAGGAAGTGAGTACGCGGTCGGCGGAAGGATCGCCGTGCATGGCGATGGCGCGAATGGCGTTGTCGCCCGGCTCGCGGCCTTCTCGCGCGGTGTAATTTGTTTCGCCAACAATTCCCGCGAGCAGCGCAACGCTTTCCGCGGGATTCACTCCGGTGAGCCAGGTGAAGTGCAGGCCGCCGGCGTCAATCTGGCAATCTTCGGTGTAGGTGGCCACGCGACCGATTTTGTGATCCGAAACACGCAGCAGCACGTACATTGTTGTGGGGCCTTCGAGTTTCACCGGACCATTGCTGACCGCGGGACGGTCCGTTTCGTTCATATTTACGCCGCGCGAAGATTCCAGCACGCACGGGCCGCAATTCTGCACGCCATAATCGGAACTCCAATTTCCGCAGCACATCATGATGCGCCGCCCATCACCCGGTGCGATCATTGGAACCGCGTAGCCAACCCAGGCGGCGGTGGTCTGCGCTGAAGTGATCCCATGCATGGTGCTTTCCAGCGTGCCTGAAACCGCGCGCGTTTCCATTTGCGCGTTGGTGACCTGCGGAGCGCCCGCGGTCTGCGCGGAGACGGGCAGCGTGCCGACTAAAAGAAGCGCAATCACAGGCAAAGCGAATCGAATCATTTTCATAACGACACCTTTCTTTTCGACCCAACTACTTGCTCAAAATCTCCATCATGTAGTCCTGCGCTTCTTTGGAGCGCATCTGCGAAAGCACGCGAACTGCGTACACTTTCAGGTCGGAGTCTGATTCCTTGCGCGCCACTTCAATTAAATCCTTGGCGTCGTCCTGGTTGGCCAGAGCGCGCAGAATTTCTTTGCGCACCGTGGGATCTTTTTCTTTGGCGTAGAGGCCGACCAGTTCAGGCGCGGAATTGCCGCTGCGTCCCATCGCGCCCATATCCCGAACCGCCGCTTTGCGCACTTCTACCGACGCTTCTGTCATGGCTATCTGGCTGATGGCATCGCGCGATTCACTGGCCATCAAGCCTCGGAGAATCTGCATCTTTCCGTCGTCGGATCCTTCGCTCTTGTAGAGCTGCACCAGCGCGTCACGCGAGCCCATCGCGCCAAGCAAGCGAATCGCTTCGATGCGCACGCTGGAATCTTTTTCGGATTGCGCGGCGGCCAGCAGACGCTGCTTATCGCCGGCAACCATGAACGAACGCAGAATTGATTTCTTGACGGAAGGATCCGTTGACGACGCATAAATATCGGAAAGCGTCTTCAGGGCGTCCGCGCCGCCAGCCACACCGAGCTGGCGAATTGCTTCGGCTTGCAGCACAGGATTCGTATTGGTTCGCGCGAATCGCGCGACTACTTCGTGGGCCTGCGCGGTATCTTCGTGCGCCAGAATCGACAGCGCGCGCTTTTTCAAATTGTCGGAACCATTGCCCGCCAACACTTTTTCGAGCTGCGGCACAGCAACCGAGGCGTCCGCGCCGCGCAAACCATCAATTGCCATCATTTTCAGTTCGTCGTCGCTGGCGCCGCCCGACGACTGCGCCGAGCTAGGTCCGGCCATCATTGTTGAAGTCAGGATCAGTGCTGCTGCTACCGCCATGCATCGAATCGTTTTCATCGCCGCTCCATTCGTTTTCAAGTCGTCAGTCGTGAGCCTTGTTCTTCAATGCGCAGTCCATTACTTGTTCAAAAGTTCCAGCAAATAAGCCGTGGCGTCCGGCGATTTCATAACGGAAAGTTCCGACACAATCTTTTTCTTCATTTCCGGATCGGTTTCTTTCTTGGCGAGAGTGACCAGCGCCTTGGCGTCGTTGGAAATGAAAAGCGCGCCGATTACTTTCTTGCGCACTTCGGGATTGGTGTCGGACGCATAAATCTGCAGCAGCGTATCTTCACCCTTCGATCCGTTGCGCCGGTCCATCATGCCCAGGTAGTTGATGGCATTCATTCTCAGCGAAGGATCTTTTTCGTTCATGGCCAGTTGGCCGACGCGATCCACGTCGCCGGACTGCCAAATCGAGTTCAGGATCTGTTTTTTGACGTCAACCGAGGTTTCGGTCTGATAGAGCTGCCAGATATCCTCGCGATCGTTCATCATTCCGAGTTGGCGTATCGCTTCGATGCGAAGTTCAGGATCTTTCTCGGATTTCGCCGCAGCAAAAACTCGAGCTTTGTCGCCGGACATCATCAGCGCCCGCAAAATTGCTTTTTTCACGTCGGCGTCAGTTGACGAGGCATAGATTTGTCCCAGAACTTCACGACCGGAGTCGGCGCGATACATTCCCAGCGCCTGAATTGCTTTTTCCTGCACCAGCGGATTCACACCTTCGCCCTTGGCCATCTTGGTGATCGCTTCGCGCGCTTCCGGCGAGTTCGATTGCGCAAGCACAAACAACGCCTGGCTGCGCAGCTTTACGCAGTCCGTGCTGTGCATCATTTTTTCGAGCAACGGCACCGCTTTTGCGGGATCTGCTTGCTGCAAACCATTCAGGGCCAGCAATTTCAGCTCGCAATCGCCTTCTGTTTCCGGCGAAACTGGCCGGCCGGAAAGTTGCTTCACTTCCACTTCGAGTCGTTTTGCGTCGTCCAACCAGTGGCTTTGCGGATATTCCTTTTCCATCGCGGTGAGAGTGGCCAGCGCTTCGGTTCGCTGACCGAGCTTGTTCTGCGCCCAGGCCTTCCAGAACATAGCGGCGTCCACACGCTTCAACTTCATATCGATTACCTGGTTAAATCGATCAACCGCCACCTGCCACTTGCCCTGGTCAATTGCCTGCGAACCAGCGCTGTAGAACATGTTTTCCTGAGACGTTTCGCGGTCGGCTCGCCCCCGCGCCATATCTTTTTCACGGTCTCGACCATCCTGCTGACCGAGCAGTTTGCCGCCCAGGCCATCAAAATCCATGGCGTACTGAAGATTTAATTTCGTATCGAAGTCAAAGTTCAGTTTCGATTCGAGCTTCAGCTCTTGCGCCAAGTCCGCAAATTCAGAGGAGTCGTAGTTGAACGTCAACGCTTTGGACTGAGCCATTAGCGCGTTCGATTCGCTCAGCTTGTCATTCAGTTCATCAAAAGCCTGCCCGTAGTCATCGCCGTAGCTCTTGCCATAGCCAAAGGAATCGCCGGAATCCTTGGTCTTATCTTTCTCTTTCGATTTTTCAGCGCCGCCGCTTTGGCTCTTGCTCTTGGTCTGCGCTTGCGACTTCTGCTGATCCTGCGCGTGGACCGGCAGCGCCAGACCGAGCGCCAGCGTGGCCACCGCCGCCAGAACGACTCCAATTCCCTTGCGTGCCATAATTTCTTTCGTGCTTCTCATGTCTCTTCCTTCTTTCTTCGAGTAGTACAAATTTTTGGCGCGAATTCTCAACTGCCGCGCGTCGCGGAATGCTGGGGCTGCGTCGCAGGCTTTTCTTTATTTCGCACCGTTGAATCCAGCACGCGAATCTTCAACATCAGTCCGCGCGATTCAATTCCACGTTGCAATTCTTCAAGTTCCGAACTGGAAACTTTTGAGGGGCTGTGCGCAATTTCCAGAAGCACCGGCTCAAGTTCGTCCAGCACGCTGGCTACATCATTGTTGCCGGAATGTACCGCTGTTTGGCGGTACAGCTGATTGGAAATCAGCATCTCCTGCGCGCGTTCCTGCTGCTCGGAAATGTCCACTACCTGATCCCGCTTGCTGCCCACGCCACTTGTTTCCGCGTTTGAAATTTCCAATAGCACGGACTGTGCACGATCCAAGTGATCGCCAACGGCCACCAGCAGAATTCTTTCGCGTACCTGACCCGGCTCGTTCGCCCTGGCACTCACGTTCTCGACACCTTGCGCAGTGCCGGGAGTCACATTCTTTTGTGGAAGCGAAATTCTGCCGGCAAAAAACGCCACAACAATCAGAGCCGCCACCGTGCCACAGATAGCCAAATTCTTCGGGGACATCCACGCGGTCAACTTGCTCCAATCAAATCCCGGACGCGTCAGCTGCGGCGCAATCTTGTTCCACACGCGCGCTTCAAAATGTGGCCCCGGCTCTGCCACCGGCAACGCTTCCACCATCGCCAGCACGCCTTGCAACGCTTCGTAGGAAGTGCGGCACTGCGCGCACTCGTGCAGATGCTGCTCGATTGTCTGCTCACCCGTTGCGCCCGCGTCGGCCAAATCGCCGTAGCGATAATCCAGCAACTGTTCTTCGTTTAAATGTCCGCCCGTATACTTCATAACGATTCGCTCGCTCTCCATTCATGTCCTACTAAATCTGTCCAACTAAATTTCTCCGGTCGCGCTTTTTGCCTGGCCATGTCCGACCAGCGGTCCCAGATGCTGGCGCAATTTCTGCACCGCTCGGAAAACGCTGTTCTTCGTGGCGCCTGCGCCCAATCCTAAAGTCTCGCCAATTTCTTCAATCGAATTTCCTTCAAAATGCCTCATCACAAATGCGGTGCGCTCCACAGGACTCAGCTGCATCATCGCCACTTTCACTTGCTCGCCCAATTCGCCGCTCAACATCAGCCGGTCCGGGCCGGGATCGTTGCTCACCGCAGTATCGAGAGGATCCTGCATTTCCGATTCATCACCTTTGGCTAACTGCCGTTGCGCTTTTTCCGGCCGCCGTTTGCGCATCATGTCCAAAGAGCAATTCACGGCGATCCGGTAAAGCCACGTTCCGAAATTTGACCGCGCTTCAAACTTGTCCAGCCGGCGGTAGGCCCGCAACATCGCTTCCTGCACCACTTCTTCCGCGTCTTGCTCGTTGCCGGTCATGCGGAAAGCGAGGCGGAACAAAGTTCGGCTGTGGCGTTCGACGAGCACGCGAAACGCGTCCTGATCGCCGCGCAGGGCCTGCGCCACATGTTCCGCGTCTCCGCCATCCATCCGAATCATTAGACCGAGGTACCCCCCTCGCGGTTAGGTGCCATTTGGCAAATAGATTGCTTCCCGGATTATGCGTCTATCCTAAGGAAAAACGTCTTGATCGCGCGCTTCATTTTCCTGTTGACATACCACAGGTGTCGCGGGATACTCCTGTGCGTAGGCCACAGGAGGCGGCTTGACCGCTGACAGATCAGAGATTCTGCAGGGCACGCTCGACCTTATGGTCTTGAAGACGCTGGAGGCGATTGGTCCGTTGCACGGATACGGCATCGCGCGCCGCATTGAGCAAATCAGCGAAGAAGCTTTGCAGATTAATCAGGGCACGATTTACGCGTCGCTGGTGCGGCTGATGCAGAAGGGCTGGATCTCCGGCGCGTGGGGGACATCGGAAAACAATCGCAAAGCCAAGTTTTATTCCATCACGAAAAGCGGACGGAAGCAGCTCAGCACGGAGGCCGAAAACTGGGAGCGAATTGCCGGCGTGATTGGGCGCGTGCTGCGTATCGCGGAGCGAGGATAAGGTGATACTCACATCAATCAATGCGCTCGCCTCTCGGATTCGCGGTTGGTTTTCGCACCAGAGTATTGATCGAGACTTCGAGCGGGAGCTTTCCAGTCATCTTGAAATGCTCACGAACGAAAATATTCGGCGCGGTATGCCACCGGACGAGGCGAAACGCGCGGCTCGCATCAGGCTGGGCGGCGTCACACAACTTAAAGAAGCGAATCGCAGGCTCCGCGGATTGCCATTGCTCGAAACATTTTTGCAGGACGCGCGCTACGCACTCCGCATGTTGCGCAAGAATCCCGGCTTCACCGCCGTGGCGATTCTCACGCTTGCCCTCGGCATCGGCGCAAACACCGCGCTCTTTAGCGTTGTGCAGGCGGTGTTTCTTCGCACGCTTCCGGTCGATCATCCGGAGCAGCTCGTATTGGTGGAATGGAACAAAAAGGAATGGCCGCGCGGAATTACACAATCGGGATATGGCGATTCCCTCTCCTTTCCAGCGTTCGACCAGCTCCGCGAAAGAAATTCCTCCTTATCAAGCATCTTCGGCTTTGCACCGCTGGGATTCAACTCTGCAAACACCAACGTCGTTGTGAATGGTCAGGCCGGGCTCGTAGATGGCGTCATGGTTACAGGCGGCTTTTTCTCGGGACTTGGGATTCGCCCTGCAGCTGGACGCACCATTAGTGAAGAAGATGACGGCGCCGCAAAACCGCGAGTCGCCGTGCTGGGTTACAGCTATTGGGTCAGCCACTTCGGAAGTGATCCGCGTGCGGTCGGCACAAACATTAGTGTCGACAATTTCCCGTGCACCGTCGTTGGAGTTGCTCCTCCGTCGTTTCATGGCGTGCTTCCCGGCCATGACGTCGACCTATACGTTTCGCTGAGCGACGGACGGGGTTTGGCCCCGTGGGGACCCGGCGCCCAAAAAGCATCTCTTCACGATGAGTTATGGTTTTGGTTGGCGGTAATGGCGCGCATGAAACCAGGCGTCAAAATGGAAGCTGCGCGGGCGGACCTGAACAATATTTTCCAAAACTATCTGACAAGTACGGTCCTTAAGGGCTACAAACTTCAGGAGCTGCCGCACATAAAAATTTCAGCGGCTGGCAGAGGGTTGGATCCATTGCGGCAGGCATTTGCCGATCCCATCAGATTACTGCAATGGATGGTTGCACTCATCCTGTTAATGGCGTGCGTGAATATCGCGGCGCTCTTGATGGCCCGCGCGACAAAACGTTCCAGCGAAATGGGGATCCGTATGGCGATAGGCGCTTCGCGTTCACGGCTTATCGGGCAATTGCTCATTGAAAATCTCACTCTGGCGTTTCTCGGCGGTGCGCTCGGGCTGGCGTTCGCGTATTGGGGTGCGCGGACACTTGTGCTGTTGCTATCGCCCGCCGGCGAACCGCTGATCCTTGACGTACACCTTGAAATGCGCGTGTTACTTTTTGCGGCTGGGTTGGCATTCGTTACGACACTTTTGTTCGGACTGGGTCCGTCAATCAGCGCGACGGGTGTGGACGTAATGTCATCACTGAAGGAATCAACGCGAAACAATACGGGTCGCGGAATTGGATCCAAAGTGCGCGGCATGCTCGTGTGTGCGCAAGTTGCTATTTCGGTTGTGCTGCTGGCCGGCGCGGGCCTCTTCCTCCGCACGATACAAAAGCTGGAAAACGAAAATTTGGGATTTAACCGCGAACAAATCCTGCTCTTCGGCATTAACCCTTCACAGAATGGATATGACGGGCAAAATCTGACCACCTTCTATAACGATATGCAGGCCAGGATACAAGCGCTACCCGGAGTCAGGTCGGCGACACTTTCTCGCCTGTCGCTGATCGGAGGATGGATCAGCAATGGCCCAATTGTCGCTCAAGGCAAACCGCACGACAGCGATGCTCCCACGGTGTATAGCAACGAGGTCGGCGCGAATTTCTTCACGACTATGGGAATTCCGGTGATATATGGCCGCGATTTCAACGAGAGTGACATGAATGGCGGTGCGCGCGTCGCCACTGTGAATCAGACATTCGCCCGGAAGTACTGGCCGAATCAGAGTCCTCTGGGCCGCAGATTTAATTTTGGAGATATCTATGAGCCCGCAAATACTTACGAAGTGATCGGCGTTGTACAGGACGCGAAGTTTGCCAGTGTGCGCGAGAAAATACATGCGACCGCGTACACTCCATTTGTACAGAAGCAGAAAAGCCCCGCCTCGATGTATTTTTCGGTGAAATCGTACGGCGATGCTTCAGCTCTAATTCCGCCGATCCGCAATCTCGTCCACGAAATGGATCCGGCGTTGCCTCTCTATGATGTGAAGACGGAAACGCAGCAGATTGATGAGAGGCTTTCGCCGGAGCATATGTTCGCGCGGCTATCCACTTTTTTTGGATTGCTGGCCCTCCTGCTTGCAAGCGTAGGTCTGTATGGCCTACTGGCTTACGCCGTCAGCCAGCGTATCCATGAATTTGGAATTCGGATGGCGCTCGGAGCGCAGCGCGGTGCGATCTTGGGCATGGTCATCAAGAGCGGAATGTGGCTTGTCGCTGCGGGCCTGCTGATTGGGTTGGCGGCTGCGCTCGCCGCGACGCGCATGCTGCGGAGATATCTGTACGGAGTTCAACCAAACGATCCGTGGGTGTTTGCCACGGCTGCGCTTATACTCATCATTGTCGCCTTGATTGCCTGCTACATTCCTGCGCGACGGGCAACGCGGGTGGATCCGCTGGTTGCGCTGCGGTACGAGTAGGCGAATCGCATGCGGCGCATAATTCAGGTATCATAATGCAGGGAATTTCCCCATACATTTGAATGTTGTTATGAGACTGGCGCATTGAAATACCAGCCGCCGTCGAGGAGCGCGTCTTGATCCATCGTTACACTCGAGAAGAAATGGGCCGTGTCTGGAGCGATGCCAATCGCTTTCAGAAGTGGCTGGATGTGGAAATTGCCGCCACGGAAACGCTGGCCGAAGCCGGACAAGTCCCGAAGGACGCGGCGAAAATTATTCGCGAACGAGCGAAAGTTGACGCCGCGCGCATTCATGAAATTGAATCGCGCGTGAAGCATGACGTGATCGCGTTCACCATGAACGTCACGGAATCGATCGGAGATGCCGCCGCCGCGCGCTGGCTGCATCACGGGCTTACTTCCAATGATGTGGTGGATACCGCGCAGGCATTGCAACTTCGAGACGCTTCGCGATTGATCGAAGCGGCGCTGGCGAAGTTCGGCGAAGTGTTGAACAAACGCGCGCACGAATTTCAGCACACCATTCAAATCGGACGCACGCACGGCATGCACGCCGAGCCAATCACCTTTGGATTAAAGGTAGCCAACTGGTTCGCCGAGAATCGCCGCAATCAGGAACGGTTTCACGCGGCGGCCACGCAAATGGCCGTCGGAAAAGTTTCCGGCGCGGTGGGCAATGCCGCGCACCTGGGCACGGAAATCGAAGGAAAAATCTGCGCGCGGTTGGGATTGACCGTCGATCCCATCACCACGCAAGTGATTCAGCGGGATCGTCACGCGCAGTATGTGACCACGCTTGCGATTATCGCCGCGTCACTGGAAGCAATCGCACTGGAAATCCGACATTTGCAGCGCACGGAAGTGCGCGAAGCCGAAGAGCCTTTCGGCGGCGAGCAGCGCGGAAGTTCCGCGATGCCGCACAAGCGGAATCCCGTGGCCTGCGAACAAATCTGCGGACTTGCGCGCGTAGTGCGCTCCAACAACATCGCGGCACTGGAAGATGTCGCCCTGTGGCACGAGCGCGACATTTCGCACAGCTCCGTAGAGCGAATTATTCTGCCGGATTCCACAATTTTGATCGACTACATGCTCGCGAAGATGACGGAAATTGTTTCCGGCATGCGCGTTTTCCCTGAACGCATGAATTACAATCTGGAATCCACCGGCGGCCTGGTTTTTTCCGGCCAACTTCTGCTGGATTTAGTGGAAGCTGGCGCGCCGCGCGATGAAGCCTACAAATGGGTGCAGTCAAACGCCATGGCCGCGTGGGAAGGCGGGGCAACATTCCGCGAACGTGTCGCGGCGGACGAGCGCATCACGAAACATTTGAATCCTGAGAAGATCGCGCACGCCTTCAGCCTGCATCGGCAACTGCATGCGGTGGACGCCATCTTCGCCCGTGTTTTCGCCTAGCATATTGCCCCTTTCTATACAGTTTCTCTTGACACTGCCGGGGAGGATTGCTACGGTAAACGTCCCTGCCTTGGTGTTTTCAAGGGTCGCCGTAGTTTGAATCGTCCTGTTTTGAGATGTTCCGTTGAGTGGAGGAGTTTTGTCGTTTTCTGAAACGCCGCTGACCATACTTCTGGCCGACGATAACCCCGACGTGCGCCTGGCGCTGGAGTATATGCTGCGCGCGCAGGGCTATAAAGTCGTCTCGGTCGGAGATGGCGACGCCGCGGTCACCGCGCTCGAGGAAAATCATGTGGACCTTGTTCTCCTCGACGTGCTCATGCCGGGACGCAACGGATTTTCTGTTTGCCGTCACATTAAATCGCAAGCGGAAACGCGGTTGATTCCCGTGGTTCTGATTACCGGCCTGGCCAATCCGGAAAGCCGCGTGGAAGGAATTGAAAGCGGGGCGGACGATTTCATCAGCAAGCCGCTGAATCGTGATGAATTACTGGCGCGGGTACGTTCGCTTCTAAAAGTAAAACGTTTCACTGACGAATTAGAAAGCGCGGAAAGCGTGCTCTTCATGCTGGCGCGCAGCATTGAAGCCAAAGATCCCTACACCGAAGGCCACTGCGATCGCCTTTCGCGCTATTCCAGCGCGCTGGCCGCTCGGCTGGCGTTACCGGAAGACCAGCAAGTTGCTCTGCGTCGCGCGGGAATTGTGCACGACATCGGAAAAGTTTCCGTGCCGGAACATATCCTGCTGAAGCCGGGCCCGCTGACCGCTGAAGAACGCGAAATTATGGAAGCGCATCCCATCGTTGGCGAACGGATTTGCTCGCCGCTGAAATCATTCCGCATGGTGCTGCCGATTATCCGCCATCATCACGAACATCAGGACGGCTCGGGTTATCCGGACAAATTGCGCGGCGAACAAATTCCCATTGCCGCGCGCATCATGCAGATTGTGGATGTGTTTGACGCGTTGACTACGAACCGCCCCTACCGCGCCGCACTATCGATAGAAAAAGCGTTTTCGATTTTGCGCGAGGAATGCCGGCGCGGATGGTGGGACTTGCGCCTGGTAGTCACGTTTGAAGAAATGTTGGCCACCATGCCGGGAATACGCGAAATGGCCGTGGCGCCACTCGCTTTGTAAATCCTTACGCGCGCTGAATATAACGCGCTTCCGTGGTATCCACCTTAATTTTATCGCCGTTGTTGATGAATGGCGGCACGTTGATGGTCAAACCGGTTTCCAGTTTCGCCGGCTTCATCACCGCGCTGGCCGTGGCCTTCTGCAGAGTTGGTTCCGTCTCCACGACTTTCAGGTCAACCGTATCCGGCAGAGCCACGCCGATGGGCTTGCCTTCGTAGAATTCCACGTGAATGTTCATGTCTCCGATCAGATAGTAGGCCGCTTCGCCGACAATTTCCGGAGTGAGCGTCATCTGTTCGTAGTCCTGCGTGTTCATGAAGTGGTGGCCTTCGGGATCGGAATACATGTATTGATATTCGATTTCGTCCACGATGGCGCGTTCCAGAAATTCTTCCGCGCGGAACCGGTAGTCAATAATCGTTCCGGTTTTCAAATTGCGCATCTTGGTGGCCATGGCGGCGCGCTTGTTGCCGGGCGTGCGGTGATCAACGCTGAAGACAGTATAAAGTTGTCCGTCGTGGACAATAATCATTCCGGGGCGCAGTTGAGTCGCCTTAATCATTTTTATAGTCTCGATTCTTTCGGATTCGCCTAATGTTATTCGGAATCAACGGCAGGCAAAACTGAGCCAGCAATTCCTGCGGCGCATCAATCCACAGAATCCATGCCCGCGCCGCGAACCTCTATTATAGCGGCCCTTCGCGAAGGCGGTCAACGCGGCAGGGTTTCGGGCAGTGGGTCAGTTTCCGAGTAACCAACGTTTTTAACGCGAAGAACTCACTCCAAATGACCTTGGCGCGGTAACTTAGCCGGAATCAAATCATCATTGTTGACTGGCGCCTTTCGTCGCAACTCAGCAAGAAACACACGGGCGTGCTTAATGTTGCATATTTGGTCCGAATTTCCCTGAGCACGCCAATGACGATGCCGCGTCAGGCAGCCATCTCTTTAGTTTTGGCGAAGGCTAGTAGCTTCATCAATTCGCTGATCTGGATCTTCTCCAGCGAACGCACCGCATCTTTGATTTTTCGGCTTAGTCCATCATCTATGCGCGCCGCGCCCATCTTGTCGAATTTCGCGTCGATCTCCTTGCAGGTGAATGGCCGCGAAGGAGCCCCGGGGAAATCTGAGATTTCCTGGCTGAACGACGTGCCACTCTTGAGCCGGACGGTCACTCGGCTCGCGAGGTCGGCCGGGTAACGGGCCGTAAGGCCAGCGTCGGGTCTCACCGTGACCTTCTGCATCAAATCTTGGACATCTCGCTTTTCAATCCGGCTGGGCTCGAGTTGCGCCGGCTGCACATCGCCGTCCAAGAGCGCGACAGCTATGAGGTACGGCAGGCTGTGGTCGGCATCTTCCTTGGTGTGAACATCGTGCTTGGGACCGAATCGCCCGCCCCCGGTGAAATCGTAAGCGTCCTGGAAAACTTCAGCCTCGACGCTCACAATGTCCGCCGGATTAAATGGATGTACCCTATGCAACGCGATTGTGCAGAACACGCCCGATTGTGCCGGGATCGCG
>Ga0210410_10001123_pt1 | contig 25806 bp, 30 predicted proteins | sample IncBWC4MmetaG_FD_161058 | JGI IMG/M metagenome (GOLD analysis project Ga0210410, IMG submission 161058) | Forest soil microbial communities from Barre Woods Harvard Forest LTER site, Petersham, Massachusetts, United States - Inc-BW-C-4-M | ecosystem: Environmental > Terrestrial > Soil >... | reverse complement strand
CAGTAAACGTTTTGAGTGAACGGAGAATTGATTTCAGAAGGAGAAGACATGTCGCAACAACGCAGTATTCAGCGGGCTGGATCTTTGCCGCGACAAGGCAGAGGCCCGGAGAAATAGAACCTCACTCCTGCAATACCCAACCTTATTAGTATTAAAGCTAATGGCAGACGCCAAGCCTTCTGGTCTGCGCTCTACCACTCGTTAACCCTAACGGACACAGAGGATTATGAATATCGAAGATTGATCGATTTACAAGAATATCAGCGCGGTGTACCGGATCAAGAATGATGGGTAAATCACTGAAGGTGAATGATTGTGGTGGCCAGGGGCGGGATTGAACTGACGCCAGCCTTTTCAGACTGGCGTTAACAAGTGTTCAACGACTTAACCGGACTTAGGTGGCTGCGGTAGCGGAATATTGGCTTCGGTTGGGCTTGAATCTTGGGCTAGACGTACAAACTCGGACAATTTGGTGCGAACTCTGCCGTGACAGCCAAACATTTGCTCGTAACTGCACAGCCGCAGACAAGACTCGCAAAACGGCTCGAACGATGAGGCCTCCTATTTCGTTGGCCGTGAACCGCTGATGAGGATATCGATCAGCCTCCTGGCACTTTGTTGCCAGTCGGGTGTGGAGGCCACGTTGGACACGCCGATGAGCGCTCGGAGCAGGTCGAATGGATCAAGGTCATCGCGTATATCGCCGCTCTTGATGGCGCGCTTTACCAGCGCATCGATCGCTCCTTGGATCTGACCGCGGGAAACTTCGTAGAGCTTCGCGGCGCCACCCACGATTGTATTCAGTGCAGGCGCAATGATGTGTTTCGCCGCAATGTAATCAACGAACAAAAGCATCCAGGCCCGCAACGCCCCAATCGGAGACATTGTCTCTGTGAACTTTCGCTGAGCTGCGGCCAACTTCTCAACCTCGGTTCGATAAACCGCCTCGATCAAGGCATCGCGGCTGGGAAAGTGCCGATATAGGGTTCCGGCACCCACACCTGCTTCTTTGGCAATGTCGTCGAGGCTTGCATTCGCGCCGCGGCGCGTGAATGCCTCCTTCGCTACCCCCAGAATGCGCTGGCGATTGCGCTGCGCGTCGGTGCGCGGCTTCCGCTCGACCGGTTTTGAGCTCTTTTTAGCCATCCAAAAATATTTGCAACCGGAGATAGTCTCCGGTTATCTTATCAGTAATTCGGAGACACTCTCCGTTTTATTAGAACTTCCGATGTTCGTCAACCGTGAAAAGGAGTACCGGCAGATGATGAATCAATTCGCAATCCCCAGGCAGCCGAGAAATCCGGATTGCGCCGACTCGATGAGCGTGGCGGAGCGAGAGTTGGCGGCCTTCTTCGCAGCCGTAAAAGAGTTGTTTGGATCGGAACTGGCGGAGCTCTCCGCAGAAGAATGGTTGCGTGAGTTGGAAACAACCAATGATCTACCCGCTTCAACGCCCGAATGGCAAAGACTGACTGCCAAGGCTTCGTTATGGCTCGCAAATCGAGTGAACGCCTTGTCTCTAACGACTGAATTCGCAACTACGTAGGAGGAAAACATGCGTATTTTCGTAACTGGCGCCACTGGGTTCATCGGTTCCGCAATTGTTAGGGAACTTATCGAGGCAGGCTATGAAGTGCTCGGTCTCCCCCGCTCCGATAAGGCCGCAGCATCTCTCGCCAGGGCAGGAGCCAAGGTGCATCCGGGCTCGCTCGAAGATCTTGAGAGCCTTCGGAGTGGAGCGGCCGCGACCGATGGCGTTATCCACACCGCATTCATACACGAGTTCAACAATTATGGACCTGCGGTCGAGGCGGATCAGCGTGCCATCGAAACAATTGGTACAGCGCTTCAAAGGTCCGGCCGCCCGATGATTGTCACGTCTGGCCTTGCCCTTCTCGTTCCGGGGCGGCTCGCCACAGAAGAGGATGCACCGAGCCCAGACTTCCCGCGCAAATCAGAACAGACAGCTATGGAGTTCGCATCGCGCGGCGTGCGGGCGTCGGTTGTGCGCCTGCCTTTCTCGGTGCATGGTGACGGCGATCACGGATTCGTTCCGCGGCTGATACAGGTCGCACGAGAAAAGGGGATTTCAGCCTATATAGGTGATGGGCTCAACCGCTGGCCCGCCGTGCACCGGCTAGATGCTGCCCGTCTCTACAGGCTCGTGCTGGAGAAGGGTTCCACGGGAGCCAGATATCACGGGATCGGAGACGAAGGAGTGCCGACACGAGAAATCGCGGAGGTGATCGGCCGCCGCCTGGATGTGCCGGTGGCCAGCAAATCCCAGGAGCAGGCCGCTGAACATTTTGGGTGGATCGGAATGTTCTTTGGAATGGGTGTCTTGGTATCAAGCTCGCTAACAACGGAAAAATTAGGATGGCGGCCGACGCACGTCGGCTTGATTGACGATCTCGAGACTGGGTCCTATTTCAAAACGGAAACGATCGCCGCGGCTCTGCAGAGTTAGGTGTTCACGAATTTGTTCGTATGAAAAGCTCAGCGTACAAGGAGGAAAAAGTGACAAGCACGATGACGAACATATTTGGATCGACATCAACAACAGAAGATGTTTTGTCGGGAATCGATCTGCGGGGCAAGCGGATCCTTGTTACCGGCGTCTCGGCGGGCATCGGCGTCGAAACCGCGCGATCTCTCGCTGCCCACGGTGCATCGGTTGTGGGCGCGGCGCGTGATCTGGAAAAGGCAAGAGTCGCGACCGAACAGGTCCGAAAAAATGCGGCGGCCAAAGGCGGCCGCTGTGAACTCGTCGAACTCGATCTGGCTAGCCTTAAGAGCGTTCGTGCCTGCGCCGATCAACTGCTGGCCAAAGGCGAACCGTTCGACGTGATTATTGCTAACGCCGGAGTTATGGCCACGCCGCTCGGCCATACGGCCGATGGTTTTGAAACGCAGTTCGGCACAAATCACTTGGGGCATTTTGTCCTTGTCAACCGAATTGCGAAGCTGCTGGGTCCTGGCGGGCGGCTGATTAACCTGTCGTCGGCAGGTCATCGCTTCTCCAACGTGGACTTTGAGGATCCGAACTTCGAACGGACGCCTTATGAGCCCTTCGTTGCATATGGCAGGTCAAAAACCGCAAACATTCTGTTCACCGTTGCATTCGACAAGCGGCACCGAGACCGTGGCGTACGCGCCGCCGCCGTGCACCCGGGAGTGATCCAGACCGAGCTAGCTCGCCACATGGATCACAGCCACCTGGAATCGATGCTCGAACAAATGAATCAGCAACTCGCTGCCGAGGGTGAGGGGCCCTTCCGGTGGAAATCCGTTCCTCAGGGAGCCGCAACTTCGGTGTGGGCCGCTGTGGTGGCACCTGCTGACGAGATCGGCGGTCGCTATTGCGAGAACTGCCGCGTTGGCGAAATCGTGCCTGACAACGTGACGATCAGTGGCATCAGCGAAGGAGTACGCAGATATGCACTCGATCCGAAAAACGCTGAGGCGCTCTGGAAGAAGAGTGAAGAATTGGTCGGAGAGTCGTTTTAACCTAGTGAGTGAGCGAGCAGAGATAGGAGATGAGAAATGACTGAACGGACTGATCTCGCAGGCAGCTTCACCCTGCCTGGCACATCGTTGACCGTTAACCGCATGGGCTACGGCGCCATGCAACTCGCCGGCCCGCACGTCTTTGGGCCTCCACGCGATAGCGACGAGGCCGTTGCAGTTCTGCGGGAGGCGGTGGAGTCGGGCGTGAACCACATCGACACCAGCGACTACTACGGTCCGCACGTCACCAATCAGATCATTCGGCAAGCGCTTCATCCTTATCCGAAAGGTCTGGTCATCGTTACCAAGCTTGGCGCGCGACGGGGTGCAGATGCCTCCTGGATTCCTGCTCTCTCCCGGCAGGAGCTGATTGACGGCACTCACGACAACCTGAAGAACCTCGGCCTCGACGTTCTGGATGTCGTCAACCTTCGGGTCGGTGGATTTACAGAACCATCTGAGGGATCGATTGAGGAACCGCTCACCGTGCTCGCTGAACTCAAGCGGCAAGGGCTGATCCGGCATATCGGTGTGAGCAACGTAACAGCGAAGCAGGTAGCTGAGGCGCAGGCGATCACCGACATCGTTTGCGTGCAGAACTTCTACAACGTGGCGCAAAGGAAAGATGACGCCCTCATCGAGGACCTCGCCTCTCAAGGGATCGCTTATGTTCCGTTTTTCCCTTTGGGAGGGTTCACTCCATTGCAATCGTCGGCACTCGACACAGCCGCAGCATCACTCAAAGTAACGCCCATGCAGCTTGCGCTTGCCTGGCTTCTCCATCGCTCGCCCAGCATCCTGCTGATTCCGGGGACATCTTCCCGCAAGCATCTCCGCGAGAATTTGAAGGCCGCGTCGCTGCAGATTTCTCCGGAATTGCTTGCCGATCTTGATTTAGTCGGTAGAGCTCCAAGATAACCAGAACCGCTCTTGGAATTGGAGGCTGCGACGGCGCGCGCGGTCTACGATGAACGCAACGGTTGGGGATCTGGAATCGTATGCTGCCGAGGTCGTGTCACAAATACCGGGAACATTCACTCGGCTTCAAACAGCCTTCAGCTCTACTCTCAAACGAACATTCGGTTGTAGTTTGGGAACTGCGGAGATCAAGTGTAACGGGTGAGAATAGCCGCGTGAGGCTAAGGGTCTGGCAGATTCGAATAAACTACGTGTCGCTCTCGCTGGACTACGAATTTGAACATCTACCGTGGAAAGCTCTCTCCAAACATGGGGAGCTTGCTCTTGGATTCCTCTTTGGTTGCTTCAGGCTGGATCACGTCCCAATGCTCCTCGAACACACCGTCCTTGATACGCATAATGTCGACGACAACAATGGCGGAGCCGTCCGGGTTGGAGTAGCGGCTATGAATCATCACGTAGTCTCCTTCAGCCATCATGATGCCGTGCTCCCATTTGGAATCAGCGGGCAGTGATTTCACTAGATTGAACAATCCATCTCTGCCCGGATCGATATGTGAGCTGTGTTGGATGTAGTTCGGCGACCAGTACTTCTCCGCGCCGACAAAATCGCGTTTGTTAAAGAGAACATCGAAACCTTCGAGCAGCAGCGCCTTGTTCTTTTCTTGTAGAGTCTGGGACATTTATCTCCTCCTGAATTGATCTGTGGCGAGTCACGCTCCCAAGACTCCCCGTGCCGATCTTCCGCCATCTCTTCTCCAAGTTGCTTTAAGAGCGCAGCGATCCGTTTTGACACAGAGGAGTTCCCTATCCACAGTCGGAGGGCACGAGTAGTTTGGTCGCTCTGGCGAGGGTGCGGATCGTCACACGGTGACTACGTCTCAAGCAGCGAGCCAAGCACCTCGGGCCAGCGAGTTTCGAAGACGCTGTCTCGTTGCAGTCCGCGCTCCAACAGAGCATGAATTCGCTGCTGCGCTTCAGGCCAAGCCAGCGCGGTCTCAAAAGAGGTGATGGCGTCAAGGAGCCGGTCGGCGGACGGCAACGAGACTTCGTTAACGAGATTCTTCGCAGCGGCGATGGCACGCCGGTCGAAGGAGGCGATCCGGCGCGCGAGCGCGTCGACGAAACCGTCCAGTTCGGCGTCCGGAAGTGCGCGGTTGACGTATCCGTATCGCTCCGCCGTAGCACCATCGAAGTCGTTTGCGCCGAGGACAATTTCGAACGTCCGCCCGCGACCGACCAGATGTGGGAGGCGTTCCGCCCCACCGCCACCGGGATGCAATCCGACGCCGACTTCAGGTTGGCCGAGTCGCGTATTCTCGCGCGACGCGAAGCGCATGTCGCAGGCGAGGACGAACTCGCTGCTCACGCCCCGGACACAACCTCGGATCTTTGCGATGCTGACCACCGAGGACTTGGTGAGACGCACGAATGTGTCCATCAGGATCGGGAGGCCCGAAGCTCCGACAGCTGTCATGATGTTCCCTATCTTGCCGGTCAAATCAAAGTGGGAAATGTAAAAGTCGGGGTTCGCGCTTTCGAATACGACGACCCGCAGGCTCGGGCTGTCGTCCATTCGCGCGAGCAGACCCTGTAGAACTTCGAACATAGTGGCATCTACGATGTTGAACGGAGGATAGTCGAACACAACCCTCCAGTACGCAGACGTTTCCTCGATGAGGCGGAGAGGCGCTGCTGATTCAGTCATAATTCGCTCCCTGCTTCGACCACGATTGAGCACAAGCCTGAGCTCACGTTATCCTTCACAGAAACAAATACGCGACCATCTCAGAAACTTGAGCATCTCAGCCTGTAGCATTTCGTAAGAGATCCTCGACTTTGCTATCTAAATCCCGGGCGACGTCTAGCGCGTCGCGATTTCCGTAGGGAGCGAGAAGGCTCGTCATCTTGTCATAGGACAAATGCACACCATCGGCGCGCTCATCCACCAGGACTGTAACCGGCGCGTAAGAGCCCGCGTCGGGAACATGCTTGGCCATTTCCTTCATGATGAGAGGGTTGCCGATAAGCAACCGGATGATTCGAGGTGTGTCCTGACCAGTTTCTTTCCGCACAACAGCGCCCTGATCAAGTTGCATAAACAGCATCAGTCCTACTTTGCTCAAGCCTTTCTCAACTGTGCTTTTCAGCTCGGCGAAAGAGCGCGCTTCGTGAGTTGATCTCCCGAATTCATCCATATCCGGATGACCGATACCCGCATGAACAGCCTGCACGACCTGATCGAACGGTTTAGAGGACGTAAGGCTGAATCGCTCAATCTCGATTTTTCTGATCATGTCGAAGCTCTTTCCTGGCCTTGCCCGATGTAAAAAACACGGCTCAAACGTCGTAACTGTTCAGCCCGACTGGACGACAGATCATCACAACCCAACTGAACAGTTACTGAGGTTGATCGCGCCCCGGCGTAAAGTCCCCGGGGACTTTACGCTGCTACCGTGGCTGCTTGAACGGCTTTCGCCGCGGTGCGAATCACGTCGGTGACACGTTCCGGTTGGGAGAGCATTGGCACGTGGCTGCTGTCGAGCTCATAGGCGGTTGCACCCATGCGCTTGGCGAAAAAACGCTCCAGATCGGGGTGCACTGTGAGGTCTTTTTTGCCGACGATGTACCAGCTTGGCTTCGACTTCCAAGCCGTTCCCCCGACTTTCGCCTCGAACAAGTCGGGTTTGGGGACGCCCTGAGTCGCCCAAACGAGCTTCTGCTCCTGCTCCGAAAGATCTCCGCAGAAATATTTCGTACCTTCGGGACGAAGCCAGATACGTCCATCCGCGACTTCGATCTGTGAGAAGACGTCGGTCTTCGGGAAGTTCGATTGCTGTGTCTGCGATGTCTCATCGGCGTCCGGAGCGAGCGCGCAGATGTAAACCAGCCCGGCAACGCGATCGTCGGTTCCGGCGCCAGTGATGACGCTTCCCCCGTAAGAGTGGCCGACGAGAATGACAGGGCTGCTGACCCGGCCGATGGTTGCCCTCACCAAGGCGACGTCCTCTGCCGTTGTGTTGAGTCCGTACTGCGCTGCAATGCACTCATACCCCTCCGCCTGAAGAGGACCGATCAGCTTGCTAAAACACGAGCCGTCTGCCCAGAGTCCGTGGCAGAAAACGATGCCGGGTTTGGTTTGCGTAGATTTCGCTGTCATTGTTGTTCTCCTTTTTTTCCTTTCATTTCTTATTACGGTGCATCTACTTTTGTTAGCCGACCCTCGTTTCGTGGCGACATGGGACCGTTACCACGGTTCTGGCTGCTCTTTCGGCTGGCCTCGTTCCTGCAGCATCCATTCCCTGATGTAAGCCGAACAGTACAGGATCGAGACTCCTGCCGACTCACACGCAATGAGAAAACGAACGCCTTCGAGATCGATGAGATCCAATTCCTCTAGATCCAAAACGACCGGCGATTCGCAGCGCTCGATTTCCGTTTTGACTTGATCCACGTGACCAACTCGAAGTTCGCCGCTGAGCCTAATCCCGCCTTTGACCCGTTCAATCCGCAGCGTCATTTTTCTCCCGGCTCCGGAAGACAGTGACGGCAGTGCAAGTCACAGGCCGTTTCAATCGCCTGTGGCAGTTGGATTTAGAGTGGCAAATCGTCCTGATTTTTCAGGATTTCCTCTTTGATCAGGAAACGACGGCGGTCTTATAATCCCCCGATGGCTTCGGTGACACGACAGCGATCGCAAGAGAAACTCAGCAGAGCGCTGGACGAATTAAAGAACTCGGAAAGAAAACTTCGGCAGGTGATCGACACCATCCCCACGCTGGCTTGGTCCATCCTGCCGGATGGTTCGAACGAGTTCCTCAACAAACGTTGGCACGAGTACACCGGTCTTTCGCCGGAAGAGTCCCATGGTTCAGGTTGGCAGATTGCCATTCACCCAGAGGATCGAGTCGCATTGCTCGAGAAATGGCGGGGGCTTTTGTCATCGGGTGAACCAGGCGAAATGGAGGCGCGTCTCCGCCGCTATGACGGGCTGTTTCGCTGGTTTCTCATGCGGGTTGAGCCACTACGGGACGAGACTGGCAAAATCGTCAAGTGGTACGGAACATGCACTGACATCGAAACCCTAAAGGAAACGGAAGCGAAGCTCCGAGAAGAGGAACGCGAACTCCGTCGTATCACCGACGTAATACCACAGGCGATTGTCGTCCAGGATCCATCCGGCGCCCCCATCTACGCTAACCAAACGACGCTCGACTACACGGGTCTGAAAGCCGAAGATGTGATTGCCCCGCTTTTTCGGGAACGAATCTTCCACCCCGACGACCTCGAAAGATTACGCGAGGTGCGCATGGCTGCTCTCGCTCACGGGGTTCCTTTCGAAATTGAACAGCGAGCTCGTCGGAAAGATGGCCAATATCGCTGGTTTCTGATTCGTTACAACCCTTTCCGAAATGATCTGGGGCAAGTGACTCGCTGGTACGCAACCGGAACCGACATCGATGACCGTGTCCGAGCGGAGGAAAGAACCCGCAATGAGAACCTGGCGTTGCGAGAACAAATCGATCGTGACTCGATGTTCGAGGATATCGTCGGCTCTTCGGAAGCGCTTCGGAAAGTGTTACGCCAAATCACGAAGCTAGCTTCTTCAGATTCGACAGTGTTGATTCTTGGCGAAACCGGTACCGGAAAGGAGTTGATAGCCCGCAGCATCCACAAGCGATCCAATCGCGTGGATCGGGCATTCATCGGCGTGAATTGCGCTGCCATCCCACAATCTCTCGTCGCGTCGGAGCTTTTCGGTCACGAGAAGGGCGCTTTCACCGGCGCAACCCAACGACGCCTCGGACGGTTCGAATCGGCAAACGGCGGGACAATTTTTCTGGACGAAGTTGGCGATCTGCCTCCCGAGATTCAAGTCGCATTGTTACGGGTGCTGCAGGAGCGTGAAATCGAACGCGTGGGCAGTAATAAGGCCATTCCCATCGACGTCAGGATCATTGCGGCGACTCATCGTGATTTGAATGCGCTCGTAGCCGACGGCAAATTCCGGGAAGATCTCTTATATAGATTGAATGTAGTTCCTATCGATGTCCCGCCGTTACGAGAACGCGTAGCTGACATTCCCCTGCTGGTGGAGTATTTCATTGACCGCTTCGGCAAGAAAGCTGGAAAGAAATTCAGAACAATCGACAAGAAAAGTCTTGGAGTATTACAGGCATATGACTGGCCTGGGAACATTCGTGAACTACAAAACGTAATTGAGCGCGCCGTCATCCTGTCCGAGGGTGAAACCTTTTCGGTGGACGAGACCTGGCTTCGGCGCGAAATCCCGGTTGCTCGTAGCCGAGTGAGTACGCTTAATCGTGTCCTCGTGCGGCAGGAGAAGGAAATGATCGAAGCCGCACTAGAGGAATGTTATGGACAGGTCTCGGGCCCGTCGGGCGCAGCCACGAAATTAGGGCTGCCCGCGCGAACGCTCGATTCGAAAATCAAGCGTTTCAAAATCAACAAATATCGCTTCAAAATGCAACGCGCTAGCTAAGTCAGTTCCGGCGCTTTTGTGAAACGTCTTGCGAAGACAGGTCGCGCGAATTGAGACTAGACTCCGTGCTTTCGGATAAGCATGGCTCGTGCTGAAGGGAGACTCAATTGGGAGGCTTGATTCCACTAAGCGATGCCTCGCGACGCCCGGTGCGATTGCCGGTGGTCACTGCGTTCATTATCGTGGTGAACGTATTCGTTTTTCTGCTTGAGCTGATGCGTGGTGACGCATTCGTCACGGAATGGTCCGCGATTCCCGCGCAGATCATTTCCGGCCATCACTGGATCACCATCTTCACTGCGATGTTCATGCATGGCAGTTGGTCGCACATCATCGGGAACATGATTTTCCTGTGGGCCTTCGGCCCTGAGATCGAAGACGCGATGGGCCGCGGCCGATATCTCCTCTTTTATCTGGCTGGCGGACTGGTGGCCATGCTCGCGCAGATTCTGGCCGATCCTCATTCTACGGTTCCAAACTTGGGCGCGAGCGGAGCCATCGCTGCAGTGATGGGCGGGTTCATCGTGACCTATCCTCGCGATCGGATCAAGGCGGTACTCTTCATTTTTGTATTCGTGCGAATCACGGTGATTCCGGCCGCGTTCTTAATTGGGTTTTGGTTCCTGACCCAACTCGTGCATGCAGGTGCTGTTGCGCAGGTACAAAGGGGCGGTGTGGCTTATTTGGCGCATGTCGGCGGGTTTGTTTTCGGGGCCGTGACCGCACGTTTGTTCGAAGGTTCGTCTCGAATTATTGACAAGCCGTATGCCAGAGAGTAACCAGGTGTCATCACTGACCGCCTCTGGGCCGTCGCACGCTCCTGCGGTAGGACAGCAACGTGTTGTGATCGTCGGCGCGACTGGATGGTCGGCGGATATGCCCTTCGCTATGCATTCGATCACCCCGCCATCGGATCTGTGACTGCCGTCGGGCGCAAGAGGCTGGGCATCTCGCACCCCAAGCTGCAAGAGGTTCTGCACGAAGACTTCGGCGACTGCTCCGCACTGGCGGAGGCGCTCTCGGATAAGGATGCCGCTGTCTTTTGCCTGGGCGTCTATACAGGCGCAGTGTCGGACGCAGAGCTTCGCCGGATAATCGTGGATTACACGATCGAGTTCGCGCGAGTTCTCCGCGGCAGGAGCCCCGAGGCGTCGTTCTCATTCTTAAGCGGGGGTGGCGAGACCCGACCGGACGAAGTCGGATTCCTTCCGCACGTTATATAGGAGAGGTCGAGAACGCACTCCTCGCGGCCGTTCCGCCACGTTTATATTTTCCGTCCCGTGTGCCGGTTGGCGCCATCGTAGTTAGTGAAAACGACCAATGAGAAGCCACTGAGAGGAATACAATTTCTTCCCTGGTTGTTGCGCAGCGTCCAATAAAGCCTGCTGCACCAAATAATCCCTGACGCGTGGGAACCCGGAGGATTTGCTTATGGTCAACGCATTTGGATGGTTGGCAACATTGGCGACAGCGGTTGTAGTTGGAAGCAGCATTTTATATTCAGCCGCTTACTTACACTCGCCTCCGATGCAAGGCGAGATGTCGGTCAGAGAGCAGAGTCTTATTGAGAGTGCATACAAGGCATATCTCCGCGCATGGAAAGATAAAGATTATGCCGCGCTCGATCGGTTGCTGAGTGACGACTATAAGGCCGTCAACTTCCGCGGAGTCGTCAGCACGAAAGCAAACGAAATCGCCACTGCAAAAGAAGATCGCGATTATGCCGAAATGAAAGGCGATGTAATGTCAGTAACCTTGTTCGGAGACTGTGCAGTCGCATCAGGCCTCATAGACGCTAGCTGGCGAGATGAGCAGGGAAAAACGCAACAGATCACGGTTCGTTTTCTAGCAGTGCTCCGGAGACAGAAAGGCGAATGGAAACTGGTAGCGACGCAATCCACCAGATTTAATAAACCTAGTAATGGATAGTCCCAATACGGGCTGAAGTGGGTGCCGACTAGGTGCGCTAGTACCGCGAAAGATAACTTGATAATCGAGCAGCTCTCTGGGAGCGATACGAGGATCGCTTGGGGAGCGACTACATCGAAGATGATTGTGGGGCCCTCTGACCGGTTTTTGCTTTGGGCTGCATGACCGCATGGCCGCGTGTTCGGCCAGAGGCCCCTTAATTCTTCAGAATAGACGTGTGGAATTTCGGCCACCCTGCAAGCCTGAGCGATACACCCGCAAGGGCGATGAGGCGCATCCCCTTCGAAGATCTCCGAGACATGACCCAATTTTGCTTCCGTCAGGTGACGCTCTAAAGGAGGCAACAAGGCTTGCGCTTGGCGCCTGGCCTCCTCCCTTTCCTCCATTCACCTTTATATAGGCAGTAATGAACGGCCCCAGCAGCCACGGCCAAACAGTTCCTAGGTGGCAGGCTCCATTGCGCTCTGAACGGCTGCCGGTATAGGATCCGCGGTATCGTGGGTCGTTTGGTGCGAGGGTGCGAAGCCTGTAAGCGGGTGTTGTTCAACTTTCTCCACCACCTTTCTGGCCCGAGCCCGGGCAACATGCTATGAGGCGGGCTGACAGCGAAGATCTGGTTAGCAGCTGCGTCTTTCTTGTAGCACCCGTCGGACCGAAACTAGAAACTAGAAACCAAACGAGCATCTGCCCTGGCGGTCATATGAATAGCCAAGGTCCGGTCGTGCACGGACCCGAGAATCCACAAGTTGCCCGATGATGGGACAACTCCAGCCCACAACAGATCACAAGGAAATCCGCCCCTCGTTGGGCTGGGAGTGGATACGACTTTCCAAGTGGTTCCGTCCCAATGCAGTAGCAGTGTCATTTGGTGCCCCGATCCGTCGGCAGAAAAGTAGGAGCCAAACGCCCAGATATCACTTGCCGAATTCGCCGTCAGTCCGAGCAAACGGTTCGACTGATTCGCGCTATTCGGTCCAACATTCGGACTCGGCACCACTGCCCAACTCGTGCCGTCAAAGTGCTCAATCAACGTCAGCGTGGCAGACTGTTTGGGAGGAGCAACCGGCGTGGAAAAGCCCACGGCCCAGACATCGTTCGGCGCCAGCGCCAGCACGGCGTTTAACTTGTTTGTGCCCTCGCCTACATTAGGAGTTGCCATACTCTTCCAGTTCGTGCCGTCCCAGTGCATCGCAGAGGTTTCGATCTTGTCTGAACCGCTGAATCCCACCGCCCAGGCATCATTCGTGGCGTCGGCGGACGCGCCAAACAGAAACTTATTGTTCGATTCCGTAGTTGTCGCCGTCCATGCCGCCCCGTTCCAGTGCTCGAAAAGCGGCGAGACCAGCCCGGTACCAAGGTTCACAAGGCTGCCGATCGCCCAAACGTCGTTCACCGAGCTAGCGGTCATGGCGAAGACATTCGCTTGGTCTTTCTTCGCGAACTTGGGGCCTGGAAACAGGCTCCACTTGGTCCCGTTCCACTGTTCGATCACCTGCCCCCGATGGGCCCCGTCGGTGACGTTTCCCGCCGCCCATGCCAATGTCGGAGAAATAGCGACCACCCCCTGCAGAAAGCTCTTGTTGTCGCCTTTGATCATGGGAGCGGGAAACGCCGTCCAGGTCGTGCCATCAAAGTGGATCGTCGACTGCCCCACGGCCCAAATATCGTTGGGAGAAGACGCCGACGCCGCAAACAGTTCGCTGTTGAAGTTTTCGTTTGGAGTTGGGACCACTTGAAAAGTCGGGCCTGTCGTCGTTCGTTCCTGCGCTGTCGAGTCTCGAAACCAGACAACGGTCAATCCCAAAAGCATTACCGCGCCAAGTGTAAGTTTCACAATTCCACCTGAATCGTGCTGAGCTAAACGATGTGTCGGCTTTTTCACCTTCACCAGTTGATAACTCGCACGAGTCGGTCTTATTCCTACTGCGTTTACCTTTTCAAATGACGCTCAGGAGGCAGCGACTTTATCTTCAGACAATCGCTCGGAGTTTGAGTTCTGTGGGTGGTTCGGATTTTGGTTCAGTCTCGCGAAGACCTAGATGGTATTCGAGTTCCAGGGCGAGCGTTGTGGTGAGTGCGTTGCGAATAATGCCCCTGTTCATAGGAAGATGCAGCAAATCGTCTCCAGCTGCATTCTTGATTGGCAGGTTTACCGGTTGGCCGATCATGATCCCTTCCCGTGCCGCGCGCTCTCACTTTTCAGATTGTCGACTCTAACTTGCTTGACGATGTCGGCGCTGGTCCTGCTCAATCTATTTCATTCGATCATGTTTCCGACCATCCATCATCACGTTCAAGAGCATTTGCAGTTACGCCGACGTCACGGATTTCCGGCGCGCCTCCGGGCGCGCCGGGCCTCACGATGATTACCAGAGTTCACTTTGCGTTCCTTGAAGAATTACCTAGCTGCCTCACCTAGGGAGCAACATGGTGTCCACGACCGATTCTGCCACTTGCTGGCCTAAACGCTTCCCGGCGATATGGTCGGTGCGAAAATGCTGTCCCGCATAGATTCGGCTCAATCCTGCTTCCTGGGCTGCGTCCGAAAAGCTGTTGAAGTGGCGATTCACTCCCTGCAACGACTCGGAGGTGACATCAAAAGCGAACCGATCTCCGAAGTAGGCCTTCAACACTTCGGCGCCAGCAAAACTGATCGCACTGTGAGCGCCCGGGTAGGAAGGGTCCGGAGCAGTTTTGGTTGACAGCGGCAGCCAATTCGAATCGGGCTTCGTTCTGGAATCGCCGTCTTCGCTCGCCAGTCGAATCGCAGTCACCGGGCGCCAGAATACGTATGTGTACTTCGCTTCGAAGAAGCCGATCGTCGTGTCGGCAAGACTGATGTTCAGGAGTGCAAAAAGTCGCGCGCTCTGTGTCAAGCTAAGGTGGTGCCCTACAACCGCCGTCTGCGCGATCTCATTCCAGAAGTCCTGAATGTTGCCGGCCCAGAACTTCCCAATCAAAGTCTGCTCCGGGGTACGAGTTGTGCTGTTAACGATCCCCAGACTCTTGACTTCGTTAAAGGCTCGGGCATACGCGTCGCTGGTTAATCGTGGCGGCGGGCTCGGTCGAAACTCATCCGCGCGAGCGAGCGCGAACGGAGTGACGGTCGGCCATTGCGTGAAATCTGCAGGCGCGAAATTAGGAGGGGTCAGTTGATAGTCTCCAGCGTCGGTCCCCGCCTTGAATGGTGGTGGTGTGACGTTCGCTCCATCATCCTTCCGGAAAGCCAGAATCTGAGCCGCGACGGTTTCGCCGACGGCCATGCCATCTGTTTTGTCCTGACCCTCTGCAATTTGTGCCAGGTCTTGCTGAAGTTGCTCATCGAGGTTTGACTGAAAAGCCGGATAAAGCGCGACCAGGACGTCATGAGCAGCCTGGTCAGCCGCGGCCGGTTCTGAAGCTTTCCGCGAGATATTCGAAAGGCGGACCAGGTACGGGCTAAACCTTCCGTCGATATTGTTGATTGCGTCATACATGGCGACATGCAGGATGGCGAAGTTGCGCGTCGAATGAATGGTTGGTGACTCAGCGCCAGGCGTCCGTACGATCACGAGAAGAGTTCGGTTCCATTCTATGACCGGGTTGGGCAACTCCGATGCGAATGGTAAGGATTCCGCGTCTGGCTCATTCGACGTTATTGCGACCTGCGCCTGAAGACTGGCGCACGTAAGCGCGAAGATGATCAACATCTTAGACATAACTTTAGTCCTCGTTCTTCTCTTTGTTTGAATTTAGTGCCCGCCGTGGCGCAAGCAAACGCACGACGCAGTCTGGCACTCACGCCTTGTAGAACTAGACGGACAGGAAAATATTCCTCAGCCACGATAAATTTTTGCGTCCCCAGTTTGTGTCTGGCCCCTCGCCGATACTCCGCATGGCGTGACTACCCACGCGATGCCTGGCGAGAAGAGCTCACCCGGCGCATCCGGTCATGCCCTCAGAGGTCCTTTCCCACGAATCCACGATGATCGGCTCAGGCAACGCGTATTGGATGCCAGCGTGCCTGGTAAGACGGTTGTCTCGGGAAGCCTGGGTAGTTCGGAGATTCTCGAGCGCTCGCCGAAGCTGCACACGCCCCCGCCGTAGCCGAGATCTCACGTTGATTTCTGAGATGGCAAGAATTCTTGCTGTCTCCGAGATGCTGCAAAGGTGTAGGTCACGCAGAACAACGACTTCGCGATGACATGCAGACAAACGTCTGAGAGCCTTGAGAATCGCAAGTCGAACTTGCTTTTTTTCCAGTACTTCGAATGGGCCTTCTCGCGAGTCTCCAATCTCCGTCACGAGCTGGCCTTCTCCATCTTCATTGTTATTATCGAGCGATTCGTGAATATGCCTTCGGCTACTCCGTAACCACATCCGGGCCTCGTTGACCGTTATTCTGAAGAGCCAAGTGTAAAAAGATGCTTCCTGTCGAAACTGAGAAATCTTGTTGAACGCTTTGAGGAGGGCATTTTGAACAACTTCCTCCGCATCCGCGTCGTTACCCACAATAGACAAGGTCTTGAGATAGAGCCTGCGCCCGTATGGGCGAATCAGTTCGCAAAAGGCCCCTGCGTCGCCGCCGCGAACAAGCTGGATCTGCATCTCTTCGCTAATAGCTACCTGCCTTGAAGCCATACGCGTCTCCCACTTCATCGGTCTTGCCGTACTGATAACGTAAACTTGGCCAAGGTCTTTTTATTCCTGCGGGATCGAATAGTGGGGTACTACTGAGCTGCAATGCCTTCTTCTAGGTCAACTTGGAAAGGCTTCCAGCACGCTCTGAGGCGCCAGCGTCGGAATGATCCTGCTAAGGCTGTATCCTGCCGTGTTAAGCAAGGCGGCAAATTCAGCTCTGGTACGTTCGCGTCCTCCCGTCATTACCATCATGTTCAGGTCGAGAAGCTTGCTGAAACAGTGAGCGTCATCGTCGGGCACGACCACTTCCAGGAGTAACAGCCTTCCTTTTTGGTTCATAGCGAGACGGCAATTCCTAAGGATTTGGACAGCGGGATCGTCGTCCCAATCGTGAATCACGCCACAGAGAACATAGGCATCCGCCCCCTCCGGAACGGAATCGAAGAAGTCTCCGCCGATAGCGGCAAGTCTGCCGCCACAGGGATCCCCATGAGAGCACTGCTTTGCCTGCTCAATGGTAGAAGGTAGGTCGAAGATCGTACCCTTCATCTCTGGATGCAGCTGAAGGATGGTGCGGAGAAATTGTCCATGGCCGCCCCCGACGTCTACGAGGGATGATATCTGTGAAAAGTCGTAGGCCAGAAGAACCGCGTAAGCCAACATAGATGCGACATCGCTCATTCCTCTGTTAAATGTATCGGCGGCCTCTGGGCTGCTCTGCAGGTACGCAAACAAAGAGGTTCCAAATGTGCTTTCGAAACCCGTGGACCCAGTTCGAACGCTATGAAGAAGGTTTCCCCAAGCCTGGTAATGGACTTCACCGAGCGTCATTATGATGGCTCTCTGCGATCCAGGAGCATCTCTTTGGAGGCTCTTGCCCGCGGTCGCTAGCGCAAAATGATCGCTTTGCGTGTGCACGAAAATGCGCGCCGCTGAAAGTGCCCTCATCAGTCGGAAGAGACACTGGGAATCGGTGCCCGTTACAGCGGCGAGTTCCTGGCAGGACCTTGGACCATCCCTCAACAAATCCGCCAGTCCCAGTTTCGCGGCAACGTACACTGCCTGCGACAGCCAATAACCAGTTGCCATCTGAAAGAGCGCAGGCGGCAAATTGCCGTTGCGGCTTCCTGCTTCTTGCGTCCCGCCAACTCCGGACCGATCGCGTAGCCAGAGCCTGGATAGGCAAAGTTTCAGAAGTGGCCTCGCTTCATCCCACGAGACGACTCCTCTGGCTCGCAACAGAGATCGGAGCACCCGCCACCGCAATAGCAAACGGGCTACCATCTCAGTAATGCCAGTTCTGCCGCCATGCCTGGCCCGAGCCCAACCATGACTCCAATGTCACCTGCTTGAGGATCACCTTTACGGACCACTTCATCCAATACGAACATCACAGTGGGAGATGACATATTTCCGTAATTCCGCAAGACGTGCCGTGAGAATCGCATCTGCGCTTCTGTGAGATCGAGATACTGCTGTAGATCGTCGATCACCTTCCGTCCGCCTGGATGCAATACCCAGAACCGGATATCAGACCGCGACAGCCCATGCCGATGCAGCAAGCGCTCGAGCGCCTTTTCAATCATAGGGCCAGCAATTTTATGAATCGAAGCTCCGAGTATGATGCGCAGTTTGCCGTCCTGATGTCGTAGTCCGACCTTTTCGATCTGCCCAGGGTCAAGAAACGTTTCGAAGTCCACTGTTTCGGGGTACCGGCGATCAGGTGAGGAATCTCGGGCTAGCAGAAAGGCCGCGGCACCGTCCGCACAAATTGCATTCCCCACCACGGTCTCGAGGGTGTTATCGACGTAGTAGCAGGCCGAGCAGATCTCAACAGCGACCATCAATGCCACCCGAGTCGGATTGGCACGAACAAAATCGGTTGCACGTTGCAGCGTCGGAAGAGCTCCCGCGCACCCGAGGCCAAGCATGGCCCCTCTTTGCACGTTGTCTCTGAAACCCATGTGCGCAATGAAGCGACTGCCAAGGTCAGGACAGACATAGCCGGTGCAGGTACACACCACGAGGAAATCGACGGCGCGCGCCGTCAGTCCACCCAATTCCAGACAATTCGTGATAGCGCGGCAACCCGTCTTCATGGCACCACGCAGATAGCGTTGGTTCAGTTGATCCGAGCTCTCCCCACGACTGAAGTCTCCTTCCAGACAAAAGTGCCGAAAGTCGATGTCGCTATTAAGGAACATCTTTCGAACGCGTTCGGTTTGGTACCCCGCGGCATGAAAGCTTTGTTCCTGCGTCAGCCGGAGCGGTGGATTTGCTGTACCAATTGCAACAATTCGAGGATTGCTCATCGATGAACTCTTCACTTTCCTTCACAGAGTCGCCTTGGATCTACTTATCGGCGCACGCCTGTCTCTCGCGAGCAATCCGAACACATTTCTCGAAGATTCATTTCCCGTAGTTGCAGTTTATTATCCTGTGCTCGATCCCACAGGAGTCGTGATTGCGAGCGTACGAGGTCTCTTGACTGGTCCGACAAGAAGGGGTGGGCACTTCCCCCAAGGTCGACTCACATGCGCCCATCCTGTCTTGTCCAACCGTGTAGTGCTACTGCCCCGCTGCCAGTTGATCGGCAGCTGCATGGTTCGCGGCTGACTCCCTCTCACGACTTCCGGGAATTAGTTCGTAGCCTTCCGCGTTACCCATGAACCACACCTGAGCGACGAACCGCTCGCCTCCGTAACGATGAAAAACCAGACGCTCGTGGTTTCCGGTCTTATTGGTTTCGACGGGTACCGCGAACACGATTTGCCGAGCGCTTCCGTCTTCGGACCTAAACAGTAAGGCTCCGTCACCGGATGTTCCCCACGACTGGACGACGTAGTCGCCGGCCTTGAGTTGCTTGTTCCCCACGAGGAAGTCGAACGGAATTGTTATCTCGATCTTCTTCGTATCGTCCGCACGGCCGGGTATGGCTGACAAAACGAGCATCAATCCGAGAACAATGCCAGAAAGGTACTTTGCTGAATGTTTCATTGTCGTTTGGTTTCCTTTTTTATACGATCAAGAATTGACTTACACCATGGATAACCCGTGGGGCAACCCTTTATTCCTGTTGTGCGTGGTAAGAATCGAACGACAAGAGCGTGACAATCAAATGACAACTGGGGTTATCCAGACCTAACTCATTTCGGATTTCGGCTCTTTCACTTCAGGACAAAACTTGGCGGATTTAGCTGGCATCTGCTGCAGGTGCAGATGAAAGATTCTGAAACGATGCGAAGCAGAGCCTAGAGTTGCTTCGACTGATCTCGAAATTGATGATAGCGGAGGGAAGACGAGCATAAACGACAGGGCCTAAAGATAGTCTTCCGTCGTGGGCCCAGCCAGTTCGCTGACACGACAACCACCTGCTTCAGGGTACGAACATGTACCCACAGCTGTGAACAATTCGAAAATAGAGAGGGTGCGCGGGGTCCACCTCCAGCTTCTGCCGAAGTCTTAGGATGTAGTAATCTACACTTCGACGGGAGTCACACTTGTGACATCCCCATACCGACTGAAAGCGTTCCGTTTAGGAGCTTCAGCCGCTCCTCCATGCTGATGAGACCAAGACCTCTGCTCTCCTTCGCCGCTTCGAGGTCAAAACCTGCGCCCCCCACTCCAAAATACTCTTCGTGACCCAAGAATCTTCTACCGACTGTCGCGCAGGAAGCTCTTGGCTTGGGGCCATTGGGCTACGTTGTCAAGGCGCATGCCGGTAGAGAGCTATTGGTTGCCGTGGAAGCTGTGCGTCAAGGGCAGGCGGTTTGTCAGTGCTGGATTGGCAGGTCACGTTTCCGCCAAACTTGGCGATAGTCAAGTCAGCGAACCTCCGTTTTTCATGAGACCTCCGCATCGCTACGGGAGGAAACGGCCTAAAAGCTCTTCCCAAGCGTTCGTACCCAGCGGCACCCATGGAATCGCTTCCCAAACGGAGAGGAACACGAGCGTGGATCGTCGTACCACGTTTGAGTTGCGAGTCGATTGAAAGCGTTCCCTTCACCAGTTTCAGTCGCTCCCGCATGTGGTTGAGACCAAGCCCTCCAGCCTTACTCGCCATTTCGAGGTTAAAGCCCACGCCGCAATCACCGACCGTTAGATGAATCTCATCCGACGCTCCATTCAATTGCACATCGAAGTTCCGCACCCCGCTATGCTCGACCGCATTGTGCAGGGCTGCCTGTAGCACACGGAAGAGGCACAGGGAAATGTCCAGCGGTACGAAGTTGGGTAAGCCGTGGCTCCTGAAGTCAATCTCCACTCTTTGCTGCTCACGGAAGTCTCTGCAGAAGCTTCTCATGACCCCTGCGATACCAAGATATTCCAGCCTTGGAGAGTACAGTTCGTGTGCCAAGGTTTTGACATGGGTCAGTATCTCTAGGCTTTGCTTCAGTAAGCCGTCAATCCGGTTAGCCATCTCAACCCGGTTGAGCGAATCTGCTTTGAGTTGTTCGGCCTCAATAATTAGCAAAGTCACACGTTGACCAATGCCGTCGTGAAGGTCTTTTGCGATCCGCTGGCGCTCGTGTTCCTCTGCTTCAATCGCCTTGTAGCTCACGCTGGAAAGCGTCTCTTCCGTCTGCTTTCGCACTCTGGATACTAGGCTGGCGATGATGAATGATGTGACCATAAAAGCAGCGATGGCTACATAATCGAGCGGATCGTCAACCCGAAACGAGTAAGCTGGGGGCGCAAGATGTGTCAAGCACAGAGCCGCAACGATGGAGGCAACAATTGAAGAAACAAAGCTCCCGGTGCGGGATAGTAGAACGACGACAATCACATAAAGGAGGCTGGCTGTAGCGAGATTGAAATGCAGTCGGTAGAAGGCAACCGTAAGTAATATTAGGGCGAGGCTGGCAATTCAACTCTCCGCCGCTGAGCGCCAGAATTTGTGCATTATAGTTGTGGAGCGCGGAACGCTACCTCTGTGGCGGAACGTTTCATTGTCCGCCAATACATTGTGTCTGATTCCAACAAGGTGCCCAATACAATGATTGGGATCTCGCGGACGCCTTACCTGATCTTCCGAAGACATCCCGTCCCGCACAGCTAGATTTTCGATAAAGATCCAGGACGACTGCAACGGGGGAAGCGTCGTGAAGCAACTCAAGGCCTGCGAGATCATTCGCCGTACCCGCGACATCGGATCCGTCCCGACTCGAGAAGTCGTTGCAGCCATCGTTGGGCAGATCGATCCTCCACGACCACCAGGACTCGCGGCAAGAGATGCATCCCTGGGACCGCAACCACCGAACTCGGCATGTAACTCAACCGTGGATCTCCTCTCAGGTAGAGTATCGAGACCACCGGGCGTCGTTTCTCGAGACACTGCCGGGATCATTGTTGACTGGTGACCGCTCTTAGTATCTGGTGGTCGCTCTGAGCGAACCGGAGGTTTCAACCTCCCTGGCGTTTTCCCCTGCAAGAAAACAAGCCTATTCCAGGGTCCGAGGGGCATGAGAGTCGGCCTCGAGTTCCGCTGTAAGTTGAGACTTGAAGCCGCGGCTCGCTTCTTCGAACCGCGCTTTCGCTCGCGCCACGTCAGCGAGCACTATGTGCAGCCGCTTCGGTCCCAGGACCAAGAGTCCGAGCAAGAGGATGAACAGGATTTCTGCGCCAAAACCCACACATCACCTCCTGTTTTAAGCCTTGCTCGTGGGCAATGTGTTTGTGGTTGTGCTGTCCGAGGCCTCTTGCTCTTTCATCGCTGACTTGAAGCCGCGGATGCCTTCTCCGATTCCCTTGCCGAGTTCGGGAAGCTTCTTCGGTCCGAACACAAGCAAAGCAATTCCGAAGATAACCAGCAGGTGCATCGGTTGAAACAGTCCTTCAAACATAAAAGCTCCTTAGGTTTGGCGATGAGTGCCAACACTCAAAGCGGTGAGTGGTAACAATGCAGGCGCTGTAACCGTTGACGGTTACAGCGCCCGCCAGTGGAGCAGGGGGAGAGCGCCTAACAATTAAAACCCGCGTTGAACCGAGTCCGCTGCGACCGCCAGCTGCATCGATAACTGAAGAAACGCAGGCGGTTGACCGATGAACAGACCGTCATCGAAGAAAGCTTTCACCGTTGCCACCGCTCCTCCCTTCTGGGTGGAGGTCGGTCGGATTACCGAACAGCGCGGCAGGCTCTTGCTGATGAAGTTGCACGGCTCAGGCAGGATCTTGTTGGTTTGGGTGAGCTCGGTCGCAGGATTGTTCAGATCCGGAAACGTCAACCCGGTCACGGGATCGACCACACCGGCCAGGGGTTGCGATACTGCGTTGCCGCCCTTGTCGTGCCACAGCCCGAAATGATCAATCTCGACTCCGCCAATGCTAACCAAGATCCGCAGGACGGTTGGGTCGGTTGCCTTGAAAGCCAGCGTCGGATAGAGGCTCGCACCCCCCTGCTCAATGAACGCGAAGTGAAATCCGGCGGTGTTGGCGATCGCTTGCAAACGCTCGGCATCACGGCCTGTGATGGGAATCGTTGGATTGGTGGTAGGCGGAGTGTCCGTATCGTTGAGAGGAATCGCGGGTTGGTTCGTGATGACGAAGGGTCCCTTGAATGCCGCACCTAGATCCGGGTTCTTTCCGCTGCGATACCGGGTATACCAACTGAGGTCCACATTGAGGTTCATGAGGTTGGTAATCCGCTTGATTTGCCGCGCCCCAGTAGCTTGACTACTCGGCAGCTTTCGAAATGGCTCCAGGTCGAGAGGTACTTCGCCTTTGGACTTCAAAAAAGCCGTCAGAAAAGCTGCGTGGCTCAACTCATCGTCAGTGTTGTCCGTGATGTACTGCGGCATATCGCCATCCAGATTTTGAAGCGCCAGCGTGTAGGCTGGATTTCCGCCGATGAACCCCTGGAATTCTTCATCCGCTTGGGCGGCCCCACCGCCCGAAGGCCCGACTCCGCCGAGTTCCGCGTATTGCGTCCAAAGATCACTCTCGACAATTTCTGCCCAGAGGGCGAACTGCAGAAGTGCGGCGTCGCCTCGAGAAAGCCTGTCGTTACTCGAACTGCTTTGAGCCCTACTTTCGGTGGCGAGTAGTGTGCTCGCGGACAACGTTGCCCCCGCCATGCCGAGCCCTTTCAAAAACGAACGTCTTTTAACGACACCCTGCCAATGGCGTTGAACGTCGTCGCCCGTCGAAGAAGGAGCAGTTTCTGGTGAAGTCGCCTCAGGTACCACCGTAGATGGAAGATTTTCTTCTTTCATGCACTACGCTCCAATTCTGGTCTGATGATTTTGCCGTGCGGTCCTGCTACTGTGTGAAACTCGCGCAGGCAAAAAATATTCCCCAGCTACGAAAATTCCTTCTCACCTAAGTACTGGTGCTGGCTTCTCACATCTGAGGACTGTCATGGGTAGTGGCAAAAGCGGAAAGCATGAATCACTCGGCAGATGTTTCGTTCTCAGGTCGACTTCTTGGACACCTCAACCTGGGACGCGACCACCTGTGCGCGACTTCGCCGTTCCGATTCGCATTCTCCGGGTAAGCTAACTCACTGGGTTTCTGGAGTCTTGGGAGCGATTTACCAGCCACGCGACGCCGATGCTGACGGCGTAGAGCGCGATCATGGGAGCCGCAAACAGGCACATATTCAAGATGTCGGTGGTGGGCGTGACGATTGCGGCTACGACAAAAATGGCAAGGATGGAATATCGCAGATTCCGCCACATCCAGCGGGCCGTCACCACGCGCATCAGAGCAAGAAAGAAGATAAGGACTGGCATTTCGAAGATTAGTCCAAGACCGACGATGACCGTCAAGAAAAGCTTGGTATATTCCCCAATCGTGATCATCGGCTGGAAGCGCTGACTATAGCCAATCAGGAAATCAAGCGACGCCGGGTAGACCATCCGGTAGCCAAACAGGCCGCCCGCCAGGAACAATCCAACTGTGCTTATCAGGAACGGCAGAATATAACGTCTCTCGTTGCGATACAGTCCGGGAGCAATGAACAACCACAGTTGATAGAACACGAATGGCGAGGCTGCAAACAGTCCAGCGACGAAACCCACCTCCAGATAGAGATTGAACGGTTCAGTCGGGTTCAGATAAACCAGCCCGCCGCCGAGTCCGTGGTGACGCAGCGCTTGAATAATTGGCTGCTGCATCAAACCGAAGATACGGTCAGCCAACGACCAGCAGGACAAAAACCCAACGAGCACGCCTACCACCGACAAAATGACTCGTTTCCTCAACTCCTCCAGATGCGCAAGGAGTGGCATGGACGGCGAGTGTGGTTCCAGGGCGACAGCATACGCATCAGCCATGGGAAACCCCCACCAGTCCCCGTTCACGCAGCAGACTATTTTCGTCGAAACCGCTGGGGCGGGCTTGAGCAGGAGATGTCATTTGGACGGACAGGACCAACCCAGTAAACTCTTCCCTGCCGACGGGCTCTGTCCCGGATTGAGTCAGGGCTACGACACCGGCATTTCGAAGGGGGTTGATCTTGGTCTCGTCAACGAGACTCGGCGAGCGATTCGCCTGCAGCGCAGCTCTTTCCTCAGCCAAAATAAAACAGAAGGCTGCCACCAGGATTAGACCCAGGGCGATCAGTCCATAGCTAGTCGCTTCCAACATTCTCGCATCTCCGTTTCTTTTGTGGTTCGAGCCCTGGCGGTTAGTCGCCTGACCCGAGTTCTTCGCAGGCAGCTACGCGAAGGGTGCCACATACCAAACGTAATAGGTCCCCACTCCGCTTACCAGAACAATGGACCAGAGCACGGCCTCCGCTCGCATCCAACGCTTCCAGTGCGTGAAGCACAACCACTGCGGAAGAAGGTTCGTACCAGCCACGATGATGATATAGAGTCCTACAGCCTCAGCCATCATCCCTGCGAGCGCGTGTATCGTAGCCGCCGCGTAGTACAACCTATGAAAGACCTTCGGAAGCGTCGGCCTCAACTGTTGCTGAAAGGACGGCCACATCACCAGTCCGATCATCAAGAGATTGACGAGCAGCACTGTCGTCTGACAGATGCCGTGCGTTCTGAACCGCTTTTGTTTCGCGAAAAACACACCCGCGATCAAAGCTGCTCCCATGATGAGCTGCATGACGAGGTTGAAATCTGCCGCGAATGGGGCGCCAGTGCCTAGAAAGCCTTTTACAGGAAAGAGGGACATCACAAAGGTCGCTCGATCATGCTTAGTAGCCCGTAAACTCTTCTGTCCGAATGTCGTCTTCATCCACTCCGGCATCGACCAGCATTCGGCGCGTCGCTGCAACCATAGTCGGCGGCCCGGCAATGTAAAAGATCGGACCGCGCAGGTTGCTTACGTGTTTGGAAAGCATCTCCGGTTTTATATGGCCAATTTCACCCAGC
>Ga0210410_10001122_pt1 | contig 25813 bp, 26 predicted proteins | sample IncBWC4MmetaG_FD_161058 | JGI IMG/M metagenome (GOLD analysis project Ga0210410, IMG submission 161058) | Forest soil microbial communities from Barre Woods Harvard Forest LTER site, Petersham, Massachusetts, United States - Inc-BW-C-4-M | ecosystem: Environmental > Terrestrial > Soil >... | reverse complement strand
CAAGCATCACCATCAAGCTCGATTTACGAGTATGCTCCCTGGACAGAGCAGCCAGATTTTTGCGAGAAAAATTACAAGAAAATACAAGGGGGAGTTCATGCGCGAGTTCAAGGGAAAAACGGCCTTTGTCACCGGCGGCGCTTCCGGCATTGGGCTGGCGATGGCCAAAGCCTTCGCGGAAAACGGCATGAATGTGATGCTTGCCGACGTCGAGCCAAACGCGCTCGATGCCGCGCTGAAGGACTTGAACCAATACGGCAATCATGTCCGCGGCGTCGCCTGCGATGTCGCTGATCCCGACAGTGTGGAACGCGCCGCGCAGGCGAGCTTTGCGGCCTTCGGCAAGGTGCACATCCTCTGCAACAATGCAGGTGTTGCAGCCGGCAGCGGCATCGACACGATTTCAGTCGAGAGCTGGCGCTGGGTGCTCGACGTCAATTTGATGGGCGTGGTGTACGGGGTCCGCTCCTTTCTGCCGCACATCCGCGCGCACGGCGAGGGCGGTCACATCGTCAACACCGCCTCCATGGCCGGCATGGTCAGCGGCTGGTTCAGCCCCTATGACGCCACCAAATTCGCGGTCGTTGCGATGTCGGAAGGGCTGAGACCTCAGCTTCAACCGCTGGGCATCGGTGTCAGCGTCCTCTGTCCTTTCTTCGTGCGCACCAAAATCGGCGAGAGCGGGCGCAACCGGCAGGAGCGCTATGGGCAGACGTCGACGCTCGATCCGGGCAGCCCGGCCGCGGCCGTGGTGGAAGAGATCAGAAAGCAGATCGCGGCCGGACTTGATCCTGCTGATGTCGCCGCGCGCGTCCTGGCCGCGATCGAGAACGAGGAACTCTACATCTTTACCCATCCGAACATGCGTCGGTTCGTGGAGGCCCGTTTTGCCGCGATCGAGGCCGCCATGGATCGGGTGACGCCGAGTTAATCAAAAAGGTACCGGATCGGTCCCGTTTGCGGCTGTTCCCCGTCCGAAAACGAGGCTAGAACCCCCGGCAAATCGGGGTGGCCTACACGTGAACATGGAAGACCTGAAACGGCAGGCGGCGGCGCGCGCGCTGGAAGAAGTGCGCGACGGCATGAGGCTTGGCCTGGGCACCGGCTCGACCGCCAAGCACTTCGTCGACCTCTTGGGCGAAAAGGTCCGGGCCGGACTCAGGGTCGTGGGCGTGCCGACCTCGGAGGCGACGCGCGTCCAGGCCGAGCAGTGCGGCATTGCGCTGACCACCCTCGACGATATCGATCGGCTGGATCTGACGGTTGATGGCGCCGACGAGGTCGACCACGCGCTCAATCTGATCAAGGGCGGCGGCGGCGCGCTGCTGCGGGAAAAGATCGTGGCGGCCGCCTCGGATCGCATGATCGTGATCGCCGATGACAGCAAATGGGTCGAGGTGCTCGGCCGTTTTCCGCTGCCGATCGAGGTCATCCCGTTCGGGCTCGCTGCGACGCGGCGGGGAATAGAAAAGGCGTTTACCGAGGCCGGTGTCTCCGGCGAAATGGTGCTGCGCCAGGGCAAGGATGGCCACGTTTTCGTCACCGATGGCGGCCACTGGATTGTCGATGCCCATCTCGGCCGGATCAAGGATGTGCCACGTCTGGCGGGTCTGTTGGCTGCTATCCCGGGCGTCGTCGAGCACGGGCTATTCACGAATTTTGCGAGTGCGGTCGTACTGGCGGGCGGCGGCGGAATTCGCGTTGTTGAGCGGCGCTAGCGCCGCAAATTCCAGGGAGAAGTGGAATGAAGAGCGTTTTTAAGATCTTGCCGGCTGCTTGCCTGGCGCTTGGACTGGCCTTGTCCTGCGGACCCGCTGAGGCACAGCAACAGGGCGCGCCGCCTCAGTCGCAGCCTTTAAAGCCCGGTACGCCGGCCTGCATGGCGGCGGCACGCGAGATTTTGGGCATGAAAAACGCGGCTGCGATGTACGCCAACGCCGTGCCCAATATCGTGGCCCAGACCAAGGACCAGCTCCTCTCGACCAACCTCAACTATCAGAAGGATCTCAATGAAGTTGCTGTCATTGTCGTCCAGAAGATGGCCGGCAAGGAAAAGGAGATCGGCGAAGGCATGGCGCAGATCTACTGCAACGAGTTCACCGAAAAGGAACTGGTCGACCTCCTCGCCTTCTACAAATCGACGCTTGGCCAGAAACTGCTCGCCAGCGAGCCCCGGGCGATTCAGTTCAGCATGTCCTATATGAACAGCTGGGCCCAGAATTTTGCCGAGATGGTCAACGGCGAGTTCCGTGCCGAAATGCGCAAGCGGGGCAAGCAGATCTGAGGACAGTCTGCAAATGAGGTCGAGGTGAGAAATGGCTGAATTCGACGTCGACCTGTTTGTCATCGGAGGAGGTTCGGGCGGGGTACGCGCCGCCCGGATCGCGGCTGGTTACGGCGCCCGCGTCATGGTTGCCGAAGAATACCGGATGGGCGGCACCTGCGTGATCCGCGGCTGCGTGCCCAAAAAGCTGTTCGTGATGGGCTCGCACGTCCAGCAGGAGATCGAGGACGCCGCCGGCTTCGGCTGGACCATACCTGAAGCGAGCTTCGACTGGCCGACGCTGATCAAGAACAAGGACAAGGAGATCGCGCGGCTGGAGGCGGCCTATACCATCAATGTCGAGAAATCAGGGGCGGAGATCGTCAAGACCCGCGCGGTGATCGAGGATGCTCATACGCTCCGCCTCGCCGACGGCAAGAGGATCACAGCCCGCACCATCCTGATCGCGACCGGCGGCGCGCCCAACCATGGCGCTGTGATCCCCGGCATCGAGCATGTGATCTCCTCCAACGAGGCGTTCCATCTGGAGACCTTGCCCAGGCGCGTCCTGATCCAGGGCGGCGGCTACATCGCACTGGAATTTGCCTGCATTTTCGCGGGCTTCGGCTCCGACGTTACAGTCGTTTATCGCGGCGACAATATTCTGCGCGGTTTCGATGAGGACGTCCGCACCCATCTTCGCGCCGAGATGGAAAAGCGCGGCATCACCATCCTGACCGGCTGCACGGTCACCAAGGTCGACAGGCATGGCGAGGGCTACACCTCGCACCTGTCGAACGGATCGAGCATCGCCTCCGAGCAGGTGATGTTTGCGATCGGCCGGCATCCGAACGTCGGCAAGCTCGGCCTGGAAAGGGCCGGTGTCGCCATCAATCCGCACAATGGCGGCATTGCGGTCGACGGCTGGTCGAAGACCTCGGTACCGAACATCTATGCGATCGGCGACGTCACCCATCGCTATAACTTGACGCCGGTTGCGATCCGCGAGGGCCATGCCTTTGCCGACACGGTGTTCGGCAAACGGTCCGTGCAGGTCGACCATGCCTCCATCCCGACGGCGGTGTTCACGCAACCCGAAGTCGGCACCGTCGGGCTGACGGAAGCGGAAGCCCGGGCGCAGTTCAGTCATGTCGACATCTACAAGACGACGTTCCGGCCGATCAAGGCGACCATGTCGGGGCGCGATACCCGCGTGTTGATGAAGCTTGTCGTCGACGGCCTGACCGATCGCGTGCTCGGCTGTCACATCGTCGGTGATGCCGCGGCCGAACTCACCCAGGTGGTGGCGATTGCCATCAAGATGAAGGCAACCAAGGCTGACTTCGACGCGACCGTGGCGCTGCATCCGACGGCGGCCGAAGAGCTGGTGACCATGCGCACGCCGACCGCGCGCCACGTGCGCGAGGCCGCCGCGGAATAGGACGTCTCCCGGCCGAAGGGGACGGCGATTTTTTCTGCCGTCACGCTCCGGTGTTCTTCAGCCGTCTCTCGGCCACTGGCCGAGATGCGCCTTCAGGTCAGCGGCAACAGATTGTCAGGTATCAGGATGGGCGATGCCGGGACCAGGCTGGCGACGGAAACGTGCGGCCAGCTCAGTCCATTGAAATTCAGCATCACCTTTTGCGAATATTGAATCTGTGTCGTGGCGACCGTCACGGTGCCGCCGGCAAAGCCCTTGTTGGGAACGAAGGGAATGGCGGCAACGAAGCTCGGCTGCAGCGGTATAGCCGGGCTGGTCGAGACCGGTTGCAGGACGATCGGAGCCGAGCCCGGCGGCAGAGCCGGTACGTTCACCTTGTAGATCACGGTTTCGATCCAGAATATCGCGTCCATCTGGACGCTCTGCGCGTTGGGACCCTGGCCGGTCGGTGGCGGATTGGGAAGGCCCATCAGGAACGCGATGTTTTCCGGGCCGCCGCCAAAGGAGGGCTTGATCACCGGCGGCGGGGTTGTCGCTGTGGCGCCACCTGGCAATGGTCCGCCGAACAGCGGCGCTGCCGGATTGGTCGAGATGCCGATCGCGACGGTCTCCGTGATGGTCTGGTGGAGGATCTGGTTTCGCAGCACCGTATTCGGATCGGTCAGCATCGCCTGCGTGATGGTGCCGGCGGCGATGAAACTCGTCAGGTTCTGCGGGATGCGCGGCGTCGTCTGATTGGTCGCGGTTTGACTTGCAAACGGGATCTTGTCCTGCGGTTGGCCGCCAGCGAACGGGGTAATGTCAACGGCGGCAATCGTGGGCTTGCCGGCGACGGTGGCAAGGACGACCCCCTGCGAAACGATGGCCGTTCCATGTGGAATCGAAGCCATTCTCGCGACGGTGAACGGCTCGTTCGGATTGGTGGTCGAGGGCACGGCGAGCCACATGCCCGGCTCGAAATGGATACCGGTCGCGGGCGAGGTCGTGACGTCGCTGATGGTCTGGAGATAAGGCACGCCGTTGAGGAAGATGTCTCCTTGCGCTCCTGAGCCGCGGTTCGGAATCGACCCAAGGCTGCTCGAGAATGACAGCGTCTCCTCGGTCAGGTTCAATTCGAGAACGTTGTCGGAATTGATCGGCGGCGTGAAAGGCGTTGGCGTCTTGGTATTGTCCGGTCGAAAGATCGTGTTGAAGCCCCGGCCTGCCCAGTTTCCGCTGAAAGCCGCAAGCGGCCCGAGATTGGGAGCGAGTTTGGGAGGAAGCAGTGGCAGCCGCTCGAGGTGCAGCTCCGCCGAGGGTTGGCGTACCTCATGGATCTTGAAATTCGGCTGGGTGGAAAGCGCGCTGGATAAAACGGTTTCTTCGGCCATTTTGCAGTTTCCTTTCTGAAAATCAGATGGTGGACTTTCGAGCAGGCAAGACCGCGCTGGATTTCGTTTGGGAAATGGCAGGCCGACGCCGTTATCGGCGCCGTCCCGTCTCGTTCCCGAATCTGTGTTTCTGTTCAGTCGATGCCGACGCGTGTCGCGCCGGTCTGGCGGATCAGCTCAATACTGTCGGAGGCCGCCGTCCGGCGACAGATAGATCACTGCAACGTTTCGTAACGGGCAGAACGACGCAAAGGCTCTGTTGAAATACAGTCGGCTGAAATCAGTTTACGGCAATGATAGGCTTACGAAAGTGTTGTACTTCACTATTGCAATTGAAAATTGTACTGCGCAAGCGGACAGAGACAAGGCATTTCGTCACAGCTCAAGATGAAGTGACTGGCGCCGCGCAGCACGAGTCCGCGCGAGCAGAGGCGTCGCGTCGCTACGCGGGTAAGGGCGGTGCGGGAAGCTGACTGGCGCGCGCGTCAGTAGGGCATGCAGGCGCCGTGCTGGAACCTGTTGTCACGCGGGCAGGGCGGACGCGGATGGTTGCCGGCCGGGCATTCGTTGCGCACTCTGCCCCAGCCATCCACGACGCACGCGCCGGAGGCCGAGGCGTGGCAGCCAACGCCGCATCCGTCCCACGCACGCGCGGAGCCGAAAAACAAAATGCTGCCTGCAATCACGATGGCCGTCAGAACGCTGCGCATGGTTTACCTCTTCGACCAGACAAATACTCGAGGGGCAGTCTAGCCGAGATGCGGCCAAGTGACGAGCCCCGACAATGCGACACTGTTGTGAAGCCAAATCCCTATTTCGACGCCGCACCAGCGCGGTCGGCGTCGCCGGCGCCAAGCAAGACCGAGATTTGATGCCCGGCTTTGCGGACCAGCTTTGAAAATTCGAGCATCTTCTGATCGCTGACGCGTGCGTTCGGGCCGTAGAGGCCGACAGAGCCCGTGATCTGGCCGCGATGATCGAAATAGGGGGCGGAGACCGCGACCGTGCCGACAAAGATTTCGCCGCGGCTGGTGGCATAGCCGTGGCGCTGGGCGAATTTCACGCCTTCTTCCAGTCGCGCGCGCTGCGCGCCCGCCGTGGTTGCGAGGATCTCGGCCCTGCGCTCCCCGTCCATGAAAGCGAGCATGGCCTTGCCCGTCGCGCCTTGGGTGACGCGCAGGCTGTCCCCGACGCCGCGGCTGGTCGAGAGCACATGCCGGCTTTCATATTCGAGCACACAGATGCCGCGATCATCCTGCAACTTGAACAGCGCTGCGGTCTCGCCGGTCGCCTCGCGCAGGCCTTCGACGATCGAACCGGCGACCGTGACGACGTCGAGGCCCTTCAGCCACACATGCGACAACTTCATCACGCCGTGCGAAAGCCGAAAGCGTTGCGGCTCGCCCTCGGCCAGAATGAGGTCGCGCTGTGCCAGCGTTTGCAGCAATCGATACAGCGTCGGCCGGCTGAGGCCAACGCGCTTCTGGATCTCGATCACGCTGAGCGCCGGCTGATCTGATGTGAAGCATTGCAGGATCGCGATCGCGCGATCGACGGCGCGCACGCCGGCCGCCCCTCCATCACTTGCTGATTCAGCTTTCGGTTTCCTCGGCATCGGCGGCACTCGCTTTTCGTTTTCCGCATGGCGCGCTGCGTGCGCCGCGCTTGACGGGTTGGCTCGGCGGGATATTATCAAGAAAATGAAAACAATGTCCATCAGATGGACACAACAAACTCAAGTGAGGAAGCAGGGAGGAACGGCATTGCCTGGGTATCGCGGTTACGGCACTTCGCTCGCAGCAGCATCGATCGCAGCACTGATGCTCACGGCTTGCCTCGCGCGCGCCGAGGGCGACGGCTCGGCCATCTCGGATGGCGTGGTGCGGATCGCGGTGCTCGGTGATTACGGTAGCGGCCGCGATCTCGGTGGCCCCGGCTCGGTGACGGCGGCAAAACTCGCGGCCGAGGATTTTCACAACAAGGTGTTGGGCAAGCCGATCGAGATCATCTCGGCCGACCACCAGAACAAGCCGGACATCGCCGTCGGCATCGCGCGGCAATGGTTCGATATCGAGCATGTTGATGCGGTGACCGATCTCGCGGTGAGCTCGGTGGGACTCGCGGTCGCGGGCCTTGCCACCCAGAAGAACCGCACTGCGCTGGTATCTGGCGCGGCGACATCCGATCTGACTGGCGACAAATGCTCGCCCGTGATCACGCATTGGGCCGACGACACCTACGCGCTGTCGGCCGGCCTTGTCGGCGAGCTGAGCCGCCGCGTCGGCAAGGACTGGTTCTTTGTCGCGGTCGATTATTCCTTCGGCACGGCGATGGTGAAGGACGCCTCAAAAGCCGTGACGGATGCCGGCGGCAAGGTGCTCGGCGTCGTGCGCTACCCCTTCAACACCACCGACTTCTCCTCGTTCCTGCTCGCAGCCCAGAACTCCGGCGCCAAGGTCGTCGCGCTCGCCGGCACCGGCGCGGATACGGTCAACGCGGTGAAGCAGACCCATGAATTCGGCCTGCAGCAGAACGGGCAGACCGTGGTCGGCATGCTCACCTTCATCTCGGACGTGCATTCGATCGGGCTAAGGGACGCCCAGGGCATGTACATCGCCGCACAATATTACTGGGATGACGACGACCACACGCGGGTCTTCGCCAAGCGCTTCTTCGAGATCGAGAAACGCGAGCCGACCAAGCTGCAGGCGGCGACCTATGCCGCCGTACTGCATTATCTGAAAGCTGTCGAAGCTGGTGGCACCGATGAAGCCAAGGCCGTCAATGCCGAGATGAAGAAGCTCCCGGTCGATTTCTTCGGCAGGCCTGCGCATATCCGCGCTGACGGGCGCGTCATCTACGATCTCTCAGTCTATCGGGTGAAGAAGCCGGAGGCGAGCAAATATGCTTGGGATTACTACGAGAAGATTGCGGTGATCCCCGGCGACAAGGCGTTCCGCCCCGAAGGCGAGGGCGGATGCAAGCTGACCCAATAGCCGCAATCCCCGAGGAGGCAGCCCAATGAGCGTGCGAAACGATTTCGAAGAGCTCGTCGACGTCAAGAACGGCTTCATCAGCCGCGAAATCTTCGTGGACGCCGATATCTACCGGCAGGAGCTCGACAAGGTCTTCACGCGCGCGTGGCTGCTCGTCGGCCATGAAAGCCTGCTGCCGAACCCCGGTGATTTCTACACCTCGCGGATGGGCGAGGAGTCCGTGATCCTCTGCCGCGACAAGAAAAGCGAGATCCACGTCTTCCTCAATTCGTGCCGACATCGCGGCATGAAGGTCTGCCGCTACGAGCAGGGCAACACCTCGCTGTTCACCTGTCCGTATCATAGCTGGACCTACACCACCGACGGCAAGCTGCAGGGTGTGCCCTTGCATCGCACGCTCTACGACGGTGTACTCGATCGCGAGGCAAATTCGCTGGTGTCGGTCGCCAGGATGCACAATTACAAAGGCTCGATCTGGGCGACCTGGGACAAGGACGCGCCGGATTTCATCACCTATCTCGGCGATGCCCGCATCCACCTCGACCAGGCGCTCGATTGCCGCGACGGTCGCGAGGGCGGCTCAGAGGTGATCGGCGTACACAAATGGGTGTTTCCGGCCAACTGGAAGTTCGCCGCGGAGAATTTCCTCGGTGACACCTACCACAATCCGAGCCATCGCTCGGTCGACCTGATCGGGATCGGCCCGAGTGCGGCCGCCGGCAAGAAAGGCCGCCGCGACGACGAGCTGGAGAAGGCCCAGCACGTCTGGATCAGCTTTCCGGAAGGCCATGGCGTGCACAGCGCGATCCAGCCGGACGCCAATGAATATGTCGAGTCCTTCCTCGACAATCCGATTCTGGAAAAATACTTCCGCCACTGCTTCGAGGAGCGCAAGCGGCGCCTCGGCGAAAAGGCGAAGCTGTTGCCGTTCGTCGGCACGATCTTCCCCAACACCTCCTATCACGGCCGTCAGCCGCGCGGTCTCTGCGCCTGGCATCCACACAGCCCGACCTCGACCGAGGGCTGGCGCTTCTTCCTCGTCGACAAGGACGCGCCGAGCGAGGCGAAGGATTATCTCCGCCGCTACTACATGCGTTACTCGGGGCCTGCCGGGATGACGGAGCAGGACGATCTGGAGAACTGGCTCTACGCGACGGCGGCCAGCACCGGCACCGTGGCGCGGCGCTATCCCTTCAACTATCAGCAGTCGATGGGCGCCTATGTCAGCGATCATCCGGTACTCGGCGGCGATGTGAGCACGCAGGTCACCGAGCAGATCGCGCGCGGCTTCTACAGGCGCTGGAGGAGCTTTATGCAGGGCGGCGACTGGAACGAACTGCTCGGCTCGCCCTCCGGCAGCCGGCAGGCGGCCGAGTGAGCGCGCAAATGAGTACGGCTGCAAAAACCGTCCTCGTCAGCGGGGGCACGTTCGGCATCGGCCGCGCGATCACGCTTGGGCTGGCGCATCGCGGCCATTCGGTCGTGGCCTTTGGCCTCGAGGCGCCGCAGGTCTCCAGTACCGCGCAGAACGCCATTCCCTCGCTGCGCGAAGAGCTCGACCGCGACAAGCTTTCCGCCGAGCTGATGGAAGCCGATGTCTCGCGGGCGCACGACGTCGCCAAGGTGGTGGAGCGCACGCTCGCGCGCTTCGGCCGCATCGATGCCGTCGTCAACAATGCCGCGATCGGCCCGCTCGGCACCGTGCTCGACACCGACGAAGCGCTGTTCGACCGCATCATGGCGGTGAATTTGAAGGGGCCGTATCTGACCAGCCGCGCCGCGATCCCGCACATGATCGCGCAGGGCGGCGGCTCCATCGTCAACATCGGCTCCGGCGCCGGCTGGGGCAAGCCGAACATGGCGGTCTATAGCGCGAGCAAGGGCGGCGTCGTCGCGCTCAGCGCGGCCATGGCCTACGACTTCTTCCACCAGCGCATCCGCGTCAACACCGTCATTCCCGGCGGTGGCGGCATCGTCAGCGGCATGAGTCTCGGCCGCGTCGGCGGCGACCCCTCGCGGTTCGGCAAGGGCGTACCGGGGACGGCAGCCGGCCGGGTCGCTGAAGGCGACGATATCGCCAACGTCGTTGCCTTCCTGCTCTCGCCGGAAGCGGAGACGCTGTCCGGCACCGTGATCGATGTCGGTTGTTTCGCACAGCAAGGCGGGCCGATCCCGCCGCGTCCCGCTTCCCATTTGTGAGGAGGACAAGCCCATGAATGCACCCGTTCAGGAAACGCCGGCCAACGCCGCGATCGAGCGATCGGCGGCCTATTATCGCCTGAAGGCCGATGTCGAGGATTTCTACTATCACGAGGCCGATCTGCTCGATGACCGCCGCTTCCGCGACTGGCTGGAGTTGCTCACTGAGGACACCACCTATTTCATGCCGATCCGACGTAACGTCAAATTCGGCCAGCATGCCGCGCGCGAAAACACCAAACAGGGCGAGGGGATCAGCTGGTTCGACGAGGACAAATGGACGCTGACCAAGCGCGTCGAGCAGATACTCACCGGCGTGCACTATGCCGAGGAGCCGCTGTCGCGCATCACCCACATGGTCAGCAATGTCCAGATCAAGGGCGCGCGGCCGGAAGTTGGCGACGCGCACGAGCTCGACGTTGCCTCGCGCTTTCTGGTCTACCAGAATCGCGTCCAATACGAGACCTACATCTTTGTCGGCCGCCGCAACGACACGCTGCGCCTGACCGAGAGGGGCTGGAAGATCGCCAGGCGCGAGATACTGCTTGAACAAAACATCCTGCTGGCCAAGAATCTGACGACGTTCTTCTAAGCCGCAGGCAGGTTGCAATGATCGATGTGATGGCCATCAAGGTGGGGACGCGGCTGAAGCTGGAGGACGGCGTCATCGCCGAGGTCATCGAGAACATGGAAGATGGCCAGTGGCTGCAGGTCCGCTATCTGGAGTCGCCTGGCCGTCCCGACGAGGTCGGTACGACGGAGCTTTGCCACGCCCAGGACGTCATCAAGGTGTTGAGCGATTAGCATGCTGCGCTTTGAATACATGCCTAGCGACTTTCATCCCGTCTTCCTGTTCCTCGGGGAGGGGCCGGACCTCGCTGCGCTGGCCAAGCTGTTGCGACGCTTCGCCGAAAGCCCGCAGACGTTTGCCGTCGCCGAGCGCATTCCGGGCGCCACCTCGCGCGAGGAACTGGTGCTGACGCCGGCCGACGACGATGAGTTCGGGATGCGCGATCTCGGCGGGCGCTTTGCCTGGAAGCTAACGGACTGGCAGGCCCAGCGTATCGCCGAGCGCATCGAGCTCCTGACGCCGGCAGACAACAAATCGGGCTCCGAGATCGTCGAAATCGGCAGCGACGGCGAAATTCCGGTCAAGGTCTCGCGCGGCGAGTTCACCGACGATTTCCTGATTTCCAGGCGATAGCAGCGTGAGTGCAGAGCCAAAACCAAAAGTCCTGATCGCGGGCGCCGGCATCGCTGGCCTCGTCGCCGGCCTGGCATTATTGCAGCGGGGCATCGAGGTCGAGATTTTCGAGCAGGCGAGCGAGCTGCGCGAGCTCGGCGCCGGCGTTCAGCTCTCGGCCAACGGCACGCGCGTCCTGATCGCGCTCGGCTTGGAGCAGGAAATGCTCGGCATCGCGAGCGAGCCCTCCGGCAAGCAGATCAGGCTGTTCTCGACGGGGCGAACCTGGAAGCTGTTCGATCTCGGCGTCTCCTCGCGCGCGATCTATGGCGCGCCATACTGGATGGTTCATCGCGGCGATTTTCACCGCGTGCTGGTTGAGGCCTTTCGTGCGCGCGCGCCGGGCAAGCTGCATCTGGATAGCCGTTGCGTCGGCTTCGAGGAAGAGGGTGGTCGCGTCTCGCTGACGTTCGCGAGCGGCGAGCATATCCGCGGCGATGTCGTCGTCGGCGCCGACGGCGTGCATTCCGAAATCCGCCGCAAGATCGGCGGCGATGCCAAACCGTCCTTCGCGGGTGTCGCCGCCTGGCGCGGCCTGGTGCCGATGGAGCGCCTGCCGGCCGATATGCAGCGCGACGTCGGCACCAACTGGGTCGGCCCCGGCGGCCATGTCATCACCTATCCGGTTCGGCGCGGCGAATTGCTCAATTTCGTCGGCATTTTCGAGGGCGAGAACTGGCCGGTGGAATCCTGGACCGAGCGCGGCACGCGCGAGGCCTGCAGCGCTTCGTTTACCGGATGGAACGAGGAAATCCACGCCATCATTGAGAACCTCGACGTGCCCTACAAATGGGCCTTGCTCGGCCGCGAGCCGCTCGATCGCTTCGTCACGGGCTGCGCCTGCGTGATCGGCGACGCCGCCCATCCGACGCTGCCGTTCCTGGCGCAGGGCGCCAACATGGCGATCGAGGACGGCATGGTGCTGGCGCGCTGCCTCGAACAGTTGGCGCCGGAGGAGGCGCTGCAGCGCTACCAACAGGCTCGCCTCGCGCGCACCAACTCCATCGTCGTCAAGTCGTCCGAGAACGCCAAACGTTTCCACAATCCCGCGCTCGCCCATGCCGAAGGTGCCGACGACTACGTCTCGCGCGAATGGCAGCCCGACCGCGTCCGCGAGCGCTATGACTGGCTGTTCGAGTACGACGCGATCAACGCGGCGATTTAGCCGGACATATCAGCATATTCCCGAAACGGGTCGATGCGTTCGGCCGGGGGCCGTTCAGTGCCCGCCACCGCCTCCGCCGGATGGAGCAGGCGCGGCCACGCTGCGCAGGAACGGCGCCAGCAGCGTTGCGAAGGCAAAGGCGACCATGATCGCCCGGAAGGCATCGGCATAAGCCAGGGTCGCCGCTTCTCGGTAGGCAAGCTGAAACAGCTGCTTCAACGCAGCCGTATGTCCTTCGTGGAGAGCGCCGGGATGGCTCGCGTAGAGACTGCCCACCTTGGCGATCAGGTTGTTCATGGGAACGTTACCCGGCGAGAAGTGCGACGCGATCATGAGAAAATGAAAGTTGGTCTGGTCATTGAGGATCGCGGCGCAGACGGCGATGCCGACCGCACCTCCGAGGTTGCGCATCATGTTGAACAGGCCGCTGGCGTATTTGAGGCGCTCGGGCGGCAGGCTGCCAAGCCCGAGGTGCACGCTCGGGGCCACTGCGAACACTTGCGGAAATCCGCGAAGCACCTGTGGCCAGAACAATTGGTCCGCTCCCCAGTCGTGCGTGATGAAGCTGAACGACCACATCGACAGCCCGAATGAGGCCATGCCGAACACCATGAGCCAGCGCGGGTCGAATCGCTTGGCGAGAATGATGTAGACGGGCGTGCCGACGAACGAAGCGACGCCGGTCGCCACGATCGCGGTGCCGGTTTGCCAGGCGTCGAAGCCTCGCACATAGCCGAGAAACAGGGGCGTCAGGTAGATCGTCGCAAAAATGCCGACGCCCGTGATGAACGACAGGATGCAGCCGATCGTGAAGTTGCGATTGCCGAGGGCACGAAGATCGACGACCGGATGCGGAAAGGTCAGGCTCCTGATGATGAAGAGAAGGCCTGACACGGCCGAGATGATGGCGCAGGTCTTGATGGTGCTGTCGTCAAACCAGTTCCAGCGCGTACCTTCCTCCAGCGTATATTCGAGCGTGCCGAGACAGACGGCCATCAGCGCGATGCCGGGATAATCCGCTTCCTTCAAGAGGCTGAGATCGGGCTCGTCGATCTTCACCAGCAGCGGGATGAGAATCGTGATCAGCGCGCCAGGGACGATGTTGACATAAAACAGCCAATGCCAATTCCAGGTATCCGTAATCCAGCCACCGATCACGGGGCCGAGGCTTGGCGCGACGGAGGCGATCGTTCCGATGACGGCTGCGGAGTAAACGCGGCGAGGGCCCTGAAAGTAGTGAAACGATGACGTGAAGACGGTCGGAATCATCGAGGCGCCGAGGAAGCCCTGCAACGCCCGAAACAGGATCATGCTGTTGATGTCCCACGCCACGGCGCAGAGAATGCTCGAGAGCGTGAAGCCCGCGGCCGAGATCGTGAACAGCCAGCGGGTCGAGAATACGCGCGTGAGCCATCCGGACATCGGGATGACGATGATTTCGGCGATCAGATAGGCGGTCTGGACCCAGCTGATTTCGTCTTGTGCGGCCGACAAGCCGCCACCGATATTTTGCAGGGATGAGGCGACGATCTGGATGTCCAGCAGAGCGATGAACATCCCAACGCACATCACCATGAACGGAACGATGCTCTTTAGCCAGCTTTCAGAGGAAGCGTTATCTGCCAAGGTCGCCTCCTAGTTCGGACGCGTGTCGACCGTGACCGTGGTTGACAGGCCGGGGCGCAGGACACCGCTCGTGTCATCAAGCCTGATCCGCACCGGCACCCGCTGGACGATCTTGGTGAAGTTGCCGGTCGCATTCTCCGGCGGGATGACGCTGAAGACGGCTCCGGTCGCCGGCGCCAGACTTGCGATGGTGCCTTCGATGGCCTTGTCGGAAGCAACGTCCGCGACAACTCTTGCCTTTTGTCCGGACTTCATTTTCCGGAGCTGGTCTTCCTTGAAGTTCGCATCGACCCACAGGCCCTTTGAGGGAATGACGGCAACGAGGTAGGCGCCACCCGCGACGTAAGCTCCGACCTGGGCCGCGCGATTGCCGACAAAGCCGTCGACCGGCGAGCGGATCTCGGTGTAGCCGAGATTGAGCTGCGCCGTCGCAAGGTCGGCCTTCGCCGCCTCGATAGACGCTTCCGCCTGCGCGATCTGTGTGGTGATGACCATCAGCTGCTGCTTGGCCGCAGCGAGTGTCGCGGTTGCGCCTTCGACGGATGCCTTGGCCTGATCATTGGCCGCGGTCGCCTTCTGGGCATTCTGCTCCGAGCCACTGCTCGATACGGCCAGCGCCTGATAACGTTTTGCATCTAGCGATGCGAACGTAGCCGCCGCGGTTTTTCCGGCAAGATCGGCTTCGGCCTGCGCGATCGTCGACTGCTGTAGCGTGTAGCGCGCATGCAGGTTTGCCAGCGTGGCTTGCTGCTGCTGCAAGTTTGCTTCGGCACGTTCGACGGCGGCCTTGTACAGGCGGGGATCGATGCGGATCAGGGGCTGTCCCTCGTGGACGAACTGATTGTCGTCGAAAAGAATTTCCGTCACGAAGCCGGGGACCTGTGTTGCTAGTGGCGCGGTATTGCCGCCGACATAGGCGTCGTCGGTGGTCTGCATCCACCGGCCGACGTTCCACCAATAGACGCCGTACGAAACGGCGAGAACGGCGGCGACCGCCGACGCGGCCATGAGCAGCGTCCGACGGTTTAGCCGGCGCGTCGGCTTTGGCGTTGCGATCGCGGCTTGAAGCTGAGCCTCCAGCACCGGCTTATTCACAGGCAGGTCCCCGATATTGCACTTGCCCCGGCCCGGGCTCTTCGTTCCTCTCGAGCGGCAGACCCGATTTCATGGAATGGAACGGATATCGCCATCGCCCGTGCTTCTTCGCCGCGGGCCCGGTCGCATGCATGTACTGGCCTTCGGTCATCCGTTTTCCATTGCGGCCATCGACCAGCACCGGCTCGGCCCATGTGCCGGTCTCGCGGTCGACGATCACGACCTTCGGACCTTCCGGCGCGAAATGCTTGTTGCCCCAGGCGGCCAGCGTCCAGAGCACGTGACGGAAGTCGCGGCCGCGCTCCGTCACGATGTATTCGTAGCGCACGGGTTTCTCGGAATATCGCCGCCGCTCCAGCAAGCCTGCCGAGACCAGAGCCTTCAGCCGCCGCGTCAGCATGTTGGGGGCAATGCCCAGACTGCGCTGGAATTCGTCAAATCGCGTGAGCCCGTTTAAGGCATCGCGCATGATCAGGATGCTCCACCACTCACCCACGCGCTCCAGGCTGCGCGCGATCGGGCATGCCAGTTTTGCGAAGCTCACATGTTCCATGGTCGGGATCACGCCGTTATTATGATGACCATCATATGAAATAGACTATCATAATGCAAGTCTCTCGTGCCGGTGCGTCGGATAAAATCGTTCCGCCGGGGCCCGATGCGCAGGCGAAGGTTTCCAAAGGAGAACGTCATGCCCTATCTACATCTCGATCTGCCGGGCAAATTCCCGACCGCCCAGAAGCGCGAGCTGGCCGCTCGGCTTTGCCGTCTCTACGCCGATGTCATGCAGACCCAGACCTGGCGGCCGAATGTCGGCATCGCCGAGCTCGGTGAGGACAATCTCTTTCACCTGGGGGCCGACGGCCTCGAGCCGATCGTCATGGTTCTCGTCGAATTCCGCGCCGGCCGGCCCAGCGAATACAGGCTCAAGCTTGCCGACGGCATTGTCGAGGCCTGCGTGGAAGTCCTGAAGATGCCCCGGCGATGGGTGCTGGTCGAGTTCACGCCGCACGTCGGCGAAGAGATCTATCGTGACGGAAAATGGGTCGCGGACTGGACGCCGGAGGAGGGGGCGCCCGGGCAAATCAGGTGAGGTGTTCGAGTGGCCACTTCAGAAGCGGAAGTCAGGAGGTAGACCTACGCGGCCGAACCGGTGGGACGACCGCGAGATTCGGAAGGTCCTCGGGGCGCAGTCGAAAGGCGGCAGGATATTTGTCCGGGTTCACATTCTCCTCAGGCTCGGATGATCGCCAGGCATACAAGCATGTCGAACAACCGAAGATCGTCCAAACCCCGGCAACGGGGGACTTGCCGAGGATCCCGATTGGGCCGGATCGACAACGCGGGCATGCGGTCGGAGGAGTGTTGGCGGTCGGCGAGGTCATTTCCGCATCTCCTTTACCAACGCCTGCAGCTTCGTTTGCCACTGGTCGGTATGCTCCGGCTTGTCCAGTTCCTCTCCATAGTCACCACGGCGATCCGGTGCCACCGGAGTGGTGGCATCGATGATCATCTTGGTGACGATCCCTCCAGGGCTGCAGGCCGGATCGAGCAGATTCTCTGAAAGATTCGGAATGGTCACGATATCGCCTGCCGGGTTTACCTTGACGGATATCGCCCACATCACCTGGTTCAGATCGAACGGGTCTACATCCTCGTCGACGACGATCACAACCTTGGCGTAGCCAAGACCGTGAGTCGTGGAGAGCACGCGCAAGCCTATGTATTTGGCGAAGCCGCCATATCTGATCTTTGTCGAGACGACGACCACGAGGCCATGCGTATAAAGCGCGTTGACTGCGACGACCTCGGGAAATGTCTCCTTGAGTTGCAGGAAGATCGGCGCGCTTGTCGTCATCGCCTGCAGGAAGTCGAGCTCGGTCCAGGGCCGCCCGACATAGACCGCGTCATAGATCGGGTCCTTGCGATGCGAGATCCGGTCGATCTCGATCACCGGATATTTGTGACACCCTGAATAATAGCCGGGGAACTCGCCGAACGGTCCTTCGGTCTCGCGCTGCCCGCAAAGCACGCGCCCCTCCAGCACATATTCGGCGCCCCAAGGAACATCCAGTCCCTTTGCGGTCTTGACCACCGTGTATGGCGCACCTTGCATCACGGCTGCCATCTTGTATTCGAGCTGAGTATAGAGCAGCGGCGTGGCGCCCATCAGGGTGATGATGGGCTCGTTCCCCAGCGCGAGCGCGACCGGCAAATCTTCCCCGCGCTCTTCCGCATGAGCCATGTGGATCGCGATATCGTGCTGCGGCACGGTCTGGATTCCGAGGCGGTTTGGTCCCTTGACCTGGAGGCGATAGATTCCGACGTTCTCGACGTCGTCGTTGTTCCAGTCGTCGGGATCGCGGCTTATGGTGCAGGCCTTGTCGATGAAGTAGCCGCCGTCGCCGCGGTTGAGACGGAAGAGCGGCAACATCTCGTAGAGATTGATGTCCTTCTCGACGACTGTTTCCTGCCAGGGTGCGCTCGCGACCCGCTCGAGAGTGCCCGGATAAAGCTGGAAACGCCGCACGAACTCAAAAAACTGATCGCGCCTGGGGGCGTCCTTTTCCATCCCCAGTGCGAGGGCGTGGTTGCACCACGATCCATGCACGTTCATGGCGACGCGGGCGCTGTCGAAGCCGGCGATCTTGTCGAAATAGATTGCGGGACTCTCCTCGATCCGCGTAAGGGCGCAGGCTGCGGCGGCCATATCGGGCTCCGGGAAGACCTGATCATGGATGCGCAGCATTTGCCGCTCTTCTTCGAGTACGGACAGGAATTCACGAAGGTCCTTATAGGCGCGCATGTTGGCTCCCATGTTGCCGTGATTGATGTCAGGCAGCGCGCAACGCGGCGATCTGTCGTTGCCAGCGCGGAAGCACCGCTTGCGGTTCGTGCAGTGAGAAGGTGATTCCCCCGGTCACGTCCGCGTAGGGCGCGATATGCTGACGCACCGTTTCGACTTCGGCTTCGAAAAACGCCAATGGCACCTCGGCGGAGGAGTGGGGCAGCCGGCGGGAGCGGAGCCTCAACTCGCAAATGCCGCCATCGAGTGAAAGCGAAATCGTCAGCCGTCCCTCGCGTTCAAGATTGGCGGTCATGCCCGATTGCGGGAAAAGGGCAAGACGGATGCGGCGAGGGGGAATGACCATCATGTCGCCGGCACTGAGCAGAGCCGTGTGAGGCCATCCGTCGGCATCGACTGTCGATAGACGCAGCGCCTGCGTCTTTGTGAGCAATTCAGTGCCATCAAGATAGCGCGCTACCCCGTCGGGAATGTCACGGCTCGTCGTTGGGACTTTGTAGGCATGCTCGGCTTCCTTCATGTCTCACCTCCACAGCAACAATCAGCGCTTATTTGCCTTGGGTCGGCCAGCCCAAAAGGGTCGGGCGCCGCCGACTGTCGGATCGGCGAGAGTTGTGTGTCTTCACGCTGCGTGGTGCGATCACCACGTCGTGGCGTAATGAATCGCTGGAGATGAATGCGAGCTGGCGAGTGGAGCGCCACTTTGGCGCGTGTTGCCTTGGCCGAGCGGCCCAAAACGAGGCAAAATTCTGTTGCCGGTTCACGAAGCGCGGCAAGTAGCCGTGCCTGATGCACAGCGCCGGCCGCTCGCGTTGTCGCAACGATGATACGCATCAGTCACGATCTCCCAGCGAAGCCGGGCCGCCACCAGCTCCAGAGACCGAACGATCATACAATTTCAGATAGTGCTTTGCAATGGAGGCACGGTCGGATGCATCTGTGCATCCGCGTGCCGCGGACGATAGCGCTGTCGCTCCTCGCAACCGCCGCGCGCTACGACTCCGCCTGCAACCATTCCGCAGCGCCCCGCCACAGCGTGTCGCGGTGCTCGGGGCGGAAGAATCCGAAATGGCCGATCTTGCCGACGCCGACATCGCCGGGCGTGACCGTGAGGATCTCGAATTTCGCCGACGAATAGCCCTTGCAGAGCAATTCGACCGCCGGCCGCGTCGCCCAGGGATCGTCGGAGAAGTGCAGCGCGCGCATCGCGCCCTCGTAGTGCTCGAAGTTGTGGAGGAGCGCGACGAGTGATTTGTCGTCAAAGAGATAGCGGGGGCTGTTCACCCATTTTGCCCATTGCAGGAAGACGCCTTTCGGCAGGTCTTCGCCGATGCCGGCCCAGGCCGGCGCGTAGCCCAGCGCCTTGGTGAGCGGCGTGCCGATAAAGTTGAGCATGCCGAAGACGCGGTAGCGCTCGGGCGAGGTCATCAGCTTCCAATAGCCGGCTTGGGCGGCGATCAGGAGCGCGCGCGACACCTCGGAATTGTTGGGAAGCAAGCCCAGCACCTGTCCGCCGAAGGAATGTCCGACATAGCCGAACGGCAAGGTGTGGTAGCGCTCGCGCATCCAGCTCACGGCCGCGCCGATGTCGAGCATGGCCCAGTCCGCCATATCAGCCTTGAAGCCCGCCAGCGATTTCGGCTGGTTGTAGCCCTCGACCGCGCGCTGCCGGGAACCGCCGACGCCTCGATAGTCGTAGGTGAGGACGGCGCAGCCGCAATGGGCGAGATAGCTGGCAAAGCCGCGATAGATCTTGCGCGGGGTAGCGGTCGCCGAAGAGATCAGCACCGCATGGCGCTTGGCGCCGCGGGGCAAAAACAGGGTCGCAGCCAGCGGATAGCCATCCGCGGCCGGTATCGTGATGTCGTCGGCAAAAACGTCGTCCAGCGCAGCGTCCATCACAGCGCTTCCCCCAACTCGTACCTGTTTTACCACGTCCTGGTGTTTTACATTAACAAATGCGAATTTGACTTTCGCTGCAAGGGCTTGTGTTACAAGGACAAATGCAGGTGGCGGTTGCGCAACAGCCTGTGTATAACGCAAGCCCTTCATTCACTTTCGATAAATAGCGGTTTTTGCTCAGGAGTTAATGTCATGTCCGAGCGCTGGAGCCCCGATAGCTGGCGCGCCAAGACGGTGTTGCAGGTGCCCGATTATCCCGACGCCAAGGCGCTGGCCGATGTCGAGGCGCAGCTTGCCACCTTTCCGCCGCTGGTGTTCGCCGGTGAAGCCCGGAACCTGAAAAAGGCGCTCGGCCGCGTTGCCGCGGGCGAAGCGTTCCTGCTGCAGGGCGGCGATTGCGCCGAGAGCTTCGCCGAGCACGGCGCCAACAACATCCGCGACTTCTTCCGCGTGCTGCTGCAGATGGCGGTGGTGCTGACCTACGCCGGCGCGCTGCCGGTGGTGAAGGTCGGCCGCATTGCCGGCCAGTTCGCCAAGCCGCGCTCCTCGCCGACCGAGAAGCAGAACGGCGTCGAGCTGCCGAGCTATCGCGGCGACATCGTCAACGACATCGCCTTCACCAAAGAGGCGCGCGTTCCCGATCCGCAGCGCCAGCTGATGGCCTACCGGCAGTCGGCCGCGACCTTGAATCTGCTCCGCGCATTTGCGACCGGCGGGTTTGCCAATCTCGGCAGCGTGCATCAGTGGATGCTGGGTTTCCTGAAGGATTCCCCGCAGTCCCGCCGCTACAAGGAGCTGGCGGACCGCATCTCGGATGCGCTGAATTTCATGCGCGCCTGCGGTCTCGATCTCGAAAGCCACCCGGAGCTGCGCGCGACCGACATCTACACCAGCCATGAAGCGCTGCTGCTCGGCTACGAGCAGGCCATGACGCGGGTCGATTCCACGACTGGCGACTGGTACGCGACATCAGGCCACATGATCTGGATCGGCGACCGCACGCGCCAGCTCGAGAATGGCCATGTCGAGTATTTCCGCGGCATCAAGAACCCGATCGGCCTGAAATGCGGGCCGTCGCTCAAGGCCGACGAGCTGTTGAAGCTGATCGACGTGCTCAACCCCGACAACGAGCCGGGCCGGCTGACCCTGATCAACCGCTTCGGCTCCGACAAGGTCGCCGATCACCTGCCGGGCTTGATCCGCGCCGTGAAGCGCGAGGGGCGCGTCGTCGTCTGGTCGTGCGATCCCATGCATGGCAACACCATCACCTCGACTTCGGGCTACAAGACGCGCCCCTTCGACCGCGTGCTGTCTGAAGTGAAGAGCTTCTTTGCCATCCATGCCGCGGAAGGCACCCATCCCGGCGGCGTCCATCTGGAAATGACCGGCCAGGACGTCACCGAATGCATCGGCGGCGCGCGCGCCATCACGGACGAGGATCTCAACGACCGCTACCACACGGTCTGCGATCCCCGTCTGAATGCCGAGCAGTCGATCGACATGGCGTTCCTGATCGCCGAGCTCCTGAAACAGGAACGGGGCGGCAAGGTGAAGCCGGTGCCGGCAGCCGCGGGATTTTAGCACTTGCTGCGACTCTGGCGGGCCACGGTCAATTCTCGCAACGGCATGATCTTCGCGGCCCGCTCCGAGCAGGCGATCCGCGAGGAGCTGGTGGCGCTGGCGCTTTCCGTGCCTGCGGCCTGGCTGATCGGCGCGACCGTGATGCGCCGGGTCGAGCTGGTCTGCGCGGTGGGGCTCGTCCTGGTCGTCGAGCTGCTCAATACCGCCATCGAAAAGCTCTCCGATCGCCTGACCATGGATCACGATCCCCAGATTGGCCGGGTCAAGGACATGGGCTCTGCCGCGGTCGGCGTGACGACACTGATGTCCGCGGGTTTCTGGCTGTTTGCCCTCGCCGAACGCATAGGCCTGATCTGAAGCTGGCGGTTGCAGTCCGGAGCGCCAAGCGTACACTTATTATACCCAATATGAGCATATCTCATGAACGAACGAACCGCAGAGTTCAAAATCACGCTGGCCCAGCTCAATCCGACCGTGGGCGACGTCGAAGGCAACGCCGCCAAAGCCCGCGCCGCGCGTGAGCGTGCCAAGGCCGACGGCGCCGATCTCGTGGTGCTGCCCGAGCTGTTTCTGGCCGGCTATCCGCCGGAGGATCTGGTGCTCAAGCCGGCGTTCCAGTCGGCCTGCCGCGCCGCGACCGAGGCCTTGGCGCGCGAGACCGCCGATGGCGGACCGGCGATGCTGATCGGCACGCCCTGGGTCGAGGACGACAAGCTTTATAATGCCTGCGCGCTGCTCGAAGGCGGGCGCATCGCCGCGATCCGCTACAAGGCCAATTTGCCGAATTACGGCGTGTTCGACGAGAAGCGGCTGTTCGCGCGCGGGCCGGCCGCTGGGCCGATGACCGTGAAAGGCGTGCGGGTCGGCGTGCCCATTTGCGAGGACATCTGGCTGGAAGAGTCCTCCGAATACGAGAACGTCGTCGAATGTCTCGCCGAGACCGGCGCCGAGATCATCGTGGTGCCGAACGGCTCGCCCTATGCGCGTGACAAGACCGACGTGCGGCTCTCGATCGCGGTCGCCCGCGTCACCGAGAGCGGGCTGCCGCTGATCTACCTCAATCAGGTCGGCGGCCAGGACGAATTGGTGTTCGATGGCGCCTCGTTTGCGCTCAACGCCGACCTTTCGGTTGCGGCGCAGCTGCCGGCGTTTTCGGAAAACATCACCACGCTGCGCTGGAACAAGGGCGAGGACGGTAGCTGGCGCTGCTCGGGGCCGATCGTGCCCGAGCTCGACGCCGACAAGGCCGATTATGCGGCCTGCGTGCTGGGGCTGCGCGACTACGTCCGCAAGACCGGCTTTCCCGGCGTGCTGCTCGGCATTTCCGGCGGCATCGATTCCGCGCTGTGCGCGGCGATCGCGGTCGACGCGCTCGGCAAGGAGCATGTCCGCGGCGTCATGCTGCCGTTCCGCTACACAGCGCAGGTCTCGCTCGACGATGCGGCCAAGCTCGCGAAGAATCTCGACATTCGCTACGAGGTCTTGCCGATCGCGGACGCCGTGAACGGCTTTGAGAAGATTCTCTCCGTGCCGTTCGCGGGGCTGGAGCGTGACATCACCGAGGAAAATCTGCAGGCGCGCACCCGCGGCACGCTCTTGATGGCGATTTCCAACAAGACCGGCGCGATGGTGGTGACCACCGGCAACAAGTCGGAAATGTCGGTCGGCTACGCCACGCTGTATGGCGACATGAACGGCGGCTTCAATCCGATCAAGGACATCTACAAGACCGAGGTGTTCCGCCTTTCGAGCCTGCGCAACACATGGAAGCCGGATGGCGCGCTTGGCCCCTCGGGCGAGGTGATCCCGCCCAACATCATCACGCGCCCGCCGACGGCGGAATTGCGCGAGAACCAGACCGACCAGGATTCGCTGCCGCCTTACGACATGCTGGATGCGATCCTGGAGCGCCTGGTCGAGCACGAGGAGCCGCTCGCGTCCATCGTCGCCGCCGGGTTTGATCGTGACGTGGTCGCCCGCATCGATCGCCTGCTCAACATCGCCGAATATAAACGCCGCCAGGCGGCACCGGGCGTGAAGGTAACGAGCCGCAATTTCGGCCGCGATCGTCGCTATCCCATCACCAATCGTTTCCGTGATACGGGAAAACCGTTGCCCGAGCCCGACGAGACGCTGCTCTCGCGCGCAGGCCGCGCCTCCGCGGAGGCGTTCGACGGGTAGGGCCGCCGGCATATCGGTTGGTCTGTAATCCAGCAGCGACGCTCGATGTTTGCTCTGCCGATTGAGGCAGCATGCAAGCGCCTGCCGAAGTCCTTCTGCCTGACGCTGTCGAGACGTCCTATCGCGCGTAATTCAGCGCTTGCGCAATCAACTGTCCAGGTGATGTACGCGACGTATCCAGGACCAGTCGGGGATCGGTCCATGCTTCGTATTCGGCGCGCCGCTGTAGAAAGCGCGGCCAGGTGAGCTGGGTGCCGGCGATACTGCCCACCCGCGATTCGATCCGCTGCCGCTGGATCGTTTCATCGGAGCAGACGCATTCGATGATCTTGAGGCTGACGCGATATTTCGTTGCCAGATTGCGCCAGGCTGCACGCGGTGCCTCGGCCGGATTGACCGCATCGACGATGACGGAATGCCGCAGACGGAGATGTTCGTCGGCCAGGGCCAGCGCAACCTCATAGGCGGCGACGCTCGTTTCAGCTTTGTCGAGGCCGGCGCGCCGAATTGCTACCTCGATCGTGTCGATCGCGAAAATCGGGATGGACAAAGCACGGGAGAGGCCTTCGGCCAGCACGGTCTTTCCTGAACCGGGCAGCCCGGACAAGACGATCAGCGTGGTCGGCATCGTTGTCGCTTCCGTCATGGCGGCTCTCGAAGGCCCGGGCAGGCAGCCCGGTGTTCTTGTTCACAGCAGAGACAAAACCGCGAAGACGAGCATCACAATCCACCCAGCGCACAACAACAACGAGATCGTGCCGGCAATGGTCTTCGCCTTGACGCTGTCTTTCCATGATCGGCGATCACGACGATGCTGAGGCGTGACGGTCATTTCTTCGCCTTCAGCCCCCGATCTCGACTAGGCTTGGGGCAGCCCCGCGGGCTTTGCATCGTCATCGTTGGCTTCAGGGAGATCGCAACGCTTATCGAAGGCGCTCGTCATGAAGCGCGTCCATCCACCCGCGCGCGTGCAAGACTTGAACTTCGCTAAATCGCATTTTCAGCTGCGGCTTTTGCGTCGGCTGGGTAGGTTCCAGAGCCGCTTGCAGCGCTCGCGACATGGCTGCGCAGGACGTCACGGATCCAGGCTTCCGCCGAGGCCTTTGACCTGAAGTCGCCGATGTCCTGGTAGGCGATACTGGGGCTCACGACCTCTACATACCAGGTGCCGTCTGCACTTGAGCGGGGCGTGAATGTTACATCGGAAATCAACGCAGACATGGAGTCCTTCTCCGCTTCGCTGAAACCCCCACGCAAAACAACTACGTCTCCGACGATCGGTGATCGTCGGCGTAGATGCGAGTGGGGTCGCGCCAACAGAAGACAATCAACGCGACAGGGGGCATGTGAACTTCGAGGTTTCTTGATGCTCATTAGTTTTTTAATTTTATGGCTTTTTCTTGGGGCCCAGACGGGCTCCATCACATTTTACAACCTAGGGTCAAATCCGACTTCACGATCAAGCCGCCGGAGAAAAATCATCTCGATGCACCGAGCGAGAGCGTATGTACGATTCGAGATGCAGTAGCTCACGCTCAAGATCCGTCTTCCGACAGAGCGTAGGAACGTAGAGGTGGCTAGATTCCGCAGGAGCGATAGCTGCCTTGTCGCGATGCAATGGGTGAAATCGCCATTTAGCCACCGCAAAGATCAACCGAAAATGTAACCTTGTTGGATCGAGCATTCTAGTTTTGTAGATGGATCGGTCGAGTGGCGAGACAGCTGAAGAGTCAGTATCGACCACCGGCCCAGTAACAACCGCCGATACCGCCGATGCACGGCCCGGCCTGCCGGGAACTTCGGCGGAATCCTGTGGGCATCAGGTTCTCGAAGGCGCGCCGGACTGTTGGAGGACGATCGTTCGCAGCCGGGGTTGAAGGCGCTCCTCTCGCGTCGGGAAATGGCGTCGAAGCTGGTGGCGCTGCGGGGACGGCAGCCGACGGAG
>Ga0210410_10001121_pt1 | contig 25813 bp, 29 predicted proteins | sample IncBWC4MmetaG_FD_161058 | JGI IMG/M metagenome (GOLD analysis project Ga0210410, IMG submission 161058) | Forest soil microbial communities from Barre Woods Harvard Forest LTER site, Petersham, Massachusetts, United States - Inc-BW-C-4-M | ecosystem: Environmental > Terrestrial > Soil >... | reverse complement strand
TTCTTAATTGAGCATGATTTTTTTCGGAAAACCGCTACACACTTTTCCGGATCATGCTCTAGAAATGAGGCGGGGGCTTCATGGAGAACCGGGCGATCTTTTCGGGCAGGACGCTGGCCTATCTCCTGGTGCTGCCGCAACTTGCGATATCGCTGATCTTCTTCTACTGGCCGGCGGCGCAGGCGCTCTGGCAATCCTTCCTGGTGCAGGACGCCTTCGGGCTCTCGACCGAATTCGTCTGGTTCGAGAATTACGTCACTCTGCTGCAGACGCCCGCGTATTATCACGCCATCGGCGTGACCTTCGCGTTCTCAGGCTTGGTCGTCTTCTTCTCCATGGCGCTCGGTCTGCTGCTCGCCGTCATGGCCAACCAGAACATCAAGGGCGTGCAGATCTACCGCACCTTCCTGATCATCCCCTATGCGGTGGCGCCGGCGGTGGCGAGCGCGGTCTTCATCTTCATGTTCCAGCCGGGGCTCGGCATGGTCGCGCGCATGCTGCAGCGTAACGGTATCGACTGGAATCCAGTGCTGAACGGCACCCATGCGATGATCCTGGTCGTGATCGTCGCGGTCTGGAACCAGATCAGCTACAATTTCCTGTTCTTCCTCGCCGGCCTGCAATCCATTCCGAAGAGCGTGATCGAGGCCGCCGCGATCGACGGCGCGCGGCCGATGCGCCGGTTCTGGACCATCATCTTCCCGCTGCTGTCGCCGACCACCTTCTTCCTGATCGTGGTCAATATCACCTACGCCTTCTTCAACACGCTCGGGATCATCGACACCGCGACCGAAGGCGGCCCCAACGGCGCCACGGCCACGCTGGTCTACAAGGTGTTCCTGGACGGCAAGGGCGGCTCCGACCTCGGCGGCTCGGCGGCGCAATCGGTGATCCTGATGATCATCGTCGTCATCCTCACGGCCGTGCAATTCCGTTACGTCGAAAAGAAGGTGCATTACTAACATGGTCGAGCACCGCCGCTTCGGAAACCTGTTGCCTCACCTGATCCTGATCGTCGGCGTGATCATCGTCGCCTTTCCGGTTTATCTCGCGATCATCGCCTCCACCCAGGACAACGTCGCGATCGCCAACGGCCAGATGACGCTTTATCCGGGCGGCCATGCGCTGGAGACCTATTGGCACACCATCGTTTCCGGTACCGGGAAGACCACGCGCGAACCGGTCGGCGGCATGATGCTGTCGAGCTTCATCATGGCGGTCGGCATCGCCGTCGGGAAGATCGCGATCTCGATCATCTCCGCCTATGCGATCGTGTTCTTTTCCTTCCCATTTCGCATGGCCGCGTTCTGGACCATCTTCATCACGCTGATGCTGCCGGTCGAGGTGCGCATCTTCCCGACCTACAAGATCACCTCCGACCTGCACATGCTGGATTCCTATTCCGGCCTGATCCTGCCGCTGATTGCGTCGGCGACCGCGACGCTGTTGTTCCGGCAGTTCTTCATGACGATCCCCAAGGAGCTGGTCGAAGCCTCGAAGATGGACGGCGCCGGCCCGATCCGCTTCTTCTTCGATACGCTGCTCCCGCTGTCGGTGACCAATATCGCCGCCTTGTTCGTGATTCTCTTCATCTACGGCTGGAATCAATATCTCTGGCCGCTGTTGATCACCACGCGCGACGACATGCAGACCATCGTCATCGGCATCAAGAAGATCATCGACGTGCATGATGCGCTGACCGAGTGGTCGGTGGCGATGGCAACCGCGGTCCTTGCGATGCTGCCGCCGGTTGCGATCGTCGTGCTGTTGCAGCGGCTGTTCGTCAAAGGCCTGATCGAGACGGAGAAGTAAGGCATGGCCAACGTCACGTTGCGTAGCGTCAAAAAGGCCTATCCCAACGGTTTCGAAGCCATCAAGGGCGTCGATGTCGATGTGCCCGACGGCCAGTTCTGCGTGCTGGTCGGTCCCTCCGGCTGCGGCAAGTCGACGCTGCTCCGGATGGTGGCGGGGCTGGAAACCATCACATCAGGCGAGATCGACATCGGCGGCCGCATCGTCAACCAGATCGAGCCGGCCGATCGCGACATCGCGATGGTGTTCCAGAACTACGCGCTCTATCCCCATATGAGCGTGTATAACAACATGGCTTATGGCCTGCGCAACCGCGGCATGCCCAAGCCAGAGATCGACACCCGCGTGCAGGAAGCCGCGCGCATTCTCGAACTGTCCGCCATGCTCCACCGCAAGCCCGGACAGCTCTCCGGCGGCCAGCGCCAGCGCGTCGCCATGGGCCGCGCCATCGTGCGCCAGCCGAAGGTGTTCCTGTTCGACGAGCCGCTGTCCAATCTCGATGCCAAGCTGCGCATCGCCATGCGGGTCGAGATCCGCAAATTGCAGCGCCGGCTCTCGACGACGTCGATCTATGTCACCCACGACCAGCTTGAGGCGATGACGCTCGCCGACATTCTCGTGGTGATGAATGGCGGCCAGGTCGAGCAGATCGGCAATCCGCTTGAGATCTATCAAAAGCCGGCCACGACCTTTGTCGCGACCTTCATCGGCGCGCCGCCGATGAATCTGATTCCGGCGCGACAGGCCAGCATCCAGCTTCCCGTGGCGGAGGATGGCATCATCGGCATCCGCCCGGAGGACTTTCAGCTCGCCCGGGACGGAATGTCCGATGGCAGCCTGCCCTTCGACCTCACGGTGACCGCGATCGAGCATGTCGGCGCGGAAACCTATGTCTACGCCTTGCGTCCGCAAGCAGGAGACGCGGAGGCGGTCAGCGCCAAGCCCGGCGAGCCGCCGCCTGGCGAAATTCTGGTGCGCATCCCCGGTCAGCAGGGGCCTGCGATCGGCGAAGCGATCCATGTTCTGGCGCCGCGCGAAAAACTGCATCTGTTTGTCGCAGGGGGTCGCAAGCGGGTCGATTTATAGGCTGTTAACAGCCTTTTCCGGCGCTTTCCCAGGTGCTTGGCAAGTGCTTGAACGCAAGCGGGAAGTGCCCATATTGTGGCGCAAGGGGTGCCATTCGGGCCCTGAAACGTCAAAGTCGCTTCGAGAGGACTTTGTAAACTATGTCTCGTGTTCCTTCGCTCTCCAGTCCGTTTCTTCTGGGCTTTGACGAGATCGAGCGTGTGCTCGACCGCGTCGTCAAGGGCGCCGACGGTTACCCTCCCTACAATATCGAGAGGTGTGAACGCTCGAACGGCGCTCCCGAACGGTTGCGAATCACGCTGGCGGTGGCGGGCTTTACCCGTGACCAACTCGATGTAACCATTGAGGAAAACCAGCTCGTGATCCGGGGCCGCCAGCAGGACGACAAGGCCCGTCAATACATCCATCGCGGCATTGCCGCGCGCCACTTCCAGCGCACTTTCGTGCTGGCGGAGGGGATGCAAGTGCTGGGCGCGGATCTGAAGAACGGGCTGTTGTCGATCGATCTTGCCCGGCCTGAACCGGAAAAGGTCGTTAAGACAATCGCTATCAATGAACACGAATAATGGAACGAGTAGCGGACTCGACCGCTTAAGTCTCAGAGGAGTCGAGACCATGACTGAAGGTAATGTTGTGTACGACGCTGGCGTCTCGCTCGATGCGGACGCGCTGGCCCATCTCGGCGAAGGCCATATCGCCTATGTGAAGCAGATCCGCTCCGAAGACGTACCGGGGCTCTTCCCGCAGGCGCCGGATCTCGCGCCGGGAATGAAGCTGTTCGCGCTTCACGCCGCCGACGGCACGCCGATCATGCTGACCGATTCGCGCGAAGCCGCGATCGCGAACGCGTGGAGCAACGAACTGCAGGCGGTAAGCGTCCACTAGGCGCTGCACGCCTCCGGGCAGAGAGTTTTGAATGCGCGGGTATTGCCCTCGAATGAGGGCGATACCCGCGCATTTTATTTGTGCCCCTCCCCGGCTGTTGTTGCGGCGATGAACGCGCTCTGACAGCCCTCCGGTCGAATGCGATTACTCTTGCTGCGTCGACAGCAATTTCGCGCGGATATCGGGCTTGAGGACCTTGCCCACCTTGGAGCGCGGAAGGTCGTCCCAGACTTCGATCTGCTTTGGTGTCTTGACGCTGCCGATCCGCTCCTTGACGAAGGCCGCGATCGCCTGGGGATCGATCCGGCTTCCCTTGCGGGGCTGCAACACCGCGACGATCCGCTCACCCCATTTGTCGTCGGGCAGGCCGATCACGGCACAGTCCTGCACCGTCTCGTGGGCGCGCAGCGCATTCTCGACCTCGATCGAGTAGACGTTGAAGCCGCCGGTGATGATCATGTCCTTGGCGCGGTCGACGATGTAGAGGAAATTGTCGCCATCGAGATATCCAATGTCGCCGGTGTGGTGCCAGCCATGCCGCGAGGCTTCCGCGGTCGCTTCGGGATTCTTGTAGTAGCCGTCCATGACCAGCGATCCGCGTACCACGATCTCGCCGCGCTGGTCGGTTGGCAACAGCCTGCCGTCGGCGTCCATGATGCCGACCTGGACCAGCGGACCGACACGGCCGGCCGACGCAAGGCGCTCGATCGCGATCGAGCCGTCGGCGTGATAGTGCTCGTCCGGCGCCATCATCGAAATCATCATCGGCGCCTCGGTCTGGCCGAACAACTGCGCCATCGGCCCGATCCGCTTCAGCGCTTCCGTCAGCCTCGCAGCCGAGATCGGCGCCGCGCCGTACCAGAAGCATTGTAACGAGTCGCGCCTCGTGGCGTCGAGCTTCGGATGATCGAGCAGCATGTAGATCACGGTCGGCGGCAGGAAGGTGTGGGTGACGCCATAGCTCTCGATCACATCGAGGAATTCGCCGATATCGGGGTGATGCATGATCACGATGCGGCCGCCGAGCGTCATGATGGGAAAGCAGAGCACGCCCGCGGCATGGGTCAGCGGGGCCAACGCCAGATAAACCGGGCGCCCCTTGAACGGATAGCCCATCAGCGTAAGCGCCGTCATCGCTTCGATGTTGCGGCCCGACAGCATCACCCCCTTGGGCTTGCCGGTAGTGCCGCCCGTTCCCGGAATCATCACGAGATCGTCGACCGGTTCGCGCTGATACCGGGTATCGTCGATGCCGGCGAGCCAGGACTCGAACGAAGGGGCGAACGGAAGGTCGGCGTCGAGGCAGACGAGGGCGCGCAGCTTCGACAGCTCGTGCCGCGCCTTCTCGATCATCGACGCGAAGTCCGAGTGGAAGATTAGCAGGCTGCAATCGAATTCATCCAGGATGAACTTGTTTTCAGCCGCCTCGTTGCGCGGATTGATCGGACACCAGACCGCACCGGCGCGGGAAATGCCGAACACGCAGGAAAATGCGATCGGGTGGTTGCCGGAGAGAATGGCGACCTTTTCACCGGCCTCGACGCCCGATCTGGCGAGACCCTTGGCGACCCGGTAGCTCAGGCGCTGGACTTCGCCATAGCTGAGATCGCGCCCGTCCATGGTGAGGCACGGCGCGTCGGCGCCCAGCGACGCACCCTTGTCGAGATAGTCGATCAACCGCATGGGCACCTCCGCCGGGCTTAACCTCCGCCAGGTTTGGGCGGCGCGTCGATCCGCGCCGCCCGGCTCAGTCAGTCATGAACGGTCAGGATCGGCTTCATGACAAGGCCGAAGCTCCGCAACTGCCCCAAAAGCTCGCGGTGACCGAACGCTTGGCAGCCGGAGGCGAAGCCCACGCGCTTCGGCGGCTGCCGCAGCAGGTGCGCCGCGGCATAGGCCTGCATCAAGCCGGTCTGCTTGTAGTTGCTGTTGCCGTAGATGATGCAGTGCGCGCGCCCCAGCGGGCCGGAGGCATGCACCGAGTCCATCGACTTGTTGACGCGCGGATTCTCGCGTGGCGGCATGGTGTTCATCACGCCGGCGGCTGTCTGCGCCAGCGCCGCGTAGCGATCGTCCGGCTTCATGTCCTTGGTCGCCTCCAACGCGGCGGCGACGATCTGCGGCACACCCAGCATCAGCGCGCGGTTGAAAACGCCGCCCAGCACCTTCACGTTGGCCACGCGGGGATCGCGCTTGAACCACACCGGGTGCGAGGTGCCGCCCCAGGGCAGCGCCAGAGCCAGCTCGTGCTGGCCGGGGATCGCGAGGTTGTAGAGGCCGGCATCGGGCTGATGCTCGACGTACTTGTTCTGCTCCAAGTAGTAGGCCTTGGCCATCGCGGCGTTGACCAGGATGGTTTGCGTCGAGGCGATGGTCGGGCTGCCTCCCCAGAAGACGGCGATGTCCAAGGTGTCGAGGCCGGGCGTTTCCAGGCACAGCTGCGCGGCGATCTCGCCGGTGGTGTACATCTGCGCGATGCCCGGCGCCAGCAGCAGACCGGCGTTGGCGAACTTCGTGCCCCACTCCTGGTCGAGCGTGATCAACCAGTCCTGCTCGCCGGTGGTGTCGGTGTAGTGGCACCTAGAAGCCAAACAAGCCTGCACCACCTCGCCGCCAAACTTGGCGAACGGGCCCACTGTGTTGAGCACCACCGAGGCGCCCTTGAACAACTCGGTCAGCGCGGTCACGGTGTGCGGCACCTCCACCACCTCGTAGTCGGCGGTCTCGATGCCGGCCACGTTGGACCTCATTGCGGCATTGAGCTTCTCGGCGCTGCGGCCGGCGGCGATGAAGGGAATGTTGTATTCGCGCAGATATTCGCACACCAGCCGGCCAGTGTAGCCGGAAGCGCCGTAGACGACGACGGGCTTCTTATCGCTCATTGCGATCCTCCCAAACGTTTGTTGCCGGGTTCGTTGTTACATGCCCATGCCACCGTCGACGGGCAGGCCGGCGCCGGTGATGAAGCGGGCTTCATGGGTGCAAAGGAAGACCGCGGCATCGGCGATGTCGCTGACCTCGGCGAGCCGGCCGAGCGGCGTCTGCTCGATTACCGAGGCGACCGCCGCATTCGGGTCCGGCGCCAGGCCGACGGCGACGATGTCGGCGGCGAGCTTCATGCCCATGTCGGTCGGCGCCAACCCGGGATACAGGCAGTTGACGCGAACACCGTAGCCAAGTTTGCCGGACTCCATGGCCGCGATCCGGGTAATGCGATCGACGGCCGATTTGGTCCCGGAATAACCAGCGATGGCGGGAAAGGCGATGGTGGCCGCGACCGAGGCGATATTGACGATCGCACCGCCCTTGCCGGCCGGGCCGTTCGGCCGCATCGCCCGGAAGGCGTGCTTGATGCCGAGGCTGACGCCGACGATGTTGACATCGCACATGCGGCGCAGATCCTCGGCCTTCACGTCGACCAGGAGCGAGGTGATCTCGATGCCCGCGTTGTTGATCAGGATGTCGTAGCCGCCAAGCGTGGAAATGGTGGCCGCGACCGCCTTTTCCCATTGCGCGTCGTCCGTGACGTCGAGCGCGACGAAGGCGGCCTTCGCATCCGTCTTGGCGCCGATCTTGCCGATCTCCGTCGCCGTCGCCTTCCCCGCGTCAGTCAGGATGTCGCCGATCATGACCGACGCGCCCCGGCGCGCGAGCGCCTCAGCGATCGCCGCACCGATGCCCCGCGCACCGCCGGTGACGAGGGCTTTTTTGCCCGCAAGACTGCTCTCACTCATGACGTTCTCCTTCCCTGTGCTTGATTGACACGGCTACGGGGGCGCCTGATGCGGGCGGCCAGTCGAATCCGCCGGACGAAGCGCGCCTGTTGGCTGGTGATGTGAGTTGGCTGCCGCGGCAGCTCGCGCTGCGGGCGAAACGATCCTCCCTTTTGCAGTTCCGGCGATCTTGACGACCGTCCAAATCTGTTTTTACAACTGTCCAACTAAATCTTGACGATTGTCAAGGCGCAACGTGAGTCGTTCTGGAGAATTCGGTTGCGGCGATGCGGTATCGCCGCCCATAGTCGAGACGGCAACGAACAAGCGCGCGGACAAAGGAAGTGATGGAATGGCGCAGCGAGCCATGACTGCGGCGGAGCGGGTTTCGGAAGCGACCGAGGCGCTGCGCGAGGAGAAATTTGCCGCGCGACGGATCGAACTTGCGGAAGCGGCACTGGAGACGCTCGGCGAACTCGGCTTTGCGCGAACCAGTCTGCGCGAGATCGCGCAGAACTCGGCGTTCACGCACGGCGTATTCCACTATTATTTCACCGACAAGCTCGACCTGATCTGCTGTTGCGTGCGCCACTACAAGGCGCAATGCGTCACGCGCTACGACGAAGTCACCGCGGCGGCGAAGACCCGCGACGAGTTGATGGAGGGTTTTCTCGGAAAGCTCGCTGCCACGCTGCGCGAGGACGCGAGCATGCACCGGCTTTGGTACGATCTGCGCGCCCAGGCGCTGTTCGAGCCGGCCTTCCGCGCCGACATTGTCGAGATCGACCGGAATCTCGAAGCGATGATCTGGCGCATCGCCTCCCGCTTTGCCGGGCTGGGTGGAAGGAAGCCCGCGATTTCCCCAGCCGCGCTTTACGCGCTGTTTGACGGGCTATTCCAGGGCGCGCTGCTCAAACACTTCTCCAACGATGCCGACGCGATTCCTGATCTGCTTGCCGAGGTCAGGCGGCTGCTGCCGATGATCTGCTGACGAACGCCGCCGGCCGATCGACAGAACTCTACGAAATGCCGGCGATCAGGCTGCGCTTGCCGGCGGCAGGGCGAGCACCGAATAGATCGCCTGCGCGTCGCGCGAGGCGCGGAGCTTTTTGGCGACGTCCTGGTCGCGCAACAGGCGGGCGATGCGGGCCAGCGCCTTGAGGTGGTCGGCACCGGCGCCTTCCGGCGCGAGCAGCAGGAAGACGAGGTCGACCGGCTGGCCGTCCATCGCCTCGAAGTCGATCGGACGTTCCAGACGCGCAAAGAGCCCGAACAGCTTTTCCAGCTTCGGCAGCTTGCCATGGGGAATGGCGACGCCATAGCCGACCGCGGTGGTGCCCAGCTTCTCGCGCTGCAGCAGGACCTCGAACACGGCGCGCTCGTTCTGGCCGGTCAGCTCGGCAGCCTTCGCCGCCAGCTCCTGCAATGCCTGCTTCTTGCTGTTGACCTTCAACGCCGGGAGGATCGCCTCGGGAGCGACCAGGTCGGTAATCGTCATTTGGCGTTCCGAGGTGAAGTGAACCAGGTTGCGAATAGGCCTTGGGCCAGTGGCGTCAAGAAGCTGAGATGGGAGGCGGGCGCATCTGCCCGGGTCCTGATTTGGGGGGCTTCTACTCCAACGCAACGGCGGTGCCAACACCTGTGAAGGGCTAACCTTAAAATCGGTGGATGGCCCGGACGGCCCAAAAAACCGTCAAAATTCCGTAGATTTACGGCTTCAGCGCCGGCGGGTCGACCCAGCCGATATTGCCGTCGGAACGGCGGTAGATGATGTTCACCCGGCCGCTGGAGCCATGCTGGAATACCAGGCAGGCGGCGCCGGCAAGATCGAGCTCCATCACCGCCTCCGACACCGACAGCCGCTTCAGCGAGGTGGTCGCCTCCGCGATGATGACCGGATTGTAGCCGGTGACCTCGTGGTCCTCCGCCGGCGCCTCGATGACATAGCTCGGCGCATCCAGCGCGACGCCGTCGAGCTCGGACAGTGCTGCCGCCGCCGCATGCTTGCGCGCGGAGCGGTCCTTGAGCCGGCTCTTGTAGCGGCGCAGCCGCTTCTCGATCATCAGCAACGCGGCGTCGGCGCTGGCATAGGCATCGGTCGCGTTCGATTCGGCCTCCAGCGTCACGCCGGAATCCAGATGCAGCGAGCAGTCGGTACGAAAGCCGAAGCCGTCCTTGGACAGCGTGATATGGCCGGAATAATTGCCGTCGAAATATTTGCGCAGCACTTCGTCGGTGCGCTCGCTGACGCGGTCGCGCAGCGCTTCGCCGACGCTGATGCTCTTGCCCGAAATCCTGAGAGTCATGGGATGCCTCGCGTGGATAGTCTGGGGGAATCGAGACTAGACCGATTTGAACAAGGCGCAACAATTGCCTGAGCAGTTTCAGGTCGGTAACAGCAGCGAACTCTGCTTGTCACGGCGGCGCTGCACCGAGGAAGGAATACGCATGGCTTCGCGGTATTTCGCGACCGTGCGGCGGGCAATATCAATGCCCGATACGCGCAATCGTTCCACGATAGTGTCGTCGGACAGGATTGCGGCAGCGTCTTCGGCGTCGATGAGCTGCTTGATGTGGTGACGCACGGCTTCGGCCGAATGCGCTTCGCCGCCGTCGGCGGAGGCGATCGACGCGGTGAAGAAATATTTTAGTTCAAAGGTGCCGCGATTCGTCGCCATGTATTTGTTGGCGGTGACGCGCGACACCGTCGATTCATGCATCTGGATCGCGTCCGCCACGGCTTTCAGATTGAGCGGGCGCAGATGCGCGACGCCATGGGTGAAGAAGCCGTCCTGCTGGCGCACGATTTCGGTCGCCACCTTCAGGATCGTGCGGGCGCGCTGGTCGAGCGCGCGCACCAGCCAGGTGGCGTTCTGCAGACAATCGGTGAAATAGGATTTGTCGCCATCCTTGCGGATCGTCTTCGACAGCTCGCTGTAATAGGTCTGGTTCACCAGGACGCGCGGCAACGTGTCGCTGTTGAGCTCGACATGCCAGCCGCCGTCGGGACCGGGCCGCACATAGACATCCGGCACCATGGTCTGCATCCGCGACGCGCCGAATTTCAGGCCGGGCTTGGGATCGAGGCGGCGGATCTCGCCGATCATGTCGGCAATATCCTCGTCATCGACGCCGCAGAGCTTTCGCAACGCGACGATGTCGCGCTTGGCGAGGAGATCGAGATGTTCGACCAGCGCCTGCATCGCGGGATCGTAGCGATTGAGCTCGCGCAGCTGGATCGCCAGGCATTCGCTCAAATTGCGGGCGCAGATTCCGGGCGGATCGAATTTTTGCAGCACCGCGAGCACCGCGTCGACGTCGGCCTGCGCCGCACCGAGCCGTTCGGCGGCCCCGCCGAGGTCGGCCGGCACATAGCCGGCCTCGTCGACCAGGTCGATCAGATATTGTCCGATCATGCGCGGCGCGGGCGCAGCGAAGGCGACCGACAATTGCTCGGCGAGATGATCGGCCAGCGTCAACTCGGCGGCGACAAAGGCCTCAAGATTATAGTCCTCGTCGGAGGAGGCACCGCCGCCCCATTCGGTGTAGGTGGTGGGCGCCGCATCCTGCGCATTGCGCGCAGCAGCCTCGGCCGGTTCCTCGGAAAACACATTGTCGAGGCCGGTATCGAGGGTCTGCTCGATCTCGGTACGGGTGCCGAGGTCGCGGCTCATCCACTCTTCCTGGGCTGGCTCGAAGCCCTCGCCGGCACCCGCCTCGGACGAGCCCGCGGAAAACTCCTCGCCGTTGAAGCTGCCCGTCTCGTCGTCGCCGGAAAAGTCGCCCTGCTCCGGCGTGGCCTCGCCCGCTACCGTCGGCTCGGGGCCGTCGCTGGCGCGGTCCAGCAGCGGATTCCGCTCCAATTCCTCTTCGACAAAGGCCGACAGGTCGAGATTGGACAGCTGCAGCAGCTTGATCGCCTGCATCAGCTGCGGCGTCATCACCAGTGACTGGGACTGGCGGAATTCTAATCTCTGCGTCAGCGCCATGGAGGCAAGAACGATCCGTGAAATTGGTCCGATTCTTGCTTAACCTAGTCCAACGCCCTTGTACACGCCTTGACTGATGCAAAAATTGGGCTAAAGGCGCGCTTCCCGAAAAATTGGTTACCGGTTTTCGCTGCACCGCAGTGCAGGACTATAGCCGGAATTCCTCGCCGAGATAGAGCCTGCGCACATCCGGATTGTTGACGATCTCGTCCGGGCTGCCTTCGGTCAGAATTTCACCGGCATAGACGATGTAGGCGCGGTCGGTGAGGCCGAGCGTCTCGCGGACATTGTGGTCGGTGATGAGAACGCCGATGCCGCGGTTGGTGAGATGGCGGACTAGATCCTGAATGTCGCCGACGGCGATCGGATCGATGCCGGCGAAGGGTTCGTCGAGCAGCATGTAGTTCGGACGGGTTGCGAGCGCGCGGGCAATTTCGACGCGGCGCCGCTCGCCGCCGGACAGCGCAATCGACGGGGTTTTCCGCAACCGCGTGATGTTGAACTCATTGAGCAGCGAATCGAGCTCGGCCTCGCGCTTCTTCTTCGAGGGCTCGACGACTTCGAGCACGGCGCGGATGTTCTGCTCAACCGTCAGGCCGCGAAAGATCGAGGCTTCCTGCGGCAGATAGCCGATGCCCAATCGCGCGCGCTGATACATCGGCAGCTTGGTGACGTCGTGACCATCGAGCTCGATCGCGCCGCGATCGGCCTTGATCAGGCCGGTGATCATGTAGAACACCGTGGTCTTGCCGGCCCCGTTCGGACCGAGCAGACCGACGGCTTCACCGCGGCGCACATAGATGCTGACGCCGCGCACGACCTGGCGGGAACCAAAGCTTTTTTCCACGCTATGCACAGCGAGAAAACCCGGCCGGCGCAGCAGCTGCGGCCCTGCGGAGCCGTTGCCCTTGGCGGGACGCGCGGGTTTGACTGGCTCCGCCGGCTTTACTGGCTGCGCCGGCTTGGCCGGTTTGGCGCGGGCCTGCGGACGTGGCTGCTGCGGCGACGCTTGTCGCGGAGGTTCTCTTGAAGGTTCTCTTGGAACCTCTCTTGGAACCTCTCTTGAAAGCTCTCTTGGAACTTCCGGCGCGTATTCGCTCGGATAATCGGCCGGATCGGTCGAATAATCTTGCGAATATTGCTGAGGATATTCTCGCGGTACTTCCGCCACCGCCGGCGCGCGCGGCATGGCGGCGGTTGGGATCGGCGCCATCGCCGGCGCGTCGCGCACCGGGCTCGTCAGCATGTCGCCAAAGGAATCGCCGAGTGCGGTGATGTCGTCGCGCGAGCGCGCAAAGCCCTTGCCTCGCTTGGCGGGGCGCCGACGGAACATGCCGAGTAAATCCACCATCCCCGCTCTGCCCAAACTTCTGGCTAAGCCCTCATGAGGCGTCCCGCCACCGACACGCTTCGCGGTTTGATTCGCCCGCCAGCATGAAGCAAGGGATGCCCGTTGCCCAGCGGAACACCCCACGATATCTCGGGGCGTAGATACAGGCTCAGGCCGCCGGCTTCAACCTCGCCGCCCCGCACGATCTCACAAGCAATTGATATTATTTCGGTTTATTTCCGCCCAAGTTTAGCGGCGACGGCGGTGGGCCGCCGCCCGGCTTGCTGGAACCGGAGCCGCAATCGCTTCCGCCCCCCTGCGGCAGCAGCGCCTGGACGTGGCCGCTATCGGATTCCACCCGCGACACCCCGGTGGTCATATCCACCATCAGCCGGTCGCCACGCAGCACATTCTGGCACTGGGTCAGCACCACGCCGCCCAACATCGTGATCAGATTGGCCTTGGTGTCGAAGATCGCGGTCTCGCCGGTCACGACCTGGTCCTTCTGGGTCACGACCACATTGCCACGCGCTTCCAGCCGCTTGATCGACGAGGCACCGCCAGGGCCTGGCGTAGCCGACTGCATCGGCGCCCCCGGCGCCGCCTTGGCACTGGCTTTCGCAGGGGCGGCCTTCGCCGGAGCGGTAGTGCCGGAGTCATTGGCGCCGCCGCTCGATTCGTAAAACACCACCAGCGTCTTCGACGTCATGGTGGTGTCGCCCTGCACGACCTTCACATTGCCGGAGAAGGTGGCTTCCTTCTTCTTGTCGCGCATCTCGAGCGAGGCCGCATCGATCTGGATCGGCTGGTCGCGGTTTTGCGTAAAGCCCTGCATCGCATTGGGCACGCCCGACACCGCGCCCTGCGCGTGAACCTCAAGCGCGGACATCGATGCGAGCAGCATTGCTGCCGCCATGATGCGCCCTGCCCTCGGCCCGTTCGCGACGCCACGCTGAAAAAAGCTGGTCATGTCCATCATTTCGAGTTGGCGGATTTATTGCCCGACTTCTTCTTCGCGGGCGGCGGCGGAGGCTCGGCGGGCGTCGTGGCCTGCGTGGTGCTGTTGTCGTCGAAATGGTCGAGATGCATCACGACGTTGCCTTCGAACAGCACGACCTCGCCGCCATTGATGATGTGCAACCGATCTGATGTCAGCGTCCCGTTGGTCAGCTTGACGTCGACGTGCTGGTCCGAGTCGACTGTGTTCTTGACCATGTCGACATGGGCCTGGGTCAGCCAGGCCTCGTAACCGGTTGTGGTCGTCAGGTGGATATCCTTGTGCAGGTCGAGCGTCTGCGCCTTGTTGTCGAACAGGCCGGTCAGCGAATCCAGGAATATGGTCGAGCCATCCTGCATCAGAAGTTTGGTCCTGAGCTTGTTCAGCTCGACATGATCGGGGTCGGTCACGTCCTGCACCGCCGTCTTGGCCCACATTTCATAGGGCCGCTGGTCCGGCGTATAACCAGACAGATGCGGCGCCTCCATGGTGATCTTGGTGCCGGAAACCACGAGATTGTCCATGTCGAGCGGCAGTTTCGGCATCAGCATGCGGAACGGGTTGAAGATGGAGATGCCGATAATGGCGGCCATCGCCAGGCCCACCGCGCCGGGAACCGCGATCCGCAAAACGTGGACCAGACGGCTGTGGCGCGCGGCCACGGCAAACCGCGCCTCCAGGCTCGCTTGTTGCGCCAGATTCTGGGCCGAGTTCACCGCTGCTCCAAATGGGCCGACATCCGCCCCATCATACTCGCCCCGGCCGGATTATGCAGCCCGCGACACGCCTGATGAGTGTGTCCGAAACGGGGCGAATTGCCCCACCGCACGCGTTAACCTGGATGAACAGCAACCTGCAGCGCGCTCACGAATGCGCAAAAATGTCCTCGGCTTCCCAGCCGGACAGATCGAGTTTCGCCCGCGTCGGCAGAAAGTCGAAGCAGGCCTGCGCGAGCTCGGTGCGGCCCTCGCGCGCCAGCATTGCATCCAGCTTTTCGCGCAGCGCATGCAGATGCAGGACGTCGGAGGCGGCATAGGCAAGCTGCGCCTCGCTGAGCGAGGACGAGCCCCAGTCGCTCGACTGCTGCTGCTTCGACAATTCGATGTTGAGCACCTCGCGCACGAGGTCCTTCAGGCCATGGCGATCGGTGTAGGTGCGCGTCAGGCGCGAGGCGATCTTGGTGCAGTAGACCGGCTGCGGCATCACACCGAAGCTGTGATAGAGCACGGCGATGTCGAAACGGGCGAAGTGAAAGATCTTGGTGATCTTCGGATTGCCAAGCAGCGCTTTCAAATTCGGCGCATCGGTATGCCCCTTCGGGATCTGCACGACATCGGCGCTGCCGTCGCCATTCGAGAGCTGCACCACGCAAAGCCGGTCGCGATGCGGATTGAGCCCCATGGTCTCGGTATCGATCGCCACCGATTCCGTGTAGCGGGAGAGATCGGGCAGGTCGCCGCGATGCAGACGTACGGTCATTGCTCTGTTGAATCCCGTCGAATCGATTTGCGATTTTAACTGGCACCCTCCCCTGTCCCAGGGAAGCAGACACCAAACAATGTAATTACGACCGTTTAGCACGGCCACCCATGGAAGGGTAAAGCTGTCATAACAAAAAATTGGCTGTTTCAGCGGCAATGATGCGGATATCGCTCTGCCGCCCAAGCCACCGTCCAAGCCATGCGCGGCACCTATTTAAGCGAGAAATCATGTCCGAACAGACCCTGGCGGCCCCGATCGACAATGCGCAGGAGCTGGAGCGCGGCTTTTCGCGCTACCAGTCGTTCCTTGTCGCGCTTCTGGCCTTCGTCCAGTTCACGATCATCCTCGACTTCATCATCATGTCGCCGCTCGGCGCCATCCTGATGCCCGCCCTGAACATCACCGCAGCGCAGTTCGGCGTCGCCGTTTCGGCCTATGCGTTCAGCGCCGGGATTTCGGGCGTGCTTGCCGCGGGCTTTGCCGACAAATTCGACCGCAAGCGCCTGTTGCTGTTTTTCTACGTCGGCTTCACCGCCGGCACGATGCTCTGCGCGCTGGCGCCGAACTATCACCTGCTGCTGCTCGGCCGCATCGTGACCGGCCTGTTCGGCGGCGTGGTCGGCTCCGTTGTGCTCGCCATCGTCACCGACCTGTTTCCGCTGCATCTGCGCGGCCGGGTGATGGGCTTCGTGCAGACGGCGTTCGCCGCAAGCCAGGTGCTCGGCATTCCGGTCGGGCTCTTTCTCGCCAATCGCTGGAACTGGCATGTCTCGTTCGGGGCGATCGTGATCCTCGCCATCATCGTGATCGTCTCCGTGCTGCTCTTGATGCGGCCGGTGAACGAGCATCTGAAGCTCAAGCAGGATCGCAATGCATTTGCGCATCTGATCGCGACCGTAACCGAGCCGAGCTACACGCTGGCGTTCGGCGTGACGACGCTGCTCGCCACCGGCGGCTTCATGCTGATGCCGTTCGGCAGCGCTTTTACCGTGCATAATCTCGGCATCGACATCGAGCATCTGCCGACGATCTATCTCGTGTCCGGACTGTTCAGCATCTTCACCGGACCGCTGGTCGGCCGCCTCAGCGACGCCATCGGCAAGTTTCCGACCTTCGTGTTCGGTACCGCGATGTCGATCGTGATGGTGCTGATCTATACCCATCTCGGCCAGACCACGCTGACGGTCGCCATCGTCGTCAACGTGCTGATGTTCGTCGGCATCTTCTCGCGCATGATCCCGTCGCAGGCGCTGATTTCGGCGATCCCGGCCGCCAACCAGCGCGGCTCGTTCAGCGCGATCAGCGCCTCGGTGCAGCAGCTATCCGGCGGACTCGGATCGGTGTTCGCGGCAGCGATCATCACGCAAAATGCGGATGGCTCGCTCAGCCATTTCGATCGCATCGGCTACGTCGTGGTCGGCACCTCGCTAGTGGCGCTGACCGCGATGTTTTTTGTGCAGAAGCAGGTCGCGCGGAAGGTCGGCCAGGCGGTGGTCTGAGCCGGTCTCGCCGCAATCGGCTGATTCGTGGCCTCCGCGGGCCGCGAACCCGTTTTGCAGTCAATCAAACCGAAGTTTCAGGCCGCTTCGGGGTCCGGCGATGTCGGTGGCTGCAGGCCGGGGCTGTTGGCCCAACGGTCGAGATTCTCGATGACGTCCCGATGGCTCGGCCGGCGCGGCTTTGGCCCCTTCGGCTCGTCCGACAGCTTACGAGGCAGTTTGATTTCCTCTGTCATGGCTGTTCTCCACGGTGATCAGCATGACTCCGAACCAGCCGAAAATCAATATCAACTTATTGTTTTTATTATATAATTTTACTAATTTGACAACAAAATAGCGAGTCATGGAACCAACGCCCACTTACAAAGTTGAGTAAATTACTCAAACAGCAAAATTTGGGTGTTTCCGATGAACGACATGAGGGGTGAAAGGCTCCAGGTCATGCTTTCGCCGGACGAGCTGGCCGCCGTCGACGATTTCCGCTTCAGGCACCGGATGCCGACGCGTGCGGCGGCCGTGCGCGAGCTCCTGAAGCTCGGGCTGACGGTCACGGCCAGCGATGGCACGGCCGGCATGAAATCCAGCAATTTCGGCGTGTTCAGCCGCGGCAATGGCGGTCACTTGCAGGGCAACGGCGATTCCGAGGCTGAGTAGCTGGCGGTCGCGCCCGATGCCGCGGCAGCCGGCTTCGCCTTACGGTCTACGTGCGGCCGCGCCACGCGTAGCCTGAAAGGCGAAGCGTGGTGCCCAGGAAAGGACTCGAACCTTCACGGCCGTTAAGCCACTGGCACCTGAAGCCAGCGCGTCTACCAATTCCGCCACCTGGGCATGGGCGCGCTTACTACGGATCGGTCGCGCGCTTGTCAAATAGGCGCCTTGCAGGGCAAATATCCTGTACAGGGCCGATCTGATGGCGTATCGCGAATCCCCAGCAAATACGCCGATTTTTGACGAGGAAGCTGACCGCATGGCATCGAATCAGGACACGTTGGTCACGGTTTTCGGCGGCTCAGGCTTTCTGGGACGAAACGTCGTCCGCGCGCTCTGCAAGCGCGACTACCGCGTCCGGGTCGCGGTCCGGCGGCCGGAGCTGGCGGGCCATCTGCAACCGCTCGGCCGGGTCGGCCAGATCCACGCGGTGCAGGCCAATCTGCGCTACCCGGGCTCAGTAGAAGCTGCGATGCGTGATTCGCACGTCGCCATCAATCTGGTTGCCATCCTCTCCCAGAGTGGGGCCCAAACCTTCGACGCCGTGCAGGTCAAGGGCGCCGAGACGGTTGCAAAGGCCGCTGCCGCAGCCGGCGCCCGTATGGTGCACGTCTCGGCAATCGGCGCAGACGAAAACGCGACCTCGCATTACGCCCGCGCCAAGGCAGGCGGCGAAAAGGCCGTGCTCGCGGCCCTGCCGTCGGCGACCATCCTGCGGCCTTCCGTGTTGTTCGGCCCGGAGGATGAGTTCACCAACCGTTTCGCGAGCCTGGCGCGGCTATCGCCGATGCTTCCGCTGATCGGCGGCGGCACGACCCGGATGCAGCCGGCCTATGTCGCCGATGTCGCAACCGCCGTCGCTGATGCCGTCGATGGCAAGGCCAAGGCGGGCGCCACCTACGAGCTCGGCGGACCGGAAGTCCTGACCATGCGCGAGATCATGGAGCTGATCCTTTCGATCACCGATCGCAAGCGCCTGCTGCCGTCGCTGCCGTTTGGCCTCGCCAGGCTGCAATCGATGTTCCTGCAATTTGCGCGGGGGCCGTTCACGTTGACGCCGGATCAGGTCGAGCTGCTGCGCCGGGACAATGTCGTGTCCGATGCCGCGAAGGCCGCTAGCCTCACCTTCGAAGGGCTCGGGATCGCGCCGGATTCGATGGAAGCGGTGGCCCCGCAATATCTCTGGCGCTTCCGCCCCTCCGGCCAATTCCAGCGCAAGAACGCGTGAACTGTCGCAACGGCGACCATCCTCATCCTGAGGAGCCGCGCAAGCGGCGTCTCGAAGGATGGCCACGGGCCCCATGGTTCGAGACGGCGCGGAGCCTGTCATCGGGCCGCGCTTTGCGCGGACCCGGTGGCGCCTCCTCACCACGAGGGTCGACTAGAACCCCATTGCCAGCGCGACGAGACCGAGCGTGCCGACGATGACGCGCCACCACGCAAACAGCGCAAAGCCGTGACGGCCGACATAGCTCAAGAACATCTTCACAACGACGATCGCGGTGATGAACGATACCACGAAGCCGATGGCGATGATGCCGAGATGGTCCGCCGTCATCTCTGAGCGGCTCTTGTAAAAGTCATAGGCGAAGGCGCCGACCATGGTCGGGATCGCGAGGAAGAACGAGAATTCCGCCGCCGCAGGCTTATCGGCCCCCAGCAGCATCGCCGCCACGATGCTCGCACCCGAGCGCGAGACGCCGGGAATCATCGCCAGACACTGCGCCACGCCGATCCAGAGATAGGTGAGGAGCGGGAAGCGCGTCGCGTCGTGCTCATGCGGATTATGGTCGATCTGGTCGACCCAGAGCAGGATCGCGCCGCCGACGATCAGCGCAAAGCAGACGACCCAGGGATTGAATAGCACTTCCTTGATGTATTTGCCGACGAGCAGGCCGACGACCACCGCCGGCAGGAACGCGATCAGGACGCCGATGACGAAACGGCGATCATCCGCATTGGAGAACATGCCGAGCGCGATCCGCCATAATTTGGCGAAATAAAGCACGACGATGGCGAGGATCGCGCCGAGCTGGATCAGGATCGCAAAACTTTTCCAGAAATTATCTTCGCCGAGATTGAAGAAACGTTCCGCCAGCAGCAAATGGCCGGTCGAGGAGACGGGGAGAAATTCCGTGACGCCCTCGATAATGCCGAGAATCACCGCCCGTATTGCATCTGACATCATGAGCCGTTCCGTTGTGATCTGCCATTGTGATCGATTTTCGGCCGAAAAGCCGCGTTCTTCTCGCTTATTCGTCCCAAAGCCGCAATCGCAAAATGCAAAAGCGCGCCTTGTGCCCGACGTTCGCTTAGGTAGTTTGCCGCTCCTTTCGGGCATTTGAACGCTTCGTTAAGCGCCCGAGACATACTAAAAAGGTCACATGTACACGCTGTTTCACCATCCCTTCTGTCCGCATTCGCGCTTCATTCGCCTCGTGCTCGGCGAATACAGCCTCGATTTGCGTCTCGTGGAGGAACGGGTCTGGGAACGGCGCGAAGGTTTTCTGGCGCTCAATCCGGCCTGCACGACGCCGGTGCTGTTCACCGAGGGGCAGCCGGCGATCCCGACAGCGGCGATCATCGCCGAGTTCATCGACGAAACCCGCGGCACCGAGATGGCCGAGCGGAGGCTGTTGCCGACCACGATGAGCGAGCGCATCGAGGTGCGCCGGCTGATGGCGTGGTTCAACGAAAAATTCTTCGAGGAGGCCTCAAGCCCCCTGGTCACCGAGCGCATCTACAAGCGCTTCATGAGCGAGGGGGATGGCGGCGGTGCGCCATCGACGGACGTGATCCGCGCAGCGAAAACCAATGTGCGCTATCATCTGGCCTATATCGGCTGGCTGGCGCAGAAGCGCAATTATCTCGCCGGCGACCGGCTGACCTATGCGGACCTCGCCGCCGCGGCGCATCTTTCGGCGATCGACTATCTGGGCGACGTGCCATGGATCGAGGACGAGGCGGCAAAGGCATGGTACGCGCGGGTGAAATCCCGCCCGTCGTTCCGTCCGCTGCTCAGCGAGTGGCTGGCGGGCGTGCCGGCGTCGCGGACCTACGTGGACCTGGACTTCTAGGTGGAGCTGGACTTCTGAGCGGCCTCGATCTGCGCGGCGCGCTGGCGCAGGAAGCGCGCGCGCTCGGCTTCGACTGCATCGGCATCACGGCGCCGGACACGATCGCGGACGCGGCAAGACACTTCCACGAATTTCTCGAGATCGGCGCCCATGGCGACATGGATTGGCTGGCGCAGAATCCGGAGCGACGCGCCGATCCGCGCGGGCTGTGGCCGGATGTGCGCTCGGTCATCATGCTCGGCGTCAACTACGGCCCCGATGAGGATCCGCTCGCGATCCTCAGGCAGCGTTCGCGCGGCGCGATCTCGGTCTATGCGCAGGGCGATGATTATCACGACGTGATCAAGAAGCGGCTGAAGGCTCTCGCACGATGGCTGGTCGCGACGGTACCGAGCGAGGTGAAAGTCTTCGTCGATACCGCGGCCGTGATGGAAAAGCCGCTGGCGCAGGCTTGCGGTGTCGGCTGGCAGGGCAAGCACACCAACCTCGTCTCGCGCGAGTTCGGCTCGTGGCTGTTTCTCGGCGCGATCTTCACCACGCTCGAGCTGCCGCGCGATGGGGCAGAGATCGATCATTGCGGCTCCTGCCACGCCTGCCTCGACATCTGCCCCACGGCGGCGTTTCCGGCGCCTTACAAGCTCGATGCGCGACGTTGCATCTCCTATCTCACCATCGAAAACAAGGGACCGATCCCGCACGAATTTCGCAACGCCATCGGCAACCGCATCTATGGCTGCGACGATTGCCTTGCGGTGTGCCCCTGGAACAAGTTTGCACGAGCGGGCCGCGAGACCAAGCTTGCCGCGCGCGACGAATTGCGCGCGCCGGAATTGGCCGAGCTCGCACGGCTCGACGATGCAGCGTTCCGCACGCGCTTCACCAAGTCGCCGGTCAAGCGCATCGGCCGCGACCGCTTTATCCGCAATGTGCTGACCGCGATCGGCAATTCGGGTGAGGGCGCTTTGGCGCGCGAAGCGGAGCGCTTGCTCGCCGATGAAAGCCCGCTGGTGCGCGGGGCCGCGGTGTGGGCGCTGGCGCAGCTCATCGAACGCACGCAGTTTGATGCGTTTGCCTCGAAGGCGCTCGGCACGGAAAAGGACGCCAATGTCCGTGCGGAGTGGCGCACTGCTTATCCCTCATCCTGAGGAGCGCGAAGCGCGTCTCGAAGGATGAGGCCACCGTCGGGCCTCATGATTCTCCCGGCGATGCGAAGCATCGTCCGGAGACGGCGCTTTGCGCCTCCTCACCATGAGGGGCGAGCACCTTGATTTCATCACCCAATCCGTCATCGTGCCGCGGCCATGAACATTGCAACGACCAACCAGCCTTTCTTCACCCTCGATCGCGACGCTTTCATTCCGACGCCGGTCTGCAACGGCCCGTGGGATCCGAAATCGATGCACGGCCGTGTCGTCATCGGGCTGCTCGCGCATGTGATCGAGCAGCGCCACGGCGGCGACGAGTTCGTGCCGGCGCGGTTGACGGTCGACATGTTCCGCCTGCCCAACATCATGACGCCGATCGAGGTGAAGACGAAGCTGATCCGCGACGGATTGCGCATCCGCGTCATCGAGGCGGACTTCCTTTCCGGCGGGGTCGCGATGGCGCGCGCCTCAGGCCAGTTGTTGCGACGGACGGAAAATCCGGACGGGCAGGTGTGGTCGCCGCCGAACTGGGACGTGCCAAAGCCGTCAGACATTCCAGCGCCGACCGACCCGCGGCTCGGCATGAACGGAAAATGGACCACGCGTCCGATCTCGGGACGCATGGGATCGCTGGGGCAGCGCCGTCTCTGGATGAGCGAGGTGCGCGAGCTCGTCGAAGGCATGCCGCTGACACCGTTCGCGCGCGTGGCACTCGCCGCCGATTTCGCCAGCCCCTTTGCCAACGCCGGCGAAAAGGGCCTCGGCTTCATCAACAGCGACGTCACGCTCTATCTGCACCGCCTGCCGGTGACCAACTGGATCGGCTTCGACGTGGTGAACCACCACGCCACCGAAGGCATCTGCATCGGCGAATGCTGGCTCTATGACGAAGAGGGTGCGATCGGCACTTCCACTGTCGCCGCCCTCGCGCAGCGTAAGCCGGTGACGAACGTGCCGCCGCCGTAGCTCTCCCCGTCGTCATTGCGAGCGAAGCAAAGCAATCCATCTATCCGCTCGCGGCGCGATGGATTGCTTCGTCGCTTCGCTCCTCGCAATGACGGGGGTGGTTACTTGAGATGCCTTGCCATCTCCGGCCGCGCTTTCAATGCGGCGCCCTGCTTGGCAACGATCTTGGCAATGCGCTCCGGCGCAAAATTCATGTCGACAAAGGCCGGCGCGGTATTGGCGACCTCGTGATACTCCGCAATGAGACCGTCGCGCAGCTTCATGATCGAGACGCCCTCGAACATCACTCGCGCACCGCCCGCTTCCGGAAGCGTCGAGCGATAGCTGAACGTGTAGCGCGCATAGAGCGTTGAGCCGTCCGAGACCGGCGCATGCATGTCCCAGCGAAAATCATTCGCCGTGCGATAGAACCAGTCGTCGATCAGCGCCGCGATCTTTTCGCGGCCCGCGAACGCGCCGTAGAACACGTCGTGATAGACGCCGTCCTCGGTGAACAGCGCAGCGAAGGCCTTGCCATCACGACGCTCGACCGCATCGCAGAAAGAGCGGAGCATGGCAGTGACGTTCATTGGCGTTTCTCCCGGAGAAAGAGTCTAGCCGATCTCAGCCACCGCCGCGATCATCCGCGCAATGTCCTGCGGACGCGACAGGCGATGGTCGCCGTCCTGGATCATGGTCAGCACGACGTCATCGGCCGGCAGCCGGTGCACCAGGGTGAACGCGTGCTGCCATGGCACATCAGGGTCTTTCGCGCCTTGCAGGATACGGACGGGACAACCGACCTCGATAGAGCCGCCGAGCAACAGATGTTGCCGGCCTTCCTCGATCAGCGCGCGCGTGATCGGGTAGGGCGAGCCGTCGCCATATTCCGAGGGCCGCATCCAGACACCCTTGCTCTCAATCTCCGCACGGATTTCGGGTGAAAATCCCTTCCACATCAGCTCCTCGGTGAAGTCGGGGGCAGGGGCGATCAGCACCAGGCCCGCCAGCGACGCGCCCATCGATCGCCTGATGACTTCGCGCGCCAGCAGAAGCGCCATCCAACCGCCCATGGAGGAACCGATCACGACCTGCGGGCCACGGCAGAACTGCTCGAACACCGCGGCGCACTCTTCCAGCCAGCGGCCGATGGTGCCGTCGATGAACTCGCCGCCGGATTCGCCATGGCCGGAATAGTCGAAGCGCACGCAGGCGCGGCCGTGCTCGGCCGCCCAGGCATCCAGTGCCAGCGCCTTGGTGCCTTTCATGTCCGAATTGAAACCGCCGAGCCAGAGCAGCCCGGGCGTGGTGCCGGGGCGCGCGCGCACGGCGATCCGGCGCATGGCGCTGCCCTGACCGACCTCGATAAGGGTGGGGTCGGCCGGGACGGGAGGAAAATCGGTCATGGATATCGCTCCAACGCGGCCCCGTGCGGGCCGGATCATCCGCCGGCGGAAACCGCCCGTTGACCTAAGGCATTCCGTCACCTTGCGAAAGCCGCGCACGGTGGCTATGTCGCTGCCGTGACCGAAATGCCTCGCATTTGTCGGTTTTCTTGCGCAACCTGCGACTGCGCTTGCTCGTAGCCGCGTATTGCTTCAAAATATCGCCCTTCCGTTCACTACATTGGAGAAGACCCCATTCGCCGTCCGAATAGAGCCCCGCCCGCTGCCGCCAAAGACGGGCCGCGCGTCAATGATGATATCCGTAATGCGCAGATCCAGCTGATCGATCAGACCGGCCTGAACCATGGCACGGTCGAGACCATGATGGCCATCAGGATGGCCATGGAAGCGGGCATGGATCTGGTGGAAATTTCGCCGAACAATAATCCTCCCGTCTGCAAGATTATGGACTACGGGAAGTACAAATACTCGGCGCAGAAGAAGGCGGCCGAAGCCCGCAAGAAGCAGAAGGTGGTCGAGATCAAGGAGATCAAACTCCGCCCGATGATCGACGATCACGACTATGACGTGAAAATGCGCGCCATGCAGCGCTTCTTCGAGGAAGGCGACAAGGTCAAGATCACCTTGCGTTACCGCGGCCGCGAAATGGCACACCAGGAGATCGGCACCAAGCTGCTCGACAAGGTGAAGGCCGACGTCGCCGAGTTCGCGAAGGTCGAGCAGGACGCCAGGTTCGAAGGCCGCCAGGTCGTGATGGTACTGGCGCCGCGCTAGGCTCTGTATTCCACAGAATCAAATCGGCCCGTCAGGCTGCCTGGCGGGCCGATTTTTTTAAGCGATCAGGAGCGCGTCGCCTGCCAGGTGCCGCTGCAATTGTCACCCTGGATCACGCCGCGCCAGGAGCCCGCGCCGGAGGTGCCGGCGAGCCGGCCGCCGCCAGCCGCACGGGAGGCGCCGACCGAGACCTGCACGGCGACGGCACCTGCACGATTGACGGAACCAGAAACCCTGCCGCCACCGGCCGACGTCACCCGGCTGCCGGTCACGGTGAAGGGCACACTGTAACCGGAGCTGCAAGTGCCGCGTGTGGTGGCGAACGTGACGTTCCAGACGCCGTCATAGGAGCCGCCAGCCATCCTCCTGGCATCGGCGGCGCCGGGGAGGGCGACCGTAGCAACAAGGGCGGCGGCCGCCAGGATCGAGCGAAAGCGGAAAGAGGGGGCAATTTTTGCTGAAATGGTCATGTTCAACCTGTTCCGGTGATGCAGGGGAATCGAGCAGTTCGTCACCGTAGCAGCGGTCGTGGTTCACCCATTTGACATTGCCAATTCAGCCTTCCTCTGGCATAGCCCGGATCTTAATCGCCCGGCTGATCAAGGGCTGCCGTGGCGATTTCCGTGTGGGTATTCTGCCTTTTGGCGAAAACCTGCGCACTTTCAACGCTCTAACGAGCATTTTAGCCGCCGAACGCCCCCTCCGGGGCGGCTTTGCGTTGCGGCCATTAGGAGAGCCAAATGCCCAAGCTGAAGACCAAGTCAGGCGCCAAAAAGCGCTTCAAGGTGACTGCCACCGGCAAAGTGATGCACGCCCAGCGCGGTAAGCGCCACGGCATGATCAAGCGGACCAAGAAGCAAATTCGCCAGCTCCGCGGCACCCGCGTGCTGTTCAAGACGGACGGCGACAACGTCAAGAAATACTTCCTGCCGAACGCCTGATCGCGTCGCGTCCGCTGAACCATC
>Ga0210410_10001119_pt1 | contig 25839 bp, 20 predicted proteins | sample IncBWC4MmetaG_FD_161058 | JGI IMG/M metagenome (GOLD analysis project Ga0210410, IMG submission 161058) | Forest soil microbial communities from Barre Woods Harvard Forest LTER site, Petersham, Massachusetts, United States - Inc-BW-C-4-M | ecosystem: Environmental > Terrestrial > Soil >... | reverse complement strand
AGTACGACCGCACGTTCCGGCTGGGCACGACGAGCGTTGAAGCCACCGATGAAAAGGGTTGGGCCGTGTCGGTGACGCCCAGCGGCGGATGGACTCCCGCGGTGATTGCGGGCCACACCGGCGTGGTCTTGAGCCAGCGCATGCAGAGCTTCGTACTCGATGCATCGGAGAACCCTTTCAATGTACTTGAGCCCGGCAAGCGTCCGCGAGCCACGCTCACGCCGACCCTGGCACTGAAGGACGGCAAACCGTTTCTCGTTTTTTCCGTACAAGGCGGCGACACGCAAGATCAAAACCTGCTGCAGTTCTTTCTCAACGTGGTCGAGTTCGGCATGACGCCGCAGGAAGCCACCGAGGCCGCCAACATCACCAGCTACCAGATGCGCGACTCATTCGGGGCGCATGAGTCCATACCCGGCCGCCTCACGGTGAACACCGCGACGCCGACCTGGGTGCGCCAGGAACTTCAGCGCATGGGCTACAAGCTGGACTTTGTGGAACGAAGTTCAGGTCCGATCAACGCCATCGAGCTCGACAGCGCGCACGGCACGATGTGGGGCGGCTCGAGCAACCACGGCGAGGACTACGGTATCGGTTGGTGAATCGAAGCATTGGTTACCGATGCGCGGCCAGCGTAAACGTACTGTTCAAAATGGAGTGACCCGCCCGTAACTGCGCAGGCCAACAGCGCGCGAAGTCCTTCCGGCATAGCCCAGCTCGCGCCGCGCGGCAGCATCATTGACGCTGAACTCTCGACCGATCATGCGCATCATCGAACGCGATACCGGCGGGTCGCCCGCTTTGCGCGTGATGGCCCAGAGAGCGTCCATCAAACGACCCAGAGTCAAGGCGAGCCAGTACGGGATCGAACGCAATTTCTCGATAGACAGGCCCTGAACGCTTGCGAGCGAAGCGACGAATTCGCGGAAAGTCTGCTTTTCCGAATCGGTGATGAAGTAGGCGCGGCCACCCTCGCCGCGTTCCAATGCACATTGAATGGCTTCGATGACATTGTCCACATGGCAGGTGGCAAACGCATAGTCTCCTCGGTCGATGAATGCGAACTGCCCAGAGTTGATTGCCTGTGGGAGCGCACGGCTGAATGGGTCGCCTGGCCCCCAAAGTGCCGGTGGGCGCAGTGCGAGGGTGCGGAAACCAAGCTTGTTGGCCGCCAACACGATTGGCTCGGCCCGTGCCTTGCTTGCCAGGTAGCCGGAAAAGTGGTTCGGGAACGTCGGTGCACTCTCGTCTTGATTACGTGCAGGGGTACCTGGATCGTCCATGACGATTCCCGCCGCGCTGATGTGGACGAAGGTCCTTGCTCCGGCTTTCTCGGCCGACGCCAGAAGCTTGGCAGTGCCCTCTACATTAGTCTTGAAGAACGGCTCCCGGGGGCCGGAGAACCGAAACAGCGCTGCTGCGTGCACGACGGCGTCCACCGAAGGCAACGATAGCGGCATCTCATTTTCCAGATCCCCATCGACGGGGAATGCGCCCAATGCTCGAAGTTTCGCGTGGGAAGACGCCGAGCGCGCGAGGGCAAACACTTGATCGCCATTCTCGACTAGTTTCGGGATCAGGCGGCCTCCGAGAAGACCTGTACCTCCGGTGACCAGAATTCTCATGATGATCAGCCTTTCGATGCAGTCGTGAGGATGGCTTGCATGGCGTTGTCGCGGATGTCCTTAAGGACGACGGGAGCAGGCATCGCCGTCTTGCGTAGTTGAGCCGTCACGAAGAGCAGAGAAGCGGCGTTCGCAGAGGCCCATAGCAGATCGGCCGCCGCCGCTACGGCGAGCGCGAGCCGTCCATCGGCGGCGATGGCCGCAATGCGTTCGATTAACAGCGCGAAAGCTTGCTCGGCAGCGGGTATCTGGGCGCCACTGAGGACGCGACTCATCATTGCCGCATAGAGTCGGGGCCGCGCCGCGGCGAAGCGAACGTAGTCGTCCCAGCCCTCGCGCAGGGCCGTTACGGGGTCGAGGGCTCGCACTGCCGCCTTCTTGCTTTCGAGGAACTGCGAGAACGCTTCTGTCATGGCCGCGCTTAATAGGCCGTCGGCGCTGCCGTAATGGTGGTAGAGCGTGGGCGCAGTGACCTTCGCCAGGGCGCATACGGCACGCGTCGAAAACTGAGCCTCTCCTTCGTCCTCAAGAACTTTGAGTGCGGCGGTAAGCAAGGTTGCGCGTGTATTCATACCTCCAGTATAGCGGTGCTATAGGCAATTGTATAGCGCCGCTATAGGATTTCAAATTGCCCGCAGCGCCGTTGCGATGGGCAGGCGCGCGGCGCGAATGGCAGGAAACAGGCCGCCGACGAGACCAATGACGATGGATGCGGCAATGCCGACCAACGCCAGGCGCAGCGTCACCGTGATGTCGAATACCAGTTGCGCGCTCGCAGATCCTTGAGTGGTGCTGACTGTGTGGCCATTGAAGAATAGCCATGCCTCAAACGCACCCAGGGCCCCACCCGCCGCGGCCAACAACAGCGCTTCAACCAATACCGATACCACCATCGCCGTTGACCCGAAACCAATCGCGCGCAGGGTCGCAATCTCAACAGCGCGAGAGCTGACCGCTGCGTACATCGTGTTCAACGCGCCAAAAACGGCGCCCACTCCCATGATGCCGCCGACCACGTACACCAGTATCGACAGCAGTTTGCTGACGGCCTTCGATTGCCGTGCGAAGTAGTCGCGCTCGCGAGTGACGTCCACGCGCACCGCCGGATTCGCGCTCATGGAATCCGCCAGCCGCACGAGCGAGTCGGGTGAGTCAAGCAACGCCGTAATACTCGCGTACGTCGAGCCGTTGTCGGATGACATCACCGTATCGGCATCGGCAAACAATTCCGACTCATGCGCATCGCCGTTGCTCGCAAAGGTTCCCACCACGGTCCAGATTGCGGTCCGTGCAACGACGCGGTCGCCGACTCCGAGGCCCTTGAGTTGGGCTTGCGCCGCTTTGCCGACGATCAGTTCATTGACCGATCGCCGAAACATTCTTCCTTCAATGAGCATTACTTCCGGGCGAACCTTGGGCGCCTGCGGGCCGATGCCACGCAGCAGCACGGTCGCCTCGGAACCATCGTCGCGCTTGGACAACTTGAGCAAACGCAGGGGTTCCGCGGACAACAGGGGCTTTCCGTCCCGGTCGTGTTTGATTCCCGGGGCATCCATCACGGTTTGTACGGCCGCTCGCGTCAGCGCGCTGCCCGATTCGGAGGCCGAGCCGTTGCGCAGAATAATGGCGCGATCATCACGCCCGGAGCCTTGCAGGGTCTTTGCCATGCCGCTCGCCATCGCCAACAGCGACACTAAAACGGCCACGACTCCGGCGCTGCCAATGATGACGACCATGGAAGTGCTCCGTCTGCGGGGCAGACTGCTCAAGTTCATGGCGGTCACGGAACTCACCTGCGAGACGATGCCCATACGTTTCTCCTACCTGCCCGCCAAGGCATCAACGATGTTGATTCGCGTCGATCGCCACGCCGGCAGCGATCCGCTTACCAGCGCCAGCAGGACCGCCAAACTCACGCCCATTTCGATCACGACCGGCGGCAGCGACAGCGGGCCGAGCACTGAGGAAATGAGGCCAAATGCGATTTGCGCCAAACCCAGTCCGATCAACGCCGCAAGCACACACAAGACGAATGCTTCCGAGAAAATCAGCGCCAGAACCGCGCGGTCCGGGAAACCCAGCGTTTTCAGCAGCGCGAATTCGGGAATGCGCTCGCGCACCGACTGCATCATGGTATTGCCGGTCAAGAACAACAGGGTGAACAGAGCCGCACTCACAATGGAATTGGCGATCAAGTTGATGTCGCCCACCTGTTTCATCTGCGATTGTGCAAATACCTGCTCCGTCTGCGTCGTCGTTTCAAACGGCGAGTTCGCAAAGAGCGCATCGATCGAGGCGGCGATTTCCGATCCGCGCCGAGGATCGGCGACGCTCACGACGAAAAACAGAACGCTGCCGGTGCCGAATGCGCGCGCGGCATCGAGGTACTCGTAGTTGACGTAGAACGCAGGGAATGAGCCCGCGTCATAAGCAGAAATGTCCATGATGCCGACCACGTCGACGGGGTAGACATCGCTACCCTCGCGGTTGGTCCAGATCGAGGTGCGAAGGGGAACCCGGTCGCCGATTTTCCATCCGTACTTCGCCGCGATCTCGGTTCCAATAATCGCCCCGGTGCGGGTACGCTCGAGGGCTTCGACCTGCTCCTCGGATACTTTGATCTTCGGGTAAACGATGAACTGCGTCGCCGCATCGACCGCAAATACCGGCAGGCTGTTCTGGGCGTTTTGATAGAAACCCCCAAAATAACTCCAGTGGGTGACGGCCTGCACGCCCGGTACCGACCTGATCTTCTCCAGGTAAGCCAGGGGCAAGCCGTCGTTCATGTTGAGGCGGCTTTGAACATAGAGCCGCTCGGCATTCAGGCTTCGGAAGACATGGTTCATACCCTGATTGATGCCCTGCAAAAGCCCAAACAACAGAAACGCGACGACAATCGAGAGCATCGTGAGTATGGTGCGCACCTTCTTGCGCCACAGTCCGGCCCAGACCAGGCTTAGGTATTTCATGCCGCAGTCGCAATGCTGTTCACCAGGCGGCCCTTATCCATGCGAACCTGGCGCGTGGCATGATCGGCGGCGAGGGGATCGTGCGTGACCATGATGATGGTCTTGCCCTGATCGCGGTTGAGCATTTGCAGCAGCTGCAGTATCCCTTCGGCGCTTTCGCGGTCCAAATCGCCGGTCGGCTCGTCGCACACGAAAAGGGCGGCGTCAGCGACCAGCGCCCGTGCAATCGATACGCGCTGTTGCTGACCGCCGGACAGTTCGCTCGGTTTGTGTTCGGCTCGATCGGCCAGTCCCACCAATTGCAGCGCAGCGGCAACGCGTTGCTTGCGCTGCGGGCCGCTCAATGGCGTGAGCAGCAGCGGCACCTCGACATTACGCGCCGCCGACAGCACGGGCAGCAGATTGTAGAATTGAAACACGAAGCCGATGTTGCGGGCGCGCCAGACCGATAACCGGCCCCGGGACAGCTTATCGATGCGTTCGCCGGCGACTTCGATTTCTCCCGCACTCGGCGCGTCGAGGCCGGCGATCAGGTTCAGCAAGGTGGTCTTTCCCGAACCAGAAGGTCCCATGATGGAGACAAACTCGCCTTTGTCGATGTTGAGACTCAAGCTGTGCAGAACCTCGACCTTTTGGAGGCCGCGGCTGTAGGTCTTGGCGATCCTGTTGAGGCGAACTGCGGGGGTCATACGACTTCCTTTTGGCCTGGTGTTGGGCCAAAAGGTAGCGATCTTTACGAACCTGGGTCGCGTCGAAAACGCCAAGCGCTGGTCGATTTTAGAAATCGACGCTAGTTTTCAAGATTCGGTGCGAGATTCTCGGTAGGAGGAATCGAGGTTTTGCCGCGTGCCTGGGCTCGATATGCCGACGGCGTCATCCCTTTGGCATCCCGGAAGGCCCGATTGAAGGGATTGATCGAGTTATAGCCGACGGTGAGCGCGATGGTGAGAATGGGCAGCGAGTTCTTAGGGTCAGACAACATGGCGGAGGCGTCGGCGATCCGATAGTGGTGCAACAGTGCGTTGAAGTTGCGATACCCAAGTTGCTCATGGATGACCTTGCGCAATCGATACTCCGGCATGCCCAATACTGCGGCGAGCGAAGCGACCGTCAGCTCGCCATCTCGATATAGCCGCTGCTGGGTAAATGCCTCCTGCATGGCCGCAATCGCCGGCTCGCGCGCGCCCCCTGCCGGGACGCTGGCCGCCTCGGCTGCCTCGGGCATCTTTTCACCGCGAAAAGGATCGACGTAAAACGGTTCACCCGATCGAAACAAAAGCAGCGCCGCCACCGACAAGCCGGTCTGGAAAATCGATAACGCAATGTGCACGTAAAACGTCGCGATGCTCTCCCAGGGCATGAACACTCGTTCCAGCAAAATCGCAGCGAACGTGAACGTGCCGACGATGATCAAGAAAATCAACCGCAATCGCCGGCGCGCCTCCACCAGATCCGCCCGCCACCCCCGTAGCATCCAATAGAGCGCCAATCCGACGAACAACAGCTGCAACAATGCGGGCGCCACCTGAAGAACATCATATTGCGAGGCAGTCTCCCCGACGCTACGCAGCGCATTGACCGCTTCCATCAAGACCTGCAATGCAAAGGCGCCGATCAGCCAGCGAGGAAATCTGGACTCGTCCTGAAATAGAGAAAAGCACAGCAGCATCAACAGGCCGGATGTCAGATTGCGCGCGATGTGAAATGGGAATCGCAGCAAGCCAACGTGCAGCTGATAGGCGTCGGGAATCCAGTATGCATAGTCCTGCCGGGCGAGCACGACGGCACAGGCCGAGTTGAAGCAGATCAACGCCAAAAACCGCGCGTTCAGCTGTTTCGGACCGGTGATCAGCACACGCAACCCCAGCAATAGGATCGAAAAAACTCCGATCACATCGATGGCGAAAAACAGCGACTGCGCGGACATGAGATTTCAGTGCGCCGTATTGGCCGCCAGTTCCTTGGGATCCAATACCCGCCCGTTGAGGATCACCTTGACGATTCCGGCATAGGCCTCGATGGTCTGCGTCGGGTCCTGTTGCAGCAGCAATAAATTGGCACGCTTTCCCACCTGTACGCTGCCGATGTCGCGATCGAGTTTCAGTGCCCGTGCGTTGGTCAGCGTGGCGGACCTGAAGATCTGCGCCGGCGTTTCGCCGGCAGCTTTGAGCCAATGCATTTCCAGCCACTCATTGAGGCCCGGCGGATTGGCGTAAGTCGGCGAGCTCGGCGTATCCGAGCCAAACAAGATACGCCCGCCGCGCGCGATCATGTACGCCGTCGTCTGCTTGCCGCGATCGATGACCGTGAAAAATCTCTGGTTGACGGTGCGCTCGAGCTCGTCGGTGCTGTTGTCGGCGCCGTTCGGTTCCTGCGCCATCTCCGCACGAAACCACTGCCCCTCGGGCGACCGATACCAATCAATCAGACCCGCCGGCAAAACGCGCGCCAGCCGCGGATCGGACAGGAACGAGGTGCTGAAGAGGTCGGTGAGGCCATGAAGGACCTGCATCGTCGGCTGCCAGCCAATGTTATGCGTGATCTCCTCGTCCAAGAGCTTTTTGATGCCCGGCGTAAGCGCGCTGGTCCGGGATTGATCCTGATTCCAATTCCACAATCCATGCGCCAGCACATCAACGCCCGCATCGAGCCCGAATTTCTGAGCCTCCTCGGAATTGGCGTGCATCAGTACGGGCAATCCTGCCGCATGCGCGGCCTTCACCAGTGCGCGGATCGTTTCGACCTTCGGCACCGGCAGATCCGTGACTCCGCCGAAACCGCGCTCAAAGAAGGTCTTCACGCAGATCGCGCCATCGGCCTTCATTCTCGAGATAACCGCCTGCGGCGTGTGCAGGGCCGGATCAATTCCCGCGGGCGCCTGGCTGCCGGACCCGATCAGCATATAGGGCCAGTGCTGATAGCGCTGCGGCTTCGGTTCATAGTTCATCGAATAGCCATCCATCAGTGCGGCGCCGCCACAGAAGTAGGTGTCCGGAACCGTGCTGTGGCTCTTCCAGCGCGCCATCTCCTGCGGCGTCGAGATCAGATCAACCAGCGACGTGAAGCCGGACAACAGGTAGCTGCGCGGAATTTGATCCCGCGCGGCTCTGGCGATATCCGGATGCGCAGCTTCCTGCTCAGGTGTCATACCTGGAATCGCGCCCAAGTGCACGTGGCTGTCGATCAAGCCGGGAGTCAAAAACAGTCCCGTACCGTCGATCGTTATCATGTCCTTGGTGGGCGCGGCAGGGGCACCGCCGGCTGTCGAGACTGCAACGATGCGGCCTGCGTGCACGCGTACCAGAGCGTCACGCATGGCGCTGTCTCTTTCAGGAGAAACAATGGTGGCGTGCTCGATCTGAAGGTCTGCTGCGCACACGGCAGCCGGCAACGCCGCAAGCACCAGCCATACAAGCGATACCCGCGATAACTTTGGCGGCACGATATTTCTCCTAGAGGCTCCTGCCGTCGACCTTTTTTACCCTGAGCGCGTCCACGTCGATGCCATCCACGCATCGGACATTGATGGCCGCCAATTTTGCGCCGGTCTTCGGGTGCGTGCCCATTGCGAATGACTGAATGCCGCAGGTTGAGCAGAATTGGTGCTCGATCATGTGTTTGTTGAACTCGAACTTTGTCAGGTCGGCGCCGCCGGAGAGAAGCATGAATTGGCTTGCCGGCGCGAACGCCAGCAAGGAACCCAGCCGTCCACATCGCGAGCAGTTGCACGCGAGGACCTCACCGATGTCCATTTGAACTTCGTAGCGCACTTTGCCGCACTGACAGCCGCCGGAATAAGTCTGCGTCATGGCTTGATCCCCCTGCATCCGTATACGAGCTCGGTTGGAAAGTCTACCCCAGTGCGATGCGAAGGTGCCTCGTTCTGTTAAATCCCGCGAAGTGTGACGGATTTCATCGGGATGGCGCGGTTCTGCTCAAGGCTTTGCGCTGAGATTGGGATGTACGCCTAAATTCGCAAGTCCTCGTTTGGCTAAGGTGGGTGCATCGCTCAACGAGCAACGACGCGAGCATATGTCAACCGACGCTTCAAGCAACGGGCTTTTGGCGACTGACCCTAAGAGGCGCATTTTCGCGCGACGCGCGAACCGCCTCTGGATACCGGCGGTTTTCGTCGCCCTGTTATTCGGGCTTTGCGGACCGAGTCCCGCTCAATACGTCGCGCTCCCTCAGCGCGCAGATGCCATTCTCATCGTCAAACACGAGCGGAAACTCTACTTGCTGCGCGAGAATCTTCCGCTGCGCAGCTATCGCATCGCGCTGGGCTTGAGTCCCACCGGTGCCAAGGAACGCGAATGGGACTTTCGCACGCCTGAAGGCAACTACATCATCGATTTCCGCCAGGAGCACAGCCATTACTTCAAGGCTCTGCACATTTCCTATCCAAGCCCCGAGGACTTGAAACGATCCTCCGCGCTGCACCTATCCCCGGGCAGGGATATCTTTATTCACGGCGAGCCCAATCAACCGACCAAGCCCGTCGCGTATTACAAAACACGCGATTGGACCAATGGCTGCGTTGCACTGTCCGATGAGGATTTGCAAGACGTCTGGAATCTGACCGCGGGCAAGACGCGCGTTGAGATCGTGCCGTAAGCCGAGGTGGGCCGCCGCCGGCGTCAGCGGCGCGCCCCGACCATTAGAAAGTAAAGCGTACACCCACTGTCGGATTCATGTCGGTGGTGTGAAACACGTAGCCATTCGCAAGGCCGCCGTGCACGCCGGTGTACATCATGCCGGCATAGGTATCGAAGTGTTTGGTCAATCGCCAAACGGCGTCGAACGAAAAAGCATCCAGAGTGCCGCTACAGGTGCCGGCCACCGCCGTGGAACAGCCCGCATCGGCACCGGTTCCATAGGAATTCTGCTTGTTACCGTAGTATGCCGCGGTGAGTTCGATGTTGGGCGTGACGGCGTATTTCACGCCCGCCCAATAGACTTGCAAAATCTTGTTGTTGGGGAAGGCGGCATTGTTGACGAACGCGAGTACGTAACCACCAATGTTGTTATAGCCGACCGGCAGCGGCGTCGTCGGGTTGGCAAAACTGATGTGCTCGTAGCCCGCGAAGATTTTAGGCGCACCAAAGTTGTAGAGGGCCATGATGCTAAAACTGGTGTTGTCGGAAATCGTTGCGGCCAGTGAGTTGCTCGACGAGTAGCCCAGGCCCGGCAACAGGGCTACTTGGGCCGCACTTAGGGACGCTGCGCCGATGGCATCATTTCTCTTTACATAGTAGGCATCCACCGATGCGCCCGCGTATTCGCCGCCGACATTCACTTGGAAAACCGAATCGGTCAGTCCATTACCGGTGTTGGGCTTGAACAGGGCGCCAAAATGCGCAACGCCGGCGTATGTGGCCACATATTTCAACGTTCCATCGAGACGGCGATCCTCCGTGTCGCCGGCCCCTGCAGTGGTCCCGGAGAGGCCAATCAACGAAAAAGCCTGAGAGGCGTAGTTAGGGTCGTACTTGGCAATGCCGTCCGCAAGCAATGTGTTCTGGCGGCCAAATGTGAATGTTCCATACAGCTTGGAGCTGATGCCCACATAGGATTGCTGAAAGGCTTGCCCCGCCACGCTGGAATCCAGATTGGTGTTCTGCGTACCGGAAGCCACACTCCGGCCGTTGTTCTGCGTCAAGGACTTCAGCGCATCGCTGATCTGGCCGGACTGCGGATTGAAAAACGTTTCCAGTTTGAACACGGCCGACCATCCGCCGCCAATTGGCTCCAGGCCCTGCAAGCCGATCCGGGACTGGCTGAGGTTGCTCGGCGTAATGCCCGTCACGGAGTGGTTGCTGTTTTTTTGCACGATATCGGCGCTGCCGGCAGGGTAGTAATCGCTGATCGGCGCGCCGTGCGTCTGATATTGCAGACCGAGGTCGACGGTGCCGTATAGCGTGATGCCGTGGAAGGTAAGCCAGTCATCGGCCGGCGGCGTCGCCGTAGCTCCGGTGGTTTGGCCCTGTGCGGCGCCTGTTGCGGCCAGCAACGCACACAATAAAAAGCCATTGCGGCAGGTCGTGTATCCGTTCTTCACAGCTGTGCACCCCTCGAGAAAATCCACACTGAATGCAAAATCGGTTCAGCGGAAATTTTGGGGAGGAACGGTTACGTATCGATTTCGCAGAGGCGGGCGCGTATTTCAATCGAAACGCAATCGAGAACAGCCGTTGTGCGGTGCGCGCTGCGAGTTCAGCCGCAGCCCTTGATCACGGGAACGGCCTAGCGGCCTCCGGCGACATCCAATATGGCGCCCGTTGTATACGAGGCGCGGTCGCTCAACAGCCAAACGATTGCCTCGGCCACCTCCCTAGGATGGCCCGCGCGGCCCATCGGTGTGCCGGTGCCGAGACGTGACGCCCGGTCCGGTTGGCCGCCGCTGGCATGAATATCGGTTTCGATGAGCCCCGGCCGCACGGCGTTGACCCGCACTCCCTGGTGCCCCAGTTCCTTGGCCAAGCCGATCGTCAATGTGTCGATGGCGCCTTTCGATCCCGCATAGTCGACATATTCGAAGGGCGATCCCAATCGACTGGCCGCCGAGGAGACGAGAACAATGGAGCCGCCGTGGCCACCGTGATCCTTCGACAAGCGTCGAGCGCTCTCCCTGGCGCAAAGATATGCGCCATAGACATTGACCTCAAACATGCGCTTGAGCCGGGCACCATCCATGTCCGCGAGCGACATGGCGGGTGCGACGATACCCGCGTTGACCACAACCCCATCGAGCCCACCGAGCTGCGATTCAGCCGCATCGAACACGGAAACAACATCAGCCTCAATGGCGACATCGCCCCGCAGAGTGGTCGCCCGGCCGCCGGCGACTCGAACCTCACCGGCGGTCTCATCGGCAGCTGCCGAGTCGCGCACATAATTGAGCGCAACGCTCCAGCCTTCCCGGGCACACAAGAGCGCCGTGGCCCGGCCGATGCCGCGTGTGCCGCCGGTTATAAGAATTGTTTTCATTCTTGCGGTGGTTCCTGCGTCTGAAGTTCAGAGATAATATTACGCCGCGCAAGGCGCACCAAAATGATCCAATTGCGGCCGGAGGGATAGATGCGAATTTCGAGTATCGATCATGTGCAACTGGCGATGCCGGCCGGCGGCGAAGATCTCGCGCGCGCTTTCTACGGTGGCGCGCTGGGAATTGAAGAAGTGCCCAAGCCTGCCCATCTGGCGAAGCGCGGCGGCTGTTGGTTTGAGCGTGAGGATCTGAAAATTCACCTGGGCGTGGAGGCGGACTTCCGGCCGGCGCGGAAAGCTCACGTGGCCTTGCTGGTTGCCGATCTGCCTGAGCTTGAAGAGAAGCTCAGGGCCGCAGGCTATGCGCTGAACGAAGATGCGCCTCTGGAAGGCTATCATCGTATCTATGTCGACGATCCGTTCGGCAATCGCATCGAGTTGATGGAGCCGAAATAGGGGCAGCGTCCCTCACTCTGGGCCCTGCGCGGCGTCATATTATTGGGTGTGCGCCGCACCGCAAAAACATGCGTGAACTGCGTCGAAGTCCTGGCAATCGCATGTATCAACGGCGGATTCGGTCGAATAGCATCTTCCCCAGCAGCGCCTAAACCTTAAGCGTTGAGGTGATTCGCTGCCTTGGAGCCAAAGATGTCGCGCGGGCAAAACCCGTTGGTATTGATGATGGCGCTTTCGTTGCCCGGCGCGGCTCACGCGTTGGGGTTGGGAGAGATCCATGTGAACTCCGCTCTCAACGAGCCGCTTGCGGCAGAAATCGACATCGTCGGCGCGACGGCGGAAGAACTATCCAGCCTGACCGCGTCGATTGCCAATAGGGATACATTTCTGCGATTCGGAGCCGAACGTCCGGCTTTTCTCGCGTCGGCCACGTTCAAGGTTTCGCACGATGTGACGGGCAGGCCCGTGTTGGTCATCCGTTCGACCGACTCGTTCACCGAGCCTGTCGTCAATCTGCTGGTTGATCTTCGCTGGCACAATGGCGAAGTCATTCGCCAATATTCTCTGCTGCTTGATCCAGCCGGCTTCCCTGCCGCGACTCAAGTGGCCGCGGCCGCGCCTTCGCCCGTGGTTCCGCTTGTGACGCCAGCGCTGCCGCCGGCTGCTGCGGTGACCAACACTTTGGCAGCTGCCGCCACTCCGATCGCTTCTCCCGACGTGACGGCGTCTCCGGCAGCGAGAACGACGCGCGCCACGACTCATGTAAAGATCGGCGCGAAAGCAACGCTGCGTGGTGTCGCCTGGCGCGTCGGCGCGCGTTCCGATTCCGATCTCAAGAAAACGATGTTGGCTATTTTCCGTGCCAATCCGAACGCATTCGAGGGCAATATAAATCGCCTGCGTCTGGGTGCCGTGCTGACGATTCCGTCGGCCGCAGACATCTCAACCATATCCAAGGAAGATGCCGGCCGCGAAATTCATGCACAGATGACGGCCTGGCGTTCCGCACCACAGAGAGCGCGCGCCGTGGCTGCGCCCGCGCAAGCAATGCCTGCACTCGCGCAAGCAATGCCTGCGACTGCGCCTGCCGCCGATGCAATCAAGGCGGGCGGAGATGCGGCGGAAGCAGCGGCGCTCAATCTGCGCGTCCAGTCCCTCGAACATGGGCTGCACGACATACAAGGCCAGTTGGAACGTGAGAACGACAAATTGCTGCGCCTGCTGGCCCAGGTCAAGTACGCCGAAGCGGCGGTCAAGCTTCCGGTCGCGGCCCCCGCTCCGCGCCACTGGTTGCTGCCGTCGTTAGTCGGAGGCTTGGGTCTGCTGGCAGGCGCTTTTGGCGCGATGCTCCTCAAGCTGCGTCGCCGCGCGATGCCGAAGATCAGCGCCGGCGGGGCCCAGGCCGTCAGCGCGCCGATGGTGGATGAAACCTCCAAGGCGGCCACGAATCTGGTCGCCGAGGAGCCGGCGCCGAGCGAAACGCTGCACACCATGCCGCGGCCCATATGGCAAGACTCGATTGAATTGAGCGCAGCGCGGAAGTCCGCGCGCGTTGAGCAAGAGGCGAAGGCCGGCGAACAAATTTCTGCTGCCGTGAATGCTGAGGTGGCTGCTCAGCCCAAGCCCGCGTCCACCGTCATCGAGGATGAACTGCGGGCGGCTCTCGAAGACACGCTGAATCTTGCCGGCGAGACCGCAGTTCTTGTGGCCGAGATCGCTGCGGCGGCCGGCGATACGGCGAACATGCCTGCCGCCACGGTCAGCCTGAATGCGCGTGCGCTGCAGGCCGAAGCCGCTGCCGAGGCCGACGCTGCCGACCGCGCTGCCATTGCCGACCCCGCTGCCATTGGCGACGATGCCGCAACGGTCATGGTCAGTGCCGAGGCGCTGCGCGTCGACACGACCAACCTGGATTACAACCTTATGGATCTCGATCTGACGGCTCAGCACGTGCAAATGCCGAGCGCGCTGCACGAGCGCGTGGTCGCCAAAGAGCGGCGCACCAATCTGGTCGATGTTCTCAAGAAGGCAGTCGAACGTGAACCCGACCGCTGCGATTTGCGCATGAAGTTGCTGGAAACCTATTACGCCGCCGCTGCCGCCAATCGCCAGGCGTTTCTCGAAGTGGTACAAAAGCTCGCGCGCGACCGGGACCACCTGGGCGAAGGCGAATGGGACAAGATCGCCTTCATGGGCAGGCAGATCGCGGCGGATACCGCCTTGTTTTCCTCAGACTCGGAAGCCGCGGACGACAACGAATTGGCCGATTGCGCCTGAAGTCCTGAGACTTCGTACGCGGGGTCGCCGTCATCGGAGCCCGCGCACGCGCGTATCACCTCCCACAGCGACCCGGCGGTAGACTCCGATATTAGTAAGCGCTCTGCCAAGGGCATCCTTGGATTGCGTGGTTATGGTCATGACGGCGCCGGTTTGGTCGATCTCACGGCGACTGGATGCGACAACGCGAAAAGCTCGCATGTAGGTCGCATCCACGATTCGGGGCCCGAAGCGTGTCAATGCGACCGGCAGCATCAATCCAGAGCTCCCGGATACAGTGACGGGTATGCCATCGTAATCGGCCTGATATTCGCAGTCGCTGCTCCTTCCATCCCTTTCTACCGCATGCGAGCGATAGTGAACCCGTGCGCCATCGGTGGCGATGATGATGGTCATCTCTCGCGGCGGGTCGCCCGATTCGTAGTGTGATTGGCTCATGTCCAATCTCCATGTCCCATCGAAGGGATCCGTCTCGCCGATCGCAAAGGCGGTCCCCGCAACCATCCACAACACCATCCAAATCGGCAAGCGCACAGTTCGTCCCCTCGTTTGAATCAAAGTGAACGAAGAAAATCCAACACCGCCTGCTTGTCCGGGTTCGCGAGGGCGTCGAACCGTCGCACTACCGCGTTTGCTTCCGACGGTTCATAGCTCTCGGCGGCGGAGTCGCGAGCCGGATTGTCCCCGCCCCGTGAATGACTGGCAGAGAAATGATCATTGATGGCCACCAAGAGATTGTCGGTGCGGCCATCGTGAAGAAAGAACAGGCGCTGCCCCAGTCCCCACAGCGGCGTGGTTCGAAACTCATCCGGGCCGGCATTGCCCTGGACGATGTTGTCGGCCAGCGTCGCACCCATGTGATGGACCAAGAGATCGGAATAAAGATTGACGGTTCTGCCCCGCAACGCGACCACCTTGGGTCCAATCTCTTGAGCGGGGGTATGCGGCGAGGCTTGCCCCGGCGTCTTGAAGGACGGCGTATGGCACATGGCGCAGCCGACGGTCTCGAACAATTCCTTGCCGTGCGCAGCCGATGCACTCATTGGCGCGGGTTCCGGCGCATCGACGAAGCGCATGAACATGGTGAACATGAGCCAGGCGGGCATGATCTTCAGCGGGTCGTCGTAGAGAGCCTGCTCCGTTCTTGGCACGTCGAAAGGCTCGTAAGCGACATTGCAGTCTTCATCTTCGCTGCGAGATGCGGGAAACAAGTCGTTTGAAATGCCCATCTCAACGTTGTATGCCTCACCGGCAAACATCGTGATCGACGCATTTTGGGCCTTCCAACCAAAGCGGCTGACGGTGCCGTTATTCCCAACTCGATTCACGTGTCCGCTGATTCCGAGAGCGGACTTCTCGGCACGATTGGCGTTCATGTTTGCAACGATGGCTCGGTCTTGAATGGATTCGATCAAACCAAGACCGAAGAGCTGCAATGGGATCCGAAAGGCCATGTTGCGTCGCTCGGCTGCCTCTCTGAAATCCGGCTGCTTCAGTGTGCAGTTGGGCGCGTCCGATCGCCCCTGCACTGTGAATAGACTGTGCACGCCTCCATCCCGCAACCCGTCTTGCTGATATTTGAAGCGCACCTCCCGAAACGCTCCATTCGGTTCCTCGAACTCAGGCACGGTGTTGGTTCCGCCCAGACGAGTTGCGATGACGTGAGCGGGATTTGACTTCGGGGAACTGCCTCCGATCTGCGGTTGTGAGTGGCAGATGAAACATTGGTCCGCGTTGAATACCGGCCCCATTCCTGCGGAATTGACCAAGCTGGTCGGCGAGAACGGATTGGTGGGACTGGGGTCGATCGGCAGGACATTTTGGGGCTGCTGCGCGCACGTATCGCAGGTGCCTTCCAACTCGGACACGCGCAGCAGACTCTCATTGAATAGGGCGGCCTCGTTCAAGGTCAACTTGGAAATCGGCTTTGGAATCGGAGAGGCCGGGTTGGGCCGTGGTCCGGGGTCATGCGCTGCAAGAGAGCCGCCGTCCGCCCATGCAAGCGTCGAAAACGCGCCTGCGACCACGAGGATTAGAGCAATTGCACCGGGCGCCGAGGCGAAGTGCGACTGGTTGTTGTGATGGCACACCATTGGAGGTCCCCCTGGCTAAATGCTGATTTGATCATCCCACTTAGCGTTACGGATAAATGCGGCCAAAACGGCCATGAGGGCCGGGCTTTTCGACAGCGGACGTCAATGAGTGCGCGCGGCTTCCAAAATGTTTCGCATGGAATAGTTGCCCTCGTGGCAGGCGCCCTCGAACATCCTCTCCTTTGAACGCAGCAAATGCGTCTCGCCGGTCCAGGATCGAGTGTAATAAGTCGGATCGCTGACGCTAAATACGTAGTTCAATTCATGAGCCGATACGCGCGAGAACCGCTCAATCACAGTGGTCTGAGGTGAAACCAGGAAGAGGTGTCGGGAGTTCATGCGAACGGCGCTGTGGGGTGCAAAATACCTTGTTTCCACGACCAGCGTGTCCTTCTCCCACCAGCCTATGGAATCTCCGAGCCACGAGGTAATCGCCGGCGGCGAGTGCATCGAGTTCATGCGAACCATGCGCGCATCGTGGCTGACTTCCGACATGATGACGGTGGTGTCCGGCGTTTGCACAAACTGATAGAAGTTGCCCTCAGCGTTGGGCTGCATCGGCGGCGCGCCATTCGAACCCAAACAACGCTCGAGCGGAGGACGCTGTTCCGGATTGTCATACGCATCGAGCATTGCGCGTCGCAGCGCCACGGGTTTCTCCTTGTACGCCTCATTCCATGGAATTCTCCCGTCGTCTGGATCGATTATCTGAGAGCTGCGCAATTCGCCGCGAATCGGCTCGAACGAGCGATCTTCAAGAGCCCGGCCAGGATCGTCGGGCTGATTGGGACCGCCCGCGGGAACCAAGTACTGTGCCTTGAGCCTTGCCGCATCCGTCGCGGTGATCGTCAATTGAGTGAATTCCTGCGGGCGTTCCAACGGCGTGAGATTGGAATTCTTCCAAATGCCTTGAATGTCGATATGCCCGTCCGGCAAACGGGGCGCGCGATAGGTCCTGTGTTTTTGGGCGGCGTGAGCCGGATCGCACAGCGCAAGTAGGACGAGACATATGGTGATGCGCGAATTCAAGGCGAGTACCCCGGTTTTCTGTCATCCCCTCAGGTACTACGCATTCGCCAGGAAAAAACGGCCACGCCCACAGGGCCAATTCAAATCCTTGCCACCCGCAGGCGCTTCGCGCAAGATCTTAGAGACTAAGCTTGCCGTGATTGATGGGCGCACGGGAGGAGGGGCGATCATACGTATCACGCCAGATCAATGGCCCACACTCTCGAGCCTTCTGGATGAAGCCTTCGACTTGCCGCCGGCGGCGCGCGATCAATGGCTCGCTCAACTCGCGCCAGCGCATCTTCCTTTTCGGCCAGTATTGCGCGATCTGCTCGCCAAGCACGCTGCCGTGGAAACCGACGACTTTCTCAATACGCTGCCCAAGTTCACGGCCGCAGGCAACGATCTCCACCGCACGACGCCGGCGGGTTTCGAATCGGGCGCCATCATTGGGCCTTATCAACTCGTGCGAGAGCTCGGACGCGGTGGCATGGGAGAAGTCTGGCTCGCCATACGCAACGACGGTGCACTGAACCGAGCCGTTGCACTCAAGCTGCCTCACGCACACCTGCTGTCGGGTGCGCTGCGTCAGCGCTTCGAGCGCGAGCGCGACATCCTGGCGGCTCTGTCGCATCCGCACATTGCACCACTCTACGATGCCGGCGTCAGCGAGGGCGGCCACCCTTATTTGGCGATGGAATGGATCGACGGCGTGCCCATTACGCTCTATTGCCGCCAGGCGCGGCTGCCGATCGAAGCGCGTCTCGAGCTGTTCAAACAGGTGCTCGACGCGGTCCGCTATGCGCACGAGCGATTCATCGCGCATCGCGATCTGAAGCCCTCCAACGTCCTGGTCACGCCGGACGGGCAGGTGAAGCTGCTGGACTTCGGCATCGCCAAACTGCTGAGCGGCGACAGCGGCGGCGCGTCGACCGAACTGACGCAGCTGGGCGGACGCGTGGCCACACCCGACTACGCCGCACCCGAGCAGATCGCCGGCCAGCCGGTCACCACCGCGGTGGATCTCTACGCGCTGGGTGTGGTGCTGTTTGAATTGCTGAGCGGTGTCCGGCCGTTCGATGCTGCGCGCGGCGTCAACGTGTCGTCGAGCAACGCGCCGCTCGCCTCACAACGGGTCACGGAAGCAGAAGCGGAGTTGATTGGGGGCATCAAGGCGGCCCAGCTGCGCAAAGCCCTGCAGGGCGATCTGGATGCAATCATGGCCAAGGCGCTGGAGAGCGATCCGGCGCAACGCTATCGCTCAGCCGCAGCTTTCGCCGATGATGTGCAGCGTACTCAGCGCCACGAACCCATCTCGGCACGGCACATCGGCCGGCTGATGCTGGCGAGGAAGTTCGTGCGCCGCCATCGCCTGGCGACCGCTCTCACAGCGGGTCTCGTCGCCGCGCTGCTGGTCGGGACTGCGGGTGTCGGCTGGGAAGCGTTGCGCGCGCAACGCGAGGCCCGCCGGGCGCACGACGAAGCGCAGCGCGCCGAAAGCGAGGCCAGGCGGCAAAAGGCAACCAAGGACTTTCTGATCGGCGTGTTCAAGGCCAGTGATCCGCGCATCGCCTCGGACAAACCGCGCGGCACGATTACAGCCAAAGAGCTGCTTGATGTGAGTTCCGACAAGATCGAGAAGCTATTTGCGAATGATCCGGAGACTGAAATCGAGCTCTTGGGGCTCACGGCCGACATCTATGGGGAGTTGGATGAAAACGAACGCTTCGGAGTCTTGAATCAGAAGCAGATCGACCAGGCGCGCCTGCTGTACGGTGACTCGAGTGCCGTGGTCGTCGAAGCTCTTCTCAAGAAAGCGGACGATGCCAACACGCGCGGGGACTACGCCGAGGCTCTGAAGGAACTCGAACGGATTGACGCTCTGATCAAGCGGGGCGGGCTGGAGGGTTCCGTGCAGCGTGCCTACTCGCTTTTCATCAGAGGCATCGCGCTCACACCCGACGCGTCGTCCCAACCCGAGCGGTTGCGTGCATTCGAACAGGCCGGCGCGATCTACGCAGCCGTAGCTCCGCATGATCCCCGCTATTCGTTTGTGTTGAGCAGTATTGGCGGGATCTATCACGGACGAAGTGATTATCGCCGCGCGGCCGAGTACACCAAGCAAAGCATTGCAGTCGCGGAAAGCGTACCCGACCGGGATGATGGGGCACTGTCGTTGAATTACTCCAATCTCGGAAAGGATCTGTCATACGACGGCGACTTCGAAGGTGCCGTCCGAGCGTACGAACACGCGGCGCAACTCGCAAAGGACACCTACGGCGTCCATTCAGCGTATTACTGGACAGTGGCCGGAAATTACGCCCAGACCCTGCATCTGCGCGGCGACCGCGAACGGTCCATGGAGATGTTTAACGCTCTAATGCAGGTGCTTCCCGCGGAATCGGCGCAATACCACAATGCTTTCGAGCAGAATTCTGCCGCCCGCGTTCGGGAGACTTACGGTCAGTGTTTGCTCGCCGAAGGGAGGCCGCGTTTGGCGCTACGCGAGTTCGAAGCGGCCGAGCGTGGGTATCAAGCGGCGCCCACTTATTTTTACGATCTCAGCACCGCGCAAGGCGAGATCGGCGCCGCTGATGATCGTCTGGGCCGGGCGGCGCTGGCCAAGCGCCTGCTCAAAATCGGACTCGACGAATACGTGAAGGCCTTTCCTGCGGACAACCCCGGAGTCCTGCGGCAAAGATTTGTTTGGGGGACGTTTGAGCTGGAGCATTCCGATCCTGACGGCGCAGCAACGCAGTTCCGAGAGATCCTAAGCCAGGGTCACGATCGGAAGCTTGCCCCGATTGCGCTCGCCTATGGCGGATTGGCGCGGCTGGCCATCTCCCGCCACGATTCGGCGGCGGCGCTTTCCGCCAGCAGCCGTGCAATCGAAGTGTTTGATAATCTCACGGGGCCGCGCGATGTCCGCATGGGTCCGAAGCTGTGGCGCATCCGAGCCGAAGGCCTGCTTCAGTCCGGGGACGCACAAGCGGCGCTTCAGCTGGCACAGCGTGCCCTCGACGCCGATCGGCGCTACGACGACCCCGCGAGCCCGGATATAGCCGAAGCGGAAGCGACGCTCAGTGCGGCGAAGGCGGCGATCACCGCAAGCGGCAAGCAACCGTGATCGAACGGGAGATGCGGACACGGCGCCCGATGGTGATAACACGCCGTACACCGGTCTCGAATCGGGTTCCCAATGATGTGTTGCTTGTCGCTCTGAACAGCTGCAAGCTCCCGGGATGGGAGAATTCACGCGACTTCTGGAGGCTGCGCGTAACGGCCAATCCGGTGCCATCGACCAGATCGTTGCGCTTACTTACCAGGAGCTCCGCGAGCTAGCGCACCAGCGTCTGCGGCGGACCCCACAAATCACACTGCTCGAGACCGGCGCGCTCGTGAACGAGTGCTATCTGCGGCTCGTGAAGGTCGGTGAACTCAACGCGGGTGATCGAGCCCATTTTCTCGGATACGCGGCCCGCGTCATGCGTTCAATCGTCGTGGATTTTGCGCGCGAACGGCTCGCACAGCGTCGCGGTGGCAATGCGCCGCACCTCGCGGTCGACACTGATATCGCAGATCCTGCGGCTCCCGCGGAAGAAGAGGTCGTTCGCGTCGATGAGGCACTGCAGGAACTCGCTCGATTAGACGAGCGCTTAGCCCAAGTAGTCGAAATGAAATACTTTGGCGGACTCAAGAGCGACGAGATAGCCGCGGTACTCGGCATTGCCGAGCGCAGCGTACGCAGGGATTGGCAAAAAGCGCGCGTGCTGCTGCACCAAGAGCTCAAGCCCTGAGCCCTCACGGAATCGCATCCGAGGTTCGGTATGGTCATTTCATCGCAGCCCGCGCAGGCGTCGCGCTCTGCGAGGCACTTCAGCGCATCGACGCTGCTCCGGCAACCGCATGCGTCGTGCGTTTTGGAAAACACTGGTTTATCCTTCCCTATGCTTGTGACACGGAGCCCGGTGGCAAACTCCTCGGTGTTCCAATTGAAACCACAATATTGCGAGGGCAACTGGTTGAAGGATCATGGCTCGCGTACTTCTCGTTGAGGACGACCCTGCGCTGTCGCGCGGCATCATCGCGCTGTTAAAGGCGGCCGGGCATGCTGCGGATAGTGCCAAGGACGGCGAAACGGCGCTGTATTTGATGAATTCCGAGCCGTCCAGCCTGGTGATCCTGGACATCGGATTGCCTGACATGTCTGGATTCGAGGTCATCAAGCGGCTGCGAGCCCATGGCTGCAAGACACCCATTCTGGTGTTGACCGCCCGCGACAATATCGCCGACCGCGTCAAAGGCTTGGACCTCGGCGCTGACGATTATCTTCTGAAGCCCTTCAACGCCAGCGAGTTGGCCGCGCGCGTGCGGGCGCTCCTGCGCCGTGATCATGGAGATCCGAGCCCCGTGCTTGTGATCGGCAATCTGACGATTGATCGAACCCACGCCACGGCGGAAGTAGCGGGACGGCCGTTGCAACTGCGCCGACGTGAATGGGCGGTACTCGATAGACTGACAGCGAAAGCCGGCGAAGTAGTCTCCAAAGAACGGCTGATCGCCGAGGTTTTTAGTTTGGAAGATGAAGTGGCGCCGAACGCGCTGGAAGTGCACATAGCGCGGCTGCGCAGAAAGCTCGAACCGGACGGCCCGGCGATAAAGACCATGCGCGGTCTGGGCTACATGCTCAAGGCCTCGTGACCGCGGGCGTGCCCTTCACGCATGTTCAAATCCTCGATAACAAAGTTCCTGATCGCATCATTGGGCGCTCTGATGATCGGTCTGCTCGTGGCCGCGTTAATCCTGGCCGCGCAGGCCTGGTCCCGTTACGAATTGGCCGGCCGCATCGCCCGTCTTACCCGCACTGATCGCACGCTGTTCAATGCGCTGCTGACGGTGCGCGCGCAGGTCCCGAAGATCAGCACTTCCCTGATTTCTCAAGACGACCCGTCTCCGGTGATCGATGCCGCGCGCCGCAGCGCATCCAGTACGGTTACGAACGCGCTTCGGGCGTTGCTGGCCATCGACATCGCAAATCACGGCGAACTGGCCGCCGCCATACGGTCTGCTTGGCAGAAAGTGGAAGCGCTGCAAAGCACAGTGGATGATCAAGTGTCGCGGCCGCGCAGCACGCGCAATTTGCATGATATCGACGGTTGGCGCGAGGCCATTCATGGCACGATCGACGCGCTCAATACCGCCTCCGCGGCAGTCGGCAACACGGTGCGGATCGGCGATCCGCTGATTGCCGAAATGGTGCAGGTGCGCCGTACGGCATGGACAATTCGCGACCGTTACGGCCTGCAATGCTCGCAGTTGCGCCCGAATGTCGAAATCAGTGCGCCGCTGAACGCTGCGCTGCTCGACGTGTGGTTCGGCAACCGCGCGGTCTACACGGCGGCGTGGCACACGTTGGATGAGTTCTTGTTGCGCCCCGGCGTTTCGACTGCCACGCAACAACGAATCGACGTCGCACGCAACCAAACGCAATTGGCACAGGCCAAAGTAGACGCCATTGTCGCAAAATTCGACAATTCCGGCCGGCCGGCTGTAGGCAGCGCGGAGTGGACGGCCCTCTGCGATGGACCCTTCGACGCCATTCTCGCCATCGCTCAGCAAGCCCAAGATGAAGCAAACTCGCACGCGGAAGCCATGCGTGCCGCCGCGTCTCGCATGCTGTTGGTGTCGGGGCTGGGACTGATTGCGGTGATCGCCTTCGGTGTTTTTGCGGTCGTCAATGTGCAGCGCCGGCTGGCGCGTCCGATGAAGCTGTTGATTGGCACCATCGCGCGCTTCAGCCGCCGCGAATTCGACGAAGCCGTGCCCTCGACGGGAAGCCCTGATGAACTTGGCAGCATGGCGAAGGCGTTGGAGACCTTGCGCGCCAGCGCCCTCGAGGCAGAGCGTCTGCAGATGACCATGAGCCGCTTCACGGCCGACGCCTCGCACCAGATGAGAACGCCACTCAGTGTACTGCGCACGCACATATCTGTTCTCAGCAACATCATTCCGCCAAACAACGAGGCCTACTCCTCGCTCAGGGACATTCAGGAAGCCTCCGATCGGCTGCAGCGGTTGCTGATCCAGCTTCTCAAGTTGGCGCGCGCCGACAGCGGTCAATCGGTCGATAGCGATTCCGGCGAGATCGACCTGCGAGAAGTGATTCAGGACATCGCATCGAAGCATGTGCCCCAGGCGCTCGAGGCATCGGTAGACCTGCATTTCGAGGCCGAACAAAAGCGCTTCCCGGCCATGGCCAATCCCATCATGATCAGTGAAATCTTCGCCAACCTCATCGACAACGCCATCCGTTACAACGACGCGGGCGGCAGCGTCGTGGTCAGGCTCTTCGATCATGACGGCAAACCGGTGGTTGACGTGGAAGACGACGGTCCTGGCATACCGGATGCCGAACTCGACAAGGTCTTCACGCGCTTTTACCGCATGAACCGAGATCAGAGCCGCGTGGGCAGCGGCCTGGGACTCGCCATCGTACGATCCTTCGCCGCCTCCTTGAATGCGGACATCAAAATGAGCAAGGCAAGCGGCCCCCGAGGGCTGCGTGTGCGTATAGCCTTCGCCTGATCCCGCGTTTCGCCTGCGCTGAAAGGTTCCTGAAAGCTGTAGGCGCCCATGATGTGGCCATTGATGCCTGGCGACCATGGCCAAGAGCGTCAATCGTCTCGAATAACTATGTTGGGGGAGCATATGGAAAACAAGCACATTGAGGCTGAATCCGCACGCGCGTCATTCGCATTTTTGAGCAGGCCGCCAGCCTTCATCGCGGCGGCGTTCATCGGAGTCGCCGTGGCTTGCGCGGCCGCTTCGGCCGCGCCGGCCGACACGCCGCCCACCCCGGCCGTTGCGGCGGAAAAAACCGAGAATCTCGAAGCGATTGTGGTCACGGGATCGCGGATTTCGCGCCGCGATTATCAGTCCGACAGTCCCATCGTCACGATCGATCAGTCGGCTCTGCAGGCCGCGGGCCAGCCCACGTTGGATAGGGCCATCGGCGAAATGCCGCAGTTCGCCGCGGCTCAAGGCATGAGCGAAGTCGGAGACGTCCAAGGAGCTACCGGTTTTGCCGGCGGCCAAGCCTACGGTGACCTGCGCGGACTGGGGCCGAACCGGGCGCTGATTCTCATGGATGGAAGGCGTTTGATGTCGTCGAACCCAAACGGGTCGGTCGACCTCAATACCATTCCCATGTCGATGATCGACAACGTCGAAATCATCACGGGGGGCGCTTCATCGACCTATGGATCCGATGCCATCGCCGGCGTGCTGAATTTCAAGCTTCGCCCGAACTTCAGCGGCGCAGAGTTGAACTATCAGCACGGCGAGACCACTGCGGGTGATGGTGCGAATGAACATGTCAGCGCACTGCTCGGCGGCAACTTCGCCGACAGCCGCGGCAACCTGGTTCTGGCAATCGAATATACCGAGCGAGGCGTCGTGCACGGCGCCGACCGGCCATTCTTCGCCAATATTCGGCAACTCGCGCGGCCGCCGGAAGGAATCCTGCCTGCGGGAACCTTTGGCACAGCGCCCACCATCGGCGCAGTCAACAGCGTGCTTGCAGGCTATCCGGGCACGACGCCGATCGCCGGAAGCGGAGCGTATAACGGTTCGCTGGGCGTCAATACCGATGGCACGATTTTCACGGACCTCGCCGCGCCCAACTGCGTGCAGAATTACAAGGGAGTGGGCACCCAGAAAGGCGTGAACATCAGTCCGAACTGCCAACAGGCGGAAGTTGCCCTGGGCCAGTACTTCGCGATTCAAGTGCCGCTCACGAAGTACAACATTTTCGCTCGCAGCACTTACAAGATCAGCGACGACGTCTCCGCCTACACGCAATTCAACTTCATGGAATCCACCGCGCGCGACGAGACCGCGGGAGGGTCCACCGGCCCGGGCAAGGAGCTGCTCATCCCGCTGAATAATCCCTTCGTCGTGAACAACGCCGGACTTCAGACAATTCTCGCTTCGCGGCCTGCAGACCCGGCCAATCCGACGGCCCTGACGCAGCCGCTGACGCTGACCAAGCTCTTGAGCGCCAGCGGCGATCGCATTCAATCATTCAAGTACGACGTATTTCAAGCAGTCGTGGGTTTGAAGGGCGACATTCCCATCAGCGGGCCGGATCTGACTTGGGATGTGTACGGATCCTACGGCCGCACGTTGTTCAATAATCTGCAGCAGAACGATTCCAGCAAGAGCGCGTTCGCTGCGATTCTCAACGGCACGGCAAACTATCAGGGCGCCACCGGCAATTGTGTCGGATTCGCCTGGAACCCACTGGGCAGCAATCCTTTGAGTCCGGGCTGCGCTGAATTTGCAACGCGCGAGAACAACAACGTCAACGAGATGACGCAGAAAAACCTCGAGGCTACCCTGCAGGGAAAGATCGTGACATTGCCGGCA
>Ga0210410_10001118_pt1 | contig 25868 bp, 23 predicted proteins | sample IncBWC4MmetaG_FD_161058 | JGI IMG/M metagenome (GOLD analysis project Ga0210410, IMG submission 161058) | Forest soil microbial communities from Barre Woods Harvard Forest LTER site, Petersham, Massachusetts, United States - Inc-BW-C-4-M | ecosystem: Environmental > Terrestrial > Soil >... | reverse complement strand
CGAAAAATGTTCCCGTCCCTTTTCGCGATTATCTTGGAACCGTCCGCTTCGACTGGGCGCAATCCTCCAGCGCGCATTGGTTTCTTCGCGCATCGGCCGACAATTACACGACACGGAACGCATTCGTGCAGCAGGGAGCTTTGCCTTCCACTGGCGCAACCGCGCACAACAATTACTTGAATTTGGTCCTCGGCAATCAATTCTCCTTTAGCCCGTCATGGTTCGGCTCGTTTGTGTTTGCCGCCAGCGGATTGCATCTGACGGCGTCGCGCAATTCCACGCTGGGTTTCGCGCTGGCCTTTCCCTTCAGCTCGACCTCCAGCACCATCTCTGGCCGGGAAACTCTTGGCGACAATCAATTCATCACGCCGATCACGGCGTTCCCGGTCTTGCGCAATCAAGAGAAATACCAACTGCGCTACGACGTCAGCCATGCTTCCGGCCGCCACGCTCCCCGCTTCGGAGTCAATTTTATTCACGAGCCGGTTTTGAGCGGAGCCCTGACGGCGAATCAGGAAACGCTGGTCTCGCTTCCGCAGGATCCTACGTTCTATCTGGCCAATCCCGCGCAGTTCACTGCGGACATCGCCGCGGGAAGCACGACAACTCCTGCCAGTGACGGGAGCTTTTCGCAAAATGTCCAGCGTCTCGGTTTGTACGCCGAGGATTCCTGGCGCTTCGGTCCGCGGCTCACTGTGAACTATGGCCTGCGTTACGACACAACCTTTGGGTTATTCACCGCTTCCGGCCGCGATCAATCGCAAAACCCTATCTTCGCCACGCTGACCGCTCTACGGATTCCATTGGTTTCCGGCGTGCCGCACGATTATCGGCGGGCGTTCGCTCCTCGCGTGGGTATTGCTTACTCGCCTACGGATTCCGGCAAGACTGTCATTCGTGCCGGCTTCGGCCTCTATTTCAACGACCTTGCGCAAAATGGCTGGGTCAGCGCCCTGCAAGCGGTGAATACCGCGCCTGGGTCTTGCATCGTTGCGTTTCCCGTTCCCGATCCGGGATGCATTCCCGGCGCGGCCAGCGGAGGCGCGGGAGCGATCATCGATCCCAATTACAAGACGCCCTACGCGCTGCACGCGACCGCCGGCGTCCAGCACGCTTTTACTTCCAACTGGATCCTCAGTGCGGATTTCACTCTCGAAACCGGCATGCACGGTTACCGGCGCTATCAATACCAGTCCGGCTTCACCATCAACACGCCGCTCGCCGCGGTGCCGCAGGATTCCGCCGATCAAATGAATGTGGTACCCAATGTGGCCGTCTTCCGCTCAGACAATCGCTCCAGCTACAAAGCCTTGTCGCTGCACTTGCAGGGAAATGTTTCGCGACGGTTCAGTCTCGTCGCCAATTACACTTTGTCCAGCGCCAAAACCTGGGGTTGCGTACTCGGCGAGCTTTTTGACTATGTGAACGGCGTTTGCAATCCTCTGAACGCGTTTGGCAAGGGCGATTACGGCCCTTCCGGAGAAGACGTCACGCATCGCGCGGTAATCGCGGGAACGTTTTATGCTCCCCGCGGATTCCAGCTTACGCTGCTTTCGCAGGCCGAAAGTGCGCGACCCATAACGCTGGTGACCCCGGCGGAGATCAACGGTCTTGGCGATCCCGCCGACAATCGTGCCGTGGTCAACGGAGTTCAGACCTCGCTCGATCAATTTCGCGGGACGCCTTATTTGCAAACCGACCTACGGGTCACCCGGCCGTTCACGTTTCACGAACGCTGGTCGATTGCGCCGTTCATCGAATTCTTTAATCTCTTCAACCGCAATAATCCCGGCGCAAACTACGTCGCTGACATCAGTGCTTTGCCCACGCCCGTCAACAGTCTCAACAACGTCACCGCGCTCTGCCCCACGCCTGCGTGCTCGGTGCCCATCACCAGCGGCAAACAGTTGCTCGTCCCCGCCGGCGCCCTCGGCGACTTCTTCGGCCCCGGCACTACCGTCGGCATCCCCTTCGCGGCGCAAATTGGCGTCCGCCTAACGTTCTGAAGGATTTGTGCTCGGAATTGGGAAGCACGTGACCTGCCGCAGACCAATTACAATCCGCCGTTCCGCCCTGTTATCCTTGAAGGGCGAATTCAAGGGTACGAATTATGTTTGAGAACCTGACAGAGAAGCTGCAACGCACGTTCAAGAACCTGCGCGGGCAGGGGAAGCTCACCGACGAGCACCTGGACGCCGCACTCGCCGAAATTCGAGAAGCGCTGCTCGAAGGCGACGTCAACGTCGGCGTGGCCGACGAGCTGCTCGCCAACATCCGCGCAAAGTCCATCGGTAGCGAAGTCATGCTGCAGCTTTCGCCCGACCAGCAAGTCGTCAAGGTTGTGCGCGACGAGCTGGCCGCCATGCTTGGCAAACACGCCAAGCCGCTCTTCGCATCGCGCCCGCCTTCGGTCTGGATGATTGTGGGTCTGCAAGGCTCCGGCAAAACCACAACGACCGGCAAGCTCGCCAAATGGCTCACGGAACATGGGCATCGCCCGCTCGTGGTTTCCACCGACGTTTATCGTCCCGCGGCGCGCGAGCAGCTTGCGCAGGTTGCCAAAGCTGTTGGCACCGCGATCTGGCCGGGAACGGGCACGAACAAGCCGCTCGAAATCGTCAAAGGCGCCATCAAGGAAGCCAAGCTTTCCGCCAGCGACGTCGTCCTGGTCGACACTGCCGGCCGCCTGCACATCGACGACGAATTGATGAACGAGCTCGGCCATCTGAAAAAGGAATTGCAGCCGAGCGAGATTCTGTTCATCGCAGATTCCATGATCGGCCAGGACGCCGTGCGCTCCGCTGGAGAGTTTCACAAGCGCCTTGGCCTTACCGGGGTCATCCTGACCAAGCTCGACGGCGACGCCCGTGGCGGCGCGGCGCTCTCCATCGGCAAAGTCACCGGCGCTCCGGTGAAATTCGTGGGTCTCGGCGAAAAATACGATGCCCTGGAAGGTTTTTATCCCGAGCGCATCGTCTCGCGTGTCCTCGGCATGGGCGACATCATGTCGCTCATCGAGCGCGCCGAGCAGTCCGTCGACAAAAAAGCCGCCGCCGAGCTGGAGCGCAAGCTCCGCCACGAAGGTTTTACGCTGGAAGATTTTCGCGATCAGCTCAAGCAGATTCGCAAGATGGGCCCGCTCGAACAGCTTGTCGACATGCTGCCGAAGATGGGCCCGCTCGGCAATCTGCCGAAGGACGCCAAAGTCGACGAAGGCAAGCTTAAGCAGGTCGAAGCCATCATCAACTCCATGACCAACCAGGAGCGCCGCGACCACTCCGTCATCGACGGCAAGCGCCGCAAGCGCATTGCAGCCGGCAGCGGCACAAGCGTCCAGGACGTCAACCAGGTCATCAAACAATACATGCAAATGCGCCAGATGATGAAACAGTACGGCGCCCTCGCTGCGCGCAGTAAAATGAAGGGGCTTAGCAAACTTTCGGGTTAACATGAAAAAGAAAAATGACAAGAGTAAATCGGTGAACGAACTACGGCGCAAAACCAGGAATCAACTGACGAAGAGCGTGAATTGGAAATCGAGCTCGGCCGGCAAATAATGCGGAAACATAGAGGTACGCTTGAAGCCCTGGCGAAAGAGGGGCACGGCGAGAAAGAGCCAGCCTAAGTCTGGGCTCGAATCGCCAATGACGTGGTGTTCATCCTGCCGTAACACAGTTACGGTAAGTCTTGGCATCCCGAGATAAACTTATGACGCGAACTGCGCTAGACGATCCTCGCTACTATTTCAACCGCCATGTGCAGTGGCTTGAATTCAATCGCCGCGTCTTGGAAGAAGCTCGCGACATCGGCAACCCTCTCCTTGAGCGCGTCAAGTTTCTGGCTATCACAGCGAACAATCTCGATGAATTCGTCGAGGTGCGCGTCGCCAGCTTTCTTCAGCGCATCGAGCACGGTTCGCGCGAAACCGGTCCCGATGGCCTGACCGCCGAGCAGGAACTCGAAAAAGTGTCCGCCGCGATGCACACCTTTGTCCGGGACCAGGACAAGTGCTGGAACGACGAACTCCTTCCGGCGCTGGCGAAGCATTCCATTCGCGTGCTCTCGATGGATGAACTCGAACCGAAAGCCCTACAGGCGGCCAAAACTTTCTACGACCGCCGTGTGTATCCCATGCTCACGCCGGTAACGGTCGATCCCTCGCACCCTTTTCCGCATGTTCTTAATAAGGCGTTGTGCATCGCTTTTCTGCTGCGGCGCAGGCGCGGCGGAAATGGCAAACCCTATTTCGGCGTGCTGACTGTTCCTCGTGCGCTCCCGCGCCTGTTGCGCGTTCCGGCCGCGAACGGGGGCATCCACTATGTGTTTTTGCAGGACATTATTGCCACGCATGTCGCGAAGCTTTACCGCGGATACGAAATTCTGGCTTCCGCGCCGTTCCGCATCACGCGCAACAGCAATCTTTACCTCGAGGAGGAAGAAACGCGCAGCCTGCTCGATGCCGTCGATTCGCAGGTAACGCAGCGTCGCAAGGGCGAAGCAGTGCGGCTGGAAATCGGAGCAGCCGCGCATCCCGAAATTGTCGACCACCTGGTTTCCACGTTTGAACTCGATGAATCCCTGGTTTTCCGCGTCAACGGGCCGGTCAATCTTCAGCGCTTGTTCCAGCTTTACGACGAGACGCCGCGACCGGATCTGAAGTATCCCCCGTTTGTGCAGCGGCAGGTTCGCGTCGGCCACGATGCCGATTCCATGTTCGAATCCATCCGCCGCAAGGACGTTCTTCTTCATCACCCGTACGATTGCTACGATACAGTGGTGCATTTTCTGCAAACCGCGGCGCACGATCCTCGGGTGCTTTCCATAAAGCAAACTCTGTACCGCACGAATTCTGATTCTCCAATCGCCCGGGCGCTTCTGGAAGCCGCGGGCAAGAAGGAAGTCACCGTCGTGGTGGAGCTCAAAGCCAGCTTCGATGAAGCCACCAACATCCGCTGGGCGCGCAGTTTCGAAGACGCCGGCGTGCAAGTGTTCCACGGCGTGGCTGGTCTGAAAACACACGCGAAGCTGGCCCTCATCGTGCGGCACGATCCCGACGGCAAGATTCGCCGCTACGCGCATCTCGGCACCGGAAACTACAATCCTTCGACCGCGCGCTACTACTCGGATCTCAGTTTGTTGACGCGCGACGACGCCATCACATCCGCTGCTCATGACGCCTTCAACTACCTTACCGCGTACGCCGAGCAGCCCAGCTATAAGCCGCTGATTGTCGCTCCGCGGGACATGGCCAAGACGTTTATCGCACTCATCGACCGTGAGGCGCGCCATGCCCGCCGCGGGCGCCCGGCCCGCATGATCGTCAAGGTCAATGCGGTCGTCGATCCGCCCATCATTCAAGCGCTGTATCGCGCTTCGCGTGCGGGTGTGGAAATCGATCTCATCGTGCGCGGCCAGTGCGCCCTTGTTCCAGGACTGCGCGGCCTTAGCAGCCGCATCCGAGTGCGCAGCATCGTGGGCCGTTTTCTGGAACATAGCCGCATTTTTTATTTCGAGAACGGGGGCAAGCCGGAGGTTTATCTTGGCAGCGCGGACTGGATGCCGCGCAACCTCTACGAACGCATCGAAGTCGTTTTCCCGCTGAAGGATCCGGTCCTTTGCGAGCGTGTCTGCACCGAGATTTTATCTTCCTATCTCGCCGACACACGCAAGGCGCGCATCCTCGGCACCGACGGAACGTATTCTCGGCCGCGGGCGGTGCGCAACGGCCATGGCTTTTCCGTCCAGGAACATCTCATGCGCCTCGCGGGGGGCGCGGTTGATTCTCCGCACGCGCACGCGTTGAGAACGCCGGCGGTCGTCTATAATCATAACGCGGTGACGCCCGGCCCCGTTCGCCCCACGGACGAAGACTCTACCCAGGACTCCTCGAATGCAGCCGTTTGATTTGGTAGTCATCGGTTCCGGCCCCGGCGGGCAGCGTGCCGCCATTCAGGGAGCCAAAGCAGGAAAGCGCGTCGCTATCATCGAAAAGCAAATCGCGGTCGGCGGCGTGTGCATCAACATCGGAACCATTCCCAGCAAGACCATGCGCGAGGCGGTCCTGCATCTTTCCGGCTTCTACAACAAGAGCTTTTACGGCGCGAACCACAACCACAATGATCCCGTGACCATGAGCGACCTGAGTTTTCGAGTGCAGCACGTCGTGGAAAACGAGGTCGGCGTCATTCAGAGCCAGCTTAAGCGCAACGGGGTGGAGCTCATTCACGGTCGAGCGCAATTCACGGATGCGCACCACATTCGCGTCGAGAACAACGATGGCTATGCGGAGATCGAAGGACAATACATCGTGGTGGCCACCGGTACCCGGCCCTCCACCAACCCTAAAGTTCCCATCAATGGCCGCAACATCATCAACAGCGACCAAATACTAAGCATGCCGCAAATTCCGAAAACGCTCATCGTCGTGGGCGGCGGCGTGATCGGCGTCGAGTACGCCTGCATGTTCGCCACCCTGGGCGTGCGCGTGATCATCGTGGAGAAGCGCCCGCGGCTGCTGGAATTTGCCGACACGGAGATGGTCGAAGCGCTGACCTACCACATGCGCGATCAGCGCGCGACGTTGCGTCTCAATGAAGAAGTCGAGAGCGTCGAGGAATTGCCCGATGGAAAAGTCGCGGCCAATCTTGCCAGCAAGAAGCGCATCATCGCCGATGCCTTGCTTTACGCTGTCGGACGTCAGGGCAATGTGGACGGATTGAATCTCGCCGCCGCGGGAGTCGATTCCGATGAACGTGGCCGAATCAAAGTGGATGCGGATTACCGCACGGCTCAACCGCACATTTTCGCGGTCGGCGACGTCATCGGATTTCCCAGTCTGGCTTCCGTTTCCATGGAGCAAGGGCGTATTTCCGCCGCGCGAGCTTTCGGCCTAAACGTACAGAGCGATCCCGCGGGATATCCTTACGGTATCTACACGATTCCGCAGATCTCGTTCATTGGCAAAACGGAAGAACAACTCACCGACGAGGATGTTCCGTACGAAGTCGGTGTGGCCTACTACCGCGAAATCGCGCGCGGGCAAATCAGCGGCCACACTGATGGCCGCCTGAAACTTTTATTTCACCGCGAAACGCTCGAACTCCTCGGCGTGCATATTTTTGGGGAAGATGCCGCCGAACTTTTGCACATCGGCCAAGCGGTATTTCTGTTGAAAGGCAAAATCACGTATTTTGTGAATACCGTCTTCAACTACCCCACGCTCGCCGAATGTTACAAGACCGCCGCGTTCAACGGCCTAAACCGCCTCGGGTAAGGAAACATTTTGCAAGAGAATCGTTACTTCTGCGCAGCGGTTTGCGTGGCGGCATTTGCCAAAAGTTCGGAAGCCGTGAAAACCGAAAAATACTTATACTTTTTGCGGAAGGCGTCGGAGCCGCCTTCTTCGCGGTCGACCAGGCTGATCACTGCAACGACCCGATAACCTTCGTTCTCGGCTGCATCGATGGCTTCCTGCGTGGCTTTTCCGGTGGTGCAAACTTCGTCGACAATCACGACGTCCTTCACGTCTTTGCCCATTCCTTCGATCTGTTTCATCCGGCCGTGTTTTTTTGCTTCCTTGCGAATCAGGAAGCCCGGCAGCGGAGCGTTCTCGATGTGGCTGACCACAGAAACAGCGGAAACCAGGGGGTCTGCTCCCATGCTCATCCCGCCGATGGCGTCGGCCTTGATTCCGTTCTTCTGCAAAAGCTCCAGCAAAACATGCCCGGTGAGGAAGGCGCCCTTGGGATCGAGGGTTGTCAGTTTGCAATCGAGGTAGTAGCTGCTCTTTTTGCCGGATGACAGGACGATGTCTCCCACCACGAGTGATTTCTCGCGGAGCAAATCCCTAAGCTCTTGGCGGTAGCTCATAAACTGGAAGTGGCAAGAATATCACACGAGTATTAGCAGGACTATCCGGCAGTCCGAAACCATCGCTCGGAAAAGTTGGACAAGAGAATCCTGGCCGTCGATTCAATGTGGAGAGAAGTCCGCCACACCAACTTCCACGACTTGGATTCTTACCTTGGGCTTTTGTTGCACCTCCGGCATCGCGGCGGAATCTTGCTTTTCCTTCCTTTGCTTCTCATCATTAGGGCTGGACTTTTCGGTCGAACTTGCTTCGGCTCCGCTTTGAGGCTGGTGAGCAAACTCATCGAGACGCGCATTGCGGCCCCACACACCATACACACGCCCGCTATACGCTGCGATGCCGCTGTAATCGCCAATGAAATTTCCCAGGGGATCGAACGCGTTCTTTGTCCAAGCGTAGTTCGCGAAAGTGTGTCCGCCATCGGTCGATCGCGCCAGCACGAAATTGCATTTGCGGTTTTCCGGGTCGGAGCGCCGGTCGTAGAAAACCAGGTTCGCGGAACCATCCACGGGATCGACGGCCATCCACTGGAAGAACTGATCCGCGCCATTGTGCAGAGGATCGGAATTCACTCGCGTGGCCTCCGACCATTGCTTCCCACCGTCCGCGGACGTGGAAACGAAGACGTCCAGGTCGCCATTGCGATAGTCGGCCCAACTGACAAACAGCCGGTTCGACCGCGGATCGATTCCGATCTGCGGGAAGCCGTTGGCGCGGGAAGTACCCGAAAGCGCGAAGTAGGAAGGCGCCGTTTTCAAGACCGCGCGTGAACGGGAGAAGCTTTGGCCGCCATCGCGCGAGGTGGCAAAAACGATTTCTGAGCCGTCGGCCCAGACGACATACAGCGTCCCGTCGGGGCCGACCGCACCGGTGAATCCTTCCACTGCTCCGGTATCGTCGCGCGGCAGTCCTTCATGTGTGCTGATCTCCTGCGGCTTCGACCACGTCGCGCCGCCATCTACGGAGCGCGAGAAAAGAATCAGGGATTTTGTCAGCGTGAATTCGGTCCATCCTACATAGAGGTTTCCCGCAAAACGCGAATGAGGGTGGTCGTCGGCCACGATGTAGGGCTTGTCCTCGAACGGAATGCCCGGTTCGGTTTTTTGCGCGATAACGGTGGAGGCGTTTTCGTCCCACGTTTTGCCGCCATCCGCCGAGCGCCGCGCGAAAATACCGTTGCGCGTGGCGCCCCGTGCCCAATAATTCTCCGTTCCGAGTTTGTCGAAGGCGATGTAACAGAGAAACGCCCGGCCCTGGTTGTCGAAAGTGACCGAAACATCGCCCGAGACCCGATAGTCGGACGGCGCGGTTCCCGTAGCCACGGTCCAGGTCTTTCCACCATCGCGCGAATACGAAGCGCTGGCGGGAGATTGGAATGCCGCAACGAGTTGTTGCGGATCCTTGGTGTTCACGGCGATGGCAGGCTCGTTGAAAAGGCCTTCCCCACGCGCGAGTTCGATAACCGCCGCTCCCGGAGGCGCGGCGAGGCCAGCGTCCACTGCCGTTTGTTGGCCGTGCGCAGAGGACCGGCTCCCGGCAGCCGTTTGGAAGAAAACGGTGAGAACTATTACCGCGTAACACTTGCTATTTCGCATGGAGCAAAATGTATACCGTATCGCGAGCGAAGAGCAATCCTGTGTTCCGGCAGGCTCAAATCGCTCCGAGCCATTTGACCGGAAGATGCGCGGCGAGCGCGTTGGCCAGCTTTTCATCCGCGGTAACAAGCTGCGCTTTCGATTTCACGGCCAGCGCTACATACACGGCGTCATAGACCGTCCTTGCGTGGCTTATGGCAATCCCAAGCGCTGAGTCCAGGAGCGCGAAAGCGGAAACTGTCGGAATCTCAAGTTCTTGCAAAGCAATGAGCGATGCTCTGGCAGTTTCTTCACTGCAGCGCCCGCGACGGAATGCCTTCCACAGGATATTCGCCGACTCGCTCCAGAAAATGTCCGGAACCGTGAGCAGACAGTTTCCGGCGATCCATTGCGACAGCAGATGCAGCGCCTCGTCTCTCAGCGGCTCTCCGGATCCGGGCAAAACCCATTTTGCAGCAACGCTGGCGTCCGCCACGTAGGCATTCACCGTTCGCGGTCCTCACGGATCATTTCTTCGGACGACGGGAATGGGCCTGCCCCGGGCGAGGGAGTGAATCTTAGCTTTTTCAACCTTCGAAATGCCGCCCGACGGCGCTTCAATTCCTTTTCCGAGGGAATGTTCTGTTCCAATAGAGACAAAACCTCGGCTGCGATGGAGCGGCGTTGCTTACTTGCCCGCTTGCGCAGGGCGTCGTAAAGGTCGTCGGGGACGTTTTCCACGTATAGTGTAGCCATAGGCCACTCCTAGGGAAAGCATAGGTGAAAGCCAGGCAATTGGCAATAACGGTGTTGAAGCGGCGGCGGAATACCGCATGGCTCAAACGCCCCCCGCAAGTTTGTCAAACAGCCAGCACGTCGAGTCTTTCATTGCCGGAAGCTAGGCCAGCAGGCTACAATAGATGGGTTTAGGAGGACTGACTTAGTGTTAACGATTCGTCTGTCTAGGATTGGCAAGAAAAAGAAGCCGTTTTACCGCGTGGTGGTCATTGAGAGGACCCGGCCGCGCGATGGCCGCGTCAAGGAAGCGGTGGGCACGTACGATCCGCTAAAGAAGCCCGCGGAGATCAAGCTGGATGCCGAGCGCATCAAGTATTGGCTTGGCGTGGGCGCGCAGCCCAGCGACACCGTGCGTAGCTTTTTGAAGCTGCAAAAGATTGCGTAATCGCTGGCCCTCCTGAATTTTGTGTGTTTCCCGGCAGCCCCGGGGACGCCATTCCCAGGCACCCGTGGTTCGTTATCCCCGGTAATCAACGTTGATGCACCCCCGGCCTCGGGGTCGCGGTGAAGTGGAGGTATCCGATGAAGGAGCTGGTCGAAGCTATCGCCAGAGCCCTCGTGGATCATCCCGAGGAAGTGCAGGTGAAGTCTGTTCAGGGGTCGCAGGTTATTGTTCTGGAGCTACGAGTACATCCGGAGGACCTGGGGAAAGTCATCGGACGGCAGGGGCGCACGGCCAAAGCCATTCGCACGCTTCTCGGCGCCGCGGGAATGAAAGTCCACAAGCGATTCACGCTCGAGATTCTGGAAGACTAGTTGCTTGCGCGGTCACCCTTACCATTGAGCACGGAAACTCCACGTTGGATCATCGTCGCCCGCATCCTGCGCGCCCGCGGTAATAAAGGTGAAGTTGCCGCCGAGCTGCTCACTGATTTTCCCGAGCGACTCACGAAATTGCCGGAAGTTTTTGTGGGTCAATACGCCGGGAAGATAGAGCCTCAGTGCATCGGCCTGAAATCCTGCTGGCTCAGTCAGAATCATCGCGGCCAGGCGGTGTTTCATTTCGAAGGCGTCGACTCCATCAACGACGCCGAGAAATTTCGCGGCCAAGAAGTGCTCCTGCCGTTCGAGCAGCGCGTCACTCTCCCAGCGGGACAATATTTCGTTTCCGACCTGATTGGTTGCTCGGTTTTCGAACAACCTTGCGAGCCTTCGGTGGTCTCTTCGTCGCCGTGCTCGCTTGCCGAGGCGCCGGCTTTCTTGGGGACAGTGCTGGACGTGCAATTTCCCGGCGATGAAATTACCGGCACACCGATCCTCGAAGTGCAGACTTCGCAAGGAGAAGTGCTCATTCCGCTGGCGATGGATATTTGCACGCGCGTTGATACGACGGCCCGCCGTATCGAGGTAGTGTTGCCCGAGGGTCTCCGCAATTTGAATCGCCAGGAGTGAGCATGATTGAGGCCCCAGGGTCATCCCGCAAAAAGTCTTCAGGCACAGAGTTGGACCCTAGTACTCCGCTGTCCAACGGCTTGAGATCGTCGGCAACCCGTAGCACAAAGACCTAATGGCAGCCTCTTTCTTGTTTGGTTACACTGGCTTCGCATGCATTTCGACCTGATCACGATTTTTCCGGAATTCTTCGCCGGCCCACTCGACCACGGCATCGTGCGCCGTGCGCGCGAAACCGGCCTCGTCGAAGCCCATGTACAGGATTTGCGCGTCTTTACGAAGGATCGCCACCGCACTGTTGACGACCGGCCTTTTGGCGGCGGCGAGGGCATGGTGTTGAAGCCCGAACCGCTGTTTGAAGCCGTCGAAGCCCTCCTTGGACGCAGTGTTGGCGATGCTGCGCAGCAAACTCCGCTCGACCCGGGAACCACAATCGTGCTGATGTCCGCCGCTGGAGAACGCTTTACGCAGCAGACGGCTCGCCGCTATGCCGCACTTCAGCGGGTCATTTTCATTTGTGGGCGTTACGAGGGAGTGGACGAACGCGTGGCGGAACATCTCGCGACCGAAGAAATTTCCATCGGGGATTTTGTTTTGAGCGGTGGCGAACTGCCGGCTGCGCTCATACTGGATGCCGTCACGCGGCTCTTGCCTGGCGCGCTGGGGAATGAAGCGTCCTCGCAGAATGAATCTTTCAGCGAAATGATCCCGCCACTCCTCCTCGATAGTGCGGCAGCGGGCGGGGCAAGCCCCGCCCCTACAAGAACCGGCAACGGTCTCTTGGCGAACGACGAGCCTGCAGCCAACGACCAGCGGCTCCTCGATTATCCGCACTACACGCGCCCCGCGGACTACCGCGGCTGGTCCGTGCCTGAAGTTTTAGTTGGAGGCAATCACGCCGAGGTCGCCAAATGGCGCCGCGCCGCTGCCCTCGAAAAGACGCGCCGCAAGCGCCCTGATTTGCTTTTGCCTCGATAGCCGGTCGCGATATACTAACAATTCCGTGAAGACCACGATCCATACCGCATGTAACCTCTGGAAGCGCGCTGAGTCCAAGATGCTGGAATATTTCGTCTGTCCTGGCTGTCACATCAGCATAGGCAGCGTCCCAGGCGGCACCAGGGGTCTTGCGGTATAGCGCGGTTCTAAGCCAGCAAGAAATTCCAGGCCGCTCCCGAAGAGCGGCCTTTTCCTTGTTTCAGCGTCAAACCACGAGGGGTTCCATGAGCAACACGACAAATGGCGAAGGTCAGGCACTCGAAAAACCCATCGCCGTCTATTACGAGCATCCGAGTTGGTTCCAACCGCTCTTCCAGAAGCTGGACGAGCGCGGCGTGCCCTGGGTCAAGATCGACGCGCGCCATCATCAATACGACGTCGCATCATCGGAGCAGGCGTATTCGCTGCTGTTTAACCGCATGAGTCCTTCGGCTTGGCAGCGCGGATTGGGCCACTGCATTTTCTACACGCTCAACTATTTGGCGCACCTCGAAGAAAAAGGCGTGCGCGTCGTGAACGGCTCGCGCTGCTTCACGCACGAAACCTCCAAGGCGCTGCAATTGACGATGCTGGAATCGCTGAGCCTCCCTTATCCAAAAGCGCTGGTCATCAATCACCCTTCGCAAGCGCTTGCCGCTGCGGAAACGATTGGCTATCCGCTGGTGCTCAAGCCCAACATCGGCGGCAGTGGCGCCGGAATCGAGCGATTCGATTCGCCTGACCAATTGCGACGCGCCGTGGAAGAGAATCGTCTGTACTTCGGGATCGATTCGATCGCGCTGGTGCAAGAAGCGTTCACTCCCCGCAACGGGATCATTACTCGCGTGGAAGTGCTCGGCGGCGAATATCTTTACGCCATCCAAATCCATACTACCGGAAAAAGCTACAACCTTTGTCCGGGAGACATTTGCCAGAGCACTGATGGCGAGGAACTTGCCCGCCGCCCCGGATGCCCGATCGATGCGCCGAAAAACGGCCTCACCGTGGAAGGGTACGAGCCGCCGCGCGAGGTGATTGAAAACGTCGAGCGCATCATGGAAGTCGCCGGAATCGAAGTGGGCGGGATCGAATATGTCATCGACGACGCGACCGGCCGTTTGCTGTACTACGACATCAATGCGTTGTCGAATTTCGTTGCCGATGCGGAGCGCGTCATCGGCTTCAATCCTTACGCGCGGCTCGCGGACTTTCTGATCTCGGAAGCGCGGAATCACCAGGCAGCGCGCAGGGAACGCGTCGCTGCCGGAAAATCATCCGTTCCCGTCGGTGAGGTCCAGCGATGAGATTCGGTTATTGGCTACCTGTTTTCGGCGGCTGGCTTCGCAACGTTGAAAACGAAAACATGCAGGCCGCCTGGCCATACGTGAAAAAACTGGCCCAGCGCAGTGAAAAGATCGGTTTTGACCTTACGCTTATCGCCGAGCTCAACCTGAATGACATCAAAGGCGTCGAAGCACCTTCGCTCGATGCCTGGTCCACCGCCGCCGCTCTGGCCGCCGTCACCGAACGCATCGAGTTGATGGTCGCCGTGCGTCCCACGTTTCATCTTCCTGCGCTACTCGCCAAACAAGCCTCCAACATCGATCACATCAGTGGCGGGCGACTTACACTCAACATCGTTTCTTCCTGGTGGGCCGACGAAGCGCGCAAATATGGGGTTATGTTTGAGCAGCACGACGATCGCTACGCGCGCACCAGCGAATGGCTCGACGTTCTCGACGGAGTGTGGAAGCAGGATCATTTTTCGTATTCGGGAAAATACTATCGTGTCGAGGACAACGTTCTCGAACCCAAGCCTGTGTCGCAGCCGCGGCCCACACTTTACGCGGGCGGCGAATCGCCTGCCGCAAAAGATCTCATCGCGGAAAAGTGCGATGCCTACTTGATGCACGGTGATCCCCCGGAGCGCGTCGGCGAGAAAATCGCCGATCTCCGCGGACGGCGCGGCAAACACAATCTGCCTCCAATGAAATTCGGCGTCGCGGGCTATGCCATTGTGCGCGAAACGGAGCGCGAGGCGCAGGACGAGTTGCGCCGCATCACGGACGTTCAGCAGTCCGCCGCGGGCTACGCCAATTACCAGCAGTGGCTGGCCGGAACGCAGCTCGAGCAGCGCGTTTCGCTGGAAGACTATTCTGTCTCGAACCGCGGACTGCGATCAGGGCTGGTCGGCACGCCCGAACAAGTTGCCGAACGCATCGCGCAATTTGAAGCTGCGGGCGTCGACCTCGTGCTGCTGCAATTCAGCCCGCAACTGGAAGAAATGGAGCGCTTCGCGGACACCGTCATTCGGCGGCAAACTGCTGCTTCCGCGCCAGCCTGACGCAACTGGTCGACCTCCGGTCCGCCGTTTGGAAGAGTATTCCGCTAGGAAAATTGTGAGTATTTGTCTATAATTGGGGTTTGTCTTTGAAGAGCTGGCCCCGCCTGAGTGGGTCTGCAGGGAACACGAACATGAATCCAGTGATTGCTAAACTACACGAAGCGCAACTGCGCAAAGACCTCCCCGAGTTTCGCCCCGGCGACACCGTCCGCGTAAACGTTCGCCTGAAGGAAGGCGAGGGTGAGAAGGAAAAGGAACGCCTGCAGGCTTTCGAAGGCGTGGTGATTTCCAAGAAAGGCCGCGCTTCCGGCGCCACGTTTACCGTGCGCCGCGTCAGCTTTGGCGTGGGCATCGAGCGCATCTTCCCGCTGCATTCGCCCTCGATCAGTTCCATTGAAGTTGTCGGCAAGGGCAAAGTCCGCCGCGCCCGCCTCTACTACCTGCGCGACCTCCGGGGCAAGGCTGCCCGCATCAAGCGCGCCGCCCGCGAAGATGCTCCCGTGGCAGCTGTCGCAGCAACTGCCGGATCAGAAGCCAAGGCTTAAACCGGGCCGGTAGTGGCCGATTGTCGCATATTAGCTTATCGAGAAGGCCCCGCCCCGCGGGGCCTTTTTCTTTGGGATCGAGACTCCCTGAAGCTGGCTTTCGTCTGCGCGCGGCCCACGACCTCGCGCTTACCCCGCTATGCCCCGCGGATTTTCCCCGAAACATTTCTGCGCCAGCTTCGTCCATCCCTTCGTAGTACCTGTTGACATTCAACAGGAGCTGTCTTAACTTCCTGTTGAATGTCAAATGGAGGACCTATGCCCCCGTCCAAAGCCGAAGTCCTGCAAGGCACGCTCGATCTCATCGTGTTAAAGACTCTCGAAGCCCTAGGCCCGCTTCACGGGTACGGCATCGCCCAGCGCATCCAGCAGGTCTCGGAAGACCTACTCAAGCTCAACCAGGGCACGCTCTATCCCGCATTGCTCCGCCTCGAGCAGCGCGGCTGGATTTCGTCCAAGTGGGGCGTCTCGGACAACAACCGCAAGGCCAAGTTTTACTCGCTCACCCGCGCCGGCCGCAAGCAACTGCTCGCCGAAACCGAAACCTGGGAGCGCACTACAGCGCTCATGACCCGGCTCCTCAGAGGCGCCGAGGGAGCCTGATATGAACTGGTTCCGTGTTGTTGCTTCACGCTTGCGCGGCCTATTCAGCAAACATCGCCTCGACGGCGACCTGGACGCCGAACTGCGCGCGCATCTGGAGATGCTCACCGAAGAAAACAAACGCCGTGGCATGAGTTTGCAAGAAGCACGCTATGCCGCGCGCCGCGAATTCGGCGGCCTCGAACAAACCAAAGAATCGTACCGCGATCAGCGTAGTCTTCCATTTCTTGAAACATTTCTCCAGGATCTCCGCTATGGCGGCCGCACCTTAAAAAAGAATCCGGGATTCACCGCCGTCGCCATCTTGACTCTTGCAGCTGGGATCGGGGCCACTTCCGCGGTGTTCAGCGTCGTCGACCGCATCCTCTTCCGCAGCCTCCCCTACCCGCATGAAGCGCGCCTGGTCTCGCTTGGATTTAAGGCGCCCTTGGATTCGATGGAATTCATGCTCGGAGCGGACTATCTAGAGTGGCGCGCCCAGCAAACAGCATTCGAAGCCATGACGACGATGCGTCCGGGCGTCTCCGATTGCGATCTGACGCAGCAAAATCCCGCGCGGTTAACCTGCTCGGAGGTGGAGTCGACGTTTCTCACCACTTTCGAGATTCCGCCCTTTCTCGGCCGCAACTTCACTCGTGAAGAAGACCGCCCCAACGCGCCACCGGTGGCCCTTCTCTCCTACGCGCTATGGCGCTCGCGATTCGCGGGCGATCCATCGATTGTCGGCAAGACGATTCCTCTCGATGGCACACCGACGACGGTTGTCGGGGTGCTTCCGCGCACTTTTGAGATGCCCACGCTTGCTCGCGTCGATCTTCTCTCGCCGCAAGCCCTCGATGAAGGAGCACAACAGCGGCCGAATACCGGTGCCGTGTTGCGGGGATTCGCGCGCCTCAAGCCCGGCGTCAGTCCTGCACAAGCAGCGATTGCACTGCAGCCCGCATTCGAACAGTCGCTAAACTTTGTTCCTCCTGCATTCCGCAAAGAGGTCAGCCTGGTGGTGCGTTCCCTCCAGGATCGCCAGATTCATGACTCCAGGCTTGCCGCATGGATTTTTCTCGGCTCCGTGCTCGCCGTGCTGCTGGTGGCATGTACGAATGTGGCGAATCTATTGCTCGCACGCGCGACCACCCGTCAGCGTGAATTGGCCGTCCGCACCGCGCTCGGAGCCAGTCGCGGCCGCCTGATTCGCCAGTCGCTTACCGAAAGTCTCTTGCTTGGACTGCTTGGCGGCGCGGCTGGCTGCTGCGTCGCCTACGGACTGCTCCGCTGGTTTGTTTCGCTAGCGCCCAGTGAGATTCCGCGGTTGCAACAAGCCAGTCTGGACTCTCGTGCGCTTTTGCTGGCGCTGGCTGTTTCCTTGTTGAGCGGTCTGCTCTTCGGGATTGCTCCGGCTCTGCGCCGGCCCGCTCCCGAACTGCTCGCTGGCAAGGAAATTCGCAGCACATCGCGAAGCATTTTCCGCGAATTGCTGGTCGCCGGCCAAATTGCCGCTTCCCTGGTTCTGCTTGCCAGTGCGGGCCTTCTGTTGCGCAGTCTGTGGAATCTCCAGAGCGTTTCGCTCGGGATGGAAACGGATAAGGTGGTCACCGGAAAAATTTCGCTTGGCAACTACCACTATCCGGATGCTGCAAAGCAACTGGCATTCTTCGAAAGACTCGAGACTGCTTTGAAGCGTCTGCCGGGCGTTTCTTCTCTCGCGCTCAGCGACAGCCTGCCGCCCTCCGGAGGGATGCGCTCCACCATCTACGCAAGAATCGAGGTCGCCGGGCGGCCGATGCCAGCCGAAGGCACCGGCGGAATGGTCGGGTGGAGGGCGGTAACTCCCAATTATTTTTCGGCGCTGCGAATTCCGATCCTCCGCGGGCGCGGATTCCACGATGAAGATCGCGCACCAAATGAGAATCCCATCATCCTCAACGAAACACTCGCGCAGCGGCTCTTTCCCAATGAAGAAGCTCTGGGGAAAAGCCTGAAGTTCAGCATGATCGGACCTTGGCGAACGGTCGTCGGCATCGCCGAGAATGTAAGGAATAACGGCCTCACGGAAGCCGCTGATCCAGAATTCTACATTCCATGGAAAGCCGACGTAGCGGGCGACTTTCAAACAGCGCATGTGATTGTCCGTACCGCCATGAACCCGGAAGCGACGGCGGCCTGGATGCGTTTGGAAACGGCGGCCATCGATCCGGCACTGCCCATCGAGATCCAGACCATGAGACAGCGCGTCGACAAGCTAACGCAGCGGCCCAAGTTCAATGCCCTCCTCCTTTCACTCTTTGCCGCCACCGGTATGCTTCTGGCGGCGATCGGCCTGTACGGCGTCGTGAGCTATCTCGTGGTGCAACACACCCAGGAGATCGGCATCCGCATGGCCCTGGGCGCGAAGCCTTCGAATATCCTGCGCATGATCCTGCTGCACTTTTTCCGTTGGACGATCGCGGGCGCTCTTCTCGGACTGCTGGGAAGCTGGTTCGCGGCGCGCCTGCTGGAGTCGTTGCTGTTCGAAGTCCGCGTGCACGATCCCTGGCCGTTAGCGTTCGCCGTCGGATTGCTCTTCGTTGTCGCGTTTTTTGCGGCGTGGATTCCCGCGCGCCGCGCCATGCGCGTCGATCCCATTGTCGCTCTGCGGTCTGAGTGAAGGAGACGCTCGATGATCAGCCTGCGCATTCTCTTACTTCGTTTCCTCGGAATATTTGGAAAATCGCGGTCCGAGCGGGAACTTGCAGCCCTGCAGGCACATATCGAGTAACCGCGTACGGCGTAAACCGCTACGACCCAGTCTTCGCCCGCGAGCGCTCATCTCCGTTGTGCTAAACTCTGCCATCGATGGCGCGTCTCTGCTCTTCCCGCTTCGAGCGCGCGGCGCGGCAACTCGGCTGGACTCGCATTGCCGGTCTCGATGAAGCCGGCCGCGGTGCGCTGTTTGGCCCCGTAGTCGCCGCCGCCGTCATTCTCAATCCCAAGCGCCGCATTGTCGGCCTCGACGATTCGAAAAAACTCGCCCCGGAGCGCCGCACCGAACTTGCCGTCCGCATCCGTGAGCACGCTCTCGCCTGGGCCGTGGCCGAGATCGACGCCCAGCGCATCGACGCCTGGAACATCTACCAAGCCAGCCGCCAGGCCATGACCGCCGCTCTTCTGCAACTCTCCATTCAGCCAGACTATTTGCTCATCGACGCCATGCAGCTCGACGTCATAGTCGAGCAGAAATCCCTCATCAAGGGCGACGCCCGCAGCGTTTCCATCGCCGCCGCTTCGATCCTCGCAAAAACCCATCGCGACACCCGCATGGAAGAATGGGACGCCGTCTATCCACTCTACGGACTCGCCCGCCACAAGGGTTACGCCACACCCGATCATCTCGAAGCCCTCCGCCAGCATGGTCCGTCGCCGCTGCATCGGCATTCCTTCGCACCTGTCCGCGACTCCGCCTGTTGGTCCGCCGGCGCCACGCAAACGGCTCTTCCGCTCGAATTACCATAGGAAATTCTCTTCCCCGGCGCTTCGCCTTGTATTCGCCGCCAAGTTTCCTGGTTCGAACGGGGATAACTGCCTGCTAACACAGGGTTCTGCGTTCATTGACTTGTCTTTTTCCCGCCTGTTAGCGTACCGAAGTAGCGTTGCGGCTCGCCTCGCCGCCGCGACAAACTGAGGAGAACGTCTCGGATAAGCTCTGGGAGAGAGTTGGCCGCTACGCGGCCACCACTTCCAACTTGTCCCTATTCGCGCATGGCTTATAACAAGAGCAAATTCGTGGAGTCCGCACAAAAGTTGCTGAACCAGGGCAAGGTCGCCCAAGCCATTGCCGAATACCAGCAGATCTTGAAGTACGAGCCGCGCGATCAGGTCACTCTCATGACCATCGGCGAGCTGTACATCCGCCAAGGCGAAACTTTTCAGGCCATCGACTATTTCGAACGCTTGGCCCAGATCTTCGTTGGCGACGGTTTTCTTACCAAAGCCATCGCCGTTTACAAACGTATCGCCAAGCTCGCTCCAGAAGAAATCCGTCCCCTCGAAAAACTCGCCGACCTTTACGTGCAACAGGGCGTCATGAGCGAAGCCCGCCCTCTCTTCCTGCAACTCGCCGAAATTCACCTGAAGAACAACCGCCAGCCCGAGGCCATCGGCCTCCTGAAAAAACTCTTGTTGGCCGAGCCCGACAATCTTCGCATTCAGATTCGCCTCGCCGATCTGTACCACGCCATGGGCCAGAATAAGGACGCCGTCGAGACCTATGTCTCCGCAGCCCAGCGCGCCCTCGCTCGCGGCGATCAGACCGAATGCGAAAAGCTCGCCGATAAAGCTCTCAAACTCGAACCGCATAATTTGCCGGCGGTTATCGTCAAGGCGCGCTCTTTCTCTTCACAGGGAAATCTTACGCAGGCCGCGCAGCTCCTCGAGCAGGCTCCCGATCTTGAAAAGGGCGGCGAGCAGACCGAGCTTCTTCTCGATCTCTATCTCAAAAACGTCAAATGGGATCAGGCCAGCGATCTCGCCCTGCGCGTTTTCGACGCCGACCCGAAGAACTACGGCCCTACCCAAAAAGTTACCGAAGCTCTCCTCGAATCGGGGCAGGGCGAGAAGGCCATGACCATCCTCGCCCGCATCCGCGTCCCCATGATCGACGCCGGCGAGCATGAGGTCATTGGCCGCCTTCTCAATGACCTCGCCGCGCGCCTCCCGGGCCGCATCGAGCCTCACGAGTGGCTCGTCGACACTTATGGCCGCACCAGCGATTCCTTCCGCTTGCCCGACGCCCTTGCCCAGCTTGGCGATGCCCTCGTAGCCGCCAAACAGTTTGATCGCGCAAAAATAGTTTTCGAACAGCTCGTGGATCGCGAGCCTGAAAGCGATTCCGCCAAGCGCAAGCTCAATGACCTGCTCCGGAAAATGGGACTCCTCGCTCCGGAGGCAGCAGCACCCGTCGAAGTCGAGGAGCTTCGCCCGGTTGCGCTTGCCGAGCCTCCTGCGCCAAAACTACCCCAACATCTTGAAGAGCCTTCTCCTGAGGTTCCCGCCAAACCCGCCGCGCCTTCGGCGGAAGCTCCGCTCGACGAAGATACGCAGAGGTTTATCGCCCAGTCGCTCACGGATGTTGATCTCTTCGCCAGTTACGGGCTTACCCAGAAAGCCATTGGTTTGCTCGAAGCCATCCTCCGCCGTGCTCCTCGCCACACTCCGACCCTCGAAAAACTTCTCGATTTCGTCCTCGGCGCCGGCGACGACCGCCGCACCGCCGAACTTGCCTCGCAGCTCGAACAAATTCACACCGAGCGTGGCGATCAGCGTGGTGCCGAGCGCTTCGGCGAACTGCGCCGCCGTTTTCAGCGTGCTGCCGGTCTTAGTGACGAAGATTTGGCCGCTGCTCCTGCTTCTCCGAGCCAGCAAGCTCCTGGAGAAGGCGCCGCCGAACTGGATCTTCCGGAAATCGCCGCGGAGCCAGCCACTCCAGCCGCTCCCGGGATTTCCGCACACGCCGAAGGCAGCGCCTCCCAGCCGGCCGAGTCCTCACCGCAAGAAGTTCACGAGGTGGATCTTTCCGACGAGTGGGCCTCTTTGCTCCAGGAAACTCGCCCTGCGGCACCCGCGCACGAAAGAGTCCCAACGCCTGCGGCTGATACCGCGCCTGAGTTCGAACTTCGCGAAGAACCTGTCGTTAGGGACGGATCTGCTATCGCTGAGGAGCCAGCCACCGCTCCCTCTGCCATTGTCCCTCCTGAGGATGTGCCCGCCTTCGCCGAATTTGAAGTTCCCGTGGAAGCCGCTCCTCGGGAAGAAGAACGTAATTCCTTCGCGGAGATTTCCGCCGAGATCCCTGCGGTCGAGGAAAGCAGACCTGCTCCCGAAGAAATCACGCGGGGAGTAATCGAATCCCGGCCCGAGCCTGAGCCCGAGCTTCCCCAACGACCAGCCGCGCCGGAACTTCGTGCGAGTGAACCGAAACCTCCCTCCGTCGAGGTTCCCCACCAGGAACCCGCGGCCGCCAAGCCCGAACCCGAATTCGAACTCGAGCAAGAGTACGAACTCGTGCTCGACGCCGAGCCGCTTGTCCCGGCCTATGACCAGAAACCGCCCGAGCATCCCATTGTTCCTCTCGAGCCCGAACCGGTCGGCCAGAATGCCGCTCCCGCTCCGCCGCCAGGCAGCGGTTTTGCCTCCGATCAATTTCTTTCCGACCTGGCCAATGAAATCGATCAGCTTGGTATTGGCGAACTTACGCCTTCGTTCTCCGAGCCCGCCCCTCAGGCCGAGCCCATCGCTGCGGCCAAACCGACGGGCCTCCCTGAATCCAGCCCCCTCAAGGAAGTCTTCGAAGACTTTCGTGCCGAACTGGGCGAGATGGGCGCCGAGGACGAAGACCTCGAAACGCACTACAACCTCGGCATCGCCTTCCGCGAGATGGGTCTTCTCGATGAAGCCATCAGCGAATTCCAGAAAGTAGCCAAGGCCAGCGAGCGCGGCCGCCCGTTCCGTTACACCATGCAGTGCTGCACGCTCCTCGGCCTCGCTTTCGTGGAAAAAGGCCAGCCGGGCATCGCCGCCATCTGGTATGAACGCGCTCTTCTCACACCCAACATGGATCCGGAAAGCATTCTCGCCTTGCGGTATGATTTAGGTATGGCTCAGGAATCGGCGGGCGAGATGGAAGCAGCGTTAAAGAGTTTCTCCCAGGTCTACGCGATGAATATCGATTATCGCGATGTGGCGGAACGCATTGCCGCTCTCCAGAAACCCATCCGCTGAAGCCAGGTTTCTCCCGACGGGGCGGGCTTCCTTCTATCCATGAACCGGATTCTTCGTGCGCTGATGGTCGTACTCTGTTTCGAACTGGGTGCCCTGCTGCTCTATCTCCCGTGGTCGGCTTTCTGGGAGCAGAACTATTTTCTTTACCATTTTCCTTCTCTCATGCCCCTGATACTCCATCCGTCGTTTCGTGGCGTCGTCAGCGGCCTAGGCATCCTCGATATTCTCGTAGCCTTTGGCCTCATCGGGTCGCGGTCTAGTCCTGCGCATGTCCCTCCCCAATAGTCCGCGCAATCGGCCGATCCTCTGCTACGTCACGGATCGGCGCGAGCTCCGACCCCCTTCCCCTTCGGCCTCGTATCAGCCCTTACTTCGCGTCGTGGAATCCGCTGCCAAAGCAGGGATCGACTGGATTCAAATCCGCGAGAAGGATCTATCGGCAAGGGACTGCGCAACGCTGACGCGCCAGGCCTTGTGTCGCGCCGCGAAATCCTCATCCGGCAGCGGCGTCGCGCCGCGCATCCTCGTTAACGATCGCGTCGATGTCGCGATCACGGAAAGCGCCGGCGGCGTCCATCTAAGCGAAAACTCTTTGCCTGTTCAGGAAGCAAAGCACTTGGTCGAATCGCGTCTTCCTCTCGCCGATTTTCTTGTCGGCGCCTCCTGTCACTCGCTTGATGCAGCCGTGTCCGCCGCCGGCGATGGCGCAGGTTACGTCATCTTCGGTCCAGTATTCCCTACGCCATCGAAATCGATTTACGGCCCCCCTCAAGGCCTCGATCGCCTCGGCGAAGTCTGCCGTTCCATTGCTGTCCCCGTTCTCGCCATCGGCGGCCTAACTCTCGACAACGCTGCCTCTTGTCTCTCCGCCGGAGCCGCCGGCATCGCCGCCATCCGTTTGTTTCAGGATGCCACGGACATCGCAGCCATGGTCCAGGCGCTCCGCTCCGAATGCCAGGCTAATTTCCTTTAGCCGCCTGCGCCTGTCTTAGTTCTGTGCGGAATCCCGTCTCTTGCTCATTCAGAAACGCGCGGAATCCCCGAGGATCGACAAACGGGTTCGGCTTCTCGCCTCGCGCCAGCCGTTCTGCTTTCTTCAGCGAATCGTAAAAAGATCCATGTGATGCCAGGAACACGTCGCAAGGAAGCTCCCGCAGCACTTGGAACGTCTTTTGATAGTCGTCTGCGATCCGCGGATACTTCTCGTTTCCCAGGAGTTTTGCACCTACCCGCGTTGTGCTTCCCAGGAACAAGACGTGATAATCCTTTCCTTCCTCTCGAACAGTCATCGTGTAGGTCGTGCAGCCCTTCGTGTGGCCCGGCGTCAGGTGGGCCGTCAATACCACCCCGCCCAGGACGATCTCTTCACCGTCCTCCACAATCTGGTCCACCTTCGCGGGCTCCCATCCAAACCGGTCCGGCCAAAGAAAATCCTTCGCACCCCCCGATTCGATCACCGGCGCGTCCCCTCGGCTGATCATCAATTTGGCGCCCGTCGCTCTCTTGAGCGCTGCGAACCCGGCCGCATGATCGATATGTGCCTGCGTATTTAGAAGAATCTTCACGTCGCGCACGCGAAATCCTAGCGTCTCGATGTTCTTTTCAATCTGCGGGGCCATCTCTTCCATTCCCGTATCGATCAGAATGTGCCCTTGAGGCGTCGTGATCAGGTAGGAAGTCAATTCATTGGCGCCGACGTAGTAAATGTTTCCGATGATCCTGTATGGTTTCACGGGCTGCGCCCACGTCAGAAATTCGGCCAGCTCCTTGGCAGGTATTTTTTCCTTCTGTGGAGCGCTGCTTGTGCTCCCCATCGCCAGCAGCACTGTAAGGAAACCGATGCTGTACCGGATTCTCATCACTTCCCACCGTTCTCCATCAGCCGCCGCACCAACCGGATCTGCCCCGCGTGATAGATGTCGTGAAACGCAATGCCGTACATCGTGGGCAGAAGTTTCGTAGCTCGCGGCGTCTGCAAAACTCTTTCAATTGTCTCCCGCAGCGCCTTGTGCTCCCGCTCCAGCAGAGCCTTGTCCGCACCCCATGCTGCGTCGTTCAACTTTCCTTTTTCGGGGCGTGGAAAGAAATTGCTGCCCTTCAGCGCAAACAATCCACGCTTTCCGCCTTCGATTCGTCTCCGCACGGTGTATTTCCAATACGCCGCATGCAGAGCCTCTTCCCAGATGTTGTGCCGGCCCGGCCCCGGCCGCCACGCCGCTTGCTCCGCCGTCACTCCCTTGATCGCTTGCTTCAGATTCGGCCCGTGCCACGTCTTCTTTTCATATGCTTCATCAAATAAGGCCAATACGAGTTCATCGGTTTTCATGGTCGCTCCCCGTGGCGTTGCACTCAGACAAGAAAACCCTCTAAGGATTGCGCGCACACATAACCCTGTCAATACAGTTTAGTTTTCGTCGATGGTTTGCTGGAATCCTTGCTTTAACTGGTCGAAACGCTCTGGCTGCGCGACACCTTCTTTCGCTGGTAGAGTCGCTGGTCCGCGGCTTCCAGCAGTTCCTGCGCCGTGCGCCCATCATCCGGATACACCCCGAATCCGATGCTCACGCTCAACGTTGGGCCTTCCAGGTCTTTCCGCAAGCTGCTCTCAATGCGTCTCACCACTTGTTCCGCCATGCCCTGGTCGGAATCGATCAGCACTACCGCAAACTCGTCTCCTCCATACCTCGCCGCCAAATCCGTCGAACGGCATTGTTCGTTCATCGTTGCCGCCAGCCGCTTTAGCGCCCGGTTGCCTGCCAGGTGTCCCAGCCGGTCATTGATCTTTTTCAAATCGTCCATGTCCAGAAGCAGAATCGTGAAGGAGTGGTGGCTGCGTTCCGCGCGGTGTACCTCGCGCTCCAGCGTGTCGATGAACTCCCGGTAATTCGCCAGCCCCGTCAATGCATCGTGCGTAGCCTGATAGCGGATCTGCTCCTCGGTTCTCTTTCTTTCCGTAATGTCCTGTCCCACTCCGATGCAGCCTATAATTTCTCCGGCAGCCGAGCGCAGCGGTT
>Ga0210410_10001114_pt1 | contig 25910 bp, 21 predicted proteins | sample IncBWC4MmetaG_FD_161058 | JGI IMG/M metagenome (GOLD analysis project Ga0210410, IMG submission 161058) | Forest soil microbial communities from Barre Woods Harvard Forest LTER site, Petersham, Massachusetts, United States - Inc-BW-C-4-M | ecosystem: Environmental > Terrestrial > Soil >... | reverse complement strand
GACGCTGCCGCCGCTGGCCACGTCGATGAACGGGAACCCGTAGCGCACGAAATCGTCACCCATGTGCACGACATTGTTCTTCGGGAAAAAGATGATGGAGTCGCCGTCCGTGTGGCCGGAGGGAAAATGCAGCGCGCGGATGTCTTCTCCGTTCAAGTGCACGGTCACGTCGTGCTCGAATGTAATAATCGGCAGCGCCGCTTTCTCCGCGGGCTTCACGTCCATTTTGATCGAGCCGCCGTTTCCCGCAGCGCCACCAGTTTCAAGCCGCTTGCGCACGTTATCCTGCGCGATGAGCGTGGAGCCCGCATTGCTGAACGGGACGTTTCCGCCGGTGTGATCGCCATGGTAGTGCGTGTTGATCACGAAACGCACGGGCTTGTCGGTGATGTTCAATTCCTTCAGCGCGGCCTGGATTTTATCCGCCAGCGGAGCGAATTGATCGTCCACAATGACGATGCCGTCCCCACCAACGGAAGCGGCTATGTTGCCGCCCTGCCCTTCCAGCATGTAGATGTTGCCGGAAACCTTGGTCACTTTGATTTGCACCTTGGACCAGTCCGGCTCCTGCTGTTCGCTGGCAGATCGCCCGCAGACCAGCGCCGCACCAAGCAATGCAGAGACCACTCCAGCCCGTATCTTGCCGCTCATCTCGGCCCTCCTCAGGAAACCGCCGGAGATTCTATCATTGTGATCGGGGGAGAAATATCCCGGCTAAGTGTCGCCTACGGTTTGGCCTTCGAGCTTGCGTTTGAAAGATCCGTAGTTGGACGGAATGGACCGAAAATCGAAAACGCAGTTGCTTTGGAAATGGCTGCAACTACTTGATTCAAAACAGCAAAGTGGCGCGCCCTGGGGAGATTCGACCCTCTGACTTCCCAGATCCGGACTTCTGGCCCGCTTCACAAGACTGGCGGTCCATTGCTACAGTAGTTAAATTTCCGGTGTCCGAGAACGAGACTGCGCGAGGACTGTTAGAACAAAACAAGCAACTCCGCGCCCCTGATGATGAGTGGTCTTCGGGATTTCTGCGCCGCGCCCTGCTATTTCGTCAAGGAGAGGATGTCACTTACCGGTTCGCCAGTGCAGCCATGGTGTAATATTATCACGTCCCTGGTTAGGTACGGTTGAAGGTCGAACTATGCGCGAAGGAGAGTTGATATGCTTAGATTTCTGCGGGGAGCGAAGATAATGCTACCGTTCACCGTGATGGTTTTTCCGTCTTGCATGGCGCAGCCGTGCGCGAATTCCTCAGACCTGGCAGCGACAGATCGGATTACATTTGAAAATGGCGATACACTCACAGGTCGAGTATCAGCCATCAGTCCGGATTCAGTAACGTTCTGCAATTCGGCACTCGGACAAATCTCCATCTCGCCCAAGGCCATCATGCGGATCGAACGCAGCAGCCACCAGGGGGCCGGGATGGCAAAGGATTCTTCACGACAGCCTCCCGCAGCATCGCTCGATGCTCTGGTTCCCTGGTCAAAACAGGGGCTGGGCTTGGATTTGGAGGAGGACCAGCAGCTCCAAACTCTACCTGCCGTACTCTCACTTGAAGACACACTCAGCGATAAGGGGAAACAACCGGCGATCGCGGCGACACCGAATCTGCCGCCAACGGTCTCAGATCCGAACCTCCGTTGGTTCTTTAACATCAACGCTCCGGCTTCCATCGCGTTCGGAACGACGAGCCAGGAGACCTACGGCGGCCAGATGGATGTGGAATTGTACGAGGGCAAATTGGACCACTCGAAGATGTGGGCTGGAGGAACCTACAACAGAAGCTGGCAAGTGAGATCAGCATCAATTTTCACAGACACCTTCGACGGCTATTTTCAACAGAGCCGATCACTCGGCGCAAACCGTGGCGGCTTTTACGGAAGAGCGGAGTGGTTTTTCAATACGGCACTTGGTATAGCGCTGCAACAAAGCTTCGGCGCTGGGTATTACTCTCAGAATAAAAAAGCTGGTCCGTTTGAGGTAAAGTGGTTGGCCGATCTTCGATACTCTCGGGAGCGCCTTTATGATACTACGGGTAACGTGAACCTCGTCGGCTCTCGCTTTGAGGGACAGCTGACTTACAGAAAAGCCGATGCCGCAGATCCTAACAAAACGAAATATTCGTTGATTTCACGAACATGGATCAACCCCATGTGGAACAACCAGGACGCTCTTCAGGCTTTCGCCACCTTTCAAGTAAGCGTGCCGGTCGGGCGGTCATTCTGTTTTAATTTCAATCCGATAGAAGACGATTACGCGCGGAACGCCCCACCGGGCAAGAAGAGAAGTTATCTTACCAGTTCTGTGACTCTACAAATTAAGCGTACCTATGATTCAAAACAAGGATGTTATTGAAGGAGATATGCCGAGGAACAAGAACGGCGAGACGAACAAAGCCAGCACGCCGGCTGAAGCAACCGTCAACGATGACGATCCCATTGGCTCTTGCCAATTCACCAACGCCTCAGGTCAACCAGTTTGTCTGGACAACGTGAGAAAGAGCGAGTGCGACCGGATTGCGAATTCGATCTTCATAGAGGGCGGGTCGTGTGAGTAAGAACCCAGCAATCGAGGAAGCACAGATTCAGATTTCAGCCAACCTCCTTGGCTGGGAGTACCGATGTATGCCATCGTCCAGGCATCCCTTCATTTCCTGTGCTGCATCACGGCGACGAGGGTGGTTGCGCCGCCGATGACGCCGATCAACTATCAAACGGCGGACATGATGAATTTGTGCCCGGAATTCGGCAAAGAGTGGGAACGTCCTCTCTCCGAACTCGAAAGGACCTACGGGCCAGAACCGCTGTGCTGCGCTCGGCTCGGGTATCGTGTGCGCTGGTTCTTCAGCCGCCGTTCTAGGAGATGTGAGTTGGGAAAAACTCTTGGCATTGCCCATTGCGGCAGCGGCGTACATTGCGCCGAAGGCGATTGATGCGATCATCGAGACGCGTGCCGTCAGCCGTGAGTGTGCTTTCTCGTTGTCCTTGCCGAAAACGCTATCCGTCGCGAATGCCTTCAAAATCAGCGACCAACCGTGTAACCCGCGCTAACCCGGCGACAGGATGTAACAATGTTACATGCCCCTGTTGCTGGAGAAATAACAATTCGCCAGCCACACCATTAGCCGCGGCCGATGAAGGGCATCTTGGTCGCCATGACCGTCATGAATTGGACATTGGCGTCGAGAGGGAGGGACGCCATATAAACGACGGCGCGCGCAACGTCTGTGGGATCCATAGTGGGCTCGACCGCGATCGTGCCGTTCGCTTGCGGTACGCCTTTCTTCATTCTTTCCGCCATTTCGGTCGACGCGTTTCCAATGTCGATCTGACCGCAGGCGATGTCGTACTTTCGGCCGTCGAGAGCAGTCACTTTGCTGAGACCTGTAATTGCGTGTTTTGATGCCGTATAGGGGGCGGAATTAGGTCGAGGGCTATGCGCAGAAATCGAGCCGTTATTGATGATGCGCCCGCCGCGTGGCTCCTGGATCTTCATGATTTTGAATGCTTCCTGCGTGCAGAGAAACGTGCCAGTGAGGTTCGTATCGACCACGGACTTCCAATGCTCGTACGTTAAGTCCTCGAGCGGCATGGCGCGGCCGGAGATACCGGCGTTGTTGAAGAGCAAGTCGAGCCGGCCGAAAGCGTCTTTTGTTTTCGCGAAAAGCTCGCGCACGGAGGAGGGGTCCTTGACATCCGAAGGTACGACGAGGGTTTGGTAATTGGCCTGTCCCACTTCAAGCGCAGTCGCCTCCAACGGCTGCTTGCGGCGGCCGGCAAGAACCACGGAGTAGCCGTTTTGAGCAAGAGCAACGGCGACGTACCTACCGATTCCGCTGCCTGCGCCGGTGACGATAGCGATTTTCGGTGATGAATCCATGAAATGTCCTCCCGTATAGTCAAAAAATTCGTCCTGGTCGCTGCCCCGATCCAGAAATCATTGCTCCGCGTATGTTGATGATAAATCAGGCCCAGGAGGTCTTTGGGAGATTCCCGGCATCCTTTATATGTGCTGATCGTGAGCCTGTCCCTGGCGAATTGTTATTTCGCCCAAGATTCCTCACGATTCCCCGTCCTATTCTTTCATCCATTTCATCGCCACCTTGGCTCGGTTGCTCGGTCCTGGCGGCGTCCGTTCCCGAGTCGCGGAGTCCCTTCTCCTCAGGCACCAACTCTTGATCGTGAATCGCTCCCGACGATTCTCCAATCTCTGCGCGTGGGACCGCATTCTTGCCGGCTGGATGGCACTCTTGGTGCGACCAACTCGTCTGCTACCTTCCGCAATTGTACTGAAGCCTTCGACACTGCTAGCCTTCACAAAGCTATGGGCAAGCGAAAGTACTGTATGCTGTTCTTCCCGAATCGCCATCGGAAGCCCGGCCCGAAAGGACCGAGCGCAGAACTCGTTCACGCGGTCGTCGAAATGAAGCAACGCAATCCGAACTGGGGGTTGTCCGCGAATCGCACAACAGATCGCCTTGGCGTTCCACATCCAACTCGACAAAGACGTGGTTCGCAGGATTCTCGCCCATCACTACCTGCCAGCACAGGACTCCGATGGTCCCGCCTGGCTGACTTTCCTGGGCCACATGAAAGACAGCCTCTGGAGCATGGATCTATTCAGGTGCGAGTCCGCCACGCTGCGGACCCACTGGGTCCTGGTGGTCATGTTCTGGACGGCTGTAGATCTTGAAAACAAGCTGCTCGATTTCAGGACCTACTTCAACAACCATCGCACGCATACCTCACGGGAGGGGCGAACGCCCGATACGCAGGTGTCACGACCGATCGCAAATCCCCGCTCGTTTCGATGGCAACCTCACTGTCGTACCTATATCAGACACCAGTGGCTGCTTGACTTTTCAAAGACTCGCGCTCGCTGTGACATTTGGTCAACCTCGGCAGGCCAGAGACCGGCTTAAATGGGCAGAAAATCAGGCCCGCGATGTGCGGAAAGTAAGCTCTATTGTTAGTTGACGCACCTCTTCTGTTTTGATCCTTGCAACGATCTGTTGGTATGCATCAAACTCAACTCGCGCCCGAAGGCGCCACGAGTCCGATACTCCCTTCCTCGGTTCGTGACGATCCCGTTTTCTGGAAATCTTCGAACGCCCTTGCGGCGAAGGAATCGTCATGGTCAGTTTTGCGAAGGACAGTGTCACGAATAGAAGCCACGCGCCATACGTTTGCGTCTACGACGGCGCCATTGTCTTACTGTTAGCCCTCAACCAGAGTTTGCCCGCTTTGAGCCGGGCAGCTATAACGCCGGAAGAAAACCCACAAGTGCGTCCGGCCACACGTATCAATTGCCTATCTCACTCCACCAGAAATTATCACCCGTTGGAAACACAGCCTCAAAAATGCAAAGTGTCAATAGTCTACTGGTCGAGTACAACAGCCTTTACGGAACCCTGCAATGGTCCTAAAAAAAAAATCCTCTTCTCCTAAAACCCCACGTTCTCGGAGTATTCCCTCAATACTATGGAGTCTTGGGCCAGTATGATTTCTCTATCAAAGTTCATCAGCCAACACATGCTAATGGTGTTTTTCATTTACGGGCTAGCTTTCTTCCTACTTGGGACGGCTATTCTACTCAAAGAGGACAAGCACAGCACTCTTAGGCTCCGAAGTCTTCTGTGGCTTTTAGCCGGCTTTGGTTTAATTCATGGGATCGCTGAGTGGTCGGACATGTTTCTCGCGCTTGGAGAAACATATTGGACGCCGTTTCTCTTTCGGATTATCAAGACACTTGGCTTCTATTTTGGTTTGGGCTCTTTTGTCTTTCTCCTGGCGTTTGGTGTCAGATCCGTTGCACTGGACAAGCCCAAGTTCAAGTGGCTGGAGCGCGCATCACTCATTGCTACGCTACTCTTTGCGGTCGTGGTAAGCCTCCACGGGATTCGGACCGGCCTAAGTAATCAATGGTACGTAACGAGCGGTGTTCTTACACGTTATTTGCTGGCATTTCCGGGTTCGCTCTTGGCTGCGGCCGGGCTCTTCCGGCAGAGTCAATCCCGTGAAATCAAAGCGATTAATTCCTCCGCGCTACTTCGAAATATTAGAGGAACGGCGGTCGTTTTTGTCGCATATGCGTTGCTCGCGGGTATCATCGTTCCCAAAGCGCCGTTCCCGCCGGCTACATTCGTTAATTACACTTCATTCGAAAATATGTTTGGGCTTCCAGTCCAGATTTTTCGCGCAGCGTGCAGCGTCTTGGCAGCATGGTTCATCATGGGAATGTTGCATGCGTTTTCCGCCGTAGCCTACGGAGAGCTGGAGAAACAGGTTCAGGAACGAACCTCGGATCTGGCGCAAGTCAACGAAACTTTGCTGGCAGACATAGTGGTTCGGAAACGCGTGGAGGCAGAGCTGGAGCAGTCGCGCGACGCGGCACTGGGGTCTTCGAAAGTGAAGTCGGAGTTCCTGGCCAACATGAGCCACGAAATCCGTACGCCGATGAATGGCATCCTCGGTATGACAGAACTTGTCTTGGACACGGATCTGACTCCGGAACAGCGCGACAGCCTCGGGTTGGTCAAGCTGTCAGCCGAGTCGCTCCTCAGCATCATCAACGACATCCTGGATTTTTCGAAAATAGAAGCAGGCAAGCTGGATATGGAATCGATCCCCTTTGAGCTGCGCGAGAGTCTGGGGGAAGCCATGAAGGCGCTGAGCTTCCGCGCGCATCAGAAAGGGCTGGAACTCATCTACGATGTACAGCCCGACGTGCCCGAGGCGCTTGTGGGCGACCCAGGGCGAATCCGGCAGATTATCGTCAACCTGGTGGGCAACTCGATCAAATTCACCAAACGTGGTGAGATCTTCGTCTCGGTGGAGAAGGAAAGTGAAACGTCCGACTCCGTGCGCCTGCATTTTGCCATAAAGGATACCGGGGTTGGAATCCAAGCCGACAAACAGAGCAAGATCTTTGAAGCGTTCTCCCAGGCCGACGGTTCCATGTCGCGCAAGTACGGAGGCACAGGCCTCGGATTGAGTATTTGCACCCGACTAGTGGAGATAATGGAGGGACGCATTTGGGTGGAGAGTGAAGTGGGCAAGGGCAGCACTTTTCACTTCGTGATCTCGCTAGCGGTCCAACAAACCCTTTCTACGCGGGCAAGTTCGCTTCAGTCGACGCAATTGCGAGACCTACACGTCTTGATAGTCGATGATAACTTTACGAATCGGCGCGTGCTTCATGGAATGCTGAGCCGTTGGGGTATGAGTCCAACTGCCGTCGATGGAGGTCGCGCCGCGCTGCAGGCCATTGAGGTCGCACAAAACGCGGGACACCCTTTCCCACTGATCCTGTTGGACGGCCAGATGCCGGAAATGGATGGATTCGCCCTCGCGGAACAGATTCAAAAAAATGCACAATTGATGAACGCTACGATCATGCTGCTGACCTCGGCCGGCCATTTAGGCGATGCCGCGCGCTGCCGTGAATTGGGAATCTCCGCGTACTTGGTTAAACCCATACGTCAAGGCGAACTACTCGATGCTATTTGCAAGTTGCTAGACAAGAGCGTACAGAAACATCTCGCGACGCTAGTGACTCGCCACACTCTGCAGGAGGAGAGGCACCGCATCCGTATTTTGCTGGCCGAAGATAACGTCGTAAACCAGACCCTTGCAGTCCGCCTCCTCGAGAAACGCGGTTATTCGGTGACTGTGGCTCCGGATGGCCAAGCTGCCGTCGAAGCATTCCAAACGGGAGGGTTCGAACTTGTGCTGATGGACATTCAGATGCCCGGAATGGACGGTTTTGAAGCGACCGCCGCCATCCGCGAAAGAGAGAAGCTGACCGGCGGGCACATTCCTATCGTTGCAATGACCGCTCATGCCCTCGTAGGCGACCAGGAGAGGTGCCTCGGCTCGGGCATGGATGGCTATGTCTCGAAACCCATCCGAACGAGCGAACTCTACGCTGTCATTGAAAGGATGTTGGGTGACAAACCCAAGCCAGAATCTGCCGAAGTCGCAAAACTTCAGCTGCTATGAATCAGGCGCTGAGCTATTCAGGGCTCGCGTGGCTGGCGAATTGTTAATTCGCGCTTTTGGTTAGGCCATGCGAATAAAACCGTCACTGACGACTATTCGAGGCTTAAGGAAGACGAGACGTTCCGCAAAGAAGTAGCAGAAAAGGTGGCATTGGCTTTGAGCTCCCGATTCAAAGCACCTTTCTTGCACCCAACGCACCCAAAAAAGTCCACCGCACTTTAGCAGGAAGGGGGGACTAAGTGATAATGATACCGGCCTTCTGGTATATGGGTATTTGGTGAATCACGCGCAGCCACTCGCATTTCACTCGAACGGAGCGTTCACAACCTTGCTATCAGTCATTCGGCACTTGAGCCCCTTCCCCAGCAGCTTTCCGACCAAAATGACATACAGCAAGAGGAGATCGCGTAACAAGTCACATGGACGACATTCAGCCGCCGCGGAGCTCAGAGGAGGACAGGTCCCTGGTTGGAGTAAACTTGCTCCAGAGTGGCGCGCGAACATCGGTAAACCCTTGGCGACTCTCCTCGTAACGCGCTAGTCGTGGATATCCGGATTGATTATCGTGGCTTGTTGGACATCGCTCTCAGCTTGACCGGCTTGGGCCTGTTGCGCTTTCAGGTCGGCCTCGACCGTCAAGTCTGGCTGTGCCTGACCATTGGGATTGAGTTTGGAATCAGCCGGCGGACCAGAGGGAATGCCGTTCTTGCCCTGGTTTTCCGCGAGCTTCCCGAGACCCTCGCTGAGCCTGGCCCGGAAGTCGTTGTGCATGTTTTGAAGGTCCGAGAAGGCCATGGCAATCTGCGTACCGGCGACGCAGTCATTCCGCTGGCTGCTGGCCACGACCACCTTGACGCTCTGGTTTGCGTCCGACGTGTCCTGGATACGCGTGAGGATGTCGCCAGGGCTCAGGGAACATTCCGTTCCATCAGCCATCGATTCACTGAGAAGCGTGGAGACGAGAAACGTCTTGAGAGACGGGTCCAGCCCGGCGGGAACCTCGTCGGGACCGTTCTTTCCTGCCGACGGCGGGGCACTGCTGACGGGAGCAGCGGGCTCGGGATTGTCGGCCGCCGCCTTCTCCGCGGCGATTTGCGCGCGCACTTCCTCGGCAATCAACTGCTTCAGCTCGGGTGTGATCGTGGCCTGGCCGCCAGCCGCAGCGTCGGATGCTGCTGCTGCGGCGTTGGCTTGCGCGCGAGCTTCGTACACGGCTTGGAGATTAGCGGCCAACAAATAGTCCGTCAGCCAGAGAGCCGGGGAGTCGTAAGCAGGCGCAGGAGCAAAGTAGTAGCCAGAAACCCGATACCAAGGAGCAGGGCCCCAGCCCCAATCGAACGCTACGGGCCCGGCCCAAGGGCCGTAGGCCCAGCCGTAGTACGCGGCACCGAAGTAGTAGGGCGGAACATAGCCGTAATAAGGATGCCCGTGCCAGTAATACCCGCGATAGGCATACGCATAACGGCGGCCGTCATAGAAATAGGTCCGTTGAATGTAAGGATGACCGCCGCGGAAGTATCCGTGCTCGGTATAGCCGCGGCCGTGGCCGAAGCCGACAACTCTGCCATCATCAGGCCGGCGGGATTCAAAGCGCCGCTCGCCATGAGCACCGTGGTTGATGGTCATGCCGCTGCGGGTATGAATGGTCCTGATGTAGCCGTTATGATCGAAATCGGCTTTGGTCCCGCCCTTCGTTTCAAAACTGGTTTTCTTGCCTTCCGGGCTAAAGTTGGCAGTGTGGCCAGCGGCGTTCGTGACACTCTTGCCGCCGCCAGGGCGACTCACAATGACAGGTGCTTTGTATTCCCTCTCACCGCCGGTTTTGGCTGCTGGCACAGTTCCCCTTGTCCTTGTGTCCGTGGTGCCGCCGATTCTCACTCCGGTTGTGATGCCCGCGTGTGGCGTTGCGGACGCACCCGTCCTGGCTGCGCCCGTTGTACCCGTGTGGGTGGCATCGCCGTTCGAACCAGTGGCCGGTCTGGCCTCGTGTTTGGGGGTTTCGGCCGGTTTGGACTCATGTTTGGGAGCTTCGACAGGTTTTGGGGCTTCGGCCGGTTTGCGAGCTGCGGCCGGTTTGGGAGGGGGTGCTGCGAGTTTACTGGGTTCAGGAGTAGAAGGCTTTTTCTGTTGTGTCGCGGCAGAAGCCGGTATGGCAATCAGAGTCAGGGAAAGCAGCAAACGCCGAACGACGCTGTTTCTTCTTTGGCTCCAATTCATCGTTACGCTCCTTACAACATCCCACTCCGTTTCGACCGCCAAGAACTTTGCCGGCGTGAATCCAGGGATGGAGAACTCTGACCGATAGCAGGCCGAAAGGCCCGAGTAATTCGCGACAAGCCTTGCTGGTTGACTTGTAGTTACAGGCTTGGGATTTGGGATCGATAGATTCGCACCTCCAGCTACGGAGGCACTGTATTTTCCGCAGAAGCAATTTCCCGCCAGAAAACCGGCTCCACATGACGCGCAAAACTTGGTCGCTTCGACCGTTGTGGTGTCCATAGCGACGGCTCCATTTTGTTGCTGTTCGCCTTGATTTCTTGTTATTAGATTCCTTTCTCGCGGCCAAAAGAGTCAATGGTACGGATATCCAAAGGGTTATTTACTCAAGGACAAACTGGCCTTCGACTGCAATCGCAACATCGCGCCCTTGGCGGAACTCGCCCGGCGTTATCGTGACCGCAACCCAGATCTGGCGGATCTCTGTTTGATACGGATGAGCGAGCTTATCCTCGGCACGTTGTTTATCACGGTTGACAGCGACTTTCGCGTTTATCGCCGGAATTGGCGGGAGGCCATTCCGATTCATCTGCCACCACAGCGACCCTGAAGCAGTGAAGCCTCGGCCCTTCCTTCACTGAGTTCGAAACACAGCAAAGGGTATATCGATAACACGATGAATTCAAAGAGCTGAAGGAGTGGCGCGCCCGGGGGGACTCGAACTCCCGACCTTCTGGTTCGTCGCAAGGTAGTACAAAACTCTAAGTGCTGCATCTGGTGTCGTTTACAGAGGAACGTCATTTATCTCTCTCTTGAGTTGGACCGAAGTTGGACTGAAATACTTGGGGATGTCTGATAGAAAAGTTGTGGACGCTCCGTTCAAGCGAAAGCGAGTCGCTGCGCGGGATGATCTCCCAGTTCGCAGCCTTTAGGGCGTTGACCAAGCTTAGTCTTTCCGATATATCCAGTGCGGACCTAAAGGTTCCGTCTCCTCACAACAAGTCTAGCGTCTCCCCCGGCACAGCCTTCCCTGTCCGCCTTCCGGTTCGCCTCTAGTCCACCCACAGTTCACCCGCTGTGCATTGCTGCTTTTCTGTCTTTGGGCGAAAGTGCGCAACGTAATCCAACGCAGCGCCCTTGGTTGATCCACAAGGGGCTGAGCGGTGGCCCTGAGGCCGGAGACAGGCGCCCAGTCTAATCGCTTCGGTACGAGGAGGTTCGATGAAACCCAGTCGCTTCGTTTCTTGCTGTTTCGCTACCCTAACTCGGAATTTTCCCGTCGGCGCCATTTTGTTTCTGGCCGTGACTTTTGGATTCTTCGCGCGACCCGTAATGGCGCAAGCGCCGGTTATGACCAGGCTCAGCGGGCACACCCCTAAGGCCGTTATGGATGGAACGGCCAAGCCTGTCGGCCATTACAATCCCAATCAAATGCTGCGATTAGTCGTTGGTCTCCAGCCGCCGCACATGGCGGAGGAGGAGCAGTTCCTGCGCGACGTGCAGACGAAGGGCTCGGCCGAGTTCCACCACTTCCTCACGGCGGACGAGTGGAACGCACGCTTTGCGCCTTCGGCTCAGCAGGAGCAGGCCGTTGTGGACTGGGCAGAGGCCCAGGGCTTGACCGTTACCCATCGTTACCCCAACCGCCTGCTAGTTGACTTGGAGGGCCCGGTCAGCATGATCGAAAAGGTCTTCAGTCTTGCGATCAACAGCTACCAGCTAGGCGCCACGTCATTCTTCTCCAGTGATCGGGAACCAGTGATTCCCACGAGCCTGAGCGGCATCGTTCACTCCGTCGGAGGCCTCAATAGCTGGGAAGTGATGCACCCAGGCAACAACAGTCTGGGGGAGCCGGCTTTCCCCGTTTATGTGCCTGGCGATGTCGCTGGCGCGGGGGCGTCCGGGGGCGGCGATGCTGATGGCAGAAAGCTGCCGCCAGCTCTGGCCAAATCTCAGGCCAAAGGCCCTACGCCCGGCATGACGAACGGTAACTACGATCCAACGGATATGTACAGCTCTCAAGCCTACGACACCAACGCACTTTATTCCCAGGGGCACTGCTGCAACCCGCTCCACGCTCCCAGTTCGCCGCCCTCGTCCTCCATCGCGATCGTCACGGCCGGCGCACAGGATCCGAATGACTTCCAAGGTTTCCATAACCAGTACCCCTATTTGGCCTGGCACTATTTTTTTCACTTTATCGACGGAACACCCGGGTGTTGCGACGGAGAAGGGACCATGGATTTTGAATGGTCTACCGCTATGTCCAACAGTTTTGGCTCCTTAAACGATACGGCTTCAGTTCATATGTACGACGCCGTGAACACCGCTTTCTCAACTTTCACCGATGCCTACAATCAAGCGCTGACAGACGGTAGCGCGCGTATACTCAGCACCAGCTGGGGCTGCGCCGAGTTTGATTGCGCATCGCAAGCGACCATGGATTCCCAGCATGCCGTGTTCAACAACATGGTTGGCCAAGGTTGGACTCTGGTCTCGATCTCGCATGACGGAGGGGCTACAACAACCTGCGTCCATCACGATGCCGTGAGCTATCCCGGATCAGATCCAAATTTCATCTCGGCGGGGGGCACGCAACTGTCGCTGTTTAATGGCCCAGTCTACAACTCGGAGGTCGCTTGGACGGGGGGTCCCGCCGGTTGCGGGAAAAACGATGGCGGCAGCGGGGGTGGCTTCAGCGCTTATTGGCCAACCCCACCCTACCAGAGTGGCATGGGGTTTGGGAGTAGGGCCGTCCCCGACGTAGCACTAAACGCCGATTGGTTTTTTACCCCGCAAAACATTTTCTTCAATGGGGGATTGTCAGGGAACGGCGGCACGAGCATCGTCGCGCCTGAGGTGGCTGGCTTCCTCGCGAATGAGGCTGCCTACTTGGATTACTTAAGTACCGTCACAGGCGGTCTTTGCAACGGCCACGCCTGTACCCCGCTCGGCAACGCAAACTACTACCTCTATTGGTTTGGGAACAACCATTTCTACGCGCCGCATTTCCCATATTATGACATCACCTCGGGATGCAACAATAATGACATAACGTCAGCTTTCGGCTTAGGGTACTTCTGTGCCGGCACCGGTTACGACGAGGTCACGGGCTGGGGTTCCTTCAACATGCTGCAGTTGGCCTGGGCCATCAACACGTATCAGGCGGGTGACTTCGGTGCTCCTGTGGTTACATTCAGCGGACCTACAACGAATCAGTGGTACAACGCGGACCAGGAGGTAACCTGGAGTGTGAGCGACACCAGTGCCAATGGTCTCCCGCCGACTGGGGTCGCGGGATTCAGCCAGTCTTGGGACTCTGATCCAGGTGATGTCTTTAGCGAACCCACACCAGGCTCTGGAAATACTTTCTATAGCGGTCCGCAATACCCCAATGCCACGAACGGCTGCCTCGACCTCACAGGTGCACTCTGCGCCGGAAGCGTCGGTCAGGGCCTTCACACGGTGAACGTCCGGGCGTGGGATAACACGGGCGTTGCGTCCTTCGATTATACCTACGGCCCGATCGGCTACGACACGATCCCGCCGTTCACCTTGTACTCGCAATCCCCAGGACAGAATTTCTTCGGATGGAACAACACCACGGTCAAGGTGACCTTGAGTGCCAGCGATCCCGGCGCTCCGGTCACTGGGTCGGGTGTTTCGGCGACATATGCCAGTGTGGACAACGGGTTTTGCGGCCCCAGTTTCCTGGGGTCTTGTTTCGTCTACGGCGGCCCGTTCAACATCACTGCGCAAGGCCCGCACACAGTTTATTTCTTCAGCAAAGATGTCGCCGGCAACTTCGAGCTCAGGAACACCGTCCCAGTGAACATCGACGAAACCGCACCGGTCACTACGGCGAGCCTGAGCGGCACTCTGAACGGAACCGTTTACGTGAGCCCCGTAAAAGTTACGCTTAACGCAACGGACAATCTGAGCGGCGTGGCAAATACCGTCTACCAGGTCAACGGCGGAGCGCTGCAGACCTACGTTGGGCCGTTCACCGTGTCCAACCTCGGAGCTAACACCGTTACGTTCCATAGCACCGATAAAGCCGGCAACGTGGAAGCTGCCAAATCGGCGAGCTTCACAATCAAGGGAGCTACGTCGACCTCCGTCACTTCCTCAAAGAATCCTTCAATTTTGGGATCGGCCGTGACCTTCACTGCCACCGTCTCATCGACGGTCGGCACGGCCACCGGCACGGTCACGTTTAAGGACGGCTCGAGTACGCTGGGTCCAGGCACCCTCGTCAGCGGCAAGGCGACGTTCTCCACTTCGAGCCTGTCGCTCGGTAGCCACTCCATTACCGCTGTCTATCCGGGTGGTACGAACTTTTTTGCAAGCACCTCGGCGGCGCTCACTCAACACGTGCTAGCCGCGACTTCCACATCGGTAGTTTCCTCACACAATCCGTCTGTGTTCGGCCAGGCTGTGACCTTCACAGCCACGGTGATCTCTTCAACACCTGGCACGATAACCGGGACAGTGACATTTAAGGACGGTGCAACCGCGCTGGGGTTGCCACAGTCACTCGTCAGTGGAAAGGCAACCTTGTCCACGTCAGCCTTAAAGGTGGTGCCTCACTCCATCACGGCCACTTACAATGGCAGCGGGACCTTCGGCACCAGTACATCACCGGCACTGAAACAGACGGTGAATAAAGCCACGAGTTCAACGTCAGTGAGCTCCTCACACAATCCATCCGTATTCGGTCAGTCCGTGACCTTCACGGCCACGGTGTCGGCGGTTGCACCGGGTTCAGGAACGCCGACAGGAAGCGTGACGTTTAAAGACGGCGGAACCCAGGTGGGCTCTCCGCAATCACTGATCGGTGGAAAGGCGACTCTGTCCACCTCAACCTTGAGCGTGGGCGCACATTCCATTACGGCGGTTTATAGTGGCAGCATTGACTACATCACAAGTGTTTCCCCGGCCTTGACGCAGACGGTCAATAAATCGGCCACAACCACGACGCTGACCTCCTCGCCAAATCCATCGCATTTGGGCCAGGCCGTGACGTTCACGGCCACAGTTGCTGTGGTCGCGCCTGGCAGCGGTACGCCCACGGGCACGGTTACCTTGAAGGACGGAGCAACTTCCTTGGGTTCGAGCCCACTGATAGGCGGAAAGGCGACATTCAACACATCCTTGCTGGCCCTTGGATCGCACTCCATGACGGCGGTCTACGGAGGCAGCGGGAATGACCTCGGTAGCAGTTCACCTGTCCATACGCAGACAGTTAACCCCTGATGCTTGGCACACTGAGAGGGAGGGAGCTACCTCTCAGTGTGTCCGCTGGCCCTCCAAAGATAAGCTTACGCGGCGGCACCATCTCCAACAGTTTAGTCAACAGGTTGAGGGTAACAGAACCGACCACGGCTTCCCTTCCTAATTGCACCGACATTGTGCCGAGACACGCAGGGAACTGACGAATAGAAATAGCAATAGAAATAGCGCCAGATTTTGCGGACTGTTTGGGTGGACATATAATCCTCTCGAATCGGAACGCGCAATGAAACCTTCCTTCGAGCAAACGCTAGTCGAGGTCTGGCGGCAGACCCTCGTCGAGGATGCCAAGGCTGAGGGGTATTTTTGCCAGCCGAGCTGGCTTCCCGGGTTTTCCAAGTCCCGTAAGCCGAACAAACAAGTGCCAACATCTCTGTCAGATGGGAGCCGGATGGAATTCTTGCGTGCCACAGTCGTACAATGCACCCAGATATTACAGACGACTACGTGCTGGAGAAATTGTCGTGACGAAAGACGAGGCTTGGAAACTGGCCGAGCATTGGATTGCGGCGTGGAACGCTCATGATCTGGACCTGATCCTGGCGCACTATGAAGATGCAATCGAGTTGACTTCACCCGTTGCCGCTCAACTGCTAGGGACGGCTGATGGGAAGGTGATCGGCAAGGCGAACTTGAAAGCTTACTTCCGACGAGGGTTGGAAGCGTATCCGGAACTGCATTTTCGCCTTAATGACCTACTCTTGGGTGTAAGCAGCGTTGTGCTCTACTACACAAATCAAAAGGGGACACACACGGCGGAATTCATGGAGTTCTCGGCGAGTGGAAAAGTTGCACGAGTTGTCGCGAACTACAGTGCTCCGAAGGCCTGATCCTGCACATTGGAGAGTCCTAACTGCTGAAAAAACGCCCAATCAGACATGTTGTTCCCATTACCCAAGTTACCGGTAATGCGTGCCAGGCACAACTCCCCTCATAGGGGGAATTCCACAGTGCGCGCCGAGATCAATTCAGATTGCCCTATTAATGGAGCCTCAAGCACGCCTAAGTAAGAGCGCTACCTTGACACGGAGGAGGTCAGAGGTTCGAGTCCTCCCGGGCCTACCATTTTTCGTCCTGCCGAAGTTTCTACCTGTGATTCGTTACCTGTGTTCTGCAATTTTTCACTGCACCAGCCACGATTCGGTCGGCAGGGGCGCGCATGTTGTCGCTCGCGTTTCTTTGCGGAGACGGACTGGCGGTGATTTCTAGTGATAAGGGATGTGGGTAGCACCACTCGTGCCGCCAACGGCCCTCTCGCGTTGCTTCTCCTACTTTTCTGCGCTCGCCCGGCGCGTGAAAATCATGCCCTTCGTGCGCCCCGCATCCAGAGTAAAGCCAGTCACATTGTGTTCAGCGCTCCGCGTGAAACGCAACCTCACGGGCGTCCCGCTCACTTCGAATTCATCCACCAGCGCGGGCCGCAATTCATGCAGCGGGATCCCTCCCGACCGCTTGAATCCCGCCGGATCGAGCATGGCCACCAGCTTCAGTTTGCCTTCGACCATCGCGAGCCGAAAGGTCACACCAAGCTCGTCGCTCGCGTAATCTCCCGCGTACGCACCAAGCTCGGCCGCGCTAGGCGCATAGTCCGCAATTGCTTCGTACACGGCACTAAGCTCGTCTATACCCGTGATCCGCATCTTTTTTGGAGAGCCGTTGCTCCCCGGCTCGAAAATCAGCTTAATATCCACCGGAAGCGACGCGGGCACAAATTCCGTCGCACTCCTCGCGCGCAGCTCCACCCTTTGTCCGATCCGGTATTGAGCTCTTGGAGAGTCTAAAATCTCCGCCGCCAACTGGTGATTCCGCGTCGAAATCCGAACCACTGCTCCCTTCGCTGGGTCGCGATATGTTCCCGCCAAGGCTTGCAGCTGCACGTCCGACAACGCTGGGCCGGCAGCACTAGCCGTTCCCGGCGCTGCGGCCTTTTCTGCTGGCTTTAGCAAGCTCGCCAAGTAAATGTCCGCAACGTTATGCGCTTTTTTTGAGGGGTTTGCATCACCCCGATTGCACAAGCACGCCACCGAGAAATGCTGCTCCGGAAATCGCAGCAACTCCGCGCGATAGCCGCCCCATGCTCCTCCGTGGCTCACCGTGTGCAGACCGCGGTAATCGTCGATAAACAAGCCCTTCGCGTAGTCCAGGACTTTGCCGCTGTTCAACTTTCCTTGCTCTTGGATTTCCGCCAGAAATTCTTTTCCGCCGACCTGCGCGCTGTAGAAATTCTCGTCCCATTTCTGCAAGTCTTCGACAATCGTGTGCACCGCGCCATCTCCGGTTTGCTCGAAATACGAGACGTTTAATGTGTAGCCGTTCTTGTTCTCCTTGGGATCGTAAGCCAGTGCCCGGTCGGAGATGAGGGCCGTGTGGTCGTCGCGATACTGGGTATGCGTCATTCCTAGCGGCGCAAAAATATTCTCTGCCGCAAATTCGCGCAGCGTTTTGCCGCTGACGCGCTTCACGATCAGCGATAGCAGAAAAAATCCCGTGTTGCTGTAGAGAAACTCGCTTCCCGGCGCGAAGTTCAGCGCCTTCTGCCGGGTGATGATTTGCAGGGCGTCCTCGTCGGTCGTCACGCTGTCAATATTAATTCCTGCCAGGTCCATCAGCGTCAGGTAGTCGCGCAGCCCGCTGGTGTGATTTAGGAGATTGAGGATCGTGATTTTTTTCCCGTAATCGGGCAATTCGGGAACGTATTTCCGCACATCGTCGTTGACCGACAGCTTCCCCTGCTTTTCCAACAGCACAATGCTCGTTGCCGTAAATTGCTTGGAAGTCGAGCCGATGTCGAAGACGCTTTGCGGCGTTATTGGGACGCGTTCCTCGATGTTCGCCAGTCCATAGCCCTTCCACAGGATGATTTTCCCGTCGCGGTAGACGGCCAGCGCGCAACCAGGCGACCCCGCCTTCGTGTAGTCCGCAAACACTTCGTCCACGGCAGCCTCAGTTTTGTCTTGCGCTGTGCCCGCTTCGGCCGCTGCCCATGCCCCAGCCCCAAGTGCACACGCCGCAGCGCTGATCCAGACTTTTGTCCAAGTCTTCATGTGCACTCTCCTCGGTTTGTTGCTGCGCGCCGAGTCTATCTTCTTCCCCGCCGTGCATCAATCGTCCGGGCGTTCTCATAGTCGTCGCCTTGGCATGACGAAGCAGTCCCTGAATCGTCTTTACGTCTTTGCCCCTTGTTGATAAGAAAGGTCGCAAGGGGTGACGGAAATTGTAGAAGCCGAATCGCTGGCCGGGTTCGAGCCGGATGCCAACTTGAATCGCGGCGGGGCGAATTTCAAACAAGTTTGCCACACAAAAACTAGGTAGGCCCTGACGCGGTAATCGGCAAAGTGGATTTTCAAGTCACCGGTAATCGACTAAACAGGAGTTCCGTCGTCAGACGGAATGCACATGCACTAAACCCGAAACTGCCGAAGATGATGGTCCAGATGCTGATACATCAACGCCGCCCATTCCTCCGGAGTCAGCGGCCCGAAAAAGAAGTGCGGATGCTTCGTGCATGCCCCAGGCCCGCCCGCTGCAAAGCGGTCAATGAATTCGCCTAGCCGTTGTCTCTCCGCCACGAAGTCCCTCTCATCACTTACCACCAAGCTCTTGTCCGTCCCCGAATTGTGGGGCATCGGCTTCTCGTTCACGATCATCGACTTCTTCGCCAAGCGCCCCAGCAGCAGTCCAATCAATATTCGCGGCGGAAATTTCACCCCCACCGCCATCTCCATTGCCGCGGAGCAATGCGCCAGCGCCTGCGCTGGACTCATCTTGCCCCACTGCCGCTCGCTATCCGGCCTGAGCTGCGCCATCCGCCCCTTCACCTCTTCCACCGTCGCCGCTTCAAAAAGATTCTTCATGCGTAGGCTCGATCCACGACGCCGCCAGGGCCTCATCTTCACCTGCTATCCCGCCCCCCTGGTTAGCTATAACAGTCCAGAACCGCCATAGTCTCGAAGTATAAATCAAGCGCGCCAACGTGGCCGCATCCACTTGCCTGGCAAACGTTACCGGTAAACTCGGCCCTCGGTACCGCGGACGCCTGTGTGAATAACCTCGACGTCAGCGCCGCTGTCTAGTGCTTTCCACAACCCTTCCTTATCCAAAATAGTTAGTGCGCTAACTCTCTTCTCGCAGACGAAACAGTAGGCTTGAAAGTTCATGCCCGATTCCACCTTGGGACTAGGTTTCCCGAGAACTCGGACAGAACTCGGACAATCGGCCCGGGGGAGGCACGCGGCGTTCGGCATTGCAAAAACAGCGTTTTTATTGAGAAAAGTGGCGCGCCCGGGGGGACTTGAACTCCCGACCTTCTGGTTCGTAGCCATAGGAGTACAAATGCTAACTGCCCTATTTGGCGTCGCTTACGGACTGGAAACGCCATTCTTCCCTCAATTAGCTGCACCCAATGTTGCACCGAAAACCGAGTCATATCGTACTCGCAAGTTAACGAGAGACCTGTTCCAACTGCCGCGGTAGGGGCACCATCGCTCCGCCTGCCCGTTAATCGGCGCTCCAAACCAAGCAAGGCGCCACGACGGGAGACCGCCGTCGTAGACATCAGCGTATAAGCCGTCTTTCGGCCTCTTCCGGGGACACGGATGGCACTGAATCGGAAACTAGGAATGTAATATCAGATCTCCTGACATAGTCCTTTGGGAACCTGTCCGCTTTTTGGGCTTTCGGGTGCAGTTGCGACCGAGTAATGTATCTCCAATTCGGTGGCGGGGAACTTTGTATGAGCCTCGTTCAGGGCCGCGCAGAGAGCCTCGAGAACTCGCGACCGATGGAGCGAACTGAGCGGTGCCAGCGTGATACGGAGCTGATCTTGAATCGGTTCGAGATCGGCGGCGTCTTGTAGGGCAGTCTGAATGAAGGTGCGCCCTTCTTCTTCTACCCGTTTGTAGTGAGGACGGATCAACTCCAGAAGATCACTCTCGATCTGATAGGCGACCATTTTCAAAACATTGGTGAGGTGCTTGCGTTCGGTGGATAGTTTTACCTGTCCTGCGCAAAAACTAAGCAACGACTGAATGTCATCCCTGTGACATGTTACATGACCTTCTCGCATGTCGTTCATTACAAATGCGCTCTTAATTTTGGCAAGGCACAGCCCTCTCGCCACTGATACCGCTCTTCTGGCGTCGAGCCTCGACTTTTTGCAAGGCACCTCTGAAAAAATCCACCTCCACTCGGGTCGAGGAGCCGACATTGTTATGCAATCATGTTTGGTTAGCGCGTTTCCCGTCTCGAATTCGATTTTCTGCTCTCCGAGAGCACCCTGGGACGCGAATGGACGCGACTCTTGCGGTATGATGCTTCGAACGCGGATAGAGCAGAAAGTTGACGGCGCACGCCAGGAAGGGACCGGCCGGATTGGAAAAATCGCTTCCCAGCCAGTACTACACGGCGCTTGAGATTTTTCAGCGCGAGAGAGACTTGATCTTCGCGCAAGAATGGTTTTGCGCCGGTCGCGAAGAGGAACTTCCTTCACTAGGAAATTCGAGAGTGCTGGAAGTGGCAGGAGAAAGCGTCCTGGTTGTTCGAACGATGAGAGAAGAATTGCGCGCGCATTTCAACATATGCCGCCACCGCGGCGCGCGGCTTTGCGCGACGGCACAGGATTCTGAGTGGAACGTGAATTTGAGCGGAGGCATCACGTCTTCCGGGTCGATCCGCTGCCCATATCATCAGTGGACTTATAACCTAGACGGTGAGCTTCTCGGAGCGCCTTTCTTAAAAGAGGCAGAAGGCTTTCGCAAAGAAGATTTTTCTCTTTATCCCGTCCGAGTGGATACCTGGGGCGGATTTTTCTTTCTGAACCTGAATTTACAAAATGTATCAGGCGAAAAACGCGGTCTGCGGTCTCAGCTCGGACCTGCAGTCGAACGAATTCAGCGTTATCCTCTTGCCACGCTTCGAACAGGGCACAGCATCACCTACGATGTGGCCGCGAATTGGAAGCTCATCCTGGAGAATTACAATGAGTGTTACCACTGCGGCGGGCTTCATCCCGAACTGTGCGAGATCGTTCCCAGCTTCAAGCAGGCCGGAGGCTCGAATCTTGCCTGGGAGGACGGGATTCCGCACCGCGAAGGCGCCTACACCTTCACGAAAACGGGAACAACGAATCGCGCGCCCTTCCCCGGCCTGAGCGAAAAAGAAAAAGTTCGCCACAAAGGTGAGCTTTGCTTTCCGAATTTGATGATCAGTCTAGCGTGCGACCACGTCGCGGCGTTCCTGCTTTGGCCGCTGGCTCCGAATCGCACGCGTGTAGTTTGCAACTTCCTTTTTCACCCAGACGAAATCGCGAAAGAGGGATTCAATCCTTTGGATGCAGTTGAGTTTTGGGATTTGGTCAATCGGCAGGACTGGGCCATCTGCGAGCGAGTGCAGGGGGGAGTCAGTTCCCGCGTCCATAAGTTTGGGTTCTACGCTCCAATGGAAGATCCGAGCCTCGATATTCGGAATTACGTCACCGAGCGGCTCGGGCCAATTTCACAATAGCTAGAGACTTGCAGCCGAAGCGTTACGCTTGCGATTCCCCAGGAAATACAGCAGACAGCCCGTCCCGACGAGCACTCCGGTAAGCCCCACGATTTTGACGACCGCCAACAGTTTATTGGTTTCGTCCGGCGAAGGTACAAGCGAGAGGGCTATTGTAAACGACGTAGTTGCGAATCCCACACAAGCGATGAATCGCGCCACGGGCTTTCCGCCCGGGACTCGAATCACCTCAGGGCCAGCCGGTTCCTTCTGCACCTTGAACATGGAGGCAAAGACGTACAGATAGGGAATGAAATACGTGATGATGCCCATGCTGACCAGCACGTCGTACGCGCCTTTCACGCTGGTCCCCGCCTGGCCGAGAAACACGAACAAGATTCCCGCAAACATTTGCACATACAGCGACACGTGAGGAGTGCCCCATCGCGGGTGAAGCTTTCCGAAGGAGGGTGGAAGAAATCGATCGAGGCCGGCAACAAAGGGAAGTCTCGCCACGGAAGAGAGAAAGCCACCGGCGGCGCCGAGGTTGCTGACGGAGATCAACAGGGCGGAAATTGGAATCACGCTGAACCATCCGACACGAAGAGCGGTTTTCGATATGGCCTGCATCAGTCCCTCCAAATCGTTGACTTGGCTGCTGGGTAAAGCCAGCAAGACCGCGATGGTTCCGCCGATGTAACAAAAGGTCACGATCAGGCCTGCGAAGAAAACAGCAAGCGGTATCGTGCTTCGGGAGTCTTTGATCTCCTCCGCCATGAATGAGCCGGTCTCGCAGCCACCGAACGCATAGGTAAGTGTGGCCCAGAAAAGCATGTCCTTCAGATGTATCCTGGGCACGAGATTTTCCAGCGTGAAGGGAGTTGCCGAGCCGAACGATTTCCACGCGTAGATGCCCATGACAACGAGAATCACGACGGGCACCCACATCCCGAGGGACCCGATGTTGTGCAGCCACTTGCCGATGTTGAGGCCAACGACATTCATCACCGTAATAGCGACGAGTGTAAGAATTGAGAACCACATGTAGTAGTTCTTGCTGTTTGAAAGTTGGGCCCAGCGACCGCCGCCGACAAACAGAAGATTGCTTGCGGCGAAATAGAGTACCGCGGGGAAATACGGTAGATTGCTCGTCCAGTAGGTCCATCCTGACATCAAGCCGGAAAAATCTCCGAAAGCGCGTTTACTCCAAACGTATAGCCCGCCTTCCTGGGGATAACGGGACGAGAGTTCAAGCACGGAGAGGGCTAGCGGCACATAAAAGCAGAGCCATACACCTATCCAGATGACGATGGAACTGGGCCCGGCGGCCGCGGCGGTGGCAATCCACCGAAGACTGATCCCCGTGACGAGGTAGAACATTACGAGATCCGCGAAGCCCATCACCCTCGGTGGTTGAATGTGAGCTTGCACGGCTGTTGTGGAATTACCGCTGAGTCCAGTCGGAGCTCGAGGAGTCTCTTCGGCCATTAGTTTTTGCTCTCGTGCCTGTGCTTGCGCCCGCGATAATCGCGCAACACTTGTTTCGCTGCGTTGTGACCCGGCGCTCCGGTCACTCCGCCTCCGGGATGCGCGCCCGCTCCGCACAAATACAATCCTTCGATGGGTGTACGGTATTGCGCCCAACCCGAGACGGGGCGCATGAAAAAAAGCTGCTCGAGATTCAAGTCACCGTGAAAAATATTGCCCTCGGTGAGCCCGTAAGTTCTTTCCAAATCCAAGGGAGTGATCACCTGCATTGCAAGGATGGAGCCGGGCACGTTGGGAGCGAACTCTGCGATTTTTTTCACGACATGATTGGCCAGCAGGTCTCGGTTTTGATCCCACGTTCCCCCCGCGAGACGGTATGGCACGTATTGTACGAAACAGGTCATGATGTGCTTGCCGCGAGGAGCGAGAGATTCATCCACGTTAGAACTCACGACGCAATCCACCCAGAGTTCGTCCGGGATTTGACCGAATTTGGCGATGTCGTAGCAGCGTTCCGCAAATTCGAGCGAACGAACCAGGGTGTAGAGCGAGCGTTGTTGCGGCGGCGTTCCCGGCGGAGTTGCCTGGAATTGCGGTTCCTGGCCGAGAACCATGTTGACTTTGGCGCACGGGCCCGCCATTTTGATGCCGCGAATTTTCTCTCGGAATTCCTCCGGCAGGTCGTTCGAATGGACCAAACCGAGAAACGTGCGTTTCGGATCGGCGTTCGAAAGCAGCACGCGCGATTTGATTTCCGTGCCGTCATCGAGAAACACTCCTTGTGCGCGTCCGTTTCGAACGTCGATGCGCGCGACGTTTGCGGATGTCCGAATTTCCACGCCGTGCTTTTTGGCGGCGCTTGCGAGAGCGTTGGCGATCGCGCCCATGCCGCCGATGACGTGGCCGTTGAATCCCTGGGAGTCGTGTTCGCCGCCGCTGAGGAGATGGAACAAAAGGCCAAGGGAAGTTCCGGGCTGGTAAGGTCCGCCATGCTTTCCATAGACGTTGTTCGCGAGAAAGATCGTCTTAACTTGCTCGGACTCGTAATGGCGATCGAGAAATTCTCCGAGGCTTCCCGTCAGGAAGGAAATGAACTGGCCAATTTCATCCGCAGTGATGGTTCGAAAGCGCTTCCCAACGCGCAGAAGTTCGAGCAGACCCACGACGCCGGGCGCACCGACCTGGGGTGGCGACTCCAGAAAAAAAGGCTGCAGGTAGCGTGCAAGTTTTTTCAGCTGACCGTCTACACGGAGAAACGTCTTGGCGTCACGCGGCGAATATTTCTTGATTTCTTCGGCGGTGCGGTCCCGGTCCGCCCACCATCGAATGATTTGCCCGTCATGAAAGGGAACCTGCAGAAATGGGTCGCAAGGAACCATGCGCAAACCAAATGAAGCTAGATTCAAATCGCGAATGACTTCCGGGCGCAACATGCTGGCGATATAGGAGGTCGTGGACGCGCGGCAACCGGGCGCAATTTCCTCGGTAACGCAGCAACCTCCGACAATATCGCGGCGCTCGAGGACTAAGGTGGAAAAGCCCGCTTCAGCGAGATAGGTCGCAGCGGTGAGGCCGTTGTGGCCGGCTCCGATGACCACCGCGTCGTAGTTGTGATTTTTGGGAATTCGAAGCCTCTCCAAAGAACCGTATGCCGCACAAGCCGAACAGGGCATTAACTCTTCCCTCATCTCTCGCGCAGCTTCTTCACACGGTTGATTAGTTCAAACCTCCGAAGAATAGCGACATCGTCGCCATAGTGAACCCCTTCTTCGTGTGCTTCTGCAGCCCACTATGGACAAAAAACTCGTCCTATTATAGTCGCCGCCCTGAGCCAGAACGCATTGCCCTGCTTGTCTCGATGATAAATCAGGCCGGGAGGTCTTCTTGCGATGGGACATTCCCGGTATCCTTAATATATGCGCTGATTGTGAGCCCAGCGCCCGCTGTCACGTCGACTTTATGCCGCTTCCCTCTCGTAGTACTTCAGCAGACCTCCCAGTCGTTCTCGACACCGCACTGCTCCTTTGTTCCTTCTTGCTTCCGGCCGCGAAGGAAACAAGATCCGGTTGTCTTTGCCCTGGTGATTGCGCTCCTCGTTGTAAATGTACGAGATATTGCTGCAATGCTCGCCGCAGCGAAGACTCTCCAAACAGGATCAACCTCGACAGCCATTCTTCCTTGACCGATCTCACCCAGCGTTCCGCATACGAGTTCAGATTCGGGCTCCTTGCTGGCAATCGAAGCGGACTCACTCTTCCCGTTGTGCTGATCAGTTTCAGAAACGATTCGCAGAACTTCGCGTCACGGTCATGCAGCAGATAGCGACAGCCTCTCAGGCTTCCCCACTCCTCCATCGTCATGTTGCGCGCCTGCTGCTCCATCCACTCCTGATCCGCGTACGGCGTGAATCCAGCCAGTTTCACTTGGCGA
>Ga0210410_10001113_pt1 | contig 25918 bp, 17 predicted proteins | sample IncBWC4MmetaG_FD_161058 | JGI IMG/M metagenome (GOLD analysis project Ga0210410, IMG submission 161058) | Forest soil microbial communities from Barre Woods Harvard Forest LTER site, Petersham, Massachusetts, United States - Inc-BW-C-4-M | ecosystem: Environmental > Terrestrial > Soil >... | reverse complement strand
TCGTGCAGTAGAGGGTGGGAACGCAGGAGACCAGAGTGCGATTTCAGGCCGCGAGCGACCAGGCGCTGCTGGTTTATCTGGGAGAAGAGATCGGTGCGGCGGTACACGAGAGGGTGGCGCGGTTGCTGCGGCTGTTGCAGCAGGAGCCGATTGCGTGGGTACGGAACATCCAGCCGGCGTACTGTTCCCTGCTGATTACGTTTGACACGGTTGCTGTGGATCACGCCGAAGTTCAGGCAAAACTTTCCGAATACGAAACGCGCGCGAAGAAGTTGCCGGCGGCGAAGGTTCGCCTGGTGGAAGTGCCGGTGTGTTATGGCGGGGCGTTTGGGCCGGACCTCGAGGAAGTGGCGGCGCAGCGAGGATTGTCGCCGGAGAAGGTTGTCGAACTGCACATCGCGCGAACGTATCACGCTTACTTTTTGGGATTTGCGCCGGGGTTTGCCTACCTGGGAGATCTGCCGGAAGAGATTGCCACCCCGCGATTGGAGACGCCGCGGAAGGAAGTGACGGCGGGAAGCGTAGGGATTGCGGGGCGGCAGACAGCGGTGTATCCGTTCGCCACGCCGGGCGGCTGGCGATTGATTGGCAGGACGCCGCTTGAAATGTTTCGGCGGGATCGCGAGCCGATGGGGCTGATTGCGATTGGAGACCAGGTGAAGTTCCGGCCGATCACACGGGCGGAGTTCCTGGCGGCGAGGCGGGCATGAGTTTGCTGGTGGTGGAATCGGCGGGATTGCAGACGACGGTGCAGGATTTTGGCCGCGAGGGATTCGGCGCGCTGGGAGTTTCGGCATCAGGCGCGGCGGATGCAGTGGCCCTGCGGTTGGGGAATCTGCTGCTGGAGAATAAGGCCGGGACGCCGGCGCTGGAGATGACGCTCACAGGCGGGACATTTTTGTTTCCCGATGGAGCAGTGATCTGCCTGGCGGGGGCGAATTTTGGGGCGCAGGTGGATGGCAAGGCGCTGGAGTTGTGGCGGCCGCACGCGATCATGCCGGGGAAGAGAGTGGTGCTAGGGGCGACGCGAGATTTTGCACGTTGCTATTTGTGCGCGGCGGGCGGGATTGGTGTGGCGGAATTTCTGGGGAGCGCCTCGACGCATCTGTTAAGCGGATTGGGAGGATGGGAGGGACGCGCACTACGGAAGGGCGATGTGTTGCCGCTTGGAAGGCTCGAGAAAAATATCCGGCGGCGAAAACCGAGAGCTGGCGTTTTAGAGCAGCTGAAGCCCGAGAAGACGTTGCGAGTGACACTTGGGCCGCAGTCTGATTGGTTTCTGGAAGAAGCGTGGAGGACGATGACGAGCGCAGAGTTTATGGTCAGCGAAGATTCGAATCGGACGGGGTTACGGCTGGATGGACCGCGGCTGGCAGCGCGCGGAAAGGCGGAAATGATCAGCGAGGGTACGCCCCTAGGAGCGATTCAGTTTACACCATCGGGGCAGGCGATCATTTTGTTTGTGGAGCAGCAGACGACCGGCGGCTACCCGAAGATCGCGAATGTGATTGGAGCGGATTTGCATTGCGTTGGACAATTGCGGCCGCGGGATAAGATCCAGTTTGAAGAGGTTTCGCTCGTGAAGGCCCGGGCGTTGTGGATCGAGCAGCAGAGATTGTTAGGTTCGGAGGAGCGGCTGTTCGCATGAAACGAGTGGATTTGAACTGCGACATGGGCGAGTTGCCGGAGATGCTGGCGGACGGAAGGCAGGAAGCGCTGATGAAGTTTGTGACGTCGGCGAATGTGGCTTGCGGCGGGCATGCCGGGGATGAAGGCATGATGCGCGCGACGATCGAGCAGGCGATGCTGCACGGCGTGGCGGTGGGGGCGCATCCGGGATACGAGGATCGAGATAATTTTGGGCGGGTGACGCTGAACTTATCGCCGGAAGAGGTTCGGGATTCGATTTACCGGCAAGTGGTGGCACTCGGGAAGATCGCGGAGAGGTGTGGCGCGGAGGTGCAGCACGTCAAGCCGCATGGGGCACTGTATAACCAGGCGGCGCTGGACGCGAGGATCGCGCGGGGCATTGCAGAGGGCGTGCGGCGGTGGAGGCAGGACGTGGTACTGGTGGGCCTGGCGGGCTCGGTGATGTTGCAGGAGTTTCGCGCGGCAGGATTTCGCGTGGCGGCGGAGGCGTTTGCGGACCGGCGGTATGAAAAGGATGGAAGTTTGCGGGCGCGGACATTTCGGGATGCGCTGCTGGATGCGCCGGAGAAAGCGGCGGAACAGGCCGCGCGGATTGCGGAAGGGCGAGGCGTGTTGACGCGTGAGGGCGCCGAGGTGGCAGTGGGAGCACAGACGATTTGCATCCACGCGGATACGCCGGGGGCGGAGCGGATTGCGGAGGCGGTGAGGAGAGCGTTGGAAAGGGCGGGGGTTAACGTGGGAGCGTTGTGCAAGTGAGAAGGTGGGGATGGACAGTCGACAAAAAAACGCGCGGGACCAGCAAGGGGCAGACTAGGCCGATGATCCGGTTCTGGGTAGAATTACCGCGACGCGGGTGACAACCGGATTTGCAGTGTTGAGACTCATAGTCGGAGTCGTAGCCTCAGCTACACCTTCAATACGACGTTGTCACTGGCTCCGGATTTACTTACAACAGAAGAAAGCTCCTTGTTGAAATTGAAGTCCGTAGCCGCAGTCCCGGTAATAAGGCGTGCCCCGAGATTGAAAGTCAGATCTTCGAATGCCCATTGGATAAAAACCAGAATGCGGCTCTGAAACTGGACGATGTACATCAGATGGATGAACACCCACACGAGCCAAGCTGGCAGTCCAGACAAGTGGAAGCCGAACACATTGGCGACGGCACTCCACCGGCCAATCACAGCCAGGCTGCCCTTATCGAAATACGTGAAGGGCGAAATCTCCTTTTTGCCTTGTAGTTTCAGGACGATGGCCTTTGCGGCGTAGGTTCCTCCTTGGATAGCCACCTGAGCTAAACCGGGCAGCGGTTTTCCGTTGGAATCTAGCGAAAGAGCCAGATCTCCAACTACATAAATATCTGGATGACCTGCGATCGTGAGTTGGGGATCCACTTTAATTCGTCCGATTTTGTCTGTTTCCGCATTCGTACGCTTCGCGAGAGTCTTTCCCAACTCCGAAACTGTCACGCCGCCTGCCCAAATGACGGTCCTGGCTTCCAGACGATTTATGCCGTCATGGTTCTGGATGGTCAGCCCTTCCTTATCAATGTCTTTCACCATTAAGCCAGTCTTCACTTGCACTCCGAGTTTCCCGAGCGAGCGGGCCGCTTTCTCCGCCAAGTCTTCCGGGAAGGGCGGAAGCACGCGCGGCGCCCCGTCCATTAGAATGATCTGTGCCTCTTCCGGGTGGATGGAGCGAAAATCATGCTTCAGCGTCTGCCTTGCAATCTCGGCAATAGCCCCGGCAAGCTCCACTCCCGTCGGGCCCGCACCCACAATGACAAACGTGAGCCATGCGCGCCTTTTAGAAGGGTCAGAAATTCGCTCGGCGGCTTCGAAAGCGTAGAGTATTTTGTGCCGGATGGTTGTCGCTTCCTCCACGCTCTTCAGGCTTGGAGCCCACTCCCGCCAAGATTCGTGGCCATAGTAAAAGCTCTGCGAACCCGCCGCGACAATCAACGAATCGTATTCGAGGCTCGCCCCATCGGCGAGCAACACGCGTTTTGATACGGGATCGATATCCTGTACCTCACCCATCAACACGCGAGTGTTTTCCTGGCGGCTCAGTACGCTGCGTAATGGCGCCGCGATCTCGCCAGGCGATAGCGAACCGGTGGCGATCTGATAAAGGAGTGGCTGAAACAGATGGTAATTGCGACGATCGATCAGCGTCACCTCGACAGGCGCGGACTTCAATGCCTGCGCTGCGCATAGGCCTCCAAATCCGCCACCCACAATGATCACCTTCGACAGTCTGTTCATTTGATCCTCACTCCGATGTGCCGCACGGCTCGGTTCCCTACTCTGGAAACCGGACCGCGTGCACCGCGCTCTCATCGAGATCGATCTGTCCTCGGTGATATGCACTCCGCGGCTGCAAACAAATTGCGACGCCGTGGACCAAGATTTCGCAACGCGATTTCCCAAGTAGTCGCAATCTTTTCCGCGGACATCGACCCGGAATGCCTTACTCGCGTCGATCGGCGATCTATTTCGGCATCACCACGAGTTCTTCCTTCGGCATGGCGTCGAGCGTAGCTTTATCGATATTCAAATGGGCCATGACGAGTTCTGGTGGTGTGTGAGTGAGCCATTCTGAGAGCGAAAGATCCTCATAGAAGCTGCTCTTGAACATCTCCAGGAAAATCAAGTCTGAATCCCCTGTATTTTCGATGTAATGGAGCAGGGTTTTTTCCACGTACCCAACATCTCCCGCCTGAAAGTTCATGGTGCGAGCCTTGTTGCCTGTCGAGACTACCGTCATTCTTGCCTTGCCCGTGATGTAGTATTGCCATTCGTCGGCGTTGGGGTGCCAATGCAACTCCCGCAGTCCTCCCGGGTGAACCGTGACCATCGCCATCGCAACGTTAGTTGAGACCTTGAAGGTGCTCGAATCGACGATACGCACTTCCCCGCCTTTCGTGCGCTTCGTCGGCGGCATTTCCATCGTACGAAAAGTGAAATCGCTGGATGACTTTCCCATTGCTCCTGCAGCAGATCTCTGGTCCGCTTCCAATGTCCCGGGAACAGCAGTCTGGAAAATGAATAGCTCATGCTTGGGAAGATTCTTCAGAGCCGCTTCGGCAACCCCGAAGTTCTTTGCCAGCACGTCGGGTGGCACGTGGGACATCGAGTCGCTCAATAGAACCGTCTCTGACTCCGAAAAATTTCCATCGTCGAATACCAGCATGAATTCCGTACCATCCGGATCGAGGCCTTGAATCGAATGCGGAATCCCGCTGGGGAAATACCACAGATCATTTTTCTTCACGTCGGCAACGAAGCTCTTGCCGTCCCGATCGATGGCCGTGATCCGCGCATTCCCGTAGAGCACGATCGCCCATTCATCCGCCGTATGCCAGTGCAGCTCACGAACGCCTCCGGCTGTGAGCCTCATGTTTACGCCTGCCAGAGTCTTCGACACGGCTAGTTCTCGGACAGTCACCTCACGTGACCATCCACCTTCGTAAGTCCGCTTGTTCGCAAAAGAGAACGGATATTTGAACGTTTGCACCAGGCTCTTGGAATCAGTGGCTGGTGGCCAGGTGGAATCGGGATTTTGGGCATCCAGCGGAGGATTGGCCGGGCCAGGATCACTGGTGCTTCGATTTCCCTTTCCCTGGTTCGGTTTCTGATCCTGGGCCGCGGCGTCGGCCACCGACAACACCCCAGCCGCCGCAAGCGCCGCCGAACCAGTACCCAGGAATTGCCGCCGTGAAAACGTGTCCTTCGCCGAATCATCATTCATGACAATCCTTCCTTTCAGAACACAAGTTGTGCCCTTATACGATCCCGTAGCCGCAATGCAATTCGTCCACGTTTGACTCCGATCTCGAATCTTTTTTGACCATTTCGCCCCACCGCGACTCCCACAATGCGCGCGGGCGGCGAACGAAGAAGGCAAGATGCTCACGCGTGTTTTGCCAGTGGATGGGTCATGTCCTCCGGGCGCACCCAGGAATCAAACTGTTCCGCGGTGAGAAAACCCAGCTTGAGAGCGGCTTCTCGCAAAGTCATCTCCTCTCCGTATGCGGTGAGAGAGATCTTTGCCGCCTTCTCATACCCAATGTGCGGATTGAGGGCGGTGACCAGCATGAGCGAATTGTCGAGGTGCTCCTTGATCCGTTTTTCGTTCGGCTCGAGTCCCGCGGCGCAGCGCTCGGAAAAGGAGCGGCAGGCGTCGGTAAGGAGTTCGGTCGATACGAGAACGTTGTGCAATATGATTGGCTTGTAAACATTCAGCTGGAAGTTGCCTTGCGAGCCCGCGAAGGCCACGGCATGGTCGTTGCCAAACACCTGGACCGCGACCATGGTGAGCGCCTCGCACTGTGTCGGATTAATCTTTCCCGGCATGATCGAAGAGCCTGGTTCGTTTGCGGGAATCTTGAGTTCGCCGAGACCCGCGCGCGGACCAGAGGCATACCAACGAACATCGTTGGCGATCTTCAAGAGCGCCCCCGCGAGCGTGCGGAGCATTCCGCTCACGGTCACCATCCCGTCGTGCGCCGAGAGCGCCGCGAACTTGTTGGGAGCCGAAACAAACGGTTTGCCGGTCTCCTCCGCGATTCGCCGTGCGGCGACCTCCCCAAAGCGCGGATCGGCGTTGAGCCCCGTGCCGACCGCCGTGCCTCCAATTGCCAGGGCGTACACCCCTGAGAGCGATTGGCGAATGGCGTCGCGTGCCTGATCGAGCTGGGCAACCCAGCCGGAGATCATCTGGCCGAGGGTCAGCGGCGTCGCGTCTTGAAGGTGCGTCCGGCCCACCATGACAACATCACGATAGTTCCGGGACTTGGCGTCGAGTACGTCGCGAAGCTCGCGCACGGCAGGAAACAGCACGTTCTCGATTGCCTCGACCGTAGTGATGTGCATCGCGGTTGGGAAGGTGTCGTTGGATGATTGGCTGTGGTTCACGTCGTCGTTCGGATGAATGGGCTTCTTCGATCCAACCGCGCCACCGGCAAGCTGGATCGCGCGATTGGCGATCACCTCGTTCGCGTTCATATTGGTCTGTGTGCCAGAACCGGTCTGAAACACGACCAGCGGAAATTCATCGTCCCAACGGCCGTCAATAACCTCCTGTGCGGCGCGCACGATGAGGTCGACTTTTTCCTTGGGAAGTTGGCCCAGTTCCCCGTTGGCGAGTGCTGCACATTTCTTGAGTATGCCGAGCGCCCGGATTACCGGCCGCCCCCAGCGGAAACGCTCGACCCCGATGGGGAAGTTGAGATGAGACCTCTGGGTTTGTGCGCCCCACAAATGATCAGCCGGAACCTGGACGTCACCTAGAGAGTCTTCCTCGATTCGAAACTGATTTGTAATCGTTGCATTCATGATGCCTGCACTCCTTTGTTCGAAAGCGCTATTTCTCCCACAGGAAGGATGCCCAGGGCACCCCGACGGCGAGAAAGAAGACGAGAAAGAGAGCTCCGAAAATCGTACCGAGACGCCAGTAGTCCTTTGGCGGCAGGTAACCGCTATTTGCATAAATGGGGCTGGCCGCGTCCGCGAAAGGAGTAATGATCCCCATGATTCCCAACTCCATGCACAGAAGCAGCGCGAATTCCTTGAGAGGGATTCCCGGAATCGCTGCGCCCGTCAATAAAATTACCGGCAACAAGGCTGTCGTATAGGCATCGACGCTGGCGAATAGGTAATGGGCTACGAAAAAGATCGCGAGCAGAATGATCATCGCCATGTGCGGTGAGAGGCCCGCCATGTGTGGGGCGATACCGTCAGCAAACCACTTGACGAAGCCGACGCGGTTGAGTCCATCGCAGAGAGCGATCAGGGCTCCGAGCCACGCGAAGGTAGTCCAAGCACGCTTGTCCTCTGTAATGTCGTTCCAGGTCACCACTCGGGTGATCAGCATCAGACTTATCGCGATGAGCGCCACTGTCGTTGCGCTGACGAAAGCGCTGCCTCCCACCCACAGAACCAGCGAGAGCACGACGATCGTCGCCAGGATGAGTTCGTGTCGGGAGAGGGGTCCAATCTTTTCGAGCTTCAGTGTCGCCCACTTTGATACTTCGGTAGAGTGCTTTATCTCGGGGGGAAACAGCCAATAGCTCAACAACGGAATCAGAATCAAAAGCGGAATAATCGCGGTCGCCGAGGTCCTGAACCAATCCATCCAGTGCACTTCCGTTTGTGTAAGCTTCTCAACCAAGCCCACGGCGAGCAGATTGAATGAAGCAGCTGTGAGAAACAGCGAACTTGTTACACATGTGGTTGCGATAGCTACCCACATGAGATAGGACCCGACCCGGCGCGCGGAAGGATCGTTGGGCTTGGATTCATAGACCTGCGCCAAATCGCTGACGATCGGGTAGATGATCCCGCCGCTGCGCGCAGTTGGGGAGGGTATGAAGGGCGCGAGGATCGTATCGGCCAATGTAACTCCGTAACCCAGCAAGAGGGTGTTTTTGCCCATCCGCTTAACCAGGATGAGAGCGATGCGTTCGCCGAGCCCTGTTCGCTCGTAACCAAGTGCGAGGATGAACGCTCCGAAGATGAGCCATACCGTCGGATTGCTGTATCCCGATAGCGCCCAACTAAGGGCTGCACTCGGCGCGCGGAAGCCGGGTTGCGATAATTGCTCGGGACCGAACAGCACAAACCGGGGAAACACCGCGACCAATGTGAGACCACTCAACGCGATGGCAGCGCCGGGCAACGGCTCCAAAACCAGCCCCACGATTACGCCGACAAAAATGGAAAAGAAGTACCAAGAATGTTGCGCCAGGCCGGTTGGTACGGGCAGCAACGCGAGGACGACAGCCACGGCGATGGGCACTATGGCCTTCCACATCTGGTTAGGTGATTTTGCCACGTTGGGTGTAGCAGCTTTTGCGAGCGCTCCGCTCGACACGTCATGACGGGTAGTGCTTGCGTCTATCGCCATTTTGAATTCTCCCTAGTACCTTATGTCCAGCCATCCCGTCCAAAAATTCATGTTGGTTCCCGGCGTGGACTGCTTCAGGAACTCACCCGGAAAGAAGTGGGCGTATTCCGTGAACCAGCTCAGGTTCCGGTTCATCTTCCATCGAAGTTGTGCAGAGACTTGGGAGGCGATATAGCGCGCGTTGCTCTTCTGACCCGTAATCACCACAGCGTTGCCAACGGTATAAAGGCCATCGCGCGGGCTCTCCCGCCAGAAAAATGCCGGGTTGGGCGTCAAAGTGACAGTCTTGCTGAGATGAAGTTCCACGTACGGTTGCAACGCGATCAGATTTCGCCTGGCGAATACTTCCGCGTAGCTGAAATAAGGGCCTTTTTCGAAAATGGAATTAAACGTCCCGACAGTCCGGCTCGAAGGATTCTGATCGCCGCTGAAGGACATGGCGCGAATGGCAAATCTGGGCTTTAGGGGATTCGAGTCGATCCGGTAGGCTGTCTCCGTCGAAATGGCCCATGCTCGAATATTGTCAACGGGCCCAAACCAGCCCCACTGATAGGTAAACTCATCGTTATAGTCCCAGCGTTCGGTGCTTCCCCAAAGCCGGGTGCCGATTGTTTCTCGTTGCTCTCGGCCCGATCCTCCACCATCGAAATGCACCTTCTGGAGGTCGAGACCGAAGTAGTAGAGGTCGACATTTCCTTCCGGCAGGAAGGCAAATGGCCTGACCGCATAGGCACCCCAGAAACTGGATGCGTGATTGGGTGGATCGTTGAAGTTGCCCGGATTATCCAGAGTTGGGCGCATGGCAAATGTGTCGATCTTCCAGTCGCCCTTCACCCACGTAAGACGAAATCCAGTCAGGCTGCGCCGGATATTGCGGCCATCGCGAGTGGAAACGAAGTTCTCCGAACCCAGTACAAACTCTTGCCGTCCGGCTCGCAAGGTGAGGCTGTCTTTGCCGGACTGCCAAAGGCCGATATCGAAAAAACCCTGATGAACGTAAAGCTGTTTCTCGTCCAGACCTGCGCGAGGACCGCTGTTCCTGCCGGTCTCGAGACTGCTTGCAAGTTCGCCGAAGAAGCGGAACCTCTCACTTAGGTGCAGATCCATGTGTACGAAATAACGCTGCATCAAATAGGCATTTCCAGAAGGGCCGCTTCCCAGATCAAAATGGCTGAAATATTCGCCGCGATCGCGCGTGAAAACGCCAAAGGAAATGTAGTAGTCCTCGTTGTCACCGCGAAGCGGTATGTACTTCAGGCGATCCAGGAATTCGGTCCGGCAATTCGGATTGCCGAAATATCGGTTGTCTTCGTCGTACGTCAGTTGCGTAAAGGCCGGGGCTGGGCGGGGGCAAGTAGATTGCACCGGAGTGGTAGTCTCCGCGGATTCCAGGGTTTGCGCCGAAGCAGGAACACCCGCGCCAAGCACTAATAGACCAACGACTCGAGCGAGCCTTGCCAGGCCAGCTTGCCTCGGAGAGTAACCTGTCGTCCTTACTGCAAAGCGCGCCAATCGAATCATTTCGTCCGTCAGCTTCCCGGTGGCTCCCTTGGTGGTTTGGGGTGGCACGACCTGAACACTCTCCATGGCAAACTCCTTTTAGTTCCGCCCGTGCTACATCTTTTCCGGGGCAAGAGACGAGTAGGCAGGAATCCACTGAACTGCCGTCACACGTTGACGGAGCTCATCCTCGGTGGTCTTTGGAGCAAGGCCCGATTTTTGCGCTTCGATGCCGACCGCTATCGCGATTTCCGCGGCCACTCTCCGGATGTCGGTCAAACGAGGTAGCAAAGACGCGGAAGAATCTTTGATGGCCGGCGAATTTGCACCGAGCGTTCGAGCTGCCGCCAACATCATCGCGTTTGTGACGCGGCGGGCGCCCGACGCGACCAATCCAAGGCCCATGGCTGGAAAGATGAAGACGTTATTGCACTGTGCGATTGGAATTGTCCGCCCGCCGTAAGTGACAGGCGCAAAAGGCGAACCCGTGGCCACGAGCGCGCGTCCGTCAGTCCAACGAATCAAGTCCTCTGCGTTCGCCTCTGATTTGGAAGTCGGATTCGAGAGCGGGAAGATGATCGGCCGCTCGACCTTGCGCGCTATCTCACGAACAATCGCTTCGGAGAAAGCCCCACCCGCGGTGGAGAGCCCGATCAAAATTGTTGCTTCGATCTTTCCAATCAGGTCTGCAAGTCCGATTTGCCCGCTGGAAGTTCGTGGCCATCCGGACTCCCGGTCTTCCGGCTGGGCGTAAACACTCTGTTCCGTACTAAGATCCTTTCGCCCTGAATGCAGAAGACCGTCTCTGTCGACGACCCAGAAGCGGCTGCGCGCCTCGTGTTCGGATAGGCCTTCACCTATCATGGCCGCACGCAATCCATCGGCGACGCCAATACCGGCAGAGCCCGCTCCAAACATGACGATTTGCTGGTCCTTCAAACCTTTTCCGGTTACTTTGACTGCGCCTAGAATCGCTCCTAAGGCGACAGCCGCCGTTCCCTGGATGTCGTCGTTGAACGTCAGCAATTCATCGTGATAGCGCTGGAGGATCGGCCGGGCGTGCGGGGTCGCAAAATCTTCCCATTGCAGACATGTCCCGGGAAGTTCCTGCTTCACGGCCTGGACGAACTGATCGACAAAGTCAAAATACTCCTGGCCGGTAATGCGTTCGTGGCGCCAGCCGAGGTACTCCGGATCGTTGAGCCGGTCCTTGTTATTGGTTCCAACGTCCAGAACAATGGGGAGCGTGCGTTCCGGGCGAATACCACCGATGAGCGTGTATAAGGACAGTTTGCCGATCGGGATGCCCAACCCGCCCGCGCCCTGGTCTCCGATACCCAAAATGCGTTCGCCGTCCGTGACGACAATTACGTCAACCTCTGGATTCGGGCGATTCCGCAAAAGCGCGGGGATCGAATCGCGCAATGGATAGGAGATGAATAATCCGCGCGGCCTTCGGTAGATGTGGCTGAATTGCTGGCACGCCAGCGCGACCACTGGTGTGTAGACCATCGGCGTCATTTCTTCGATGTGATCGAGCAGAAGCCTGTAGAAGAGAACTTCGTTGGTGTCCTGCAAAGCGCGCAGATAGATATGCCGTTCCAGGTCGTCGTCCTTTCGCTGATAAGCCTCGTAAGCGCGGACGACTTGCTCTCCAAGGCTCTCGACGTGAGGCGGGAGAAGGCCGTCCAAGCCGAATTTCGTTCGCTCCTCCTCCGTGAACGCCGTCCCTTTGTTCAACCCTTGCCGGTTGAGGAGATCCATCCCGCGGGGAACATCTGGAAAACCCGACTGTGCCGTCTGTTGTCTTGTGGCCATTTTCGTCGCTTCCTTTCTCTTCTCTTTATTCGAGATTGAAAAGCTTCCCGTGAACTTAGCGGAGGAGATTGACTTTCGCGAGGTCGATGATTTCGTCGCCACGGCCGCTGAGAACTGCTCTTAGCATGAAGAGACTGAAGCCTTTGGCTTGCTCGAGAGTGATGGTCGGCGGCATGGACAGCTCTTGCCGGCTCACCAGGACTTCGACCAGAGCGGGCCCGTCATGCTTGAGCGCTTGCGCAATCATGGGCTCAACTTGATCCGGTGTTTCGGCCGTGAGCCCAAGAAGACCAGCGGCCTCGGCCATCTTCGCGAAATTTGGGTTGTGAAGATCTGTTCCAAAATCGACGATACCCGCCGCTTTCATTTCCAACTCCACAAAAGCCAGCGAATTGTTCTTGAAGACAATCACCTTGACCGGCGACTGCAACTGTCGAAGAGAAAGCAGATCGCCCATGAGCATGGCGAAACCGCCATCGCCGGACAACGAAATCACCTGGCGGCCAGGATGGCTGACCTGCGCCCCAATGGCCTGCGGCAATGCGTTGGCCATGGAACCGTGATTAAAGGATCCGAGCAGGCGCCGAATCCCGTTCATCGTCAGATAGCGGGCCGCCCAGACCGTCGGAGTGCCTACGTCGCAGGTAAAGATAGCGTCCTTTGAAGCGAGCTTGTCGAGCACTCGTGCAAGATATTGAGGATGGATGGGTTTCCTGCCTTGTCCATCTGTCGCCAGTTCGTCGAGGCCCTTGCGCGCTTTTCGATAGTGGTCAAGCGAGGTCTGCAAATGAGAATCGGATTCGTTCTGGTCGAGCTTTGGGAGAAGGGCGGCTATGGTTGTCTTGGCGTCTCCAATGTAGCCATAGTCGACTTTCGTGCGCCTGCCGAGTTGTTCTCCACGCACATCAATTTGAATCACCGTTGCATCCCTCGGAAAGAACTGCTGGTAAGGAAAGTCCGTTCCGATCATCAGTAAAACGTCACAGTTCATCATGGCGTGGTAGCCGGAGGAAAACCCGAGCAGGCCGGTCATGCCCACGTCGAACGGGTTGTCGTACTCGATGAACTCCTTCCCTCGCAGCGCGTGCACAATCGGGGCTTTTAGCTTGCCCGCGAGAGCGATCAATTCGGCGTGAGCTCCGGCACAGCCGGCTCCGCCGAGAATAGTGGTCTTCTTGGCATTGTTGAGCACCTTTGCCAGTGCGGCTAATTCGTCATCGGAGGGGCACACTTTGGGTTTCGGCGGCGAAAAATGGAGGCGGGGTCCTTGTTCAACGGCATCTCCCAAGGCGATATCGCCAGGAATGACCACCACAGCAACGCCGCGCCTGGAGATTGCGGTTTGCATGGCAATTTCCAGAACGCGAGGCATCTGGTCGGCGTGAGAAACGAGCTCGCAATAGTGGCTGCACTGGGCGAATAGATGTTCCGGGCTGGTTTCTTGAAAATACCCGCTGCCGATTTCATTGCTGGGAATTTGCGCCGCGATGGCCAGGACAGGAACACGGCTGCGGTGGCAGTCATAGAGCCCGTTGATTAAATGCAGGTTCCCGGGACCGCAACTGCCCGCACAGACTGCCAGGCGTCCCGTCAGATGCGCTTCCGCGCCAGCGGCAAACGCCGCCGCCTCTTCATGCCGGACATGAACCCACTGTATTTGCTTCCCAGCGCGTATGGAGTTCGTGATGCCGTTCAGCGAGTCGCCAGAAACGCCGTAAATCCGCTGAACTCCCGCTCCTGCCAGAACCTCCACCAGCAAGTCCGCAACTGTTTTCTTGGCCATCCCCACTGCTCCTTGCTATTTCGCTTTCAAGCAATGGATGCTTGACTTGGAGAATGGGCGATAAACTATTTTAGTTTTTCCCGGTAGCGCGCCTTCGCTTCTCACCAAGATCAAACAGCGCTGCCCATTGCCGCGCTCTCCTGCCGCTCTCCTCCCAACGGGTGGGCCATCTCCTGCGGGCGCACCCAGGAATCAAACTGCTCGTCCGTGAGGAACCCGAGTTTGATTAAATGCATGTTGCCAGGGGCGCAGCTGCCGGCGCACGCCGCCAGCTTGCCGGTGAGATGCGCCTCGGCACCAGCAGCGAAGGCTGCCACCTCCTCGATGATCTTGTTGGAATTGCCCTGAGCTTCGCCGCGAGGCCAATAACTCGGCCCAACAGAGCGGTTGGACAGTGATAAGAAATGACAAATAGGGTCAGTTTTGACAAGACGGAGTTCTTCCGTGACCGCCAACATCGTCGGTGGACCTCGTGATAGTCTTGGGAGAAAACAGGCCCTCAAGAACGGTCGTCACAAACAGTTGAAAACTCGGAACTGGTCAAAGGCTTAACCACCGTGTCACGAAGATGGATCCTGGAAACAGCCGCGAAGGGTGGGAGCTCAGTAGCGGCGGTGATCCTCTCTGAAGACGCATTGAACAGCTCGGGGCGCTATCGTGCCGGCGGGACTTGAAGAAGGTTCCCCATCCTGGTCCCGCCCTTCGATCAGAGAAATCTGGTTCGGACACACAAAAATCCCATCTTCATTCGTTATGTAGGGTTGGGGCATGGCAGATAACGGCGGATTCGCGAGCGGTTCTCCCCCACTCGACGACAATTCGTCCGAGTCCGGGAAGTTGACCCCCGTGACGCTGAGCGAGCGTGTCCTGACGCTGTTTCAGCAGTTGCGACAACCTGTCTTCCGCTACCTACTGAGGAAAAAGCGGAATGCAGGAACAGCCGAAGATCTGACACAGGAGACTTTCCTTCGACTTTGCCGTCATCTGCGTGCGGAACGGCCGTTGGATAATCCGAAGGCTTGGCTGCTGACTGTGGCCAACAATCTCGCTATCGACGAGAGTCGCAGCGACCGTGGTGTGACGGACCTCGATGAATCCGCCTGGAGGCAAATCGAAGAATTGAGATCGGATGCCAAGGCCGGTCCGGAGGAAGCCGTACTGAAACGCGAGCGTTTAGACCGGCTCCACGCAGCGGTGCTAAAGCTGACACAACTGCAACGAGACTGCCTGCATTTGCGCGCCGAAGGTCTTCGCTATTGCGAAATCGCCGGTGTAATGCACCTGAGCATTTCCACGGTCGTCGATGCCGTGCGGCGCGCCACGGTCAAACTCGCCAGGGAATTCGACACAAAGGTATCCCTATGAATTCAGAAACGAAGCCGGCTACACGTGTGGACGGTCATCCGGACGAAAACGACCTGCTTTTGGCTCTTGAACGGGAGTTGCCGCCGGAGGAAATCGAGGAAATCGAGAGGCACCTTGGTGGGTGCTGGAGCTGTCGCGCGCGATTCCAAGAAATGCAGCGCGGCATCCTCGTCTTTGTCGAGTACCGGGAAGATCGTTATCTGCCGTCGCTCGGGAGCCCCCCGAACGCGTTCCGGAGCTTTCCTGGACAACTTCGGAGTGTGATCGGCGATGACTCGTCCGGCGTCGTAACCGCTTTGCGAAAAGCCATTGCAACGTTGCTCGCCGTACCCGCTTCCGTCCGGTGGTCGGCAGCGGTTGCTTTGATCACTGCCATCGGGCTGTTCTGGTCACAAGTACTGTTCAACCCGGCGATTGTCTCTGCCAACGAGTTACTAGCGCGCGCGATCGCCGCGCAGAGTCCAAATGCACCGGCGAAAGGCGAGGCAGGAAAACGGAAAACGATTCGACAAAAGGTGCAAATCCGGAATGGCGGCCGGACCGTCGTCCGCGATTTTCAGTGGACGGCCGGCGAGCTCGTACGGCAAGCGCGCTGGGAAATGGCCGAAGACCTGGACCGGTGGAACTCGCCGCTGACCGCGGAAGGTTTTGCGGAGTGGAGAGACTCTTTGGCAGCGAAGGACGACAAAGTCGAGCGCGACCGGGATGCACTGAAGCTTACTACGATCACGGAAACCGGGCTGTTCAAGAAAGCGTCGATCGTGGTGCGCGCCACGGACTTCCATCCCGTGGAACAGCACATTGTCTTCGCCGATGATCAAGCATTGGATTTTTTCGAATTGGGTTTCGAAGTCGTGGATGAAGTTGCACCTGCTGCACCCAGGGAGTCTGGCGATACGTCTTTAGCGAGCCAGGGGCGAAGAGCCAATTCCCCCGTGAATCTTGACGAGCTGGAACTGGCGGTCCGCTATTCTCTGTTCACCCAAAAATTGGATCTCGGAGAGGATCTGTCGATAACGCGGACGGGAAACGAAGTGACCGTGGGCGGCACAGCGAGCTCGAAGGAGCGGACTGAGGCGATTGCATCTTTGCTGGGGAAGATGGACAGAGTTCGGGTCAAAGTGACCTACCCTGAAGCGACAAACGCTTCACAGGCCTCAGCTGGTTCGAAAGCGAAGGAGACATCGGTCGCATCAACTTCCCCTCTCGGCGGGGAGTTGCTTGCGAAAGAATTTCCGTCGTCAAGCGAGAGAACTTACTTTGTGGACGCATGGCTTGCGGCGTCGGACAAGGCTTTGTCGCATGCATGGGCGCTGAAGCGGCTCGCGGAACGCTACACGGAAAAAGAAGAGAGTCGCTTGACTCCCGAATCCGTGGACAAGCTGCGGGAAATGCTGCAGACCCATCTCCAGGCTGTTGGTCAGGCGAACGCAGATGTGGACTCTCTGTTGAAATTGCTTCCTCATTCTTTGGACGCGCCGGACGTTGCTCCGGCCGATCTGCGAACTGGGATTCTACTGCTGTTCAGCCAAGTACGAGAGCAGGACTCGCTGGTCGCGAAGCTAGTTGCGGGGACCCCGGCGGCCGGCGACGATCTTCGAAGCGCGTCACAGAACCTGCGCGCTTCGCATCGTGCCGTTCAAGAGTTAACGACCCGTCTTCGAGATCTCCTTGAGGCGCGCTGATGCGAGCGTTGTTTGTGTTCCTTCTGGTGTTTGGCGCGTTTGCGTGTGATGCCGCCCTTGCACAAGACGCGCAGGTATTCGGTCAGGTCCATGATCCATCCAACGGTAGCGTAGACGGCGCCGACATTACCCTCCGCAACGAGCAAACCGGCGGGACGCGAAACACAAAATCCAATGAATCGGGATTTTACAGTTTGCCCGCTTTGCGGCCGGGCACCTACCGATTGATGGTGCGCGCCAGCGGTTTTCAAACCATCGTGAGGGAAGGAATCCAACTCGAGGTGGGGGACAGCGCCCGGCTGGATTTCGCGCTTACGATCGGCAGTTCGCAGACCACGATCACGGTCCGTGGTGGCGCCCCTCTGATAAATACGGTCGACGCCAGCGTGGGGACAGTCATTGACCGCAATATGATTGACCAAATGCCGCTCAATGGACGCGGGATTCAAACACTTGTGGAATTGACTCCGGGTGTCATAGTCGTGCCGGTTGTTGATGTGAATCGCAGCCAGTTTGTCATCAATGGTCAGCGCAGCGACGCGAATTATTTCACCGTTGACGGGGTCAGCGCGAATTTTGCCGTTGCGGATTCGGCGAGTTTGGAATATTTGCATAGCACCACCACGACGGCCGGTCAAGCGGGCGGGGGGATGCTCCCAGCAAACAATTTCCTTGGGACATTCAGCAATTTGCTTTCACCCGAAGCGCTTGAAGAATTCAAGATTCAAACGTCAACATACGCGCCCGAGTTTGGACATCTGCCGGGTGGGCAGATTGATTTGATCAGCCGTTCCGGCACCAAGCGCTATTCCGGCTCCCTTTTCGAATACCTCCGAAACGATGCAACGGACGCGAATGATTGGTTTAATAACATGCAAGGGCTGCCCAAGGCCGCATTGCGGTTCAATAATTTCGGGGGAACCTTCGGCGGACCCGTGCAGTTGCCACGCGTCTACGACGGAAAGGATCGAACTTTTTTCTTTCTCTCCGTGGACTTCCTGAAAATACAGCAGCCGCAGCCAGCCGTCACGATACTCGTGCCCACACTTTCGGCAAGGGAGAGTGCTCCACCCGCTCTCGCTGCCTTGCTGAACGCATATCCAATCCCGAACGAAACAGGTCTTGGCGGGGCTCCCTTCCCTTTGGGTTTTGCGCAATTTGTGGGCGCTTCGTCCCTTCAATACGATCAGCGGACCTACTCGTTGCGTGTCGACCACAACTTCTCAGACAAACTGGGCCTGTTTGTTCGTTATAGTCACGCACCGTCACAGCGCATTGAACCGGTCGCTTTCTACCAAACTCCGTCAAACTTCGACTGCTACACAATTGGCACGGATTCGATCACTTTGGGCCTCACACAGTCCATTTCCTCAAACTTGGTGAACGAGACTCGCGTTAATGCCAGCAAGCAATCCGCGGGCGACACGGCCTATCTGAATAAGGAGTTCGGCGGAATCCCACCGGCAATCTCCCAATTCTTACCGCCTGGTTACTCCAGTGCGAACAGCAACGCGTCCTTTGACGCCGGCAGAACCAATCAAGTGCCTGTGATCTATCTAGGCATGATCTCGAAGAATGAGGCCAGACAGATTGAAGGACTCGATAATCTCTCTTACAACCATGGTGCTCATCTCCTGAAATTCGGCATTGATTACCGGTGGTTTTCGCCGGTACGAACCGTTCCCGCCCACCAAACGTTTTTGTCCCTCGATGGAATTTACGAATCGCCGGGTTCCTTCATTTCGACGGTCCCCGAAATTGAAACCACGGTCAGCACTTTGAACAAGACGGCCTACGTCGTCCCTACATTTGGGGCTTACGCGCAAGACACTTGGCGGCTGAATTCGAGGTTCACGATCAACTATGGCCAGCGCTGGGAAGTAGACCCTGCGCCACGGGTGAGCGCGGGTCAGGCCTTAGTAGCGGGTGGGCTGACCAACTTAAACGATACGTCGACAGTCTATCCGCTGGCCGCGGGGCAGCCGTTTTATCCGACCACTTATGCCAACTTTGCGCCTCGTGTTGGCATCGCCTGGCAACTCCTGAGTCGAGCCCAGATGATGACCGTCCTACGCGCGGGCGCAGGGGTATTTTTTAGTTCCGCTCAGGGAGACTTTGAAGACACTCCCCTGAACGGAACGGTCTTATCGATCTACACAAACCAGCCATTGGGATCGCTCGGCACGGGTACTCCGTCGCAAACGATCAATCTTGATCCGGCCGTGGTCACGGCCTTAGTTGCGGCGCCGCACTACAAGCTTCCCATTGTTTACCAATGGAACGTGGCCGTCGAACAGGCCTTCGGTCAGCAGACCTTTTCGGTGGGATACGTGGGTGCGGTGGGACGGCGTCTGATCGGCTCGGGTGAACTGCTCTCGCTTTCTGCAAAGCCGCCGTTGTCTTTCCTTCAGGTGTTGGGAAATGACGCGAGTTCGTCGTACAACGCGTTGCAGGTGCAGTTCAATCGTCGTCTTTCCCACAGACTTCAGATTCTGACCTCATATACTTTTTCCCATTCCATCGACAATTTGTCGCAGGAGATTCCGCCGTTCCTTGCGCCTCGGTCTTTGTCGCAATATCTGAATCCAAATGCAGACCGAGGCCCGTCCGATTTCGATATTCGTCACAGTTTGAGCGGAGCGGTTATCGTCGAACTGCCAGCACTGAGGCGTGGTGTTGCCGCAGCATTGCTAAGAGACTGGAGCGCGAACGGGATTTTTTTTGCTCGCTCCGCACTGCCTACGGACATTCTCGACCCTTCCAATCTGGACCTTCGGCCGAATTATGTGCGTGGGCAGCCGCTCTATCTCTACGGCCCGCAGTATCCCGGCGGTAAGGCATACAACAAAGCGGCATTCACGGATGCCACGTTCCTAAAGGAAGGCGACTTCGGTCGCAACGTGTTACGCGGTTTCGGTGCATGGCAGATCGACTTCGCTATGCACCGCAAGTTCAACTTCTCGGAGCGAACAAGTCTGGAGTTTCGGGCGGAGGCCTTTAACGTTTTTAATCACCCCAATTTTGCAAATCCCAGTGATTCCGGTGACCCAACTTCACTTTTTCTCTTAAAGAGGCCGCACTGGGGAGAATCGAGCGCCATGCTGGCCAACGGGCTAGGTTCCACTCTGATTCCCGGCGAATTGAATCCTTTATTTCAGATCGGCGGCCCACGAACCCTGCAATTCGCTCTCCGGCTGCGCTACTGAAGAAATGTCGTCGCCTCACACACAATCTCCTACCTTTTCTCCGTTATGAAGGTGACAGCGCAGTGATCTGATCGGCTCTGGCCGTGAGTCAGTCTTCTGCTGAGGAGTGCAACATGAAACGACCATCGCTCTTGGATTGGTATCGCATTCTGCGAGCACATCATCAATTTTCGATTTTGCAAGCTGTTAGATATTCCTGGTGGTTGACACGCTAAGGGTCAAAATCGGGGGCTCTCGCCGCTTTCAGAAGGAGGAACGAAGGGGAGTATGGAAGTCATGACGATTACACGTCACCCACACGCCGCTTACGGCGAGCAGATGGCGAAGTATTTGCGCCTCCGTAAGGCAGAGAGTCTCGTCATTTCGCCAGCTGCAAAACAGCCTATGGCAATCACTCGCTTGGTTTCGGGGATTGGTCTTCCGGAACGCACCGAGTCCATTCCGTCTGAGAAGGCGTTCGTCGTGTCCATACATCTGACCCCTGCCAGCGACCGTGGATGTGATGTCTGGGTCGATGACAAGCACTCAAGAGTCACCACATGGCCCTCCGGAGGTATTGGCATTTACGACCTCGAATCGAATCTCCGTAAGCGTAATTTCGGCCCGGTCGATTGGGTTCATTACCACATTCCCCGTTCCACACTCGATGCGTTCGCCGACGATGTCGGGAGGCCCAGAATCGAAAGACTTCGATGCTTGTACGGAACCGTGGATCCCGTCCTTCACCGCATGACGCAGCTGGTTCTTCCATCCTTGCAAGACCCGCACAGGTTCTGCGAGCTCTTCCTCGACTACTTTCGTTTGCTGTTCTGCGCCCACGTTGCCAGAACCTACGCACCGTCCTTCGAGGTGACGAAGAGATTTAGCGGGGGACTCGCGCAGTGGCAGAAAAGGCGAGTAACGGAACTATTTCGAGAGCACCTGGACGCAACACTCCGATTGACGACGCTCGCGGACGAATGTGGACTTTCCGTGAGTCACTTTGCTCGGTCCTTCCGGCGAACATTCGGGACGTCGGCGCACCGTTACCTCATTTTTCAGCGCGTGGAAATGGCGAAGACACTGCTCTCGACTTCCGATCGTTCGCTTTCCGAAGTGGCTTTGGAAGCCGGATTTTCGGATCAAGCTGCATTCAGCAGGACTTTTAAGGCGCTCGTTGGGACCTCGCCGGGACAATGGAAAAGGGAAGCCGTGCATCGCCCTAGGGTCTTCCAGAATACATTCTTCGCGGCATGAGTTGGTCACTAAAATCGTCGCGCGAGTCTCTACCGATAGCTCGCAACCGAGGCGCTCTATGGAGTTCCGCAACGACCGTAGAGGGTTACGAATGACCGCTTGCAATACTTTCCTGAATATGTTGTGCGCGCCAGAAATCTGAGAATTACGAACTTTTGGATCTCTGCCGTTTGATTCCAAGCCTTTGTATTTTCGACTCGAGAGTCTGTCTTGGCAGGCCGAGTTTCGCAGCAGCACCAGTGGGGCCAGAAATTCTCCCCTGTGCCTCCCGTAACGCATTCTCGATGATCGTTTTTTCTCGTCTCGCGAGGTCAGAGGCCAACGGGGCTGTCGTCGATACGCAGCCAGGCGGGACGGCCGCAAGCCAGCTGGCATCCACTGAAAATGTCTCCCCCTCGCAGAGAATCACGGCCCGCTCCACCACGTTCTGCAATTCGCGAATATTGCCAGGCCAGCTATAGGTCTGAAACAAATCTAGAGTCTCCTTGCTGATGTTTCGAATCTTCTTGCTGGCCTTGTGTGCGTACCGCTCGACCAGATATTCGACCAATAAAGGTATGTCGTCAGTTCGATCCCGAAGAGCTGGCAGTTGAATTGGGAAAACGTTCAGGCGGTAGAACAAATCTTGGCGGAAGGCACCCTGCGCAACAGCTGCAACCAAGTCCCTGTTGGTTGCCGCCAAGATACGCACATCGACTGAGATCGGCTGGTGCCCTCCCAGCCGCTCGAACTGTCGTTCTTGGAGGACGCGCAGCAAGGCAACTTGTATCTCCGGCGGTAGCTCTCCGATCTCGTCCAGGAAAATCGTTCCGCCGTCGGCGGATTCAAAGCGGCCTACTCGGCGCTGTGTTGCTCCAGTGAAAGCGCCTTTTTCGTGCCCAAACAGTTCGGAAGCGATCAGTGACGGTGGAATGGCAGCGCAATTCACGGTGGCGAACGCTCGGTTTGCTCGCTTAGACCGGTTATGAATCGCGCGCGCAATCAATTCCTTACCGGTTCCGGTCTCCCCTAGTATGAGAACCGTTGAATCCGTAGATGCAACTTTCTCAACCTGAACTAATACTTTGTAAAGTGCTGGAGAGGAGCCCACAATCTCTTCGAACATCGCAGATCGCGCAATATCCTCGCGCAAAGCAATGTTCTCCCTGTGAAGCCTGTCTTTCAGGTTCTTTATTTCCTCAAATGCATGTTCCAGGGCAGCTCTAGCGTTGTGCTGTTCGGTGACATCCATGTTGGTGCCGATGACCTCGATGACCTCTCCTGATTCGCCCAAAACGGGACGTCCTACAGACTGGATGTATTTGACGCTGCCATCGGGGAGGACTGCTCGGAACAATATTTCATTGGGAACCTTCTCACGAATTGTCTTCTCGATCGCATCAGCAGCTCTCGCTCGATCCCCCGGATGGATGCGTTCTTGGAAAATTTCAAACGGCGGAAGACCATCGTCGGGGTCGAAATCGTAGAGACGATAAAGTTCCTCAGACCAATAGATAAGTTGCCCCGTAGTAACGCTCCAGCCGTAGCTGCCCGTATGCGTCAACCGCTGCGCTTCTGCCAAATACCCTTCGTTGCGGCGCAAGGCTTCTTCCGCGACCTTGCGTGGCGTAATGTCCGCCGTGAAACCCACCATACGGTAGGGCCGGCCTTCCGCATCCATGAACATCTGCCCACGGGCAAGTAGCCAATGGACGCTTCCGTCGGGCCACACGACCCGAAATTCCGCCGAAATGTTGCCGGTCTCGTGAGAGTGATTCAGAGCTTTCACAATGAGGGGCCAGTCATCCGGGTGAATCAGCCTCTTCCAACTCTCATACTTTCCATCGAACGTTCCAGGCGATAGCCCGTATAGGGCCTCCTGCTCCGGAGACCAAGTATTTACGTCTTTCTGGATGTACCAGTCGAAGGCCATTGCATGGGCAGCCCGTTGAGCGAGCTCTAGAAGCTCATGTTTTGCGCGTAACTCGTCTTGTTCACGGCGAAGCTGCTCTTCTACTTGCTTGCGATCTTCGATGTCCGTTCCCGCGGCATACCAACGAATGACTTTCCCGTTTTCGTCCAGTAACGGGTTATAGCGAATCAAGAACCACCGATAGGTTCCGTCCTTCCGCAGAGCGCGTTGCTCGTTTTCGAACGGGACATTGCCAGAAAGCGCTTTCTGCCGTTCCTCGCGAAGTCTTTTAACGTCGTCGGGATGGAAGACGCGCGCACGAAAGTCGTTGGCCCGCACTTCGTCGAGAGATAGGCCGGTATACTCAAGGGCCACGCGATTCGCGTAAACGGCTCTGCCGTCTGGATTCAAAACAGTGATCGTCTGGGGAATAACATCGGTCATGCGGCGAAGCTCTTCTTCGGACTTGCGGGTCCTGTCAAGGGCAGTTCGGAGAGCCTCCTGCGACCGTTGGCGTTCAATTGCGAAGAATGCGATACGCCCGGACCCTACAATCAGAGCGAGCTCTGTATCCGTCGGCACACGCGACTCGGCAGAATAGATTGCGAATGTACCGAGGACTCGACTATCGTTCGTCAAGATCGGCTGGGACCAGCCCGCCCGTATCCCGTTCTTAATGGCAATGTCGCGAAGGTCCTCGCGCCAGACCGGCTCGGTTGCAACATCTGGCACGATGACCCGCGTCTTCAAGAATGCGGCAGTACCGCACAAACCCACATCGGAACAAACTGGCAGCGGCGTTATCGCGCGAGTCCAGTCAGGGGGTACCTTCGGGCCGGCGGTCGGCCACAGTCTTTTTCCGTCCGGATCCATCAGCAGGATAGTTGTAATCGACGGAGAGATCTGAAGATCAATGGAAGTGCAGACGTGGTTCAGAATGTCCGTGAGACGCGCGCCGTCGGCGATCATTTCAAACGCCCGCATTTCAGCGCCCCGCAGGGTATCCGTTTGCTTTTGATCCTCGACATCAGACGCGGTCCCGTACCATCGGGCCACTGCCCCGGTACTTTCACGGCGTGCCTGACACAGGAATTGAAACCAACGGAACACGCCGTCAGAGCGGCGCAATCGCGCTTCGCACTCAAGCGGCTTATCCAGATCGGGGACGGTCTCCCAGATTTGCATCAATCTTGCTAGGTCCTCGGGATGAATCGCAGCTTTCCATCCCCAGCCATGCGCCTTTTCTGGAGACAGGCCTGTATATTCGTGCCACCGCTTGTTGACAAATTCGTTGCAACCGTTGGCCAGGTTGCACCAAGCAAGAGTGGGAATGCTGTCGATGACCCTTCCTAGCTCCTGCTCTGAATTTCTTGCTTCTTTAAGGGCGCTTTCCAGACCATTTCGCCCTTCCTGGATCACCGGATCGGGCTCGAGATTGGTGGAAATTTCCCCAGTTGCCGTCGGCAGAATATCCCTGTTCGACAGAAGAACCGGTTCCTCCCGACGGACAATCTCCGGTTCAGAATTCGGCTTCGGCTTGGACATTAATTTGCTTCTTCTGCTTCATTCAAGCGCTTGGATATAGAAATTCGACAGACCGACCCGGGATAGCCGACCGGACCCACATGCGTTAAAACGATCTGCTTGACGGGGCGATGCGGGTGCTGAATATACCACGGCTGACGTCATTAGAATTGCCGGTTCGCCGAAAAATCGGCAATGCCGATAAATCAGCGTATTGTCGAATCCTAAGTCTATCTAATTCAGCAAAATATGGATGGCACGCACATTGCTATTTCCCTATTGCGGCTTTTGGCGTTTGGCGCTTCAAGAGGAGCTTATGCCACCAGAGAGTTACCGCCCGGGTGCATACGGCGGGCAGATGGCCAGGTATTTTCGGCTCGGGAAAGCGGATAGTCTGGTGATTTCCCCTGCATCGAAACCCCCAATTGCTGTCACACGTTTGGTCTCAAACTTTGGCCTTCCGGAGCGCACAGCGTCGATTCCGTCTGAGAAAGCGTTCGTGGTTTCTATTCATCTGACCCCGGCAAGAGACCGTGGACAGGAAATTTGGGTGGATGACAAGTATTCGCGAATTCCCGTGTGGCCCTCTGGCGGCGTAGGAATATACGACCTCGAGTCGAATCCGCGGACACGCCATCCGGGCCCGGTCGATTGGGTCCACTATCACATTCCACGATCCACGCTGGATGGGTTCACTGACGATGCCGAAAGGCCGAGGATCCAACATCTCCGATGGGTTCACGGTTCGGTGGATCGCGTTCTGCAACAGATGACGTGGATGGTTCTTCCGTCCTTGCAAGACCCGCACAGGTTCTGCGCGCTCTTCCTCGACTATTTTCGTTTGCTATTCTGTGCGCATGTTGCGACGAGGTACGCATCGGCATGCCATGCGCAGGACGGATTCAGAGGGGGCCTGGCACCTTGGCAAAGAAAACGTGTTGAAGACTTGTTTCGAGAAAACCTGGACGGCAAGCTGAGGCTGTCAATGCTCGCCGCTGAATGCGGACTCTCGGTGAGTCATTTCGCGCGCTCGTTTCGACGGACGTTCGCGACTTCGGCGCACCGCTATCTCGTGTTTCAGCGAATCGCAAAAGCGAAGGAGCTTCTGACAACATCCAACCTTCCTCTGTCGGAGGTAGGCCTCGTATCGGGATTTTCCGATCAGGCGGCATTCAGCAGGACGTTCAAAGCGGTCGTCGGTGCGTCACCTGGAAAGTGGCAGCGGGAGGTTACGCGCCGGGGAAGGTATGTAGGCCGTGCACTCGTCTCGTGATTCCAGCGGATTTCCAGCGCACTCTGAGCTCATGTACCCAGGGGTCGGTAAGCCGGCGTTGAAGGAATACATCACTCTTCCACA
>Ga0210410_10001112_pt1 | contig 25923 bp, 23 predicted proteins | sample IncBWC4MmetaG_FD_161058 | JGI IMG/M metagenome (GOLD analysis project Ga0210410, IMG submission 161058) | Forest soil microbial communities from Barre Woods Harvard Forest LTER site, Petersham, Massachusetts, United States - Inc-BW-C-4-M | ecosystem: Environmental > Terrestrial > Soil >... | reverse complement strand
CACGCAGAACAAGCGCGCGCCCTGCAGTTCGATCAAACAGGCCTCGAGGCTCGGATGAACCAAAACCTTCGCCAGATCGTGATAGTCGAGTCCGGAACGCCGCAGGCTTTTATCGTCGAGTCGAAACCCCAACGGCTGGATCAAATGCAGGGCGGCACCGGTGTTCGCGCACAGGCGTATGGTGTTGCCGGTATTCCCCGGAATCTCCGGTTCGAACAGCACGATGTGAAACATCGATCTGGCCAGGAAATCGGGCTAGCTGACGTCTTCCATGCCCAGCTCCTTCATCTTGCGCGTCAGGGTATTGCGGCCCCAACCCAGTAGCTTGGCCGCATCCTGCTTCAGGCCATCGGCCTTGCGCAAGGCCACGCGAATGAGAATTCGCTCCACTTCGGGTACCGCCTGATCCAACAATCGCTGCGCTCCCGCGTCCAGCTCCTGCTCGGCCCAATGCGAGAGCTTTGCCATCCAGTCGTGATTCGTTGCTTGGCCGGCGACGGCGCCGCCAAGATCGGGTGGGATATCCTCGGCGCGCACTTCCCGGCCCGGAGCGGTGACCGTGAGCCGCCGGCAGGCGTTCACGAGCTGGCGGACATTGCCCGGCCAATCGTAAATTACCAGCGCAGTCTCGGCCGGCATGGTCAATATTTTCGGTTCAACCCCAAGTTCCTGGCCGGCAACCGCCAAATAGTGGCGCAATAATTCTGGGATATCTTCGCGCCGCTCCCGCAGCGGCGGAATTTCGATTCGAATGACATTGAGCCGGTGCAGAAGATCCTCGCGAAAATGACCGGATTTAACCCGCGCCTCGAGATCCTGGTGAGTCGCCGCGATCACGCGCACGTCGACCTTGACCGGAGTCTGTCCGCCGACACGATAGAATTCACCTTCCGCCAGAACGCGCAGCAGGCGCGTCTGCAGGGCCGGCGACATGTCGCCGATTTCGTCGAGAAACAGCGTGCCGCCGTCCGCTTGTTCAAAGCGTCCGCGGCGCAGGGTGTCGGCGCCCGTAAAGGCGCCTTTTTCATGACCGAACAATTCGGACTCCAGTAGATCCGCGGTGAAGGCCGCCGTGTTGAGCGCGACGAAGGCTTTGCTGGAGCGCGGACTATGGCGATGCAGAGCGCGCGCCACGAGTTCCTTGCCGGTGCCCGACTCGCCGGTGATCAATACCGTCATGCTCGAGCGCGATAATCGGCCCACGGCGCGAAACACTTGTTGCATTGCCGCGGCTTGTCCCAGGAGTTCGGGGATACTGCGCCTCGCGGCTTCCACGTCCGTGGATACGGTCGCTTGTTGCGCGGCACGGCGCACGAGATCTACCGCCTTGTCGATATCGAAGGGCTTGGGCAGATACTCGAACGCCCCGCCTTGGTACGCGGCTACCGCCGCATCCAAATCCGAGTGCGCGGTCATGACGATGACCGGCAAACCCGGCCGCGACACTTGAATTTCCTTGAGCAAGTCCAGGCCGCTGCGGCCGGGCATGCGGATATCCGTCATCAGCACATCGGGCGCGTCCCCGCGCAGCGCCGCCAAAACGTTGTCCGCGTGGTCAAAACACTTGGCCAGCATGCCGCTGCCTTTCAGGGCCTTTTCCAGCACCCACCGAATCGAAGCATCGTCGTCGACCAACCATACTTGCAGCGGCTTCGAGTTCATGCGGAATCCATCGGCAGGGAAATCAGAAATATCGTCCGGCCCGGCGCACTGTCGAATTCGATCAGGCCGCCGTGACGGCTGACGAGATCCTGCGCTATGCCCAAACCAAGGCCGGTGCCGTCGGCGCGCCCGGATACCAGCGGATAGAATATGGTGTCGCGAATTTCGGAAAGCACGCCGGGACCGTTGTCTTCGAACTGAATCGACGCAGCCAGCCGGTAGCGGTGCGCGCCGACGCTGACGTTGCTCATCGCACGGGTTCGCAAGATCAGGCGCGGCGCATGCACCGCCTCGCCGGACAACGCTTGGATGGCGTTACGGCCCAGATTGAGCATCGCCTGGATGATGTGATTGGGGTCCACCGTGAGGGGCGGCAGGCTGGGATCGTAGTCGCGGTCGATGATCACGCGTTCGGGCGCTTCGCTGCGCAGCAAGTGAAACACGCGCTCCAGCAATTCGTGCACGTTGATCAGCTGCTTGGCGGGCGGGCGTCCCGGACCCAACATCGAATCGAGCAGATTGGTGAGCCGGTCCGCCTCGCTGATGATCACGCGCGTGTATTCGCGTAAGCTGGGATCCAAAAGTTCCCGCTCGAGCAGCTGCGCGGCACCGCGCAAACCGCCGAGCGGATTCTTGATTTCGTGCGCGAGCTGGCGGACCATCAAGCGGCTCCCGCCCAATTGCGCCAGCAGCGCGTTCTCCCGGGTGAGGCGCCGGTGCTGCGTGATGTCTTCGATCTCGAGCAGCAGTTGGAGGTTGTCCGGTCCGAACGTTATCTGCGTCACGGCACAGTCGAGGATGCGGTCAACTCCCCCCGGCGCCGGCCACGCCAGCTCGCGCTGCACCACCGCTTCGCCGCCCCGGCGCGCACGATCGAAGAGCGGCAGCAACGTGTCGGCGCCGCGCGTCAATTCGGTGATGGACCTTCCCAGGGCCTGATTGGGTCCAAGCCCGAGCAGTGTCTGCGCGGCGGCGTTCAAGTATCTGACCTGCAGGTCCTGGTCCAGCAGAAAAACGCTGGTCACCATCGCATCGAGCAGTTCCGTGCCGTCGATGCGCGGCGCGTCTAATTGCAGCTCAGCCGACAAGCTGGGCATCCGCAAGATCGGAAAGCTGGCTTATGGATTCTTGTGCTGCGGCGACAGCTCGGAAGGCTGCCGCACGTAGAAGCTGACGCTGCCGGTGCTCAAGGATTCGCCGGTCGATTGATCGGTGATGGTTGCGGCAATCGCGTAAGCGCCGCGATCCAGGCGTGGGATCACGAACGAAGTGGCGTCCGGCGGCTGATCCGAGAGTTGTTTGCCGTTCAAATGCCAGGTGATGATCTGATTGGGTTTGAGCCCCGGCGCCAGCGCCAAATGCACGCCGATCATCTCGTCGCCGAAGAAAGTCTGATCCGCGGCCGGCGAGGTAATGGCGAATTGAGTGAACTCGAGAGCTCCGGGCGCCGGCGGTTTCTTGGCAGCTTGGTTGGGAGAGGCGGCGAGCGGCACCACGGTTCCGCTTCTGGCGGAGCTCGACGTATAAATCTTTTCGGCGCCGGGTACCGCCTGATCCGAGTAATGAACCAGCCCGTCGGCGTCGACCCATTTGTAGACCACCGTGGCTGAGGCGGCAAATGCAGCCAGGGCGCCTAGGACGAAGCATAGTATCCGTGGGTGCATAGATCCAAAGCATAGCCCGATCGCCTCCCGACCACAAAACGAGGTGTGGACGCCGTGACCGCCGTCACCTTATGCCTCAAGCACCCTTGGGAAAACCTCACAAACTGTAGTACATCTCCACTTCGATGGGATGCGTGGTCATGCGCAAGCGCGTCACTTCCTTCATCTTCAATTCGATGTAGGCGTCGATCAAATCGTCGGTGAACACGCCGCCGGCTTTCAAGAAGCCCCGATCCTTGTCCAGGTAGTCGAGCGCCATGTCGAGGGAGTGGCACACCGTCGGAATCTTCTTGTCTTCCTCCGGCTCCAGGTCGTACAGATCCTTGTCGGCCGGATCGCCGGGATGAATCTTGTTCTGAATGCCGTCCAGACCGGCGAGCAGCATGCAGGCGAACATGAAATACGGATTGCCGGTTGCATCGGGAAAGCGCACTTCGATGCGCCGGCCCTTCGGATTGGAAATCCAGGGAATGCGAATCGAAGCGGAGCGATTGCGCGCGGAATACGCGAGTTTCACGGGCGCTTCGAAACCAGGCACCAGCCGCTTGTAGCTGTTGGTGCTGGCATTGGTGAACGCGTTGATGGCGCGCGCGTGCTTGATGATGCCGCCGATGTAGTACAGCGCGATGTCGGACAGGCCGCCGTATTTATCGCCCGCGAACAGCGCCTTGCCTTCCTTTTGCAGCGACTGATGCACGTGCATGCCGTTGCCGTTGTCGCCGACGATGGGTTTCGGCATGAAAGTCAGCGTTTTGCCGTAGCCGTTCGCCACGTTTTGCAGGGCATATTTCAGTATCTGAACTTCGTCGGCCTTCTTGGTCAGCGTGTTGGCAGCCACGTTGATTTCGCCTTGGCCGGCGGTCGCCACCTCGTGATGATGGACCTCGAACTTCAGACCCATTTCCTCGCAGGCCATCGACATGGCAGTGCGAATGTCTTGCTGCGAATCGACCGGCGGGACCGGGAAGTAGCCGCCTTTGACGCCGGGACGGTGGCCCTTGTTGGCATCCTCGTAGGTCTTGCCGGAATTCCAGGCGCCTTCGTACGAGTCGACCTGGTACGAACAGCCGTTCATGCCGGAACTTACGGTGACGCTATCGAAGATGAAGAATTCGTTTTCCGGACCGAACAGCGCCGAGTCGGCAATTCCGGAAGCCTTCAAATGGGCTTCCGCGCGCTTTGCCAATGAGCGCGGATCGCGGCCGTATCCCTGCATGGTCATCGGTTCGATGACATCGCAGCGCAGATTGACCGTGGTCTCCTCGTAGAAAGGATCGATCACAGCGGTTGCCGGATCCGGCATCAGAATCATGTCGGACTCATTGATGCCCTTCCATCCGGCGATCGAAGAGCCATCGAACATCTTGCCATCCTTGAAAAATCCATCGTCCACCAGACGCGTCGGAACGGTGACGTGCTGTTCCTTCCCAATCGTGTCAGTAAAACGAAGATCGACGAATTTCGCTTCTTTTTCTTTGATTAATTTCAGAACATCGGCGGGAGTCATTGGCATCCTCGCGTGGGTTACTTTTATGGTCCGGCCAGCGCCGGGGCTATTGGACGATGCAGCTAATGTGCCATTAGCGTGCACATTTGGGATCAAGCACTTGCGGACTTTCAGCGCAGTTTCTGCATCATAATAGATCAAAGAGCAAATAGCAGCGCTCGAACTTGGTGCAGTGACATCGGCTCGCCACTCATCCGGCTCAAAGTCTGAGCCTGCGGGCCAATAGGGTGCACGGAGAACCCGCGCGCGTGCTTCAGACAGGCTGGGACAAGCTTCGCGCGGCGTCGCTATACTCGCGGCCCATGCCTAGCTTCACGCCCCCGCGCACTTTTCAAGATCTGATTTTCGCGCTGCAAAAATACTGGTCGAACTTAGGATGCATCGTACTGCAGCCGTACGACATGGAAATGGGCGCCGGAACCTTCCATCCCGCGACCTTCCTGCGCGCCATTGGACCTGAGCCGTGGAGCGCGGCCTACGTACAGCCTTCGCGGCGGCCCACCGACGGGCGCTATGGCAATAACCCGTTCCGGCTGCAGCACTACTATCAGTTTCAAGTGTGCATCAAACCCTCGCCGGACAATTTTCAGGAGTTGTACTTGGATTCGCTGCGCTACTTAGGCTTCGACCTGTTGACGCACGATGTGAGGTTCGTCGAAGACAATTGGGAGTCGCCCACCTTGGGCGCCTGGGGCTTAGGGTGGGAGGTTTGGCTCAACGGCATGGAGGTTTCGCAGTTCACGTACTTTCAACAGGCCGGCGGACTGGATTGCAGGCCCGTCATGGGCGAGATCACTTATGGTCTCGAACGCTTAGGGATGTACATCCAAGGCAAGGAAAGCATCTTCGACATCGTTTGGACCGACGGCCCTTTCGGGACAGTGACGTACGGCGATGTGTTTCATCAAAACGAGGTGGAACAATCCACGTATAACTTCGATAAAGCCGATGTGCGCGTCCTGGCGGCACAATTCGATGCACATGAAGCGGCCTGCCAGCGCTTGCTGCAGGACAAACTCGTGCTCCCGGCTTATGAGCAGATGGTGCGAGCGTCGCACACCTTCAATCTGCTGGACGCACGGCACGCAGTGTCCGTCACCGAACGTCAGCGCTTCATACTTCGGGTCCGCACTCTGGCACGCGGCGTGGCCGAAGCCTATCGCGATACGCGCGAGGCGCTGGGATTCCCGTTGCTCAAGAACTCAGCGCAACGAGTAGCTTAGATGAGCGCTCGGGATTTGCTGTTCGAGCTTTGCACCGAAGAACTGCCGCCGCGCACCTTGCTGGGATTAAGGAATGCGCTGACCGAGGGAGTGGCCCGCGGTATCGACGCCGCTAACCTGCCGCACGGCAAGATTCACGGCTTTGCGACGCCGCGGCGCCTGGCCGTGCTGGTCGAAAAATTGGCACAGCACCAGCCGGACCGGCAGGTGGAGCGGCGCGGACCCCCGCTCGCGAATGGCTTCGATGCGCAAGGCCGGCCGACCACGGCTGCCTCGGCCTTCGCCAAGAGCTGCGGAGTGCCGGTGGGCGAACTGTCGACCCTCACGACCGACAAAGGTGCTTGGTTGCAATTTCGCGGCCTTGAGCGCGGCGCGGCGACCACAACGCTGCTCGGCGGCATATTGAATCAAGCCCTCGACGCTTTGCCGATTGCCAAACGCATGCGCTGGGGCGCGCACAGCGCGGAATTTGTGCGGCCGGTGCATGGCGTCGTGCTGCTGTACGGCGAGACGGTGGTGCCCGTCGAAATACTGGGCCTTGCTTCCGGGCGAATCACTTCGGGCCATCGCTTCCATGCGCCCAAGCCCATTGCGCTCAAAACCGCCAAGAGCTACGAGAGCCGCATGCACCGCGCAAAGGTGATCGCGGATTTCTCCAAGCGCCGCGAATTGATCCGCACAGGGGTGGAGGCCGCGGCCGCGGCCGCCGCGCCGGGGGCCCGTGCTTTGATCGAAGATGCGCTGCTCGACGAGGTTACCGCTTTGGTCGAATGGCCGGTGCCGGTGACGGGTCAATTCGAACAGCGATTCTTGAGTCTCCCGCGTGAAGTCGTGATCGCGACGGTGCAGGACCATCAGCGCTATTTCGCCGTGCAAAATCCCGACGGCGGGTTGTCCTGTTGGTTCGTGACGGTCAGCAACATCGAAAGCCGCGATCCTGCAAAGGTGCGGGAAGGCAATGAACGCGTGGTCCGGCCGCGCTTGAGCGATGCGGCGTTCTTCTGGGAGCAGGATCGAAAGATCAGCCTAAGTGAGCACGCGGCGGCGCTTGCCGGCGTGACGTTTCAGGCCAAGTTGGGCAGCTACGCGGATAAAACCGCGCGCATCACCCAGCTGGCGGAGTTGATCGGCGGCCGCATCGGCGCAGGTGCCGGGGTCCGCCAAGCCGCTCTGCTTTGCAAAGCGGACTTGATGACCGCCATGGTGGGTGAGTTTCCGGAATTGCAGGGCACGATGGGCCGCTACTATGCCGAGGCGCAGGGCGAGCCTGCGGACCTGGCGCTGGCGCTCGAGGAACACTACCGGCCGCGATATGCCGGCGATGCCATTCCGAGCACAAGAATGGGCCAGGCGGTCGCGCTGGCCGACAAGATCGATACGCTGGTCGGAATCTTTGCCATTGAGCAGAGGCCCACGGGCGCCAAGGATCCTTTCGGCTTGCGACGCGCCGCGTTGGGCGTGCTGCGCATATTGCTCGAAGCACGATTGGAATTGGATTTAATCGAGACGTTGAGCGCAGCGGCCGCCGTGCAGCCGGTGCGGCGCGAAAGGGTGGTCGTGGAAGTGTATGATTTCATCGCCGAGCGGCTGCGCGGAATGTTGCTCGAGCAGCCCGGCACAACGGCGGAAATGCTGGACGCGGTGCTTGGGCTACGCCCGCCCTCGCCGCTGGACGCGGTCGCACGCCTGGCCGCACTGAAAGAGTTCTTGCTCTTGCCGGATGCCCCTGTGCTCGCGGGCATCAACAAACGCATCGCGAATATTTTGAAGAAAACACAGGTGAGCAGCGATATGGCCGTTGACCCCGCAGGATTAACCGAACAGGCTGAACGGGGACTGCACCGTGCGCTGATCGGATTGCAGGGTCCAGTGCTGCAAGCGACCCAGCAACGCCGCTACGCGGAAAGTCTGCAAGCCTTGGTGGCATTGCGAACGCCGGTGAACGACTTCTTCGACCGGGTCATGGTGATGGACGATGACAGGGCTTTACGCAATAACCGGCTCGCATTGTTGCGCGACGTGCAAATCCTGCTCGGCGGCGTCGCCGATCTATCGCGCCTGCCGGGTTGACGGGAACGCATGCAGCTCATACGGTCGCTGATCTTTACCGCGTACATGATGGTCTCCGCGCTGCTGTTCGGCGCATTCATGACCCTATGCTTCTGGGCGCCGTACCGAACACAATTTGCGATCGCACGCACCTGGGCGCGGATCTGTTTTTGGGTGCTGGACAAGGTGTGCGGGCTCAACTTCAGCGTGGAAGGCCGCGAGCGCATCCCGGCGGGAAATCACATCGTGATGAGCAATCACACGTCGGCGTGGGAAACCATCGCGCAATTCCTGATCTTTCCGCCGCAGGTTTGGGTGCTGAAGCGCGAGCTGCTGTGGATACCGTGCATCGGCTGGGGCCTGAAGCTGCTGCGGCCCATCTCGATCAACCGCGGCGCAGGGCACCGCGCGGTGACCCAAGTGGTCGAACAGGGCAAGGCGCGCCTGGCGGATGGCTTATGGATCATCATTTTCCCCGAAGGCACGCGGGTCGTCGCGGGCGAGACGCGCAGGTTCGGGGTGAGCGGCGCGCTGCTCGCCACCGAGAGCGGCAAACTCATCGTTCCGCTGTCGCACAATGCGGGCAACTTTTGGGTGCGGCGGGGCATCTTGAAAAAACCCGGCACGGTTCGCGTGTTCATCGGCACCCCGATCCACGCGGCCGGCAGGGACCCGCGCAAGGTCATCGACGAAGTCAAGCAATCAATCGACGCGGGACTTAAAGTCATCGGGGGCGCATCGGCGGACGCCGCGGCGTAAGCGTTTCGACAGGTGCGTGTTGTTGGACGGAGTTGGCATGCTTTGGCGCGCCCTATTTGCTTTTCTCGTACTGCCCGGCATGGTGGCCTTTGCGGTTCCGCTGGCGCTGGTTGCGAACCAGGCGCCTTCTTTTAGTCCGCGGCCGCTTGGCTTGCTGGTGTTTTTTTCCGGTCTGTTCGTTCTCGTCTGGTGCACCGTCGTATTCCTTGTTTCCGGCCGGGGCACCTTGGCGCCGTGGGACCCGCCGCAGCGCCTCGTCGCAGTCGGGCCATACCGGTTCTCACGCAATCCCATGTACGTGGGCGTTACGCTCATCTTGATAGGCTGGGCCGCTCTATTTTGGTCGGCGCCTTTGCTGATCTATGCCGCGCTGGTGCTGCTGGCGTTTCATATCAGGGTCATCGCCGGCGAAGAACCCTGGCTGGCACGCAGGTTCGGCGCGGACTGGGAGTCGTACCGCGCGCGGGTTCCGCGTTGGCTGTTCAGATGGCCTTAAGTTTTTGGCAGCGGCTTCGGTGCACCGGGCACGCCATCGGGCCTCGCTACGATGAGCATCTTTTTGTATGCGGGACGGCTTTCCACACTGGCGCGCCACGCGATGACGTGCGGGTAAGGCGCAAGATCCGCCACATTGAATGCCTCGGTGATATTGGTGGGGAACAGCATCATGATGTCGGCAGCCGAAAATTGGGCTCCGCCGAAGTACGGGTGCTTGCTCAAATAATCTTCCATGAATTTCAGCACGGCTTCGGTGTCCACCAGCTTGTAGCCGCCGTCCGGGGTCTTTGGTTTGCCTTGGATCAGGGCCACGCGATAATCCGCTATGACACGGGCGGCAAATGACCCCTCGGCGAAGTGCATCCATTGCAGGTAGTACGGATAGTCCGGGGAGTTCACGGCAGGCTCGAGCCGGCCCTTGCCCTCGCGGGCCAGAATCAGCTCGATGATCGCGCCCGACTCCACCATCACTTGATCGCCGATACGCACCGTGGGAGCGACCGGCATCAGCGGACTGACCTCATGGATGGTTCGCATCGAACCCGCGAGATCCCCCCGCTTGTATTCCAGCTTGTAGGGAATAGCCAATTCCTCGCACAACCACACGATGCGCTCCGAGCGCCGGCCTTCCAGGTGATAGATGGTCAGGTCGAGCGGCGCGGCGGATTTCGCGGCGCCGGCCGGCTTCGATTCGGCCGCTGCAGCCGATCCCATTGCGGATGCCAGGAGCGCCGCAATCGCCGCGCATTGAAGTCGCTTGAGCATAATTCCCCCGAGTATCGCTGTTGGTTTTGTCCGGCCGGCCGAGCGGGCATGATAGTGCCAAATTACCAATCCATGTAATCTTTCCGCGCGGCGATTCCGCCGTGGCCATTGCTCGCGCCGGCGATCGCCTGCTAGCGTAACGCCATGAAAAAATTCGCGGTCGTTTTCTTGAACGTGGCGCTCGCCGCCGCGGCCGGCACCATTGTGCACGCCCCTGCGGGCGCCGCTGAGCGCGTCGCTGCGCGCGCGGCTGCGCCCAAATTGCACCGGCTCGAGGCGACGCCGGCCACCGTGGCCTACGGCTATTACTGGTCGGAGGCGCCGCCGGTGCTGCGCATCGATTCGGGCGACATCATCGATGTCGATACCCTGCTGACCAACACCCCGGCGGGACTGGCGAAAGCCGGGGTGCCCGACGAGAAGATTCAGGCCTCCCTCAAGGCAATCGTCAGCGAAGTCACGGGCGATCGGCGCGGACCGGGCGGCCACATCCTCACCGGGCCGGTGTACGTCGAAGGCGCAGAGCCCGGCGATGTGCTGGAAGTTAAAATTCTATCGATCGATTTGGCCATTGATTACGGCTACAACGGCTGCAGCGGCTTTCTGCCGGAGAATTGCGAGGGCGGCCTACCCGTCAAGATTCTCGCCCTCGACCGCAAGAAGATGACCGCCGAATTCCTGCCGGGCATCGTGATTCCGCTCAAGCCCTTTTACGGCAGTATCGGTGTAGCGCCCGCGCCGGAACTAGGCCGTGTCAGCAGCAATCCGCCGGGCCGGCATGCCGGAAATCTGGACAACCGGGAACTCATCACCGGCAGCACTCTTTATATCCCCATATTTGTGCGCGGCGCGCTGTTTGAAATCGGCGATGGGCATGCGGCCCAGGGGGACGGCGAGGTGGATCAAACCGCCATCGAAACTTCGCTGCGCGGCCGCCTGCAGCTGACGGTGCGCAAGGACCTGAAGCTGACATGGCCGCGTGCCGAGACGGCAACCGACTTCATCAGCATGGCGACGGATCCCGATTTAACGGCTGCCACCAAGGCGGCGATCCAGGAGATGGTGGATTTTCTGGTGTCCGAGAAGAAGCTGACCCGGCACCAGGCCTACCAGCTGGTGAGCATTGCCGGGCATGTCGTCGTGACGCAACTTGTGGACAAGCCGAATCTCGGGGTGCACGTGAAGTTGCCGAAGAGCATCTTCGGCAACTTCGCGAAACCTACGCGATGAGCATGCTGAGGAGCGCCGTTGCCGCCAGCGTCAGCGCGATTCCAATCAAGTAGGTAAAGCCCACGGCGCCGAGTTTTGCGAACGTGAGCAGTCGCCCCTGTCCGTAGTACACCCGCATGGCGCGATATATGTACCAGGCGATATACAAGCCGATAATCGCAGCGACCCCTTCGCCGATGCTCCAAGCCGCCCAGATGACGATCCAACCGAGCACTGCTTGAACGAGCAGCAACAGGAAGACTGCGGCATGGATGTGGAGGAAGAAAACCAAATGCTCCACGTAGTAGCGCCGCGGCCGCCAGTACAAGATCAACATCACCAGCGCCATCATCGGCACGAACAAGAACATCATTTTCGGTATGGTGGCGATGAACGCGTGCTGGACCGATACACCTTTGTCTTCCTTGTTGCGCACGCAGGACTGCCGCAGCGAATTTTGCAGCCAGGTGACAGGGATCTTGATATCGTCGCAATTATCAATATCGAGAATGGTGCTCCGCGACTTTTCCCTCGCCGCCGGGGCTTTGCCGGCAGCAGCACCTTGCGGGGCGGCCTTGCTGGGCGCCGCCGCGTCCGGTGCCGCGACGGGCGGCACGCTGGTTTTTTCCGGTGTGGCCAGACCGAACGCAAAAAACAGCACGCTCAAGACCAGGTACAGGCGCACGGGCGGCAGATATCGCGCCCGGTGGTCGGCGAAGTATTCCTGCGTCAGTCTCCCGGGCCGGAACAGCAATAGATGCAGGCTCTGCCATAGCCGGTCGTCCACATGGGTGAATAAGTGCCAGGCGTCGTGGAATAGGGCGGCGACGGAACGCGCGCTGCCGTGCGCATGCTGGCCGCAGGCGGAGCAGTAAGGGCCGGTCAATGTGGTGCCGCAGTTGCCGCATTCGGCGCGCGGCGCGCTGCTATCCAAACACGACCACCAATTGCCGGCTGAGGGCCGCGGGAACTCCCGCCGGATCCAACACCACGCTTGTCTCGCAGGCGTAGCCGTCGCCCGCGGAATCGACTTCGGTATCGATGCGCCACCAGGAGTCGGGAGCAAAGGTGTAATCGTGGCGCTGAAACTGCAGTGTCCACGTCAGCGAGTTCGAGACTGCCGGCTTGGTCATCATTTGCATCAGCGGCGAGGGAATGCAATCGATGAGAGCGACCACGTGGGATTCCGTGAGCGAGCCCTGGTCTTTATGGCAGATATAGGCTTTCGAGCGGCGTGACTTCAAGCCCGTGAAGGGCCGACTGCCCTCCGCGAAGCGCATGCCGAAATGTTGCACGAATGCCGGTGCGGGACTCCCCGGCGGGAAGATCGAGTCCGGCAAATCTTGGACGGCGCGCACTGCGGTGTTCGCCTCGGTTGAAAGCGAAATCTCCGTGGAACGCGGCGCACCATAAATTCCGGTGAACTTGGCGGCAATCTGCTCGGCGCTCCACAAGCGCGCGCACGCGATCGTGACCGCCTTGCCGAGGCGCAGAATCTCTGCCTGCATGCGAACCGTCCCGGGGAAGGCGGGGGCAACGAAAACCGTCTCGAGTCCGCGCAACTGACGGTCCGCGGGCACCAAGCGGCGCATCGCTTCGTTGCCGAGGGCGGCGACCATGCCGCCAAAGGTGCCCCGTCCCTGCGACCAGTCCTCGCCGATGACGGCAATCCAGCCATTATCCACGGCTTGCATCGACGAAAGCGTCTGGGAAAACAGCATGCGCACCCCACGGAAAGCATTCGATCTTACCGGGTGAGAGCAGCGGACTCTAGGTCAGACAGGCTCCTCGGGAGAATCGGCCCGAGGCTTGGGTCCGATGTAGTTGGCCGAAGGACGCACGATGCGATTGTCCTGGCGCTGTTCCACGATGTGGGCCGACCAACCGAAGACGCGCGCGATCGCAAATGTCGCCGTAAAGAAATCCTTGGGCAAGCCCAGCGCGAGATATACGATGCCCTTGTAGAATTCAAGATTCGCGCGCAGCGCTCGCTTCTTGTGTGCCGTCTGCGCCACGAACGCCTGATCGACGGCCTCCAAGGTTTCGAGCAGCTGTTTCTCATGGCTCCGCGAGGCGATTTCTTCCGCCAGAATCTTGACGATTTTCGAACGTGGATCGACCACGCGATACTCGCGATGACCCATACCCATCACGAGCCGGCCATTGGCAAGAGAGCGCGCCACGAAGTCGGCAGCCTTGTCAGGGCTGCCCACCTCTTGCGCCATTTCCAGCGCGCCTTGATCGGCGGCACCGTGTAGCGGGCCGTACAGCGAGCCCATCGCCGCAGCCAGCGCGGATGCGGGGGGCGCCAGCGTGGATGTCACGACACGGGCAGTGAACGTACTGGCATTGAAGCTGTGATCGATCTGCAGAATCTGGGTCTGCTCGAAGATGCGCACGGACGATGCCGCGGGCGCGTGGTCATAGATCAGTTCAAGAAAGCGCCGCCCGTATTGTCGGGTTTCCGGGTACGGAGTCGGCGCTCGTCCGGCGCGCAGGCAGAGAAGCAGTGCGTGCGCCGCGGGCAGTCGGGCGGCAACTACCAGCGCTTCCTGTTCGGCATCGGTGCGTCCCATTTTTCGTGCCGGCGCGTCCAGCGCCATCAGCGGCATGATGGCCTGCAGGGTGGCCATCGGATGGCCGCCGAGGCGCGACAGCGGCTCGAGGGAGTTCACCAGACCTGCCGGCAATCGGCCCGCGTCCCATAGAAATTCTTCGAATTCCCGAAGCTGCCCGGCGTCCGGCAGCTCGCCGAATACCACCAGATGTGCGACGGCCGCAAACGGTCTTTTCACGAGTTCTTCGATCGGATAGCCGCGGTAGTACAGCCGCCCAGCCTCGCCATCGACCAGGGAAATCGACGTGCTGTCGACGACGACGCCGTCCAGGCCTTTTTTGATGTCCACTACCGCGTTCATAACGTGCCTCCGCTCGATCAAATTAAGGCCTCGGGGTGGCGAAGGCCAGACAGTGGAAGTGATGGAGCTATCAGTCCAGGGTATAACCCCTGGGTAGGTCGGTTATCCTTAGGACATGCAGATTGAACGTAATGAATTGCGCTGCTTTCACGCGGTAATCGAAGCGGGAGGCTTCAGCCGCGCGGCGGAGCGGCTGGATCTATCGCAGTCGGCCGTCAGCCAGACAATTGCGAATCTGGAACACCGGCTCGGCACCACACTGTTGCATCGAGGCAGCCCGCCGCAACCGACCGAAGCGGGCATTCGGCTGTTGCGCTTTGCCGAGACCATGCTGAATGAGGAACGTGAAACGATAGCGGACATCGGTCAGATCAAATCCGGAGCCTCATCGACGCTGTCGCTTGCCCTATCCCCGGCCGCCAACTCGCGCATCGGTGTTGCACTGCTCAAGGAATTTTGCGAACGAAGTCCGCTGACCCGGCTCAAGGTCGTCGTCGCGCCAAGCCGCGAGATCGTGCACGGCGTCGGCGAAGGACGCTGGGAGCTCGGCTTCGGTCCGTTTCATCACAATATGCCGGCGCACTTCGCGTTGCACCCCTGCTTCTCGGAAACGCGCCGCCTGATGATTGCCCGCGATCATCCCGCGCGCGGCGCGCTGCTGCGAGACCCCACAAGCACCATGCGGGAATTGCCGCTGGTCACCTCGTATCTCGACGAAACCGCTCGCCGCTCCGGCGAGCGGCTGCGCGATGCATTCGGTTCCGTGTGGGAAGTCAGTCATATGGAATTGCGCTTGGCGCTGGTCGCCGACGGCAAGGGCGTCACCTATGTTTCGGATTTACTCACCGTCGTGCCGCCGCAATTGGTGTCCGTCGATGGCCTGCCCTACTCGAATATCGATCGCCAAGTCGGAGCGTACTGCCTGAAGCACCGGCCAATTTCGCAGGCCGGAACGCGCTTTTTGGCTTTGTGCCATGAAAGATGGCCAAGGGAAAGATCGGTTGCCACGTGAGCCGACGCGAGTCCAATCTCGCTTAAGTTAGAATGAGTTTTGCAAAAAATCACAATCTCCTCAGGAAGCCACGAAGATGAACACAAAGGATCTTTTCTCTCTGGCCGGAAGGGTTGCGCTGATAACCGGCGGATCGCGCGGCATTGGCAAAATGATTGCCGAAGGTTTCATTGCGCAGGGCGCAAAGGTCTATATATCGGCCCGCAAGGCGGATGCCTGCAATCACACCGCACAGGAGCTATCCAAGGGCGGCACCTGCATTTCAATTCCCATGAATGTCGCGACCGTCGCGGGCGCCAAAGCGCTCGCTGCCGCGGTGATGGCTCACGAACCCAAAGTGGACATTTTGGTGAACAACGCCGGCGCCGCATGGGGCGCGAAGTTTGATGAATTTCCAGAGGAAGGCTGGGACAAGGTTCTCAATCTGAACGCCAAGACGCCGTTCTTTCTGACGCAGGCCCTGGCGCCGGCATTGCGCAAGGCCGCGACTGCCGCCCGTCCCGCCAAGGTGATCAATATCGCATCGATTGACGGTATTTACCTCACCCACCAGGAAACCTATTCGTATGTCGCCAGCAAAGCCGGCCTCATACAGCTGACGCGCCTGATGGCGGCACGGCTGGTAAAGGACAACATCTATGTCACCGCGATAGCGCCGGGAGCGTTCAAGTCCGATATGAATAGGGACGCGCGCGACCGCGGCGACGAGGTGGCCAAACGCATTCCGGCGCGGCGCATCGGCACGGATGAGGACATGGCCGGCGCTGCCATATTCCTGGCCTCGCGCGCCGGCGACTACATCATCGGTTCGACGCTGACGGTGGATGGCGGCGTTGCATTCGCAAGCCAGGCGCTGCGCCAAATCGAAGCGGTCGGGTAGACAATTCCTTCCGATGCAGTGCGCGGCGACGAAGCGTCATTACGAGACTCATCTGGCTCCGATTTATTCCTGGATGCTGGGTGATATCGAAGCCGCGTTTGCGCGCAGTGCCGCCGAGCTGGACGAGCTGCAACTTGCGCCGGCGATCGACGGTGCGGCGGTGGATCTTGGTGCAGGCTTGGGATTGCATGCTGTCGCTTTAGCCAAGCGCGGATACAGCGTCACGGCAATCGACAGCAGCCAGGTATTGCTCGACGAACTGCGCTCGCGCGGCGCGGCGCTGCCGATCGTCGCAATCAATGCGGATCTGGTGGAATTTCGCGCATTCGTGCAGCGCCAGCCGGCGCTCATCGTGTGCATGGGCGACACGCTCACGCACCTGCCCAGCCTTTCAGCCGTGGAGGGGTTGCTCGCCGAGGTCGCGATCTCACTGGCACAGGGCGGCGTGTTTGCAACGACGTTTCGCGACTACGCGACCAAGGCGCTCGAGGGAGATGAGCGATTCATTCTGGTTCGCGCCGACGAGGACAGGATTCTCACTTGCTTTCTCGAATACCAGAAGGATTTTGTCGCCGTTCATGATTTGCTGAACCAGCGGCAGGACGGCCGGTGGCGCCTGCGCGTGAGCAGCTATCCCAAACTGCGGCTGGCCCCGGAATGGGTGGCCGCCAAGCTGAGTGAACACGGGCTGAGCGCCAGGCGCGATGCGGGGCGAAGCGGCATGGTGCGAATCGTCGGCGTAAAGAACTAGAATTGCCGCGCTTAAGAACCGCTAGTTCAAGCCTAAGGGTTGTTACCGGGTGCCCTGTTCAATGCGCTTCGCGAGTTCATCGAGGTTTGCGTCCTCCTCGATGGATATCTCCAGCGTGTCCTCCTTGGACGTCTTTGGCGGAGTCTCGCGCCGTTGGAGTTTAGGCGCGGGTGCGATGCGCTCCTCCGGCAGCGGTGCGGCCAGGGTGGGCGGCACCCAGTCTTTCTTTTGCGCCACCCAGCGTTGGTAGCGATCGAAATTCCACATTCCAGACTCGCCGCCGGTCTGCAGGACATTGGCTATCTGGCTGAATTGCCCGCCGCGAATCGTTCCCTTGGCGGCAGCGCTCGGCAGCAGAATTTCGCAGACCGGAACACGCAAGCGGAATTCGCTTAGAAAATCCAGCCGCTGGCAGATGACGCCGACGAAGCAATCCGCCAGCTGGGCGCGAATACTCCCCTGTATCTCCGCGGGAAACGACATGCAAATGCGGGTTAGCGCTTCGCCGCAGGTCGCCGAATGCATGGTCGCGATGACCAGGTGCCCGGTTTCGGCCGCGTTCAAGGTGAGCCGCATTACCTCCGGAGTGCGCATTTCACCGATGACAAGAACGTCGGGGTTCTCGCGCAAGGCATCGACCAGGGCCTGTTCGTAGCTCGGAGAATGCGTCGGAATTTCCCGCTGCCGTATGAACGAGCGCCGATTCGTAAACAGATATTCGATCGGACTTTCGATGGTGATTACATTGCGGGCGCTGGAGGCATTGATCTCCTCGACCAGCGCCGCCAGCGTCGTGGACTTTCCGCTTCCCGTGGGCCCCGATATCACTACCAAACCGGTGGTCAGGTCCGTCAATTTCTTCAAATCCGGGTGCAAGTTGCAAGACCGCAGATTGTTTTGAAAGGAGCTTAAGAGGCGCACCGCCATCGCCACCCCGCGAACGGTTTGGAAAATATTGATGCGGCAGCGCACTCCCGCAATCGTTCGGGAGAGGTCGGCGGAGCCCCTGCTGAGAAATTGCGGCCAGCCGTCTCCCAACAACTCGCGTGCTGCCTGAACAATGACCGAGCCCGCCAAACTTGCGCCGGTGGAGGACAGCTGTCCTCTGACTCGCGCGACCAGCGCGCTGTCCGCTTCAATATGCAGATCGCTGGCGCCGAGCTCGCGACCCTTTCGAATCCACTCTTGGACTGTCATGCCATGCACCATGCCGTACGCTCGACAACTTTTTGCCAAATGTGGCGCAACCGTCGTGCACCGCTGCCGTAATGGCGCGGGCCTGCCCGGATCAGCGACGGAATGGTATCAAATAGCAGCATCGCCCACCGCTGAGTGATTTTATCGACCGTGAACTGCGCGCCGCGCCGCCGGCCATGCTCGATCATGGCCCGGTACAGTCCGGGCTCGCGCTTCAAGCGCAGCACGGCCGCCTCCGCTTCGGCGAGATTGCGCACGGCAAGGTAATCGAGCGGGCTCTCACGCAGTTCCTCAAAAGCGTAATCCGGGCTCAGCAGCGCGGGTATGCCCGCCTGCCAGGCGTTGACCAGCTTGCTCGCCGGCTTGGTCCTCGTGTCGCCGCGCCGCACCGCGAGCACCAGGTCCACTTCGCGATAGTCGTGAAATTGCGTGCGAATCGGATGATCGAAGGAATCGTCGCGCACCGCGTCGTCTTCGAATGTCATGCCCTGCTTGTGCAGGAATTCCAGCCAGGGCGCACTGCGAAACTCCTCGGCCAAGTTGCCGACAAAGCCCTTGTAGGCAATGCGTTCCATCCGATCGCCGCGTTGCGCATCGCGCGGCAGCATCCCTGGCTGCGGCCAGTGCGGCATGAAAAACGAGCGTTGCCCGTCCGCGTAATAGCCGTTCTGCAGCACCTCGAAGTCGGCGTACGTGCAGGAGCGAAAATCGGCGCGCACGCCGACCAGCACCGGCGTTGCGCCGTGCGGCAGGCGCTTGAGGAGCAGGCGCTGATCCTCCTTGTGATACACGATGATGCCGGCGCGCGGCGCTTGATCGCTCATCGTCGGCGGATAGCCGGCGCGGCACAGCCGGTTCCAGGTCTGGACTATCCAGACTTCGCGCGCACGGCGCAGATCAGTCCAGTCCCGGTCCGGATCGAGCGTCAACGCGCGCTCGAGCGTTATGGCGCTGGGCTGCAGGAAAAAGTGCACCGGCAACGTGTGATCACTCATGTGGCGTTCTTGTTATTCCACGCACTAAAAGCTCGATTGAATAAATGCCTGCAGGCGCGCCCGCATCGCCTCGGAATTTCGCGCTTCGGACATGATGGCTCTATATTCGCGCGCCGCTTGGAAATGGCCCTGGTCCCTGGACGCGGCGGATTCGCGCATCGATTTCAGAAACCGGGAGGTATCCAATACCAGCTTCTGCGCCGCTGCCGGCAAGCTCGTGGCGGGCGCGCCGACCGGCACGCAGCCTGCGTATGCGCATTCCGTATATTTCAGGAATTCCAAATTGGCCCGCGACGGATCGACGAAAAAATATTTGTAGCCGCTGATGAATTTCACGAAGTCGTCAAAAATCAAGTTGTGCCGCCGAGCTTCGCCGAGATTAGGATATCCGGGATGCGCAAGCAGGTCGAAATTGCGGCGATACGAGGGCAGTAGGTAGCGCAGCCGGTGCACCCTCGCCCGGCGCGGATACTTGCGGCCGCTGAGAGCCCCGGTCAGGATTGCGCGGTCCCGCCGCGCGCTGAAGCTCTGCGGCTCGAGCGGTTGTTCCGCATTCGCTACATAGGGATACGGCAGTACGAGCAATTTGGGATTGAATTTCTCCACGACCATTTTCAGCCATTCGCTGGGTTCGTAGGGAGACAGTATCGCAACGTTTGGCCGGGAGCAGTGTGTTTCAACCAGCGCTGCGTAGGCGCTTTTGTGCTTCCCATAGTTCCCCCGCACCCAGTACGGGTCCACCACCTTTAACAACACCGATGAATCTTGACGTTCTATGAACTCCCGGACGCGGCTCACCTCGCCGTCGCTCAAGGTGTTGTCGATAATGACCGTCTCCCGGCCGGTCACGCGTTCGCCGAGCGAGCCTGTTGCCGAGCACGGCAGCTGCAATGATGCCGCGTAAGCGGGTCCGGCGTCTCTGCAAATCAGGCTGGCGCGCTTCCCCTTGTCACCTGTTATGAACCGTAGCTGCATGCTTCAACCGCGGGCATCAGATCAAGTCGTCAGGCATTGAGGATCGAACCGGTATTCGCCGCGCAGCCAGGCAGCGATCTCTTGTGCGTATGGATTGGATTTTTCCGCTTCATAAGAATTGAGCAGGCTGCGGTGCAGCTGCGTATCGAATTGCGCGAGGCCCGTGTTCTGCAGCCACCCCAAGTCTGCGAGCAGGCGCTGCGCGAAGGGCTGCCCGCACAGATTCCGGCAGATCTCGCTTAGAACTTGGCGCCGTGCCGACTCGGACGCGGGCGCCGGATTCGCCTGCGCCAACAGGTGCCGATATCCGCACAGCGCAATGCGCGACAGATACGGCTGATTCATCGGATTGATCGCGAGACCGGCCACGCGATCGACCGGCAGGCTCCATGAGCCGGCGGAGGGATCGAGAAACAGATGGTTGGTGCGCACTCTGGAATCATTGGAGATGTGATTATCCCAAATAAAGGGCAGGCGGCCGATATCGGCCGCAACTTCCCGCAGGTGCGCGGCCGAATACCCGTCGGAAATCACCTTCTCCCCGGTCCAAAAGAAATCGATGCGGGCATCGACGATCCGCCCTAAATCCCGCAAATACGTCTTGGGCGGCGGCCCGAACTCTCGTGCCAGCCGCGCATCGTACGAATAGTACGTGGGGCAGGCGATGAAACTCTCGGCGGTGCTCCAGGCGCACACATCCGAGATCACCTTCGCTTGCAGGCCGGCGAGTCCGTCGACATCGCCGCGCATATCGTCGAACAGTATGCAGAGCATGTTCGCGCCGATTTCGTTGATCTGGCGCACCTTCGAGCGCAGCGCTGATTGCGCGCCGCTATCGTAATTCAGGTAAATCTCGAAGGGCGTGAGACCGATCCCGAACGAGATGCCGCTGTCCCGGCATCGGCCCTTGAATTCGGATAAGTGTTGCAGCGATTCCGCAGGCATCGGCTCGCGCCACTGCCGGCGCAGATACGCGTCAGCCTTTGGCGCGTAAATGTAGAACTGATAGCCGTTGTCGCGCAGGAATTCGGTGCCGCTGTAGCGAGCCGGCCAGTCCCAGGTCTTGCCGAAGAAGCCCTCGATTACTCCGGACTTGATATTGGTTTGCACGGGAACAGTCCAGGTTGCCCCTCAGGCATAGGAGGCGGCCTCGGCGAAGACAAAGCCTTCGTAGCCTTTGGCCGCGACCTCATCGCATTTCTGCCGGTAGGGCCCGACCCCGCCGATGTACGGCATGAAGACGCGCGGCTTGCCGGGGATGTTGGCGCCCATGTACCACGAGTTGGCCAGCGGAAATAAGGTCTGATGCCCCACCTCGTTGACGTGCGAGACCCAGGCGTCTTCGGCGCCCAAGGTCGCTTCCATGGTCGCGAGTCGACGTTCGCTCAGGTACGCGAGGCAATCGGCAATCCAGTCGACATGCTGTTCGATGGACACGACCATGTTGGAGAGTACCGACGGACTCCCGGGACCCGTGATCGTAAATAGGTTTGGAAAGCCGGCAATCATGAGACCCAGATAAGTACGCGGTCCTGCCGACCACTTTTGCTTTAATGCGACGCCGGCGCGGCCGCGAATCTCGATGTTGGACAGCGCACCGGTCATCGCGTCGAAACCCGTCGCGAATACGATGCTGTCGAGTTCGTACTCAGCTGCGGAGGTTCGCACACCCGCCGGCGTGATGGCATCGATCGGCGTCGCCCGCAGGTCAATGAGAGTGACGTTGCTGCGGTTGAACGTCGCAAAGTAGCCGGTGTCGACGCACAGACGCTTGGTTCCAATGGGATAGCTGTTGGGCAGGAGCGCTTCGGCAACTGCGGGATCGCGAACGATCCCGCGGATCTTCTCGCGCACAAACGCCGCGGCAGTGTCGTTGGCGTCATTGTTGAATAAGACGTCGGTGAACGCTCCAAGCAGATGGAAACCCCCGCGCTGCCATCTAATCTCGTATTCGCGTTGCTGCTCTTCGCGCGATACTTCGAGGGCCGCCCTGGTAGGTTGCTCGTGGACGAAACCGAAAGGTGACGTCCGTTCCTTGTGCCGGTAACCGGCAAGGTTCGCATTCCAGTCCTCCATGACTTCGCGCGACAATGGCGCATTGTGCGCAGGCACGCTGAAATTGGGCGTGCGCTGGAATACAAACAGTTGCGCGGCCTGTCGCGCGATTTCCGGGATCGACTGGATGGCCGACGAGCCCGTGCCAATAACACCGACCCTCTGCCCGGTGAAATTGACGCCATCGTGGGGCCAGTGCCCGGTGTGGTAGCGCTTGCCCTTGAAGGTCTCGATTCCCTTGAATTCAGGCACCCTGGAGGCAGACAGGCATCCGGTCGCCATGACGCAGAACTTCGCAGACACTGGCTCGCCGCGGTCGGTCCGAATGATCCATCGGTTCGCAATTTCGTCGAAAGTCGCGGCCGTCACACGCGTGTCAAACCGGATACTGCGCCGCAGATCGAAGCGCTCCGCGACGTGATTGAGATAGCTCAGTATCTCGGGCTGGGGCGCGTATCGCTCGGTCCATTTCCAGTCGCGCTGAAGTTCGTCCGAGAACGAATAGGAATACTCCAGGCTCTCGACATCGCAACGGGCACCGGGATAACGGTTCCAGAACCAAGTACCACCGACATCGCTGCCTGCCTCGTACACCCGCGTCGAAAAACCCAGGGCCCGGAGGCGATGGAGCATGTAAAGCCCGGCAAACCCCGCACCGACAATCACGGCATCAAGGGTGCCGGGACCATCGATGCCGCTGGGCGGAGATTGAGTGAGTACCTCGGACATTGCTGAGATCTCCTTGCGACACCCGCGTATTGAATAAAATTATAACTTATAGTCGACGGGCCGATTCCGGCCCGGTCCGAGCCGGTGCCGTGACATCCTCGGTTAATTGTCATATTCCTGCTGGCCCATCTGGGACGAATAATTCATGCCTATGCAGCTCGCGCAATTCACGCTCTATTCCGGCCCCTTGAGTATGTTTGGCGCCAAGGCACAAATCGCCGCATTGGAGAAGGGTTTGGAGTTCGACTTGGTGATGGTCGCGTACGACTCCCAACTCGGGTATAGCCCGAAGCATCCCGAGGTGCTGCGCATTAACCCTAAAGGACAAGTACCCGTGTTGGTTCACGGCGATCTCGAGATATTCGATTCAACTCAGATCTTCGAGTACCTGGAGGACCTGCAACCGACACCGGCCCTGTGGCCGCGCGACCTCGAAGGCCGGGCACGTGCGCGTCGACTGGAGCTTCAGTCCGATGAAGTGTATTTCCCGCACGTCATTCGGCTGATGGGTTTGCAGAAGAGCCTGAGCGACGCGGCCGCGGTAGCAAGCATTGAAGCGGCCACGGGTTACTACGCTGAAATGGACAGGCTGTTGACTAATAGTCAGTGGCTTGCGGGTAGCTATTCGTTTGCGGATATCGCCTTCTACATGGCGGCGCTGTTCGGTGAGCGTCAAGGTGCGCCGGTGACGGGCGCCACTCCGAAGCTTCTCGAGTGGCGCGACCGCATGACGCATCGACCGGCTGTGCGCACAGTTGTCAACGCCATGGCGAATTGGCTGAAGGCGGCTGGGCGGCCGATACCGTCGTTTATGCAGCGAAGCCTGGGCTAGAGCAACGTGTCTTTGATTGGTTTCATTTCACTTTCTTGATGTCGGGCAGCTTCCATGTCTTCTGGAACAGCGGCTCGTCCGGGCCGTAGAACCGGAAGAATGGAAACCACCCTTTGCCGGCCACCGTGGGAATCCAATTCGCCTCCTGACCCTTCGGCGGCTTGGGGCCGGTGTAAAGATCCACCGAGCCGTCGGGATTGCGCTTCATCTGCTCGTCGTAGGAATCCAAGCCGGCACGCGCTGATCTGCGGATGAAGCTGCTCGTCTCTTGATCGTAAACAGTGAAGGCCCAGAATTGCTTGGCGGGCACGTTGGCGGGTACATGAAGCCGATAGGTGTTCTCACCGCGCAGGCGTTGGCCCTGCGCGTCGAGAAACGTGTCGAGATAGAAAGTGGAGTCGTCGAGCTTCGCCGCGGGCGCGCAAAAGCTGAAGAAGCCGATGCCACGCGCATCCACGTCGAAGTAGTCGGCAGCTTCCCATTTGAATCCCGTTTCGGTGGCGATTGGGGGCGCCGGCAAGTTCCACTTGCGATCGGCCCAGAAGCGTTGACCGTAGTTCACCAGCCGTTCGATGAACCAGGTGTGGACTTCGTGGCTCGCCTTCTTCAAGACAACTCGTGTGGCGGCGTCGGGCTTGAACCTCTTGCCCGTCTCGATGCCAAGCGGGCGCAGCAGCCCCAGCATCTGCAAATCACGCGCCTGCGCCAGCTCCTCGTTTACCATCCTGGCGAGGCTCTTATAGAAACTTTCATCGAACCGCACAATTCCGTCCCACAGCGTGCCAGCCATGTCGATATAGCGCTGCTCGGGAGGCGAGTTCGCCGCCGCAAGCGGATAGGTTTTGAGCTGTTTCAGGTAGGCGATGGCGGCATGAACGTCGCTCGCTTGTTCGGTCTTCGCGATCACGCGCATCACGACAAACCCATTATAAGTATTCGAGGGTACCGCAATATAATCCGGCGGCGTTTCACCTTTGTAACGCGGGGGGAGGAGCAGGTACTTGCCTCCGTTGCCGAGGTCCTCGCCGGTGTTGCCGACATCAAGCAACGGCACTTGCCACGCATCCAACAAGGTCCCGAGGAGCGCGGCATCACCCGCCGCAGGCACGTCAACAACGACCGGCCCATCCTTGGTGTTGGTAAAGAAAATGACATATCGGGTAGAGGGGTCGGGCGTAGTCGTCTGGTTCTTCCAAGTCGAAAATCTCGACCAATACATGATGTCGCCGTAATGCGCCTTGGCATCGCGGAAGAAGCCCTGCCGCATCACATCGAAGCTGACGATGGGCATGCCCCAGATCGCGGCATCCATGGCGCGGCGCTCCTGCGTGCGTTTCGTCAGTTCTGCGGCGCTGAATCGGCCCGCTGCGTCTTGCGCTTGTGCGTTGGAGATGAGCGCGACGAAGGCAATTGCAAGCGAAAGGCACAATCGCTTCATTTGGTGCCACCTTTTAAAGGATTAGGCGAGAATCGACGAATCCCGATCAGCCACGAAAAGCGCCGAGCGGCCGCTTCACCCTTGCGATTGCCGGAACTCGCTTAGTGCGACTCACCGGCAGGCGTCGGCAGTGGCGGCCCGGTGAACTCGGCTTCAATTGAAAAGTCGATCAAGTCGCCGACTCCCATCGTGGTGCCCGGAGCGGGCACGCCAAAGGTTATCCCAAAATCCGAGCGCTTGAACGAGCCGTGCGCGGAAAATCCGATTCGAGCGTGCGGGTCCATGTTGGGCATTCCCGGATACCCGCCGTTATACGTGCCGGTGAGCACCAGCGGGCGAGTGACGCCATGTAAATCCAAGGTGCCGGTGATTTCCATCGACTTGGCACCGGTCATCCGAACCTTCTCCGACCGGAAAACAATCTTCGGAAACTTGGCCGCATCGAGCATCTTCGGCCCTTTCACGATGTCGAAACAGACCGCGGGCGCCGAGTCCAGCTCTAGCGACGATGTTTCGATGGTGGTCACCACCTTGGAGGCCGGTATGTTGCTCGGGTCGAACGTCAATTCAGCGTCGAAGCGGCTAAATCGCGTGGTGTAGGTCGAGAACCCGAGATGGCTCACGCGGAGCAGCAGGCTGGCGTGGGACTTGTCGAGCTGATACTGGCCCGCGGGAGGCGCAGCCATTCGGGGCATGGCAGGCGGCGGGGCCGACTCAGCAGCGCAGGACAGTACGCCGTGGAAGCCGAGCAGGACGGCCACAGCGGTGGCGGCTAGCCGCCGGGAAATCGTTACGATGTTCTTGT